>Ga0154020_10001314_pt1 | contig 30790 bp, 28 predicted proteins | sample Klosneuvirus_201_FD_109709 | JGI IMG/M metagenome (GOLD analysis project Ga0154020, IMG submission 109709) | Active sludge microbial communities from wastewater, Klosterneuburg, Austria - Klosneuvirus_20160825_MG | ecosystem: Engineered > WWTP > Aerobic digester > Activated sludge | place...
AGCGATCGCGCCCCTCAGGTGGGTTCACCCCGCCGATCACGGGCCCGACGCGCGCATCGACCGCCGCGCCGCGAAAAAAGGAGTCTCGGAATGGGTCTTTTCGACAAGCTCAAGCTCAGTGTCGGCATCGGTGGCGCCAAGGTCGAGGTCAAGCTCAACCCGGGGCCCGTTCCTTTGGGCGGCTTCGCCAAGGGGCAAGTCATCTTGCACGGCGGCAAGGCCGAGCAGAAGTGCAACGCGCTCACGGTGACCTTGAAGCGCTCCAAGGTCGTGCGGGTCGAGGTCGAAGGGAAGCTTCAGGACCAGACCCAGACCGATAACCTGCACCAGGACGATCTCGCCTCCTACGAGCAGACGATCCACCCGGGCAGCGACTCCTACTACGACTTCGCCATGCAGATCCCCAACGAGGGCGGCGAAGAGTCTCGCATCAGCTACGAGATCGTGGCCTCGGCCGACATCCCGGGCGCCATCGATCCCAGCGCCTCGGTGAAGATTCCCCTCGGCAAGGCCGCCGAGATGACGATCGCGCAGGTCCCCCAGATGCTGGGCGTGGCCGATCAGCTCCGGAACCAGGGCAACAAAGAGGCCGAGCTCGAGGGCGTGCTCGCGCAGGTGCTCTCGGTCGACGCCAACAACACCCGCGCGCTGCGCATGATGGCGGAGGTCATGGACTACCGCAGCCCGGCTGAGGCGGCCCAGAAGTGGAAGGCCTTCGTAGCGCTGGTGCCCGAGGACGTCGACGCTTGGAGCCGGCTCGCGCAGAACGCCGAGCGCCGGGGCGCCTTCGACGAGGCCCTCCAGCACAGCGCCAAGACCGTAGAGCTCGCGCCCGGCAAGACCGAGGTATGGCTGACCCGCGCCAACATCTTCGAGCAGAAGCAGGGCTGGTCCGACGCCGTGAACTGCTACGAGAAGGCCTTGGGCGGCGACAACCCATACACCCGCATCCACGTGCAGAAGGCCAACGCCCTGCTCAAGCAGGACAAGAAAGAGGACGCGGTCGCTGCGCTCAGCGTGGCGGGCAAGGCCGGTGACGCCTACTGCCTCTCGGAGATCCTCGACGCCCTCGACGCGGCCGGACGGCCTGAGCTCGAGGAGGAGATGATCATCGAGGCGATCAAGCAGAACCCAGACTCATACTATCCCTGGCAGACCAAGGCCGAGCGCTTGATGAAGCGCAACGCCTCCGCCCAAGCGGTCACGGCGATCGAGACCGCGTTGACCAAGGACGTCAGCTCGGATTGGGCCCGTGGACAGCTGTGGTTCATGAAGGGCAAGGCCTTCGAGACGCTGAACAAGAACGCCGAAGCCAAGACGGCCTACGCCAAGGCGGTCGAAGAGTACAAAGAGCACCGCGAGGCGAAGGACCGTCTCAAGGCGCTCAAGTAACTCCGCGCAGCCTCAGAAACGGATGGAGAGCGCGATCAACGGTCCGCTCCCATCCACGCTCACCTTCTCATAGACGTAGCGGCGGAAGACCCAGCCCAGCTCGACGCCGAGCTTGGAGGCAGGATCACCGAGCATCACACCGCCGCCGCCGCCGTAGAGCCAGGCCTCTCCAAAGCCGTCCCAGCGCCGGCCGACCTCGCCGTGGGCGAAGGGGACCAGCACGAAGGACAGCGGGGGCGTGAGCGTCAGCGTCGCGGCCACCTCGCCGCCGATCTTCTGGTCGATGATCAGCACCCCCCGCAGCGCCGGAAGCACCCCGGTGAAGACGGCGTAGCCGACGCTGACGCCGATGGCGACGGCGGTCTTGCCGTCACCGACTGCGACGCCGACGGCGCCGCCGATCACCAGCGAGCCCTGTGGATTGCGATATTTCTGGGGTTCCTCGCCGGCGTCCTCGTGGGGACCTTCGCGGGGGCCTTCGCGAGGCGAGGACGCGGGCTCAGACGCGGGGGTGCCCTCGTCCTCAGCGAAGGCGGCCGAAGCCGAGGACGCGAGGACGAGGAGGAGGAGGAGAGACCGGATCAAGGCGCCTCAGTTGCAGGTCGCGGAGACCGCCGAGGTGTGCGGGCAGTGGATCGTGGCGTTGGCTGCCGAGCTGGCCGCCACCGTCAGGTGGTAGAGGCGGCAGGCCAGCGAGTTACCGCCGGTGACCGTCGCCGAGTAGGTGCCCATGTTGTTGGCGAAGGTAGTGGTGCAAGCCGTGTTGCACGCCGCGCCCGTGCCGTAGCCCGCCGCCAAGGCGCCGGTGCATGCCGCCTCCTGGATCGAACAGAAGCCTTCGCAAGGCGTGCCGCAGGCCCCGCCGCCGCTCGGGCCGGCGTGGACGCAGTGGACCGAGGGAGCAGTCATGGCCGCGCCCGCGTGGTACTGGCGGCAGCCCTGGGTGTTGCCCGAGGTATCCGCGGCCGTGCCGACCGGGAAGGCCGCGCAAGACTTCTTGCAGGCGTCCATGGAGCCGTATTGCGCGAGGCCGGCCGTGCAGTTGGCCATGACCTTGGTGCAGTAGTCGTCGCAGGAGACCGCGGCGACGCCCGAGTCTGCGGTCACGCCCGAGTCCCTGGCCACGCCCGTATCGGCGGTGACACCGCCGTCGGCGCCGGTGGCGTCGTCGCCGCAGCCGATGAGGGCCGCGAGCGAGAGCGTGAAGACAGAAGCGAGTCGAAGGTGCGTCATCATGCCGCGAGTGTTTGTCTCAGAGCCGACTTGACCGCAAGTTCCTTGACCGCACTCACGGGGAAAAGAGCCTCCCTCCGCGCGCCGGGTACCTGGATACCGGGCTGAGCGAGCGCCGGGCGAGGAATCCGCCCGATCAACGCCCGTAGCTCGCCACGCCTGTGATGCGGAGTGGACTGGCATGGCCGTCCGGATCGACCACCACGTGCCCGCCGTTGTCGCCTTGAACGAAGCGCAGCTCGATCTCGAGCGGGTTTGATCCGGTGGGCAGCGGCGTCACCAGCGCCAAAGGGACCGCGGCCAGGTAGCGCGTGAAGCCGGAGGCCGGGGAGCCGCTGGCCGGCAGGGGCTCCTGCGAGGGCGCGGCGATCGGCGGGGGATAGGTCAAGGCACCCGCCATCGGCAGCTCTCCGAGGCCGTCGCCGCGCACGCCGCTGCCGTTGATGTCGGCGCCGATCCACAGCTGGGCCGTGAAACCAGCGCCGGCGCGCCCGATCGGCCGCGAGAGGGTCACATTCAGCACGTCGTTGGCGTTGCCCCACAGATCATCGAGGTTGGCGTCGACAAAGATCGCGGTCGCGGTGACCCCCTGGGCCGCTTCGGCGTGGGCGAAGAAGGGCGCGGCGGTCTCCAGGGTCAGAGGAGGAAGTCCTCGAATGGTCCGGAGCCGGAGATAGAGGTTGTACTCCTGGCCGGCCCCGAGGGCGGCTTGAGGCTGGATTTCTAGCGTATTTCCGGTGAGCCCGACCATCGACGTCACGGCCACCACGTCCTTGCCGGCCTCGTCGCGGAGGTCGACGATCAGGTCGGTGGGATCGATGGGGAGGTTCAGGACCACCCGCACCGGGGCCGAGGCGTCGAGCACCGCAGGCTCGAGCAGCGGCGGCGTGGCCAGCCGGGGGACGTTGGTGGCCAAGATCGATAGGGCCGTTGCGGCCGTAGCTTCGAGCACGATCACCGGCGGGCGGTTGGCGGCGCGGACCTCGGCGGCGGTGAAGGTGACGGTCTTGCCGCGGAGATCCGGCTTCATGTCGCCGTCGGCGTCGGAGGGCGAGACCGTGACCACGAGGCCGGCGTTGTCCCCAAAACGTGGCGAGAGCTCGAAGATGTTGGGCAAGCCGCCGACCGTCGCGCGGCCGTTCAGATCGGCGTCGGCGGAGGCCACCGCACTGAAGCGAGGGGTGGTGTTCTCGAAGAAGCGGACCTGCGTCTCCACGGTGACGTGCGCGCGCGGCACGGGCGCTCCGCTGCTCGATACAATGTCCACCGAGAAGCTGCCGGTGGTGGGGAGGAGGCCGATCGGACCTAGAATTACCGAAGAATCCTGCACGGGGAAGGTCCCGGCGGCGTTCGGCAGCTCGACCGAGGGGAAGAGGGCCTCGGTGTAGTCCGCGACGTTGGCCCGCACGCTGTAGCGTGACGCGGGGACGGGGCCGAAGACGAAGCCACCGAGCGCATCGGTCAAGGTCTCCTGGGTGAGGCCCGCGCCAGAGAGGGTGAGGTGGGCCCCCACGATCGCGACCCCGGTGTTGAAGTCCACGACGCTGCCGCTCACCCACCCGGTGGGCCGCGTCGGGGTAATGACCGTGACGTTGTTCGGCGGATAAACGCCGTCGGCGAAGCCATCCTTGTTCGCGTCTTCGGTCTTGGTGCCGCCGCAGGCGCTGGCGCTGGCGAGGAAGACCGCGAGGAGGATGCGGGCGGGGGAGCTCATGGCGCGCGGATGGTACGTGCGGGCCAGCGTAGGAACAAGTACGCCGGCCGACCGGCTAAAGCCGGGGGCCCCGCTTGTGGGCGCGCGGACCCCCCATGGTACAAGGCGGGCGACATGGAGCGCGCGCAGTCAAAGATCGGACCCGGCTCCTACGGGAAGTACCGCCTCCTCTCGCGGATCGCCTCGGGCGGCATGGCCGAGGTCTGGCTGGCCCGCTCCAGCTCGATCGGCGGCTTCGAGAAGCTGCTGGCGATCAAGCGGATGCACCCCCACTTCGGGAAGAACGCCAACCTGGTCTCCTTGTTCATCGAAGAGGCCAAGCTCTCGGTGGCCCTGAATCACCCCAACATCGTCCAGATCTTCGACTTCGGTCAGGCCGACGGGGAGTACTTCATCGCGATGGAGTATGTGGAGGGCCTCGATCTGGCCACGGTCGCGGTGCGGGCCCGGGACAAGGGCGCGCCGCTCCCGGTCGGGGTGTCGGCCTACATCATCCGGCAGGTCCTCGAAGGCCTGGCCTACGCCCATGGGGATAAGCGGGGTCGCCGCCCGAGCATCATCCATCGCGACGTCAGCCCCCACAACGTCCTGGTCTCCTTCGAGGGCCTGGTGAAGCTATCGGACTTCGGCATCGCCAAGGCCGCCGACGACTTCGCGCGGGAGCAGCCCGGAGAAGTGGTGGGGAAGTCGGCCTATATCTCTCCCGAGCAGGCCAAGGCCGAACCGATCACCTTCTCCACCGATCTGTGGAGCACCGGCGTGATGCTCCATGAGGTCCTGTCCAACCGCCGCCTCTTCACCCGCGCCACCGAGGAAGAGACGCTGCGCGCGGTGTACACCGAGGTGATCGCCCCGCCCTCCTCGATCAACCCGCACGTGCCGCCGGAGCTCGATCGCCTCACCCTCAGCTTGCTGGAGCGCGATCCGACGCGGCGCCCGGAGTCGGCCCGCCGCGCCGCGGAGAGCTTGAGCGCCATCTTGCGGGAGCACTATCCGAGCGTGGATGACTATCGGCTGGCCGAGGTCATCACCGAGCTTTGGGACGGCGACTTACCCACGCCGGCCAACCAAGATATCTCCCACGCCCGCGGCCTCGAGCGCACCGCCCAGTTAGTGGCCGGTGACATCGTAGCCGAGGCCGACGAGCGCGAGCCGATGGAGTTGGCGTTCGAGAAAGATCCGGAGGAGGCGCCCGTGGTCGATGCGGTGATCAATCTGAAGAAGGCCTTCGTCGCGAACCCGAACCTCTGGGTCCTCTATGACATCGGCCGCGCCTACGAAGCCGTGAACATGAAGACCCGGGCGCTCGGGGCCTATAAGTTGGCCGCGGCCAAGTTCGCGCAGGCCGGACTCCTCGTACAGGCGGTGACCATCGCCACCAAGATCCTGGAGCTGACCGGGCCGGTGGCGCGGACGCTGAACGAGATCCGGCGCTTCCCGGAGCTGACCAAGCTGACCGACGAGGCCCTGATGCTGGAGATCTTCGATCCCAGCGACGCCAGCGCGGACTTCTCCGAGTATCACGGCCTCTTCAAGCCCAAGAAGTCGGACGGCGAGCTCGACCCCATCGATCTCTATGCTCCCGCGCCGATCTTCGCCTCCTTGACCGGCGATCAGCTGGTGGAGCTCATCAAAGTGCTGGCGCGGCGGACCTTCCTACCGGGCACCAAGATCGTCGAAGAGGGCGCGGCCGGCACCAGCTTCTTTTGGCTGGGGCGAGGCCGGGTGGTGGTCTCCACGACCAACTATGAGGGTCGCCGGGTATTTCTGACCTCGCTGGCCGACGGTGACTATTTCGGCGAGCAGGCCTTCTTCACCGGCGAGCCGCGCAACGCCAACGTCGACGCCACCGACGAGGTCACGGCGCTGGAGATCAGCCAAGAGGCTCTGCAGGGCGTGGTGCGCCAGTATCCGGACGTGGAAGAGGGCCTGCGCTTCTTCTACAAAGAGCGGATCGCGGAGTCGCTCCTCGCCCGCTCGGAGCTGTTTGGACATCTGTCGGTCCGGGATCGCCGCATGCTGGCCAGCTACTTCACCTTCGTGAATCAGCGGCCGGGCGCGCTGATCATCCGCGAGGGCGAGCGCTCCGATACGTTCTACGCCATCAAGAAGGGCAAAGTGGAGGTCTTCCTCGGCAGCGGCGCCAACCCCATGCAGCTGGCGGTGCTCTCCGCGGGTCAGGTGTTCGGAGAGGTCGCGGCGGTCAAGGGCACGCCTCGGACCGCCAGCGTGCGGGCGATGACCGACTGCGAGCTCCTCAAGATGGAGGGCGCCGATCTCAAGGAGTTCTTGGCGCAGAACCACGAGGTCCGCGATATGCTGGAGAAGCAGATCGAGGTGCGGGCCGAGGCCGTGATTCAGAAGCTCACGACCTGAGCGGCCGAACTATCTCTCCTCCACCACCGGCTCATCCGAGGCCGTGGCTGGGAGGTGATAGGCGATGCGGTACAGCTTGAGGCCCCGTTCGCCCCCGCAGGCCACCGTGATGTTCGCGTTCAGCAGCGAGGTATCGCTGTCCGGCATGATTCGAAGGACCACTGTGGACTGATCCGGCGGGGCGGAGGCCGACGAAGAGGTGATCGTTCCACCCATGACCGTCGCCTGGATCAGACCAATGCCCGAGTACTGCGGATAGGAGACACTATCCAGGCGCAGCACGACCGGGGGGCGCGGCGTCGTCACGCTGCGATCGTAGGTCGCTGAGACACGGAGGCTCATGAGCGCATTCGCCGGCGCGGTCGAGCACAGCTCAGGCGGGGGCGGTAGCGGGTCGACGACGCCATAGCCGGTGCAGTGCGCACCGAGCACCGCGGCGCTGGCTGTCGCGCCGAGCCCCTTGAACCGCTGCAGCATCCGCTGGGCCCGCTCATCGACTCGCGCGGCTGGGGAGCGGCCCTCGGCCTTGGTCGGCGCCGGCAACAGCTCCGGCATCAGCTTCTTCTTCTTCTCTTCGCTCATGAGCGCACCTCCGGCGGCACCGCGCGTTGTAAGGGAGTAGCGACCCGATCGCCAGTAAAGGTGAGCGGCGCGCCGCGACCGACCCGGCGCTCCAGCTCGGAGGCAATGGACAACATCTCGGCCCGCACCTCGGCCTCTTTGGCCCGAAGCCGCGGGGCCAGCTCCGCGACGAGGACCCCGTCGTGCTCCGGTCGACTCCCCTCCACGTGATCGAGGAGCAGCCGGAGCGCGGCGGCGGAGTCGATCGCCATGGCGCGGCTCAGCTCACGCCCAGCGAGGTAGAGCCGCGGATCATGGGCCTCGGGGTGCATGTGCCGCACGATCTCGAGATCGAAGCGCAGCCCCTGGATGGTGTTGGCCAAGGCGTTCTCTCCGAAGTTTCGGGGCATGAAGCAGCGCATAGCCAACTCATGGAGCCGGATGACCTCGGGGGAGCCGAGATCATAGTCCCACTGCAGATAGTCGCCCCGGCAGCGACCTTCGGCCTGCATCCGGGCCAGCAAGGGAGTTCCGGCGTAGAGCTCCACCCGGCCGAAGTTGAAGGGATAGTCGGAGGCGTACTCGATGAACTCGACGTTGCGGCGCACATCCGCCAGGGTCGTATCCGGATCGAACATCAGGAGGTTGAAGCACACGAAGAGCTCGAGCGAGCGAGCCACGTCGATCGCTTTGTGATTCTGGGTCGAACGGCCCCAGCGGCGCAGCGTCACCAGCCCCTGGTCGGCGTCGGTCTCAATGCCCACATAGCAGCGGATGCAGTGGAGGCGGTCGACCAGCGCGCGAAAGACGTCGGGGTGGACGTCGTTGGGGCGCGCTTTGACGACGGTGGTGAACTCCGTGAGCCCCTCCTCCTCGATCGCGTCGGCCAGCGCGTTGATCCGCGCCAGGCTCTTCTCGTGGCTGGGGATAAAGAAGTTGTCGTCGTGAAAGACGAAGATGTCGACGCCCTGCTCCTTCTTCATCAGCGCCATCTCCCGGGCGACCGAGGCGGGCTCGCGCAGGCGATAGCGTTTTCCGGGGAGGGTCTGCTCATGCCACGCGGCGATGCAGCAAAAGGAGCAGTTGGCGTAGCAGCCACGGCTCGAGACCACCGGGGCGATGCCATGACCGAAGCAGCGCGCGGGCTCGCTGCGCACGGGCCGCGGGAGGCTCGCCAGCTCAGGGACCTCGGGCATCGGCGCGAACACCACGGCCCCATCTGCCCCGCGGGAGACCAGCCCCGGGATGTCGGCCCAGGGCGCGCCCGCTTGTAGGCTCTGGCAGAGCGAGACCAAGGTCAGCTCAGCCTCTTGCCGACACACCGAGTCGAGCGCGGGGAAGTCGGTGAGCAGCGGCTCGGCGGCGAAGGTCGCAAAATGCCCGCCGACCGTGAGGTGCCCGCGGTAGCCGAGCTCCCGAAGCCCCACCGCCAACGCCAAAAAGTCGGGCGCGCGCCACTGAAAGGCCAGCGAGATACCGACCAGCAACGGTGGGTCGGCGCTGCCGATGATGGCTTGCGCGGCTCTGGGGAAGTCGTCGTCGCCGTCGAAGCGGACGATCCGAGCTTCAAAACCAGCGTGTTCGAGGGAGGAGGCGAGGTACCTCAGGCTGAGGTTCTCTTCGAGCTCGGGGCCGACCAGCGCGATCCACGTCATGTCCGGGAATATACAAGGCACCCCCGAAAACCGGCGAGGAGCTGAACCTAAATTAGGGCGGGCCGAAAGCGCGCGGTGCCGGGGTTGTGAATCTCGAGCAGCTGGAACCGCCCTCTGGCAAAGACATAGGCCGCCGCGAGAAGGACAAAGCCGATCCCAAAGTAGAGAATAATCTGCTCGTTCATACGACTTCCTCCCGGTGGGAGCGCACCAGGCGCTCGGGGCGATCAAGAGCACAGCACGGGCCAGCGCCGGGCCCGCAGGATGCCCCAGCTTCTCGAGGATCGAGCGCCGGGAGGCATCAGAACGACAGGCGTTGCCATCAAGCTGAGGGAGGCGGAACGAGATGACGCGGTGCTCGCCGGAAGAAGCAGCGGCTCGGTCGCGCCCCCGACGGCGTCGGCTTCTGCTGCGCCGCTCCCAAGGCACCCAGCTGCGATTGCGTACCGCGCGGGGGGTACTCACCCACCCTCGAGGGCTGCCGCGGGAACACGGTCTGTGACGTGGGCCCGCCGGGGGGACTGGTCATGGATGACCATGGCTGCCTGGTCTTCCGAGCGAGCGGCAGCTGCCTCGACCGGCAGGACGCGGGCGCCGCAGACGGTAGCTAGGGGTAGCTAGGGGCTGTCTTCACCTCCTGGGAGCGGCGCCCCGAGACGGAGCAGCCGAGCCCGCCAGGCTCAGCGCCGCCCTGAGGAGCCGTTGACTGCGCTCACCAGCAGCGCTGCGGAGCGCACTGACGTAGATTTAGCATCGTGCATCGCCTCCGCCTCGTTGCCCTGCCCCTCGCGCTCCTCATCGCCTGCTCCGAGACCACGAGCACCACCGTCGACGCCACTTCGGGCGTGGACGCGACCGCCAGCGACTCCGGGCAGGCGAGGCCGGACGCGGGGACACCTGGCGCCGACGCCGCGCTGCTTGATCTCGGCGTGGTCGACGGCGCCACGGCCCCGGACAGCGGCGCTCCGGAGGTCGACGGCGGCGCTCCGGAGGGCGACAGCGGCAGCCCCGAGATCGACGGCGGCAGCGCGAGCCCTGACACGGGCATCATGCCTCCGCGGCGCGACGTCGTTCGGCCCACGGTCACGGTGAATCAGGCCTCCAGTCAGGCCGATCCCACGCCCGCAGGCCCGATCCTCTACGACGTCGTCTTCAGCGAGCCGATGGACGTCGCCAGCGTCGAGGGCGCGGACTTCACGATCGCTCCGGCCGACGGCGTGAGCGCGACGGTGCAAGATCAAGGGGACCACCGCCGCTTCACCCTCCGCGTGATCGTCCCCGAGCGCCTGAGCAACTATCAAGTCAGCCTCGCGGAGGGCCGGGCCCAGGATCCCGCGGGCAATCTGAACGAGGCCTCGACCCACCAGGACGCGCAGGTGACGGTGCAACCGACGCTGCCGACGGTGACGATCCAGCGCCTGAACCCCACCCCCAGCCCAGTCCTCAACACCCTGCCGATCGCCTACTTCGTGCAGTTCTCGGCGGCGATGGATCCGGCGACCATCACCGTCAGCGACTTCCAAAATGATGGCACCGCGCAGGGCATCACCTGGACCCTGACCCCGAACAACCCCGGCGGGAGCTACACCTTGTCCGCCACGGCGATCACCACGCCTGGCACTTTGATCCCGGTGCTCCCGCAAGCGGCGGCCCAGGCGATCCCCAGCGGCGCGGACAATCGACGCTCGGTCTACGTCGGCCCGGTGCTGACCTATACGCCGCTGCCGATCCTGCGCATCACGGACAGCTCGGCCCAGGAGGGTGACGAGCTGCGTTTTTCGCTCTCGATCACCGGCCCGCCCCCGCCGTCGCTCCACTTCGACTGGACCACGCGCGATGGGACGGCCATCGCCGGACCAGACTACGTGACCAGCGGCGCGAACAACGTCGCCTTCGCCGGGACGTTCATGCAGCTTCGAGTCCCCGCCACCACCGAGGACGAGGTCCCAGAAGGGAACGAGACCTTCGAGCTCGTGCTCAGCAACGTGCAGGGTGCCGTGTACGTGGAGTCGCTCTCAGCGACCGGGACGATCATCAATGACGATCGCGGCGCCACCTTGTTGGGTGGAAATGACGGCTTCTTCGCCGAACCGCGGGTCACGGATCTGGCCCTCTTCGGCGATGACGTCCTCATGTACGGCACCTCCGCGCAGCAAGACGCCACCTTGTCCAAGGCCAACCGCTCGACCGGGGTGCCGTCGAGCTATTTATCGGTCGGCCAGGGTCAGCTCGCCGCCGGCATGGGCGTCAACGCGCTGGGGGCCTACGTAGGCGTCGACAACGGCGTGGGCGGCTTCATCGTCCAGAAGCTCGACGACACGGCCACGAATCTCGACTCGGCCTTCGGAGACTTTGGGATGGTGACGGTCCTAGCGGACGCGGCTCAAAGCTATGGCATCGCCGATATCACCGTGAGATCGAGCCGCGTCTTCGTGGTCGGCTCGCGCACCAGCAGCGCCGGCTCCGCTTGGTACATCGAGGCGCGCGACAGCGCCGACGGCACGCTGACCTCCACCTTCGCCAGCGGCGGCCGGCTGATCATCGACCACCGTGCCGGCCCCGAGCTCGAGCAGGCGCGCAGCCTCGCGACCATCGGCGCTGCGATGTTCGTGCTCGGGCGGGTCGGCGATCGCTGGAGCATCGAGAAGCGGGATACGCTGCGCGGCGCGCTCGTCCCCGACTTCGCTCAAGGTGGCGTCAAGGAGCTCGACTTCATCCAGGGGGAGGCGGCGCTGGTGCTCTACGATGACCAGCTCTACGTGGCCGGCGGGCGGAGCGTCGGCTCAGTGGTCGCTCGCATCGACGCGGCGACCGGAGTGGTTGGTTGGGCCTACACCTCGCCGATGGATGCTCCGGGCGCGATCAGCGCGGGCTCCAGCGGCGTCTTCGTGGGAGGCACCCGCGACCAGGCCTGGCACGTCGAACACCACGAGCTAGACGGGACCCCGGTCTGGTCTCATACGACGCGGCGTGATCGCGCCCCGGCCGGCGCGTATGCGGTGCTCCTGGATGGCGACTGGGTCTATTTCGCCGGGACTTATCACTACAGCCGCTACCAGGATTGGGTCCTAGAGCGGCGGTGGATCGCTGATGGCTATGCGCACCTCGAGAACCCGGGCGAACCGCCGCGGTGACCCGGGGCGCAGACGGACTCTCTAGAGCCCGGGACCAGCGCCCTTGCGAAGGTCTTGGAGCACGAGCTTGGCGATGGCCTTCAGGGTGTCGAACACGCCGTAGCCGTTGGTCGCGGTGGCCAGATACTCCGGCCGCTGCAGCGGGTTCAGGAGCTTGGCCATCTCTTCGGTCGGCGCGGCCGTAGGCAGATCCCGCTTGTTGTACTGGATGACCAGCGGGATCGTAGTGATGTCGTAGTTCTGTTCCTTCAGGTTGATGGCCAGGTTCTCCATCGACTCCTGATTGGCTTCCATGCGCTCGATCTGCGAGTCGGCCACGAAGACCACGCCGTCGACAGCCTTGAGGATCAGCTTGCGGCTGGCGTCGTAGAAGACTTGTCCCGGCACCGTGTAGAGGTGAAAGCGCGTCTTGAAGCCGCGGATCTCACCCAGCGAGAGCGGGAGGAAATCGAAGTACAGGGTCCGCTCGGTCTCGGTAGCGAGCGAGATCATACGACCCTTAACCTTCGGGGAGGTCTTGTTGAAGATGTAGCGAAGATTCGTCGTCTTCCCGCACAGGCCGGGCCCGTAGTAGACGATCTTGCAGTTGATCTCGCGCGTTGAGTAATTGATGAAAGACACGGCGCCCTGACCTAGTCCTAATCCGCAAAAAGGTTGTCGATGTCTTCGTCAGTGATCTCGGTGAACGGCGTTTTTGCGCCGGGCATCTGGGACCGCTGCAGAAGGGTGTCGAAGATCCGCGTGAGTTCTTCCGCGACTTTCTTCACCCGCAGCCGCACGAGCCCCAGGCTCGAGCGTTTGTCGAAGATGACCACCAAGATCGCCCGCGAAGCGACCAAAGAGATGTGAAGGTTGTCTTTCACGCCCTCGTGAAAGAGCACGCTGAAGTCTTTTTCGCCGATGATCTTGGCCAAGCCTCCGGTCGCGGCCATCTCGCCAGCGACCAGCGAAGCCAGGGAGGTGGAGTCGAGGCGATCGGCCTCGCCCCCGGTGGCCATCAGCTGGCCGTTCTTGTCGATGACGAAGACCGCGCGGGCGTTGGCGTCCCGCACGAGGCGATCGCAAGCCTGGTTCATCTGACGAAACTCTTCGTCGTGCAGAACGAGGGGAGCGCTCATCGGCGGCTCCTCGGTCCCGAGCGGCTCGAGGTGGCCGCTGGCGTGAAAAGGGTTTCTCCCAGCACTCGCTCCCTCGGTCGGGGGCGGATCGTAGCAGACCCCAGGGCCTCCGCAAGGCGGCAGGAGCGAGAAGATCGGGTGCGATCGCCGTTCATGCGCACGCTCAAGGCTCGATCGGCATCTCGACGTCCAGCGGTTGCCCCGCGTGCGCCGGAAAGGAGAGCCGTTTGAGGACACCTGACACACACTCGGCGAGCATGTGTTGCTCGGGCCGGCTGGACTTGGCGACGGTGACCCCCACCTTGCTGCCGTCGGTCGGTACTCGAACCCGGAAGACGAAGCGGGCCAGCGCGTCGGCTCCGGCGGGCGCGTTGATGCCCACGTTCATCCGCTCGGCGCGGTAGCAGTTCATGATCTTGTCAGCGACCCCTTTGATCTTGGTCTCCACCTCTGGCCCGGTCACTGGCTCCTTGCGAATCGGATCCGCCTTGACCATGACTGGCGGCGGAGCAGTGGCGCAGCCGAACATGAGGAGGAGCGGGAGCAGCGAGGGAGCGCGAGCCATTCGGTGCCGAAACGCTATCCCGAGCCGGGCCGCCATGAAAGCCCCCCGGGCGAAGCCCAAAGTTCACCGATGAAACGCGAGCTGCTCCGCTGGTACCGCGCCCATCGCCGAGACCTCCCCTGGCGGGCGACCCGGGATCCTTATGCCGTGTGGGTCTCGGAGATCATGCTCCAGCAGACCCGGGTAGACACGGTCCGGCCCTACTACGAGCGCTTCCTCGGAGAGTGGCCCACCGTTGAGGCCCTGGCGGCCGCCGATCCCGAGCGGGTGCGCGCCCGCTGGTCGGGGCTCGGCTATTATCGCCGCGCCGCGTTGATGCTGCGCGCGGCGGGGGTCGTGACGCAGGAGCACGGCGGGCGCTTCCCCGATCAGGTGGAGGGCTTGGCCGCCCTGCCGGGTTTTGGGGCCTACACGGCGGGCGCGGTCGCGTCGATCGCCTTTGACCGGCCGGCCCCGGCCGTCGACGGCAATGTCATTCGGGTGCTCTCGCGGATCGCGCTGATCGAGGGCGATACCAGCCGCGGGTCCGGACGAGCAGCGGTCGAGGCCCTGGCCACCGAGCTCGCCCAGGCTGCGCCCGCCGATCCCCAGACCCACGACCCTGGTGACTTCACTCAAGCGTTGATGGAGCTCGGCGCGCTGATCTGCACCCCCAAGAAGCCGCGCTGCGAGGACTGCCCGGTGCGCGCGAGCTGCCGCGCCCGCGCCGAAGGACGGGCGGACGAGATCCCACCGCCGCGGGCCCGGCCTAAAAAGACGGCGGTGAAGATGACCGGCGTGCTGGTGCGCCGAGGGGAGCACGTGCTGCTCGGCCAGCGCGAGCAGGGCGGGCTCTTCGCCGAGCTATGGGTGGTGCCGCTCTTCGAGGGGACGCTCGGGCGCGAGCGCCTGCGGACGGCGATGAAGGAGCGTCACGGGGTCGCGCTCTTGAAGCTGGCGGCGACGCGCACGATCAAGCACGTCCTCACCCACCGGGAGATCGAGGTGTCGATGTGGACCGCCGTGCTCAGCGCCGCGGCCAAGCCCAAGGGGCTACGCTTCGTCAGCGCCGCTCAGCTCGCAGAGCTCGGGCTCCCAGCCTTCACTCGCCGAGCCCTCGAGACCTAGAGCGCCGAACCGCTAATCAGACCGGCTTCGGCCGAAGATGCCGTCATTCCTGGGCCAAATCTGCCGCTCCGCTCCTCGGAGTACATCGACTCACTTCGGCGCGGGCCGATACGAGCAGAAGGTGCCGGTCTGAACGGCTCCCTCCAGGTGACGCCCAACGACAACGCTGATCTCACCGACCTTCTTCATCGCATTGCGGATCCGCATCGTCACGTTGCTGCGCGCGCGCTCCGCCGTCGAGCCGGCCTGGCGATCTCGGCCCCCAAGCCCCACCGCGCGGGACAGCTCCGCGCTCAGGAGCTCGATCTCCTCCTGCGCCCGCTCGCTCCGGCCCAAGTCACCGTTGTTCTCTGCCTCCTCCATCGTGAGGCGTAGATCGATGAGCCGCTGACGGTAGGCGGCTTTGGCCGCGGGATCTAGCAGAGGCGCTCCGGTCTCAAGCTCACCGCCGCCGGGACCACGCCGGCCAAGCGACAAGAGCTCCGTGGCGTGGACCTCCACTCCGGGGCGAGCGATCAAGTGCGCGAGGTAGCGGAGCCCATCGCTGTCCTTGAGATGGATGCACTCCGTCCCAAACCGGATGCTCCAGAGCTCACCTGCCAGCTTGAGCTCTGGGACCATCGTCGTGGGAAGCGGACTCTGCAAGTGGGCCACAGCGATGGGCGACCCGGCAGCCTTGCGGATTGCGGTGCTCAAGCAGAGATCGAGATCGAGCGGCCAAGCCGTGAGGAGCTCGCGCGCCGCGCTTGGCAAAAATGTCGTCCCAGCTGAGCCGATGCGATCGAGGGCCAGCGCCACCGCCTCGCTGAAATGCTCGAGCCCGCTGGCCGGCGCGTCGGCGGCGAGCGCGTCTCGATAGACGAAGAACCGCTGCCCGATCTCGATGAGGTCGCCTTCCGCCAACCGAGCGCGTTCCGTGCGAACACCGTTGATGACGGTGCCATTCTTTGACCCCGCGTCCTCGATCATCCAGCGACCGAGCGCCCACATCAGGCGGGCGTGCCGAGCGGACATCCAGGCGTCTTCAAAGCGCAGTTCGAGGGAGCCCGGCGTTGGATGGGTTTCGGCGGTCAGGCCTCGGCCAATGAGCACCTCTTTGGTTTCGCCCAGCCCGTAGCGCCTGCCCGAGGCGCGAGGTTGGTCGCAGGCGAAGATCAGCGTGAGGCAAGGCTCCGTGCCCGCCGGTCTCAGTGGCCCCTCATTCGCCGTGTGTGTCCGCGTGAAGGGCGAGTCCTTCGCCATGGCGCAACGATACCAGTGGCTGCCGACCGGCGGTATAGTGCGCGGGTGTCCCTCACGCCGGGTCAGTCCTTCGATCGATACACCATCGAAGGTCCGCTCGGTGAAGGCGGAATGGGCGAGGTCTATCAGGCGCTGGACACGAAGCTGAGGCGGCGAGTCGCGCTCAAGTTGCTGCAAGCAGAAGCGCTCGCCGAACCCTCGCGTGGTGAGGAGCGGCGCGCGCGTCTGCTGCGAGAGGCCCGCGCGGCTGCTCGGATCGAGCACCCGAACGCGGTCGCCATCTACGACGTGGGGGAGTTCGAAGGAAGGCCATACATCGCGATGGAGCTCGTCGAAGGCCGAACCATGCGCGCCGCGGTGGGCGACGGCGCCATTCCTCTCGAGCAGCGCTTGCAGTGGTTGGTGGACGTCGCCCGCGCCTTGGCGGCGGCCCACAAGAACGGCCTCGTCCATCGGGACATCAAGCCCGAGAACGTGATGATCCGGAGCGATGGCGCGATCAAGGTCCTCGACTTCGGTATCGCGCGGCGTACTCAGGGAGATGAGGGCTGGGGCCGGGCAGAGACCGAGCACGGCGGGATCGCTACGATCACTCAACGCGGAGCGGTCGTAGGAACGCCGCTGTATATGTCTCCTGAACAGATGCGCGGCGACGCCCTCGACGGCCGTTCGGATCAGTTTTCCTGGGCAGTTTTGGCCTACGAGCTGCTGAGCGGTATTGCGCCTTGGCAGGCGGAGGACGCGCTCGGGATCGTATCTCAAATACTGAGCGGAGAGCCTCGGCCGCTCGGCGAGCTCGTGCCTGCTCTGTCTGGCGCGACCAGCGCGACCGTGACGAAGTGCCTGTCCAAGCGGCCCGAGCAGCGGTTCCTCCGCATGGAAGAGGCAGCGGCGGCCCTGGTTCCCGGGACGGCGGAGCTGATGGAGAGCGGCGTCCCACCGGCGACTCAAACCTCAGCGGAGTTCGCACCGGCTCGTTCGGACCGGCGCTCCGGTGCGCACTGGCCGGTGCTCCTGCTCAGCCTCTCTGCCTTGGTCGCGCTCGGGGTTGGGCTGAACTATCCCCATCGCCGAAGCGGCACAGCGGACTCCGCGCCGACGAGACCGAACCCGGAGGCCTTAGCGGCATACCAAGCGGCGCTTCAAGCCCAGCGCGACGGAGCGGCGTGGGGGCCGCTCCTGAGAAAGGCGTCGGAGCTCGACCCCACGTTGGCGGCGGCCCACCTACGACTGGCGATGATGTTTGGAGGAATCAGCGCACCGAGCCGGGCGCGAGACAACTATCGCAAGGCCGTGCAGCAGCGCGCGGCCTTGACCGAGCGGGATCTGGGCTTGCTCGACGCGCTAGAACCGCTGCTCGCGCGCGATCCCCCCGAGCTGGCCGAATGGGAGAGACGGCTACGGGTCTTGGTGGAGCGTTGGCCGACGGACGTCGAGCTGCTCGACGCGCTGATCTTGTGTCACTTCGTCCGCGGGAAGTTCCTGGAGGCCGAGCCGCTGATCGGGCGGCAACTCGAGGCCGATCCGCGCTATGCGCGGGGCTGGTGGGGGCACGCGGCAGTGCGAAAGTACCAAGGTGATGTTCGGGGTGTACACCAGGCCATCGAGGCCTGCTTGGCGCTTTCTCCCGGCGCAACCAAGTGCCTGACCGAGCGTATCGAGGTCGATCTGGAGGAGGGCGACTGTGCCGCGGTCGAGGCCGACGCCCGCCGGATCGTGACGATCGATCCACAGGCCCAGCTTGGCTATGCGCTTCTCGGCCGCGCCTTTGTCGCTCGCGGCCGCTCCCCCGAGGTTTCTATGGAGTCACTGCGCCAAGGTTGGGCTCGCGCACCAGAATCCGAGCGGCGAGCCATTGAGCTGGAGGATACGCTGCACCTGGCGGCCTTGAGGGGAGACTTCGAACAGGCGCTGTCGCTCGCCGCAGAGCTCGAGACAGTCTTGGGGTCGAGCGGGGATGAGGCCCCGCACGCCGATCTCGCTCGGATTCGGGCTGAGATCTACGCTGAGACGGGGCGACCGAAGGAGGCCGCCCAAGTGGCACAGGCGTTTCTGGCGCGACGCGATGCCTGGGCTCGGCCAGTATTTCTCGAGGATTTCTCCTTTGCCCGAGACGCCGTGGCGCGAATGCTGGCCGCCGAGCTGCGAGGAGCGCTGATCTCCGCCGCCCAGCTCGAGCAGGCGCGCGAGGCGTGGCTCCGTGGCTGGGACGCCAAGCTCGAGGGCGAGTATCGCGGGATCTTGTGGCTGCATGCCTACGCCGACATCGTGGAGACTCCGGCCGAGGCGATGGAGGCGCTGGCCAGGCGCGAAGAGTTTCCCCGACTGACGCCACATCGACCCGAGACGCTGGCCGACGCTCAGATCGGCCGGGTGCTCCTCTTGGCTGGGCGGCCAGGGGAAGCAGAGCCACTGCTCGCTCGGGCCACTGCCAACTGCCGAGTCCTGGACGAGCCTCTAGAGCACACCCGGGCCTACAGATTCCTGGGGCAGGCCCGAGAGGCCCTGCAGGATCGGGCGGGTGCCTGTGCAGCTTATCGAGCGCTCCTCGATCGCTGGGGGAACGCTAAGCTCAGCGTCAGCGCCGGAAAAGCGAGAGAGCGGGTCTTGGCGCTCGACTGCCCATAACGCCGTAACTTGGAAAGTTACGCCCAGCCGGGTGATGCGTTACCGAATCACCGTTTCCATGACCTGGCTGCTGATCGGCTGCGGCACCAGCGCTCCCGTCCCTAGCGACGCGGGTCTGGGCAACCCGGACGCCGTGGACCTGCCCGACTCGGGCCTCGCCCTCCTGGACGCCGGCGCGAACTCCGACGCCGGCTTCGCGCCAGATGCAGCCCCGGAGGATAGCGGGGTGTCGACCGCGACGAGCGGACTTGCTCTCAACCACTTCTACGCCGTGGTCGACCGCGAAACTGCGCAGGCGATCGCGACCTCAGCGTATCTGAGCGATACCTTCGCCGCCTTCGCCGAGCGCACCAACTCGAGCGGCATCCGCACCTGGACGGGGCTCTACGTCTTCGGCCACGACACCTATATCGAGCTCTTCGCGCCGGGGGCGATCGGCCCGGCCGGCAACACGGGAGTGGCATTCGCGGTTGAAACCGTCGGAGGCATCGACGCGATCGCCGCAGAAGAGAGCGCGCTGGGCCACCACTTCACGGTCAGCGACCAACGCTTCGTGCCTCCCGAGGGGGGCTCGATACCGTGGTTTCATATGGGAACCCACGCGCCGGATCCGTTTCACCCGCCGGCGCTCTTTGAGTGGGCCATGGAGTATCGACCCGAGTACATCGCTTACGTCCTCAACGACCAAGCCCATGACCCGGCTGACATTCCGCGCAGCGCGATGCTGCAGCGCTTCTACGCGCCGGAAAAGCTGATGGAGAACATTCGCGCGCTGCGATTCGCGATGCCGGTTGAAGCGCGCGACGGCTTCGGTGCCGCGGCCCGGTCGTATGGCTGGAGGGTCCGCCTCGAAGGGGAGACGCTCACGGCCGAGGGGCCGGAGATCACGATCGTCGTCGTTGCTGATGCGGTCCACCGAGGACTCCTCGAGGTCCAGTTGGCGCTCAACCGGGGCATCGATACTCCGCTCGAGGTTCCGATCGGCACCTCCACCTTGACGGTCGGCCCGGGCAGAGTGGCGCGCTGGAGGTTCACACCGGTCAACCTGCCGTAGAGTCAGCGCCGCTCAGCTCGCAGAGCTCGGGCTCCCAGCCTTCACTCGCCGAGCCTTGGAGATAAGCTGAGAGCTCCCGGGCCTCGTCCTGCGCGCCGGGCGGTATGGGCCACAACGTTCCATCGGCGGCTCGCACGAACCAGGTGATCTTCTCGCCGTCGTAGGGGATCTCGTCCCAGGCGGCGGGGAGCTCCGGCGGAGCGCCGAAGTCCAGGGAGATAGCGCGATCCGATTCACTGAATGGGCGCATGCCAGCAAGTAAAGCAGTCCTCGTGCCAGGCCGCGGCCCAACGCGGAGGTCCCGGTCGGAGGGCCGGGGGCGACGATTTCTGTCAGTGCCCGGCGAAGAAGCGTCCGAGCAGCGCGGCGACGAGCGCGGGCGCCTCCTGCATCGGGTAGTGCCCTGCGTCAGCGATCGACGCGAGCTCGATCCGCTCGCACAGCGGGGTCCACAGCTGTTCGACCGAGGCCCTCCGCATCAGCTCCATGTCCGCTTCACCGGTGAGCGCCAGGACCGGGACCTGAAGGCGCGTCGATCGTCGCCGGGTCCGCTCCAAAGCCGCTCGGCGGGGGCGGCGAAATCAGCGCCACGGCTTGGATGCGCGCGCCGAGCTGCTGAGCAACGTGAAACGCGATCAAGCTGCTCATGGAGTGTCCGACGATCGAGAAGCGCTGTAGTTCAAGCTTGGCAACGAGCGCCAGCACGTCGGCCGCTGCCTCAGAAAGCGTATGGACGCCGGAGATGTCCCTCGAGCGGCCATAGCCGCGCAGATCTGCGAAGATCCAGGTCACTGAGGGTTCGAGGAAGGGTCGCGCGCCATCCCAGGTCGAACAGTCACTCATCCAGTCGTTCAGGATGAGCACCGAACGCGCACCGGTTCCCAGGGCCTCGTAACCAAGCATGGAGCTGTCTTACCGCAGAATTTGGCCTTCGGTCTTTCGGCGATGTTGCCAAGCCTAACGGACGGCAGCATGGATGTCGGATGTGCTTGCGTCGCCTGCCGGCAGGGCTCCTAGGGCTCGTGGCCTGCGCCACCGCTCCCCCTCAGATCCCAGAGTTGAGACCGGCGATCGTCCTCCACAAGGTCGACTATCGCGGAGTGTTCGGCGGACGAGCCTCAAGCTCCATTTATGATCCTCGCGTCACCCAAGGCCACCTGATGGATCGCGTCCTGCTCGAGCCCACGGTCTTGGCGGTCGACGACGCGGAAAAAGGGATCGAGGCCTGGACCTTGCGGAAGCTGCTCCAAGCGCTAGGAAAGCAGGGTTCCCGGGTGATCGCTCCTCCGCCTCCGAGCTGCGACGCGGCTCCTTGCTACGCCGCCCAACCCACCGCGGCCTTTCGGAACCTGCGCTTCATCTCGGGTGGAGACACGATGTCGGTCCGCGTCCTGCGCGACGGCGAGGTGCTCACCGTGCGCACCCGATTCAGCCCCAAAGAAGAGTCGCTTTGCCCACCCGACTTCAAGCTTCGCGCGCGGGTGGTACAGCTCGTCGGGCAGCTTCAGGCCCTGCCTGACGGGGCCGTCGCCGCAGCGTTTCAGGAGCTCCGAGTCGTCGAATCGCCGGATGATCCGGTCCTCACGGTTGAGGCTCCGGATCCCGGCCAGGCGCCTGAAGCATTCTGCGCAGCCGTAGCCAAAGCCTACGACTCCGAGCCCGGCTTCGCCGCCACCGACGCCCGCTTCGAACTGGCCGCGCAAGAGCTCCTCAGCACGGCCCTCGGTCCGGTCTACCCGCCGCCCGATCAGCCGAGGCCCAAGTAGCCAGAGATCCGAACCGCGAGCGAACAGCTCTAGCCGTTGGAGGCCTTCTGCATCAGCGCGGCCACGCCACAAGGGCCACCCTTGACGCACTTGGGCGCGAAGTTCGTGAGCCCGAGGTCGGTGACCACGTTGTTGTGGTCCTTCACCCAGAGGTGCAGCGGCGCGCCGATGGCGGCCTCGAAGGGCACGTCGAACTGGCGGTCGTCCCCGACCTTCCCGCTGAAGGTCTGCTTGGTGACCTCGTTGTGCACGAAGACCTCGGCGCCGGGCTCGATCGCGCGCTTGCCGCGGATGGTGCCCTTGCCCTCGCTGAGCCCTTCGATTTGCAGGTTCTTGGTCAACACCGCGGGCGGGGTCGCGTCACCGTAGACGTTGATGCGGACCTGCTGGCCGAGCCCGAAGTTCGTGCCGAACTGATCCACCGTGCCGTAGTTGGAGAGGGTGAGGACGTTGGTGTTGGCCTTCTGATCGAGGTAGACGCGCGTCTCCGGCCCGGCCTTGCCTTTTCCTTCGGCCTCGACCTGACGGATGTCGAAGACGTCGCCCGGGTTGATGCCCGCGTCCGTCGCCTCTTTGTTGCCGAGGATCAGGCCGTAGCGGCCGTCGCCCAGCGCCTTCATCGTGGTGGAGGGCAGCGACTTGATGTCAGCCGCGTTGCTCCAATCAGCGTCGGGGTTCTTCGTCAGGTTCAGGACCTGGAAGCCGCAGCCGGGCTCGACGTTGTCGAACATGAGCACGAGCGGGTCGGCGTACTTGGCCGGCGAGGTGTACTGCGGGGGGTAGGCCTGAACGACGTCACCGTACTTGGCGAGGCTGACGCCGAGCTTCGCGGGGACGGTCTTGTCCTCGTAGCACTTGTCGGAGACCTGGTTGATGGATGCGGCGAGGGTAACGGCCATGGCGAAGTCCTCTTTCGGTAGGCCCCGCGATGGGGGCGAAGTTGAATTCGCCCGCAGTATCGGTCTGCTAATGTAGGTGGTGTCTTACATTCCGCGGAACTTTGTTACCTAGTTCCCAATGTTTAGGGCCCAGGTGTCAAAGCCCTGAGGAGCGGAGCGGCCGGTGACGCACGTCACGACCCCGGACCATATAGACCACGTCCTCAGCCAAGTTCTTGGCGTGGTCGCCCACCCGCTCGAGCGAGCGCGCGATGGAGGTCAGCGGGAGGATCCGCGCCGCGTTCCCGGGCTCAGAGCAGATGAGGCGCAGCGAGGCCTCGAAGATGCTGGCGTTGAGCGCGTCGATCTCGCGGTCGTTCTCGATCACCTGCGCTGCCCGCACGACGTCGCGCTTGACGAAGCTGTCCAGCGCGTCGCGAAGGTTCTGCTCGACCTGCCGGCCCAGGGGGCCAAAGTCGATCGCCCCGCTGGCGTTGATCCGCACGAGCTCCTGCGCGCGCTTGGCGATGTTGGCGGCCAAATCGCCGATCCGTTCGAGGTCGGTCACGATCTTGAGCGCCATGATGATGAAGCGCAGATCGGAGGCCACCGGCTGCCGCGTCGCTAGGATGCGCTGCGCCAGCTCGTCGATCTCCAGCTCGTCGTTGTCGATGTCGTCATCGGCGTCGATGACGCGCTGAGCGCGCTCGAGGTCGCTCTCCTTCACCGCGGTCAGGGCCGAGATGAGCTGCGCCTCCGCGCGCGCCCCCATGGCCAAGATGCGCTCGCGCAGTTGGGTGAGCTCCGCTTCGAACTCTTTGCTGGTGTGTTGGTTCATCTCAGCCGAACTTCCCCGTGACGTACTCTTCGGTCTTGGCCTGGGCCGGGTTTCGGAAGATCACGTCGGTGGAATCGTACTCGATGAGGTCCCCCATATAAAAGAAGGCGGTGCGGCTTGATACCCGCGCTGCCTGCTGGAGGTTGTGGGTGACGATAACCACCGTATAGTCCCGCGAAAGCTCAGAAATTAGCTCTTCGATCCGGGCCGTAGCGATGGGATCCAGGGCCGAGGCGGGCTCATCCATCAGGAGGAGCTCGGGCTCTACCGCCAGCGCCCGGGCGATACAGAGGCGCTGCTGCTGCCCTCCGCTCATCTTCATGGCCGGCTCGTCCAGGCGGTCCTTCACCTCGCTCCAGAGCGCCGAGCGGCGGAGGGCCTGCTCCACCCGCGGCTCGAGGTCGCTCTTCTTGGTCAGGCCGCCGATGCGGAGACCGTAGGCCACGTTCTCGAAGATCGACTTGGGGAAGGGGTTGCTGTGCTGAAAGACCATGCCGATGCGGCGGCGCACCGCGACCGGATCGACCTCCTTGGCGTAGATGTCGGTGGCCTCGAGGCGCACCTCGCCAGCGACCGTGCAGCCCGGGATGAGCTCGTTCATCCGGTTGAGGGCTCGGAGGAAGGTGGACTTTCCGCAGCCCGAGGGGCCGATCAGCGCGGTCACCGACTTGTCGATGACGTCCATGGAGACGGGACCGAGCGCCTTCTTCGGCCCGTAGTGCACCGTCAGATCTTTGACCGTGAGCTTCAGCTTGGGAGGGGACATGGAGACCTCAGACCCTCCGCTGCCGCATGCGCTGGCGCAGCACCACCGCCGAGAGGTTCAGCATGAAGACCACGCCGAGCAGCACCAAGACTGTCGCGTAGAGGATCGGCGCGGTGGCGTCGACGTCGGGTGACTGCGTCGACAAGACGAAGATGTGATAGCCGAGGTGCATGAACTGGCTATGCAGATCATCCGGCAAACGAGGGAGGAAGTAGGCGGCGCCGGTGAAGAGGATCGGGGCCACCTCTCCGGCTCCGCGGCTCACGGCCAGGATCGTCCCGGTCAGGATGCCTGGCGTGGCCTGGGGGAGCACCACCGTCAGGACCATCTGGATCTTGGTCGCTCCCAACGCGAGCGCGCCTTCCCGCAGGGCGTCGGGCACGGTGCGCAGCGCCTCCTCGGTGGTGACGATGACGACCGGCAGGGTGAGCACGGCCATGGTCAGGGCGCCCCACAGCAGCGCGGGCTGCGCGTACACCTTCTCGCCCCCGTAAAACGCGGCGTCGATGCCCTTGCCCACGAACTGGACGAAGAAGCCCAGGCCAAAGAGGCCAAAGACGATGGACGGCACTCCGGCCAGGTTTCGCACCGCGAGCCGCACGCCCCAGGCGAAGCGCGAGTTCGGCTTGGCGTACTCCGAGAGGTAGATCGCGGTGGCTACGCCGACCGGAACTCCGGCGAGGGTCATCAGGATCACCAGCATCGTGGTGCCGATGAGCGCGGGGAAGATCCCGCCCTCGGTCATGCCGTCGGTGGGGTTTTGGGTCAGAAAACCCAGGGTGAGGCGGGGCCAGCCGTGGATGACCACATCGCCCACGATCACCACCAGCACCGCCAATACCAAGGCCAGGCAGGCGAAGGTGCTGAGCGAGAGCGCGATGTCGCCGGTCTTCTTGGGCGTCACGAAGCTCATCGCGACACCCCCAAGCGGCGCTTCATGCGCTCGATGGCGTAGCCGCCCGCGAGGTTGACGATGAAGGTCAGGAGGAACAGCAAGGCCCCGATGAAGAAGAGCACCGTGTAGTGGGCGCCGCCAAAGACCACCTCGGCCAACTCGGCGGCGATGGTGGCCGGGAGCGTTCGCGTCGAATCGGTGAGGGACCAGGAGAGGATCGCGGCATTGCCGGAGGCCATGAGCACGATCATCGTCTCACCGATCGCGCGCCCAAAGCCCAAGGCCAGGCCGGCGAAGATGCCGGGGGCCGCGGCGGGGATGATCACCCGCAGGATCGTGGTGGAGCGGCGTGCGCCCAGCGCGATCGAGGCCTCGCGGTAGCTGCGGGGCACCGCGCCCAGCGCCTCTTCGGTCATGGTGAAGATGATCGGCACCAGCGCCACCGACAGGCCGATGCCCGCGAGCAAGGCCGAGAGGCGCGAGTCGAGGTCAAAGGCGGCCTGGAGCCAGCTGGCCATCACGATCAGCGCGAAAAAGCCCAGCACCACCGAAGGTACTCCGGCCAGGAGCTCCACCACCGGCTTCAGAAGATCGCGCAGCTTCGGGCGGGCGAACTCGGCCACCCACACCGCGGCGCCGATCCCGAGCGGCGTCGCCACCGCCATCGCGACCACCGTGACCTTGAGCGAGCCGACCAAGAGCGGCCACAGACCGTACTTCGGGACGTCCGAGACGGGCTGCCACACATGATCGGCGGCGTCGTAGCCCGGCCACAGCTGCGCGAACCACATCTGGGCGAGCGTGACCTCGTGGCGGACCTCCTCGGAGTAGAAGAGCGGCACCGCCTCCTTGGCGACGAAGAGGAAGATCAGCGCGATCGCCAAGACAGCGGTGCCGGCCAACAGATGGATCAGCACTTCGACCAGTCGGTGGGCCAAGGGTCGCTCCACCTTCCAGGGGTCGGGCGCCGATGTCTTGGGCAGCTCCACCGAGAGATCTCGTCCTAGGGCGGCAGGCTCCGCGGAGGGAGGCATGCGGAACTATGGGCTACCGCATGAAACGCCAGAGCCCCGGTTTGGTGACAACTCTGTGACGGACACTTGTCCCCTCCGAAAACGCCCCGATCACGTCACCTTGGCGTCACGAATCAAGCCCAAGGATGCGGCCTCAAGAATGACACACGCCGAGCACAATCTGCGAACATCCCTCCTCGTGTTGACCCTGGTAGCCGGGGGCGCTTGGGCCAACCGGGCTGCCGCCCAGGACGTTGAAGGGGCCCAAACCTCAACGCCAACCATGGCCACAGTGGAGACTGAACAACCGCCCACCGCCAGCGTCGAAGACCGCGTGGCGGAGCTGGAAGCCAAGCTGGAGTCGATGAAGGAAGACTCCGAGCTCACCAAGGGCATCGTCGAGCAGCTGGCCAAGATCAAGCTGTCTGGCTACATCCAGGGCCGCTTTGAGTGGCACGACGACTCCAAGGACGGCGTCGACGCCGCCAACAAGCCGGCCACCACGACCCGCTTCCTGGTCCGCCGGGGCCGCCTCAAGGCCACCTACCTGGGCCAGTACGCCGAGTTCATGCTGCAGATCGACGCGGCCTCTTCGGGCGTGTCCTTGAAGGACGCCGAGGCGACCTTCATCGAGCCTTGGTCGGGGTGGGACCTGCGCTTTACGGTGGGCCAGTTCAAGGTGCCCTTCGGCTACGAGTTGCTGCAGTCCTCGGGTGAGCGACAGATGCCGGAGCGCGCGCGGGTCATCACCACGCTGTTCCCCGGCGAGCGCGATCGCGGCTTCCGCTTCCAGCTCAAGCACGACTGGCTGCGCTTCTACGCCGCGGTGATCAACGGCAACACGGTCAATGACTCGCTCTACGGCGGCAATGACTCCAACGCGATGAAGGACTTCGCGGGGCGCCTGGGCGTGGACTTCGACTGGCTGGTGATCGGTGTTTCTGGCTACATCGGCGAGGGCGTGGGCACCAAGCTCGGCGATCTGGCCGCCATGCCACCGACCACGGCGGTCCTGACCAAGTACACCAAGGCGCGCGCCGGCCTGGATGTGCAGGCCTACTTCGACGTGCCCAGCGTAGGTGGTCTCGCCCTCAAGGGTGAGGCGATCATCGCCAAGGACTTCGACGCGAAGGCGGGCGCAGCTACGACGCCCTTTGGGTTTTGGGCGGCCGCGATCCAGAGCTTCGGCACCGACTTCAACCTGTTCATCCGCGCCGACTACTTCGACCCGAACACCGACAAGGCCAGCGACGGGACCTTCACCTTCGGCGGCGGCGCGCAGTACTTCTTCTCGCCACACGTGAAGCTGGGCGCGATCTACGAGCACCCGATCTCAGAGGCCGGGGCCTCCGACAAGAAAGACGACATCCTAACGCTGCAAATGCAGGCCATGTTCTAGGAACTCAGAGGAGCAACTCATATGCGTACACTATCTTCACTCGCCCTCGCCGCTTTGACCTTGGCCCCCGGGGCCGCCTTCGCCGACGGCTTCAGCATCAAGGGCTCGGATACGATGGTCATCCTGGGCCAGCGCTGGGCCGAGCAGTTCATGAAGAGCCACGCCGGCGTGGAGATCCAGGTGACGGGCGGCGGCTCGGGCACCGGGATCAGCGCGCTGATCAACGCCACCACCGATATTTGTCAGGCCTCTCGGGCGATGAAGCCCGCGGAGAAGGAGAAGCTGCGCGAGCGTCACTCGACGCCCGGCGTCGAGATCTCCGTGGCCAAGGACGGGCTCTCGATCTACGTCAACGCGTCGAACCCGATCGGGGAGCTCTCCCTCGAGCAGCTCAAGGGCATCTACACCGGCAAGATCACCAACTGGAAGGACGTCGGCGGGCCCGATGGCAAGATCGTCCTCTACTCTCGAGAGAACAGCTCGGGCACCTACGTCTTCTTCAAGGAGGAGGTCCTGGGCGGCGCGGACTATTCGCCCCGGGCGCAGACCTTGCCCGGTACGGCGGCGGTGGTGAACTCGGTGTCCAAGGAGAAGCTCGGCATCGGCTACGGCGGCGCGGCCTACGCCAAGAACCTGAAGATCCTGAAGGTGAAGAAGGACGCGGGCGCGCCGGCGATCGCCCCGACCAAGGACACCGTGCACGACGGGACCTACCCGCTCTCTCGGCCGCTGTACTTCTACCTGCGCAGCAAGCCGAGCGGGAACATCGACGCCTTCGTGACCTGGGTGCTCTCTCCCGAGGGTCAGGCGCTGGCCGAGAAGGTCGGCTACTACCCCGTGAAGTAAGCGCTCAGGGGCCGAGCGAGGTCCGCGACAGCTCGGCCAAAGCCTGCTCGTTCCACTGGTGCTGCAGATCCATCACCCGCCCAAAGTCCTCCAGCATCGAGGCGATCTCCGCCGAGTACTGCTCGGGCCAGCCCTCCGCCATCTGAAGAAAACGCAGCGTGGGCGCGCGCCGCGAGGGCGGCAAGACCTTGAAGGCCGCCGAGCGATGAAACTCGCGCGTGAGGCTGAGGACCTGCCGATAGGTCGACTCGGGCGGCTTGGCCAGCGCCTGCCGCAGCGCCTGGAGGTGCTGGGAGGCCCGCTTGGTGTGGTGCTTCCTCAGCGTCTCGCGCGGAAGATCGCCGAGATCGAGCGTCGGCAGCACCGACGACAGCACCGCCCCGATCATCGCCTCCAGCCCCTCGCCGCACTCGGTCTTGAAGCGGAAGAGCTCGTCGAGGAGCACCCAGGCGTTGGCCACCGTGCCGGGGTGATGGAGCATGCGGCCCAGCTCGAGGACCCGCGCGCGCAGCAGGCGACACAGCTCGCTCGCGCCCGCGTCGCCGAGCGCGTCGAAGTCGCCCAGCGTCTCGAGGAGCCGCTTGATCAGCGCGGCGGTGACGGGGGCCAGCGCCTCCCAGACGTCGAGGTTGGTCTCCTCCTTGAGAGCCAGCGCTTCGTTCTCGGTCAGATCCAGCGAGTCGATCGCCGTCAGGGCCTGCTCGACGTGGAGGAGGCAGACCTCCAGCCGTTCGCTCCGCAGCGCCTCCACCTGGGGGGCGATGGTCCCCCCGAGGAGGTGCCGGAGCCGCGCGTGCTGAGCAGCGTTGGGCACCAGGCCATACTATTGCGGGGTGAGGTGCGGAGGGAAGGCCGGCGGCCCGTGCGCCGCTTCCCCACAGGCGGACCTCAGGCTTTTACCGCGAAGTACAGGCGCCCTTCCTGCTGACAGCGCTCGCAGCGATGACGCTGAACCAGCAAAAGCTGGGCGCCGAGACGGGCCTCCTCGACGGGTTCAGCGCGGAGCGAACCTCGGCTGCGGCAAGCTCCACACCGCCGGCCCCGGAGCTCCTGGCTGAGGTGGTCGCGGCTCGGGATGAGGATCGCGGTGCCCGGCGCCTCGCCTTCCTGGTGGGCGAGCACCTGCCGGTATCGGCGCCGCCGCAGCCGCGCCGGGAGGCCGCGGAGGACCATCCAGCCGAGGAGCCCAAGCCCCATGGCCCCGAGCGGAACGATCGTGCCGAGGATGGCGGCCAGGGACGATGTCTTCTTAGCGTCGCCGTGGCGCACGGTGTAGCTGAGGCTCTGGTACATCGCGTCGAGCTTGGCGATGTGGTCGGCCACCGCCGAAGGCGCCAGGTTGTCGACCTTGGAGACATAGTGGAAGTCGTAGCGCAGGAGCCGCCCCTCGCTCCTCATCTTGAAGTCGAAATGGAAGGCCTCCCCGTCGACGGACTCGCGCGCATCGTCCAAGTTCCACGCGTCGGGCAGGTTGAGCGACACCCGGTGGTGCAAGATCTCCGGGTGAGCGATCTCGAGCGGCATGGCCCGCAAGGGGTAGCTCGGGGAGCGCACGCTATCGGAGATCGCAAAGGCGCGCACGACGCGGCGCTGCTCCTTCCAAAAGCTCGGCAGCAGGTAGCGCTCCTCGAGCACGATGAGGTTGGCGGCTTCATCGTCCGTGACCACGGGCGGGGCGATCATGGTCGCCCCGGGGTCGCTCCGGGCTTGGTAGTTGAGGAGCGCCCGGCCGAGCTGCTCGCGCGAGATGTGCGCCAGATAGGACCGCTCGTTGGCCGCGCGATCGCCGGAGAAGCGCGTGCGCACCCGGAGCTGCGCGCTCCCTTGGTAGTCGGGGATGTCGAACTCCTCGTCGACCTCCAGCGCTCCACCCAGCTTGGCGGGCACCACGCTGAGGCCGGTCGTGCGCGGGTCGACGATGAGGGCGCGCTCCACCTCAGAGGAGCTCCGCTGGCTGAGGGCCTCGCCCCGCGCGGAGGAGTCCGTGGCGTCGAGCCAGTGCTGCTGACCGTCGAGGGTGGCCACGACGATCGCGTGATCGAAGACCGTCGCCGAGGGGAGCAGCTCGTCGAGGGTGCGCCGGTAACCGGTATGGACCAGGGCCGGACGAGCCTCGATCCCGAGGCGATTGAGGATGCTGGCCAACAGGAGGGCCTTGTCTTTGCAGTCGCCGAAGCGCTGCGCGAACACCTCCCTCGGGCGATGGGGTTGATGGGAGCTGGCGCCCATCTCGATCCCGAAGTAGCGGACGTCCCGCTGGACGAAGTCGAGCGCCGCACGCAGCCGCGCCTCGGGAGCGGCGTGCTGCCTGCGCCAGAGATCGATCTGCTGATCGAGCTCCGGCGAAGAGTCGGTGCGACCTTCGTCGAACAGCTGTGCCGCCCACTTGGCCACCGCCGCCCAGGACTCAAAGTCGCTCAGCTCGAGGAACGGGGTCGCTTGAAACCAGCTCGGCACCCGATCCTCGGAGCGGATCGCTGCGACGCGTCGGCGCTCAAAGCGGAGCTCTCGGACGCCATCCTTCAGGGTGGTGGCGGGGCCGAGCTCGAGGCCGTGCACCTGGTAGCGGAGCGCCCGCGCAGAAGGGGATAGGAGCCGGTAGGACAGGTG
>Ga0154020_10001315_pt1 | contig 30777 bp, 22 predicted proteins | sample Klosneuvirus_201_FD_109709 | JGI IMG/M metagenome (GOLD analysis project Ga0154020, IMG submission 109709) | Active sludge microbial communities from wastewater, Klosterneuburg, Austria - Klosneuvirus_20160825_MG | ecosystem: Engineered > WWTP > Aerobic digester > Activated sludge | place...
CTTGACGACGCGCAAGGCTCCTCCCACGCGCGCAGCTCGTCCGAAAACACGCGGATGACTTGCGCGGCCATTTCGTCCGATTGAGGCGCCCAAAAGGGCCCCTGCTGCGTCTGGCGCTGCGCGAGATAGTAGGCTCGGCAGGGCCGTTTCCTGCGAGAAAAATAGCCCGTGCTATGAGATCTCATGCACGCCGCGCACGATACTATCTGGCAAACCATCGACCAAACCCTCCTTGGCTTGGCCGCTCGCGTCGGAGATCTCGACGCCGAGATCGGTCGCTGGCTGGTCGCCGCTGCGCGCGAGGGTGTCCACTGCCACTTCGGCTTCGCCTCCCTCGCTGAGTACGTCGAGCGCCGGCTCGGTTTCGACGCGCGCTCCACCCGCGAGCGTCTCCGCGTCGCCCGCGCGCTCGAGTCGCTCCCCGAGGTTCGTAGGCTACTGGCCTCCGGGCAGCGCTCCTGGTCGGCAGTCCGAGAGATCACCCGCGTGGCCACGCCCGAGAACGAGTCCGCGTGGGTGGCGAGGACGGAGCGGATGACCGTGCGGCAGATCGAACGCCTAGTCGCGGGCCGAAAGCCTGGGGACGATCCCACCGACGCCAAGGACCCGCTGCTCATGACCCGGCGGGTGGCCTTCGAGCTCGAGGCCGAGGCCTACGCCGAGTGGCGCGAGGCGGCCGAAGCCGTCCGTGGCATCGTCGGCCCGAGCGCGTCCGACAAGGAGGTCTTCCGCGCGATGTGCGAGATCGCGCTCGGCCGTCGCGACGAGGCCAAGCCCGGCTACCAAGTTTCGCTCACCGTGTGCACCCGCTGCGAACGTACCTGGCGGCAGTCCGGCCCGGAGGCGATCGAGGTCCCTCCCTCGGTCGGGGAGCGTGCGGCCTGCGATGCCGAGGTCGTCGGGTTCGCGTGCATTGACGAGGGCGTCGCTGAGGACTCCGAGGAGGCCCACGTGGGCGCCGTGCCCCAGGCCATCGCCGAGCTCCTCCGCACGCAGGGCGCCCGCGGGCTCGTGCGCGCGGTCTCGGCGTACTGCGGCCTCGAGCTCCGCGCCCTGACCAAGCCTACGCGCCAGCGCATCGCGCTCCGCGATAGCCACCGCTGCAGCGTCCCGGGCTGCCGGAACTTCCGCTTCATCGACGTCCACCACCTCCGCGCGCGGGCCAAGGGTGGAAAGCATGACGACGACCAACTCACCTCGCTTTGTACGCAGCACCACGACGCGATTCATGACGGCCGCCTCGTAGTCGAGGGGAAGCCGAGCACGGGGCTGAGGTTTGTCGACGCGCGGGGGGAGATCTATGGGTCGCGACCCACGTGGGGCGCCTGAACCGATGCGCGATCTCTCGGGGGCGCGGCCCCGGGGGCGCGGCTCGGGGTCGCGGCTCGGGGTCGCGGCTCGGGGGCGCGGCTCGGGGGCGCGGCTCGGGGGCGCGGCTCGGGGGCGCGGCTCGGGGGCGCGGCTCGGGGCCGGATCTCGGCGGATCAGCGGTCCGTGTGTCGCGGGAGGTAGCGCTGGAACCGCGGCGTCGCGTACGCGCGCGAGCCAGAGGCGCCAGTGGGCGTGAGCCTGCGGGCTGCGACCGCCGGCCGATGGCAGTGCTGGGCCCATGCTCGACCTCGATGAGGAGGGAGGCAACGCGGTCATCGTTCGCGTCCTCGGGACGCTGACCAGGATGTCGCGCTGATTGAGCCTCGGGCACCCGGCCACGTTTGCTTACGCCCAGGTCGACAGAGACGTTCACACGAAGGCGAGGCCAGGGGCCCGTCTACGGCAATGGACTCGACAGAGTCCTTCACCCGGGTCCATCCCCACCGCGGCGTGCAAAGCCCCCACCACAAACTGGGATGGTCTGGCCATGAGCGTCAGGACAGGAACGCTCAGTACCGCAGCAGCCGCTTCAGGTTCTGCCGCTCCCACGCCCGCGCCTCGCGATACTCGAGAAACCGCGCCTCATCTCGGCGAAAAGCTCGGCTGTGCACCTCACGCCGCCCGCCCTCGTGGGGTCCGACCTGGTGCACCTGGTGGAGCATCTCGTGGAACACCACGAACTCCACGAAGAACTTCGGCACCCACGCTTGGTCGAGGGCGGGGTGGATGCGGATCAGCCGCAGCTCATCGGAGTAGGTCCCCATATGGATCGAGGTCCGCCGTTGGTTCTTGGCCGCGCGGGTCCAGGTGATCTGAGCTTCGATCTTGCCCCCGAAGTAGCGGTTGTTGAGATCGCCGAACATCCCCACCAGGTCGTAGATCTCCCCAAAAGGCTGGGGTTTGAGGGCGTCGGCGCGGGCTGAGTTGAGGGAGTCGCGGTGCCGTTCGATCCACTCGTCGAGCAGCTTGGCCTCGGCCCGGCTGGTCTGATCCTTGGCCACGAAGGAGCCCAGCGCGGAGACCACCGGCGCCGGCGCCCCTCCGAACATGCGGTGCACGCGCAGATAAAAGGCGCGACCCCTCCGCTTGAAGGAGATCATCGTCGAGGTGTTGTCGGTGAAGGAGACCAGCACCGGCGCGCCGATGTGCTCCTTGAGCTGCTGTTCGAGCTCGGTCTGCAGCTTGAGCTCGGGACCTCCTCGCTTCTTCTTCCTCCCTCCGAGGGTCGGGCCCTCGATCGGCGGCGGGGGTGGGGGGCGCGGCCGCGCGATCGCGGGGGTGCTCGGGACGATGCTCAGCGCTCGGGCCCGCGCCCTAGCGGCGTCGAGCCACGACAGCTGCGCTCCGCTCGGCGTGGCAGATACGCGCGCTGCAGCGCGAACAGTGGGCGGGAGCGGGTTCGGGGCCGGGGTCGTCCCGCCGATGCCCCGCGGAGCTTCAGGCTTTGGGCTGGTGCGGGGCGTGCGGGCACGAGGAGTTCGCGCCTCGGGCTGGGCCTGAGCGATCCCCGCATCGAAGGTGAAGCCGAGCTGGCTCATCGCGCCGCGCGGGATGATACGCGAGAAGCGCCGCGCGACAAAGGTGGAAGATGCCGGCCGGTCCACGCCGGAAGGGCGCGAGGCCAGCCTGCGCGAAGCGGCGGGCACAGCCCCGGTGACGGGCTAGCAGGCGGTTGAGTAAGGGGTTGGAGGCGAGAACGAGGAGACCGAAGCGAGGTTGGCACCCGAGGAGAGAGCACCGGAAGCGCAGTAGTTCTGCGCTGAGGAGCGGAACGACCAGGCTGCCGACCGCAGCGAGAGGATCCTCGTTCGCAGCCCCAAGCCCTTTTTCGACCGCCGGCTACTTCTTGGAGATCTTGCTCGAGGCCTTGATGGCGCTCTTGATGGCGCTCTCGATCGCCGAGCAGCCACCGCTCTTGTCCTTGATCTGGATCCGCCCATTCTCTACGTCGAGCTCCCCCTGGTCGAGGCAGTTCGTCAGCGGAATCGCCGAGAACCATAGGCCGACGTCGAGGAGGAGCAGCAGATCCTGCGCGCCGGTCGCCGCCACGCTGATCCCACCCGCGTTCTCGAAGCCCACGTCCTCATTGAAGTCGAGGAGCAGGTCGAATGGCTTGTCCTGCCCCTGGTGCCGAATCGTCCCGGAGGCGATCAGCGTGTGCCCCACCAGCGGGTCTCCCGAGGGGAGCCGACCATCCTCGGACTTGGCGTCATCCAGCCGAACGCTGGCCTTCTTGTAGACCCCCGCCGGAACGAAGAGCTCGGTCAGGCTCGGGGTGGAGACCCCGCTGAGGAGGTCGAAGACCACGTTGTCTTCGAGCCTGAACTTGTCCGAGTCGCAGTGCACGGTGAAGCCGCTCATGGCGTAGTCGGCGTCGACGCACAGCTTCGATCCCGGCGACTGGAGCTCGATCTTGCGGGTGTTGACCCGGGCCGAGCTGATGGTCAGCCGCGAGCCTTGGGCGTCCGTGCCGACCGGCGAGGGGTTGGCGGTCGGGCTTAGCCCGCTCGGCGCGGTCGAGGTGAGCAACATCTTGAGCGTCGCTCCGTTGCCGGTCTCGGCGCCGCAGCCGGCGATGGCCAATATGGAGATGGTGGTGATGAGCGTCTTCATGACGATTCCTTTCGAGTCAGGGGAAAGAGCTGAAAGCCGATCTGATGCACTTCGCTCTCGGCGGTCGGGGGTACGATCATGTCCAAGATTTCTCGGCGAAACCGCTCGATGCGCGCTCGGACCTCCGCGTATTGGGTCGGGGTCAAGGAGACCGTCAGACCGGTGACGTCGCGTTGGTCGATCGGCACGGTCTCCAGCGCCTCGGCCGCCAAGCTCATCATCGAGCGATGGAAGTTGCGCACCGCGAGCGAGCGCGTTCGAGGACCGGTCGAGATGTTGGTGTCGGTGGGGCGGAGGCGCTGCTCGGCGTCGCGACCGATGAGGCCCACCCGCTCCAGGATCTCCAGCGCGCGCGCGGCCTCCTGGGCCTTGATGCGCGGCCGCAGCTGCTGGGCGATCCACTTGGGATCCTCGCGAAAATCGGGGTGCAGGAGCAGCTCGCGGATCGGCAGCGCGTACCACGAAGAGTAGACGTCGTACTGCGCCGCTTCCATTCGCCGCGCCTCGTTCTCCCCCTGGTCGCTCTTCCTGAGCTTGGCGTAGTAGCGGTTGCGCTCGGTGTCGCTCTCGGCGTGGGTGAGCATCACCAGGGTCTCAAAAGCGTCCCGCTCGTGCTCATCGAGCCCCAGCCCCTTGGCGAACTTGGGGATCGAGGGCGGCGTGAGGTTGCGCTCCCCGTCGGCGACCAGCTTGAGGAAGTTGGGCGAGGTGAAGCCGGCGATCCGCGAGAAGTACCGATAGGAGAACTGGGGCCGGGTGACTTTGAGGTAGTCGAACATCTCGCGGAGGTAGGCGCGATAGTCTACGAAGTCCTGAGGGCGGGGCCGCATCAGCGTATTCTCCGCCAGCACCATCGAGCTGGAAAGTGCCGCGGCGGCGGGGATTTGGTCAAAGTGGCGGAATCAGGCTTCGTATGCCCAGAGAATACGCTCAGCTCCGCTCCGCGGTCCCTGCCCGCAGGCCGCCGCGGCGCAGCCCATCCACCGGAGAGAGGCGGGCGGCTTTGCGCGCCGGGTACAGGGTCGCGATGGTCGCCGCGGCCAAGGCCCCTAGGGTGACCCCGATGACCTCCAGCGGCCGCACCACGATCGGCAGGTTCTCGAGGTAGTACACCCGCGGATCGAGCTTCAGGCCGTAGGCCGACAGGATCGCGCAGATCCCAAGGCCCAGCACCACGCCCACCAGGCAGCCGACGAGGCCGACGATCTGGCCGTCGATGACGAAGATCCACAGGATCGAGTTGCTGCTGGCCCCGAGCGATTTCAGCACCGCGATCTCCCGCTGCTTCTCCAGGATCAGCAGGATCAAGGTGGCGACGATGTTGAACGCCGCCACCAGCACGATGAAGCCGAGCACCACACTGATCAGGCCTTTTTGGCTGCGCACGGCCCCGAAGAGGCCCCGGTTGGTCCGCGACCAATCGCGCACCTCGTAGGCCGCCGGATCGTCGGGGTCGAGGTGCATCACCGCGCGTCCGATGATCTCGCCCGAGCGCATCGGTTCGTCGCTCCACACCTCGAGCCCGGTCACCGTTTGAAAGAGGCCAAAGTAGCGCTGCGCCTCCTTGAGCTCGATGAACACCATCCGCGCGTCGAACTCGTACATCCCCGAGTGGAAGATGCCGACGACGCGGAACTCTTGCGTGCGAGGCTGGGCGCCGGTGCCACCGTAGGGCGAGACGATCGTGATCTGCTCGCCCTCGGCGGCGTGCAGGCTCTCCATCAGCTCGTGGCCGATGAAGATGCCGGGCAGGTGCGCGCTCCCGGTGGAGGTGGCGAGCGCGCTCATCCGATCGAAGGCCTCCTTGGGGAGGTACTTGGCCAAGGAGGTGCCTCGGGCCAGCTCGGGATCGATCCCCTTGATCGCCACGCCGCTCACCCCGCGTTGGCTCTGCACCATCACCTCGCTGTAGACGAAGGGCTGGACATAGGAGATGCCGGGCTCTTTTCTGAGCTTGGCCTCCACATCGGCGTGGGCGCGGAAGACGTCGTGATTTCGGAGCACCGCCGCATGGGCGTTGATCCCCAGCAGCTTCTCCAGGAACTCGGCCTCAAAGCCGTTCCACACCGAGGTCACCACGGTCAGCGCCGCTACGCCCACCGCCACGCCCCCGATAGTGATCAGCGTGATCAGCGAAACTGGGCCTTTGCGCTTGCTCCGGATGTAGCGGAGCGCGACCAAGAGCTCGAAGGGTAGGCCGCGCATCAGAAGTTCGACTGTCCGGAGTTGTTGGCGCCCCAGGTCGGGAGCAGCGACTCCGCCCACCCGTTTTGGGTGTTGGTGTCGAGGTTATTGGTGCGCTGGATGGTGTTGCCCAGGCGATCGACGCCGGTCCTCCCGAGCCCAGGGACGGCATAGGCGCAGAAGTTGTCGTCGACGAAGCCTCCTGCGGGGACCATGCCACTCGGCGTGCTCCACTCCCCCACGGCAGCGACCGACGCGGCGGCGTCTTCGGAGGCGGCCGCGGTCATTCCGGTGGCGTCGGCCGAGAGGAGGACGGCGTCGGCGATGTTCCCCTGAGGATCGAGCAAGCTCAGCACGGTGTTGGTGGCGACGATACCGCCCGCGCCGCCGTACCAGTCAAACGCTGAATCGAAGTTGGCCGCGAATCCTGAGGCGGGGTAGCCGGCGGGAGAGGTGGTCTCGTTGCCCGCGCTGCCCGGGTTGCAGGCGGGCACGGTCCCGTTGGCGTGCACCACGAGATAGGCGTTGCGGCTCAGGTTGAGGCCGCTCAGCGTGACCACCGTAGCGTCGCGGCTCTTCAGCACCCAGTTGTCGACCAAGCCCCCTTCCACCACCCGGAGCTCGATGAGATCGCAGCCTCCGGTGATGTTGGCGTTGACCTCATTGATCCGCAGGATCGCGCTGGGCGCTGCCCCGCTGAAGGTCGCGAAGTTGAAGCTGGGATCGATCGCGTTGCCGCGCGCGTCTCGCACCGAGCTCAAGATATCCACCGAGTACGAGAAGGCCGCGATCTGCGGGCTCGTCGTCAAAATGACGACCGACGTGGTGGCCTGGGCCTGGAGCACCGAGAGGCCGCCCGAGAGCTGAAACCCAGCGGTGGTCACGCTGGTGGGCTGGATCGGTCGGTCGAAGGTGATCAGCAGCCGATCGGAACGGGGCGCTGAGGCCGAGACGACGCGAGCGGCAGGGCAGCTGAGGCCGACCAGCTCGGCCTGCCCGTAGGCTTGGAGCTGGGCCTTCGCAGCGAAGCGCCATAGGGGGTTTTGGAGCGTCGCGGTGCAGTTGATGCCGAGCCCGAGCTGCTCGTAGACCGTCTGCGGCACGCGCAGCTCGAGGTTGGGGTCGCCGAACAAGGCCGGGGTCTCGGCGCGCGCCGAAGCGTAGCCCGTCCCCGCCCCCCGGAAGCTGGAGGCCACCGTGACGCTCGTGCGGACCAACTCGAGCTCGTAGTCGGCGACGTTGGTCACCAGGTTGGTGACACCTGAGACGTCTTGGACCAGCGGCGCCAGCGCATTTCCGCTGGAGAGCCGGGTGTAGCCGGTGATCGCCTGGGCTTTGCGGATCGTCGTGCTGTCGGTCCCGACCTGGGTCACGGTGAAGCGCACGCGGTCTCCGGCGACCGGCGTGGGGAGCAGGCTGGCCGGATCCACCTCGACCCACAGCGCTGGACCCGCTTGGTCGCCCTGTACCGCAAAACCAGGGAGATCCGTTCCCAAAGACACCGAGCGCACCCAGGTGACGAAGGGGCCGTCGATCAGGACGTTGGCGGCCCCGTTCGGCAGCGCGCGCGCTGCGGCGATCGCGGCGGAGGCCATCCCCGAGCCTGCGTCGAGGAAGCCCGCGTCGAGGAAGCCCGCGTCGAGCTGGCCGCTGTCGGGCTGGCCTGCGTCCGGCAAGCCGGTGTCGACCGTGGCCGCGTCAGGATCGAGGGCGTCGGGAGCAAACACAGCGTCGGGCCCGCCTGTGGCGTCGAAGGCGAAGACGTCGGGTCCGGGCGCGGCGTCATCGGGTGCGCTCCCGCTGTCCACCGTGCCCCCAGTGTCGGGTGCGCCACCATCGGGAGCAGGGCCACCATCGGGAGCGGCGCCGGTGTCGGCCGCCGCGCCATCGGCGGCGCTCAGGGCATCGCTCGCCCCGCCGTCGCTCCCTGCGCTGCCGTCCTCCGGCTGCCCGGAGTCGCGCTTGGCCGGCATGTTCCCGCCGCTGGGGCGCCGAACGCTGTCGCAGGCGGTCGCGCTCAAGAGAAGGAGCGAGATCAAGAGGCTGCGCGATCCGGTCACGGGGGGTGTCTAGCCTGAAGATCCGGCCTCAGCAACGCACAACCGCCGGAGGTAGAAAGCGCCTTTTGCGGCGTAGCGCGGGCGCTAGGCTTCATTGTCCGCTGCGGCTACAAGGCGAGCCGTGGCGACGCTGCATGTGGCCTTGGTGGAGCCAGAAATCCACTGGAATACCGGTAATACCGGGCGCTCCTGCCTCGCCTTCGGGGCTCAGCTCCACCTGATCGAGCCGCTGGGCTTTTCGCTCGAAGCCCATCAGGTCAAGCGGGCGGGCCTCGACTACTGGCCCCGGGTGCGGCCCGAGCGCTGGCCGAGCTTCGCCGCCTTCGAAGCGGCCTTGCCTTCCCTGGGCGATGCGTACTTCCTCAGCCCCGACGGGGCGCGGCCGCTGTGGAGCGCCAACTTCGGCCCGCGCAGCGTCCTGATCCTCGGCCGCGAGAGCGTCGGCTTCGACCCGGCGATCCGGGAGCGCTACCGCGATCGCCTGTACTCGATTCCCATGGTCGATCCCGAGATCCGCGCCCTCAACCTCTCCACCACCGCGGCCCTCGCGCTCTACGAGCACGCGCGCCAACGGGCGCAAGCTGTAGAGTCTGCTCCCCTCCTGTAGACCCCGCTCAACACACCTACCTCGGCCTTTCGCGCGGCCGATCCGGCACAAAAGCTCGGCACGTGCAGTGCATTTCGATGAGCGCCGTGCACCCAGGGTTTGCCGATCATCTCGCACGGGTAGGCGCGTGCATCCCGGCGCGCACCAGCGAGGGCGCGGCACTCCGGGCGCTAACATTGACAGCACTTTTGGCCCACGTTACGGATGAAACACGACTTTCAAGCCCAGATGAGATTTGGGCTTTTTTTCCTGTGAACTCTGGAGGCTTGGACGCGTGAGACGCTTGCTGGTCGCCCTGCTCACCACGTTCTTTATCGTGGGCGCCTCACCGGCCGCGGCCGATGCTGGGCCTCGCCGCGCGCTGCGTGCCGCGAGCTGCAAACCCACGGACAAGAAGAAGCCGGCCCATAGCGCGGCCAAGCCGCCCAAGGGCGAAAAAGGCACGGCCTCCCCGGAGCCTGAGCCCGAAGCGGCCCCCGCGGCCTCTGCTCCGACGCCCAAGGGCGCGAGCGGACCGGCCACCGACGAAGAAGGAAAGACGCTCCAGCGCGGTGAACGCGTCGAGTTTGACGCTCGCCTCATCCAAGGTCAGTCGGCCAAGGCCGGCGCGGTCTACTTGTTCGCCCGCGTCGCTACCAACTTGAAGAGCATGGTGAAGGAGCGGACCAGCTTTCGCGACAAGGTCGTCAGGACGGTGTACCCCACCGAGGAGGCCAAGCCCTGAGCTTCTCTAGCTCCAACGACTCGACCGCCGATGGCTCGATCGAAGTCTTCGTCTTCCATCGCGGCCAATTCCTCGGCTCTCGCATCTTCCCGGCGTCCCGGGTGGTGACGGTCGGCAGCGCGCCCGAGTGCGCCGTCCGCCTCGAGGACGCCAAAGTCGCTCCCCGCCACGCCGTCCTCTACGTCGAAGGCGGTCGCTTGATGATCGCCGACAACGGCGGCACTTCGGGCGTGCTCGTCAACGGGCAGACCATCGGCTCGTCGGTCGTCAGCGGCCTCGACGACGTCCGCATCGGAGATTTCCGGATCAAGGTCGAGCTCATGGTCGCGGCGCCGTCATTTCGGCCGGTTCAAGAGCCAGCCCCGCCGCCCCCGCAGGCCCAAAGCCGGGGCGACACCTTCGCCCCAGCGCGCGTGGAGACGCTGCCCTCGCAGCGCCGAGACGCGATGCTCAAGCCGACGGGGCCTGATGCCCGCCGGGTGACCCGCACGCTTTCTGAGCCTCCGCCTCCGCCGCCCGCCGGTGATTCTTCGCCGATGCCCAAGCTGCGGCCGGCCGTGGATGATCTCCTCGGCGAGCGCCCCAGCAAAGCCAGACCTCTCGAACCGTCCGATTTCGGGGAGCCCACCGAGGGCCGTACCGAACGCCTCGACACCGAAGGCCTCATCGGGGTCTCGCACCTCCCGCTCACCATGGGCGAGGACGAGGAGACCGCGCGCGGCGTGCCCAAGCGCGGCCAAAAAGACGTCCGTGGTGATACTCGCCCTCTGCGCCCCGAGCCCAAGATCGAGGTCAAGGTCGAGACGCCCAAGAAGGAGGACCGCGCCCCCAGGGAGGACCGCGCCACCAAGGAAGAGCAGCGCGCCCCCAAAAAGGACGAGCGGGCCAAAGAGGAGCGCGCCGCCAAAGAGGCCAAGCGCAGGGAGGCCGAGCAGGAGGAAGAGGCGGACGAGCAAGCGCCGCTCCTCACGGCGGATGCCGACGAGGAGCCCGTCGAGCGCCGCCCGATCAAGATCTCCGCGGAGCTGATGCCGGCCCCGCCCGAAGGCTACATCGACGACGACGAGACCGAGGAAGAGGCCGAAGAACGGGCGTTTCAGCCGCCGTTTTCGCTCCTCGACAACGTCGTCCGCGATCGTTTCACCACCCCGATCAAGTCCGAGCCCGAGCCGGTCATCGAGATCATCCACTACCGCGAGGGCCGGTTGCTCGACACCCGGCGCGTCTCTCGCGGCGACCGCTTCAGCTTCATCTCGGCGATCACCGGCGAGCCCTTCGAGCTGTTGCGCCTCAAGCGAAACGGTCGAGCGCGCCTGTTTTACAACCAGACCCTCCGCGGCAACGTGGTCATCGCTCGCGAGACCTTGCCGCTGACCAACATCTGCGACGACCAGCACAAGGCCGACAAGAAGGGCTTGTTGTTTGCCATCGAGCTGGGGGAGGGCGACTACGCCCACATCAAGCTGGAGGGAGAAGGTTATCTCCTCCGCTTCGTGCGCTCCCCCGCGCCGCCGCCCGTCAGCTACGCGCTGAGCATGAACCGCGAGGACAAGTTCTACGCGGGCTCGGCGACGCTGGGCATCATCCTGATGCTGCTCGGGATCTGGCTCCAAAGCCTCATCTCTCCCCCGGAGTCGTTCGCGATGGAGGAGGAGGTGGAGTTCGCGGACGTGTCCTTGAAGGATCTCGAGCTCGAGAAGTCCCCCGAGCCGACGCCCACACCGGAGCCCATCGTGACGCCCGAGCCGGCGCCGCCCGAGCAGGTGAAAGCCCCGCCGGAGCCGGCGAAGAAGGAGAAGCGGAAGCCGGAGCCGCGCTCGAACCGGCCGCCGCCTCCGGACGCGCCGCCGCCCAAGAGCCAGGCGACCCAGGAGGCCGAGAGCGCCCTAGCTGCGCTCAACGACATCGCGCCGACGACGCCGGCCCTCAAGGTCTCCAACATCGCCGCGGTCAAGGCCCCCTCGGGCACGGCCAAGCGCTTCGCCATATCGGGCCCGATCGGAAAAGCCCCGGCGGGAGAGATCGTCGTAGCGACCAGCGGCGGCGGCAGAGACACGACCGCTGCCACCAAGCTCCTCGCCGGAAGCTCCGCCGGAACCCTGACCGGCGCCCCGACCGGGCGGGTGCGCGCCTCCGTCGACCGCATCCCCGCCCGCAAGATCAACACCGAAGGTGGCAGCCTGAGTCGCGAGGAAATCCTCAAAGTCGTCAGCGCTGGTATTGGCGACATTCAGCGCTGCTACGAGCGCGAGCTGATGAAGAGCCCCGGGCTTGAAGGTAAGGTGGTCATGGATTGGGTGATCTCACCCTCCGGCACCGTACAGTCGACCCGCGTCCGCTCCAGCACCTTGCGCAGCGAAGAGGTCACCGCCTGCGTTCAGGGCGTCATCAAGGGCTGGTTGTTCCCCAAGCCCGTCGGTGGTTCCGTCACCGTCACCTTCCCCTTCGCGTTCCGTGGTCAGAGCTTCTGACCGATGCTTTGATGTTCGCCACCACTGCTTCGCACTCGGCGCTCCAGCTTTTCACTGGACGCGGACTGGAAGCGCACCCCGATTCGTGAAATGAAATACACCCGGAGGAGCAGAATGGACCGTAGCCAAGCACGGCGCGCCCTCGCGGCTCTCGCGATCACAGCCACAGTTGGTGTCGCGACGACCGCTCGCGCACAGGACTTCGAAGAGGGCGGCCAGCTCTACGCAGTTCAGAACCGCAAGTATGTCGCCAGCCACGAGTTCGCGCTCAGCGTGGGCGTGGTACCCAACGACGCCTTCTACAAAGGCTTCACTGGGACGGCGGCCTACACGTTTCACTTCAACGACTTCTGGGCCTGGGAGATCGCGAGCTTCACTTACTCGCTGAACATCAAGACGGGCCTGCGCGACGAGCTGGAAAAGAACTTCGGGGTGCGCCCCACCAAGTTCCCCGAGCTGCAGTTGTTCGCGGGCTCCAACCTAGTGCTCAAGCCGCTGTACGGGAAGATGGCGTGGCTCAATGACTCGCTGCTCTATGGCGAGCTGTACCTGACCGTCGGACCCGCCGTTTCCAACTGGGTGAACGCTGGCGTCTTCGTAGGGCTCAACGTGGGCCTCGGCCTGCGTCTGTACCTATCTCGGGCCTTCTCGGTGAAGCTCGAAGTCAGAGACTATGAGTACATCTTGGCCTCCACCTTCCAGGACACGCAAAACGTGCTCTTCTTGCAGGTCGGCATTGCGCTCAATATTCACTAAGACGGGCGCGCTCGGCGCCCTGACGTGTCTCCTCCTGGCGTCCCCGGCGCTGGCGGCCGATCCTCCGCCCGCAGCGCCTGCGCCAGCTCCGGCCGATCCCGCGGCCTCCCCAGCGCCTGCGGCTCAGGCGCCGGCGGGGGATCCGGGCGCGGCCCCCGCGGCAGCCCCGGGCGGGGAACAGCCGGCCAACCCCGACGAGCTGACTGAGGAGGGCGGTGCAGCCGAGCTCTCGCTCGCCAACGAAGCCATCTTCCTCAAGGACTTCGCCAAAGCGGCGCGGCTGGCGCACGTGGCGATGAAGAAGACCAAGCCCAGCGCCGAAAAGTACGAGAGCGCGCAATTTGCTCTGGCCCAGTCGCTGGAAAAGCTCGGTCTAGGGCAGGGCGCCGCCGAGTACTACTTCGCGGTCGCCGAGCAACGGCAGAATCCTGCGCTCCTCTCCCGCGCCTTGGCCGGATTGGCCCGGCTCTCTCGCCGGGGCGAGCTCGACGAGGACAAGCTCCTCCGCGGCGTGCTGGTGGAGGCCGAGCTCTCCAATATTCCGGCGCGCGTCGCCGACTTCCTCCATTATTACCGGGGGCTGGCGAATCTTCGCCAAGGTTACCGCAAGTGGTCCAAGAAGGACTTCGCGCTCGTTCGCCCCAATAGCTATTACGGGCGCCGGGTCGCGTTGGCTGAAGCGGTCACCTTGGTCAAAGAGGACAAGGTCGACGAGGCGCTGGACGTCATCGACAACTTCCTCGAGGGCGAAGAGAAGCGCAAAGAGAAGCTGCGCGCAGAGCGGGGCATTTTGGCCAAGGCCCAGGAGGCCTCCGACTCCAAGACCAGCGCTGACTCTAAGAAGCGCGCGCGCACCACTCGCGTGAAGGCCGATCCGGTCGTCGACGCCTCGTTGATCCGTGCGCGCCTCTTGTACGAGAAGGGTGAGTTCGAGGACGCCATCGCCCAATACGTCCAGGTGGGTCGTACCCCTGAGGCTCCTGCGGGCGAACTCCTGCTCGAGCGGGCCTGGGCCCATTTCCGCGACCTGAGCTACCACGACGCCATGGGTCTGCTCTACTCACTGGGAGCGCCCTCCAACCGAGAGCTCTTCTTGCCCGACCAGTACGTGCTGCGCGGCCTGATCTATCAGCGCTTCTGTCACTTCCGGGCCGCCAAGGCTTCCGTCGCGGATTTCCGCGCTCGCTATGGCGAGTCGATCGCCACCCTTCGCAATGGCGCCAAGCCGCTCGAGGTGCCGGTGATCGCCAAGGCCGCCGCCGAGCTCCCGGACGTAGCGCCAGTGGTCCGGGTCGCCCGCGCGCTCGACACCGAGCAGAAGCGCCTGGTGACCATGGCCGACGCCCTCCAAGAGGGCGGGATCGGCGAGCACCTCACCCACGTCTACCAGGTCCTGTCCGAACGCTCCGCTTACAGCCTGCAGCGGACGATGGAGGACGCGGGCAACAAGATCGCCGATCGCCTGCTCGAGGCCGATGAGCAGGCGAATCTCCTCGAATACGAAGTGGGCGTTTCGATCTTCCGGCCGATCCGGGACGCTACTGGAAAAATCCGGGTTCGGGCCGCCGCGGAGGAAGTCCCCGGCGGAGGTCCGCGCCTCTACTACCATTTCGACGGCGAGTTCTGGAGCGATGAGCTCCCGGACATGCGCTTCCTTATCCAAGATCGATGCGTCGAATGAACTCATATCGCTCGCTCCGCGCCGCCAGCCTCGGCGTGATGACGCTGCTCGCCTTGGGCGGGCTCGGTTGCGCTGCCTCGCTGGTCCCCAAACCACCGGCCCCCGAGGACGAAGTCGCGCGGCTCAAGCGCGAGATCACCAAGGTGCGCTTCGCCGTGGCCTCGACCAAGGAGCTCATCGATCGCTCGCGCGGCCAGCCGTATCTAGCGGATCTCTACCTCCGCCTGGCCGAGCTCAACGTCGAAGAGGCGCGCTACCACTACTTCATCGCTTACGAAGGCACCAAGCGCCGCGAGCGCTCCGTGACCTCCGTGCAGGCTCGCCTGCTCAAGAACCAGGCGATCGGCATCTACAAGCGCATCCTCGACGAGTTCCCGAACTACTCGGACAAGGACAAGGTCCTCTTCTTCGTCGCCCACGAATACCGCGAGCTCGGTGAGTATCCCGACATGCTCAAGTATCTCGAGCGGGTCATCGCCGAGCATGATGTCAGCGTCTATCGAAACGAGGCCTTGCTCGTCGTCGGCGACTATTACTTCGATCGCAGCGAGCTCAAGAACTCCGAGAAGTACTACAAGCGAATTCTGACCTCCCCCGAGTCCCCCAGCCACGGCATGGCCCGGTACAAGCTGGCCTGGGTCCGGATCAACGAGGAGGACATGAAGGGCGCGCTCAAGCTCTTCGAGGACACCATCGAAGGTCTGAACAAGCTGGAGGAGGCTCAGGCCTCGAACCCCGGGACCCCCGGCGCCGGCAAGAAGATCGACCTCCGCCGCGAGGCCCTCTCGGACATGGTGTTCCCGTACACCGAGGTCCACAAGAAGCCCGACGTCACTCAGGCCATCAACTACTTCCGGCGCCTGGCCGACTCCCGCACCGCCTACTTGGCCTCGATGTCGAAGCTGGCCAAGCGCTGGTTCGTCAAAGGCGAGTACAACCTGGCCAGCCAGGTCTATCGCGAGCTCCTGGCGCTGGGCGCCGAGGACGATGACACCCTGGAGTGGGCCCGGCGGCTCTATGACGGCGCCTCCAAGGGCCAGCAGTTTCAGTATGTCGCCAAGGACGTGAACATCCTCTCCCAGATCGGGGCTCGCCGCTTCTATGACTGGCGCATCCCTGAGCAGGAGCGGGACCACCTCTTCAAGGAGTTCGAGGCCTATTGTCGCGACTTGAGCACGAAGGCGCAGACCGCCGCCGCCAAGAACACCGACATGAAGCTGTTCGAGCTCGCCGGCGACGCCTACGAGAACTATCTGAAGTTCTTCGCCGCCGCCCCGGCCTCCCAAGAGATCCGCCAAAACTTGGCCGACTCCCGCTTCGCCGCCAAGCAGTACTTCCTCGCCGGCCGCGCCTACGAGGGCGTGATCGAGGGGGTCAAGAAGCTCTCGGCCGAGCCACCCCCCGCGCCGCCTTCGGCGCCTCCCTCCCCGCCGCCGGCGGGCGAGAAGGCCGAGCCGCCTCCTCCGGTGCGCGACAAAGCCTCGCTGGAAGCCGACAAGAAGGAGGCCATCTACACCTCGGTGCTCGCCTACAACAACGCGCTCAAGGAGTCGCCCAAGCTGTCTCGGCTCGAGCTGGTGCAGGCGCGCTCGGGTCTGCGCCGCTCAGCCCGGGAATACATCGATAGCTACCCCACCGAGGCCAACCAGGTGGCGGTGAAGTTCAACTTCGCCAAGAGCTACTATGATGAGGGTCTCTTCGACGAGGCCACCGAGTACTTCTCCGCCCTGGTCGATGAGTATCCGACCTCCGAGGAAGCCAGCATCTCGGCCCAGCTCGCGCTCGACGCGCTGCGGGTTCAGGACAAGTTCGAGGAGATGGCCAAGGTCGGCAAGCGCTTCGCCGCCAACCCGGCGCTGTCCGGCGTCGTCCGCAAGGAGCTCGAGGAGATCGTCCAGTCTGCCGAGGCCCATGCTCTCGAGGTGGCCACGGTCGAGGCCGGCTACCAGGGTGAGGGCGCGGTCCAGGTCCTCCTGAAGTTCGCGGAGAGCCACAAGGGGACGGAGCTCGGCGAGAAGGCGTTGGTGAATGCCTTCGCCACGGCGCGAAACTCGGACGACCTCGACCAGGTGGCGGCGATCGGAAAAGAGATCATCGCCAGCTACCCCCAGTCGAAGTTGGTGCCGGATATCCTGGCGACCCTCGGCAACATGTCGGCCCAAGCCGTCGACTTCAACCGCGCTGCGGACTACCTCGAGGAGGCCGCGCGCCACTCGGGGAGCAAAGAGAACTCCATCGAGATGCTCAAGTCCTCGGCCGTCATCAAGGCGCACCTCGGCGACATCGATGGCGCCCGCCAAGCCTACGAGCGGGTCATCCAAGCTGCCCCGCCCGGACAGCCCAAGCGCGAGGCCGCCATGGGCTTGGCCGAGATCCTCGAGCGCTCGGGTGACTACAAAGGCGCGGCGAGCGCGCTGGCCACCGCCTCCACCGAGGGTGGTCGCAGCGCGGCGATCGAGTATCGGCTCGGCTACGCGCTCATGATGTCCGGCCGCGGCGGCGAGGCGGCCCGATCCTTCTCCAACGCTGTGGACCTCGGCCGCTCCGCCGCCGATGAGGCCGACAAGGAAGGCGCCGCGGGCGCGAGCTTCTATCTGTCCCAGAACACGGTGAATGAGTACGAGCAGGTCAGCCTGGACGGCGTGCCGGCCGCCCAGGCGATCCAGAAGAAGTACGCCGCGCTCGCTCAGCTCGAGCAGACGATGGTTCAGATCATCGAGTTGCGCAGCGCCAAATGGGTCCTGGCCGCCTTGGCGCGCCTGGGCGCTGCCTACCAATCGGGTGCGGCCTTCGTGGAGAAGGTTCCCGCCCCCGCCGGCCTCGACGCCGGGGGCCAGGAGAAGTTCAAGGCCGCGCTCACGGCGCGCGCCAATGACCTCAAGGCCAAGGCCCAGGAGGCCATCTCGAGCTGCGCCGCCAAGGCGGTCGAGGTGAAGGTCTTCACCCAGGCGGCGCGGGCTTGCCTCAAGGGAGAGGCCCTCGACGGAGATCCGGAGCGCCGCTCCGCGCCCCCGGGCCGTGGCGGAAATCCCCCAGGTGCTCCGGTCGCCGAGCTGCAGAAGCGCATCGCCAAAAACTCCAAGGACTATGAGGCGCTGGCCGAGCTGGCCAAGCTCTACCTCGGCGCCAGCAACCCCAACGCGGCCAAGCTGGTCCTCGACAAGGCGGCTGAAGGCGGCGCCAACGCCGAAATTTACAACCTGCGCGGCGTCGTCTCTTATCAGCTGGGCTACCCGCAAGAGGCCTACGAAGAGTTCGACAATGCGCTGAAGGCCGACGCCTCCAACACCAAGGCGCGCCTCAACATCGCCGCCCTCTACCGCGCCTTCGGCATGGATAAGTTGGCCGAGGCAGAGCTGGTGCGGGTCACCTCGACCCAGGGGCTCGATCCACGCGATCCCGCGTTGCTCCCGGGCGCTCGGGTGAGCGGCGGGGCGACCGGAGCAGGAGGTCGTCGATGAGGCTCTCCATCGCAGCGACAGCGCTCTTATTCATCACCGCTTGCAGCGGCTCGGCGGCCACGCGATCGCTCTCACGTCGCGTGGACAACACCGTGGTCTCCGTCTTTCCTGAAGAGGGACGACGCTGGACCTATGAAGCCGAGAATGAAGTGATCATCGCCCTCGACCAGCTGGACTCGGCGCGTGACTCACGCCTCGAGGCCAAGGCTCGGCTCACGCAAGTGGAGTCCGCCCTCGACTCGAGCGATCAGCGGCAGGGGAAGGGCAAAGAGGTCTGGGAGGCTCGCCGAGAGTTCGCCGACAACGAGCTCAAGCAGACCCAGATCGAGGTCGAGGCCGCCGAGCTGGCGGTGTTCTGCGCGCGCGCCTTGCTCGAGCTCAACAAGGCTCGGTTGGCGGTGCGCTTCGACCTCCCGGTGGAGGACGGCTTCGTGAAGCGATTTGAAGATCAGTACGAAGACTGCGCGCGTGACTTGAAGGACGCCAAGACCGACGCCGAGAAGCGGGCCAGCGAGACCGTTCAGGCCAGGGAAAAATGGCACCAAGTGCGCGCGGACTACGTGAAGAAGACAGGCGATCACAATCATGGTCTGTGGATCGAGTGACATGCGAGCGATCGCGATCGCCGCGGTGTTTTGCGCCTCCGTCGCCGGGCTGAGCTACGCCCAGGGCCGGCCGGACGCCGGGGCGCGCGGTGAGGTCGAGCCCGATCGCCAGGACCCCACTGACACCGAGGACAAAGAAGTCCCCAACGAGCTCCTGGAGAAGAAGCTCGTCGTATCCCCGGCCGAGCTGGAGAAGGCTCAGGACTCGGTGCGGATGTCCCCCGAGAACCCGGAGGCCCAAAAAGGCCTCGGCATGTTGTGCATGGCGGCCGATCGGGTGGACTGCGCGCTGGCGGCCTTTCGCGAGGTCGTGCGGCTCGAGCCCAAGAACCCCGAAGGGCACTTCGAGCTGGGCGTCGCTCTGGCCAAGCTGAAGCGCTGGGACATCGCCATGGCCGAGTTCAAGGCCACCACCGATCTCGATCCCAGCCGCTATGACGCCTGGTTCAATTTGGGCGTCACCGCCAAGCGGGCCAACGCGCCGCGGCTCGCGGTGGATGCCTTCGATCGCGCCACTAGCATCGAACCCAAGTCCGTCGATGCCTGGTTCAGCTTGGCTGACACCAACGCCAAGATGCACGACGTGGACAAGGCGATCGCCGCCTACAACAAGGTCCTGTCGATGCGCCCGAAGAGCGCGCCGGCTCACAATAACTTGGGCAACATCTACCTCGACCAAGGCAAAAAGCCGGAGGCCGTCGCCAAGTACGCTGAGGCTCAGAAGATCGATCCCAAGGACCCCGACTATCCCTTCAACCGCGGGGTGGCCCTGTTCCGTCAGAATGAGTTCGACAAAGCGGTGAAGGCCTTCAAAGAGGCGCTCGCGCTGAAGCCCGAATACGTCAAGGCCCACAACAACCTGGGCGTCATCTACGGCAAGCAGAAGAAGTACGACGAGATGATCAAGGAGCTGAAGGAAGCGCTCCGCATCGAGCCGCAGTTCACCTCTGCGGCCTACAATTTGGGTCTGGCCTACGTGGGCAAGGGCGAGCTCGATCTGGCCATCTCGACCTTCCAGGATCTGCTCTTGCTCGATCCGGCCAACGTCGACGCCCGCCGCGCGCTCGGCGATGCCTACTTTTCCCAGGGCAACCTGAAGGACGCCAAGGCCGAGTACAAAGAGGTCCTGCGGCTTCGGCCCAATGACGCGGACGCGATCCGCCAAGCTGCCTTGGTGAACTCCGTCGAGGGGAAGGTCGACGACGCGATCAGCCAGCTCAAAGAGGCGCTCCGCCTGAACCCCTACGACGCCCGTTGCGCCTTCTATTTGGCCAAGGCGTTGGCGGAGAAGGGCGAGGCGGACGAGGCTGAGGCCCGCTACAACGACTCGATCCAGATCGACGCCAAGGATCCCGAGGTCCACTTCTTCCTGGGGGAGCTCTTGGCCGCCAAGGGCCGGGGCCCCGAAGCCTTCAAGTCCTACGAGGCGGCCGCCAAGGCCGATCCCACCTACGGACCGGCGCACTTCCGCCAGGGCGAGGTGCTGCTCCAGCGCGGAAAGTTCGAGCTCGCCGCCGAGGCCTTCAAGGCGGCAGGCAAAGATCCGGAGCTGCGCGCCGAGGCCCTGTTCAAGCTGGGCGAGACCTTCGACCGCCAGCAGAAGCTCGATGAAGCGATCAAGAACTACGAAGAGTCGCTGAAGATCCGCCAGAACTACTCCGAGGTCCGGGCCGAGCTATGTTCGGCGCTCTTCCGCAAGGGACAGTCGGAGCGGGCCCTGGCCGAGTGTCGGCGCGCGATCCGCGAGAATCCCAAGCTGGCCCGAGGCCACTACTATCTGGCCTTCGCGCTGTACAAGAAGGGGCACATCGACCCCGCGGTGCAGTCCTTCAAGACCGCCATCTCGATTCAGCCTGATTTTGCTGAGGCGCACTATTGGATGGGTCAGATCTATCTGGAGCGCAACGAGCGAGATCCGGCCATCGCCTCCTTCAAGGAGGCCCTCCGCCTGCGTCCGGAGTACGACGAAGCCAAGGTCGCCCTCAAGAAAGCCGAAGGCGGCGGAGGCGGCGCGCCGCCGAAGTGAGATGAGCAGCAAGAAGATCGAACCGCCCGACCGCGGCACGCGCGCGTTGTCCGGAGACGAACCGCTGCGCCCGATGGTGCAGCAGTTTCACCTGGTGGTGGTTCGCGGTCCCGATATCGGTAAAGCCTATCCTCTCGGTGAGACCGAGGTCCGAGTCGGCAAAGGGCCCGACAACGACCTGGTCATCCCCGATGCCACCGTCTCGCGCCAGCACTTCTCGGTGCGGCGGGAGGGCGATCGCTGGGCGCTCAAAGATCTCGGCTCCACCAACGGCACCTGGCTCGACGACGCCCAGATCCGCGAAGGCTATCTCCGCCCGGGCGCCCGCATTCGCGCCGGCGAGGTCCTGCTGCGTTTTCAGCCGGTGGCCCAGGCCGTCAACTTCGATCCCACCGAGAAGAACAACTTCGGCGACCTGATCAGCCGTAACCCCCGGACCCGGGAGATCTTCGTCCTCTTCGAGAAGATCGCCCCGACCGACGCCACGGTCCTCCTCCTCGGCGAGACCGGCACCGGAAAGTCCGCTGCCGCGCGGGCCATCCACCAGGCCAGCGAGCGCAAGAACGGGCCCTTCGTGGTCATCGACTGCGGCGCGATCTCCAAGAGCTTGATCGAGAGCGAGCTCTTCGGTCACGAGCGTGGGGCCTTCACCGGGGCGACCGCGCTGCGCCGGGGCGCGATGGAAGTTTGCCGCGGCGGCACGCTGTTCATCGACGAGCTCGACGACCTCCCGCTCGAGGTTCAGCCCAAGCTCCTGCGCGCCATCGAAGAGCGCGAGATTTACCGCGTCGGATCCCACCAGCCGATCAAGCTGGACCTCCGGATCGTGGCCGCGACCAAGAAGGACCTGCGGGTCGAGGTCGCCGAAGGCCGTTTCCGCGAGGACCTCTTCTTCCGCCTCAGCGTGGTGATTGTCCCACTCCCTCCGCTCCGCGAACGTCGTGAGGATATCCCGGCCTTGGTGGAGAATATCCTCTCCCGCCCCGGCGCCTTCGATGAGCTGAAGAGCGACGTCAAGGAGCGCCTCATGGCGCACACTTGGCCGGGCAATATCCGAGAGCTCCGCAACGTCATCGAGCGCGCCTCCTATATGGGGAGCATCGATGACCTCGACCCTGGCGTGGAGCGCATCGATCGCGGCGAGGAGGAAGCATCCCGCCTCCTGCTCGACTACACCCGCCCCTTCAAAGAAGCGAAGGAGGGTCTGGTCGCGCGCTTCGAGCGGGAGTATCTCCGCCACCTATTGTCGCGATCACAGGGAAACATGGCCCGCGCTGCGCGAGACGCTGGTATCGATCGGAAGTATCTATACATGCTGCTCAAGAAGTACGGGCTGGCGCCCGGAGAGATCCCGTCGGGAGAATGATCATGAACACCAAGAGAATCACCGCCCTCACTGCCTTCGCCGGTCTCCTCGGCTTCGCGGCGTTCCTGCCGACGTCCTGTTCTTCGAGCAAGGCCTGTAAGGCGTCCTATAAGGACGTCGGCGATGAAGGTGCGGCCTGTATTCAGACCGACTCTTCGACCGCCGCCTGCTTCGCCAAGCCGCAGATGTGTCCCAACCTGACCCCGATCTTCTTCAACAACCGGCTGGTCAGCACGGAGACCCCCGTCAACGTGCTGCTCGAGAACCGCGGCGAAGAGCCCATGAAGATCAGCTCGATCAAGGTGCGGGGCGACACCCGCTGCGCCTTCAAGAAGGCCATGTTCTCTCCGGCGGTCGGTAGCTCGATCGAGCCCGGCGACTCGATGGTGGTGCGCTTCAAGTACGTCACGCCGGCGGCCGCTGGCGAGGACCACGCCACCATCGAGATCATCAGCGACTCGGAGAATCTACCGACGCTCCAGATCCCGGTGTGCGGCAAGGCCGTGACCTCATCGACGACGCAGATGCGTCTCAATTGCCGGGACACGAGGACCGAGGCGTTTACCGATTGCTTCGAGATGCAGTGACTTCAGGATGAGCTCCGCCTCGGGTCGCCTAGGGATCATCGCGCTGGCTTTGGCGCTGGGGGCTGGAGCCTATGCCGCCGAGCAGATGCGGCGCTCCCCGAAGCTCGTCGCCATCTCCCCGCTCCAGATCAGCAACGAGACGAACTATCCGGCGACGCTGTACGGCGAGGATCTCGACGAAGAGTTCACCCTGATCCTCGAGGGCCCAGGCGGCAAGAAGATCGAGATCCCCACCACGCCGATCGATCGACGTCACCTCGGGGTCATCATCCCGGCGGGGCTCCCCGTGGCCATGGAGCGCGCCCGCGACAAGTTCACGGTGCGCTTGCTCGACGAAGAGATGGAGCCGGTGCCGGGGGAGACCAGCGTGATGGTCAGCAACGACGCGGCCTTCTTCACCCCGCTGGATCTGGTGGAGGTCGACGGGCGTTTTTATGTCGCCTCCCCCACGACCGACGAGATCATCAGTCTCCCCCGCGGCGGCGGCTCGTTGACCTCGTTTCGGGTGGGCGACGGGCCGCGGGCCCTCGCGAGTTACCGTGATCCCACGGGTCATCCCTGGCTCCTGGTCGTGCTCGAGCATCAAGGGGCCGTCGCCTTGGTCTCGCTGGACCAGCAGGCCGACAAGCCTCTCCTCATCGCCACCGCGGCTCGTCCCCAAGCGGTGGTCGTCGACCAGGAGCAGCGGCGCGCCTACGTCTCGAGCCTGGCCAAGGACGTCGTGGAAGTGCTCGATCTCGAGCAGAGGAAGGTGGTGCGGACCATCGACGCGCACATCAACCCGCGGACGATGGCCCTCAGCAGCGGCGGCCAAACGCTGTGGGTGAGCCATATGGGCTCCGAGGACCTATGGCGCGTGCCGCTCGCTGGCGGGGCGCCGCGGACAGTCACCTTCGGCCCGGGCCTCCCCATCCTGGGCGGGCACACCGAACCCTTCTCCAAGCAGGTGATGGGCGGAAAACCGGCCCGCGCGCTGGTCGCTTCCCCCAAGCACGGCGTGGTGTTCGCCGCGACCGTCGGCCCGAACATCGGGCCCAACGCCGCCCGGCTCGAGGTGTCCATGAACGGCGGGATCACCGTGGTCGACGAGGCCAAGGGTGAGGTCCGGCGCCACGTCTCGATCTTCCGCGGAGTCCCCCAGGCCCTGAAGCTCGACGATGAGCGCGATCTCCTGTTCATCGCCGACGAAGCGACCGGCCGGGTTTTGGCCTTGGATTCAGGGCGCCTGGCGGAGAGCGATCTGAGCGCCCGCACCGCGAGCGTCGCCGAATATGTGGTGATGCCCCCGGAGGGCACCCCCTTTCTGCGGTCGGCCGACGCCTTTGGGGTGAAGGGCCGCGCGCAAGTCAGCTTGCATTCGGGGCCCTGGGCCTTGGCCTTGAGCGCCGACAAGAACAGCCTCTTTGTGCTGAACCGCTTCACCCGCACCATCGACACCCTCGATGTCAGCGCGATCCGCGAGAAGGGCTTCGTCCGCACCGAGCGCCTGGTGATGTCCAAGCCCGAGGGCCAGACCCTGCGCCGCCGGGGCGAGACGATCTACTTCACGGACTTCGGGAACAGCCGCATGACGTGCGATACTTGCCACCCTGAAGGTCATGACGGGGGGCTGCTCTTCACCAAGGGGCATCCCATGCAGATCCACCGCTCGCCCTCGATTCGGACGGCGCCCAACAGCCCCCCCTACTTCACACCCTCGCGCTTGCCCTCCCTGATGGTGATGTCCAAGCACGTGCTGGCCCGAAACCGCTTTGAGAACCCGGAGCCGACCGAGGCCGAGATCGCCGCGCTGACCGAGTACACCTTGGCCTTCGTGCCTCCGCCCAACCCCTTTCGGGGCGCGGGGCTGCCGAAGAGCGTGGCTTTGCCCGGGGGCGGGGAGGGCGATCCCAAGCACGGCCTCCTGCTCTTTGAGGGGTCAGCAGGCTGCGCCGAGGCGAGCTGCCACCCGCCGCCCCACTACACGGCGGACCAGGACCCGGCCACCCGCGGCCAGCTCATGGACGTCGGGACCCCGCTGCGCCTGTTGCTCCGGCCCGAGCTGCAGGACGATGTCCCTCACGGTTTGCCCCCGCCGTCCTTGGTCGGGGTCTGGGATAACTACCCGCTCTTGTTCAGCGGCGCGGCCGGCTTCCGCGTGGAAGGCGACCGGGTCTTGGCCAAGGATGTGCTCGCCACCCGCCGCGTCTTTGAGCTGAGCGGAGCCAAGCCTCATGGAAATACCGCGGCTTTGTCGCCCAAGGATCTGAACGACCTCCTGGCTTTCCTCATGACCCTTTGACGGATGAGCGGCGCGACGGCCGCAACGGATGGCCACCGGCACCGATACCAAGTGCGTGATCGGCTTCCTCTCACGCTTGTTCATGGATCCTTATCAGCGGGAGCTCGCGAACCCGGCCGACTTTGAGCGGCCCGTCGACGCCAAGGCGGTGGAGTCCGAGATCAAGGCTCGCTACGGGGCCTCGGAGTCCGGTGCGCTGATGCTCCGGGAGCTGTCTTCGCTGGCCCAGGAGGCGCCGGTAACGATCGCGCGCGCGGCCGACGACTACTACTCGCTCAAGAGCGCGCTGGATCGTCCCCATGACGCCGGGCTCCATGAGTTCGGCATCGAGGCGGCGCTGGGCTCCGAATTTTTGACCCGCTTTCTGATCCGCCGCGCCAACGAAGAGAGTGCGCCGCTCGGGCGCCAGGCCACCCGGAACAAGGCCGGCTGAACGCACCTCGGGGCGTTCGCCCTCTCCGGAAAACCTCGCGCAGCTTTGCAGCGAGCGACGCCGCGGGGTACAAGACGCTGCGCGATGCGAGCACCGTTCGTCATCCTCGCGGTGCTCGGCGGCCTCTGCGCCTCGATCCCCGCGTCGGCCGAAGACACCTGCGCCAGCTGCCATCACAGCGCGGTCGACAAGGCGCCTCACCGCGCCGTCGACAAAGCGCATCCGGGCGTCCAATGCGCGGACTGCCATCGAGGCCTGCGGGGCGCCAAGACCGCCAGCGCCGCCCACGCCGCCTCGGGCGCGGACGCCGTGCTCAAGGGCGCCGCGGTGGGGAGTTCCTGCGGCCAGTGTCATATCCCCGGCGCAGTGAAGGGCACGGAGCGCCTGGTCACCGGCGCGCGGGCCTATCTCGATCTGGGCTGCCCGCTCTGCCACTCGATGCTCGGCACGCGGACCTTCGCCGCCTATGCGCCCCCGCTTGACGCGATCGGCCTGCGCGGCCCGGAGTATCTGGAAAAAGTGGTGAAGCATCCCGCGCAGGTCTTCCCCAAGACCTCCATGCCTGGGTTTGAGCACTACTTCATGCTGCGGCCTGACCGCGGCGCGGCGCTGCTCTTGTTCATGTCCGGCCAACGCGGCGCCCCGCGGGCCAAGCCCAAGGCCATGACCGATCAGCGCTGTGTGAGCTGTCATATCGGCGGCGCCTCCAAGCCCACGGGTGCCCCCCATCGCTGCGCCCTCCTCAAGGACGAGCGGTCCGAGTTCAGCTGCGCCCGCTGTCACGCCAAGCAGCCCCCGCCCGCCGACGCCGCCGAGGAGTGCAGCTACGTCGAACGTCGTTCGTATGAGTGCGGGGTCTGCCACATGCCCCCAGGAGGCCCCGGTGGAGCTTGATCGCCGAGAATTGCTGACTGAGCTAGGGATCTTCGTCGTCGCGCTGCGCGGCTTCGTGGCCTGTCGGAAGCTGCCGGAGGCCGGTCCCGACACGGGCGCGAGCCTGGACGCCAGCAAACCCGCCGCCGCCGCTCCCGCCTGGAAGAACGGCGACCACGCGCTCCTCCCGATGCAGCGGGCAGTATTGGGCGCCGCCGTGGCGCGAATTCTCCCTACCGATCGCGATCCTGGGGCGGCCGACGCTGACGTCATCGAGTTCATCGATCGCGAGCTGGCTCGGCCTGAGCACTCCAAGATGAAGGACGCTATGGTCGCGGGCGTCGTGGCCTTGAACCGCAACTCTCAGCGCAACGGGGTCAAGAGCTTCACCGACCTCAAGCCCGAGGAGCAGGACCAAGTCATCCACATGGTGGAGAGCGGCTCCGAGCGCGGCAAGGACTTCGTCTTCATGCTGGTGATCCTGACCTTGGAGGGCTTCCTGGCCGATCCCCAGTGGGGCGGCAACAAAGGCGGCGTCGGCTGGGCGATGATCGGATACGGCCCCGGAACGGTGGACGGCGAGACGCCCACCCACGACCACTTCTATCCCTGAGCGAAGGGCCTATGAGCACGAAGACTGTCGAAGATGCAGATGTGGTGGTCGTCGGTTCGGGCGCCGGCGGCGGCACGCTGGCTTGGCGTTTGGCCAAAGCGGGCGCGAAGGTCGTGGTGCTGGAGAAGGGGCCCTGGTACGGCCTGGCCGACTTCGCCTATCACGACGAGTTGAAGATCCAAAAACGGAACTTCTTCTCTCCCTCTACCGAGTCTGAGCCACACCTCGTTCGGCGCGGTGATGAGACGGAGTACAAAGCCAGCCGGGATGGTTGGCTGGCCAACTGTGTCGGCGGCGGCACCGTCCACATGAGCGGCTTCTTCCTCCGGCTTCACCCGGTGGATCTCGAGATGAAGACACGCCACGGCGCCCCCGAGGGGAGCCTGATCGAGGACTGGCCGATCTCCTGGGATGAGTTCTCGAAGTGGTATGACCGCATCGAATATCTCCTCGGCGTCGGCGGGATCAGCGGCCAAAACCCCTTCGACGCTCCGCGCCGCTACCCCTATCCACTCCCGCCGATCGCCGAGCACCCCATCACGGCGCCCTTTGATCGGGCGGCCAAGAAGCTGGGCCTCCATCCCTATTCCACGCCGCGGGCGATCATCTCCAAGCCCTACGCGGGTCGCCCACCCTGCGTTCAGTGCGGCTACTGCGGAAACTTCGGCTGTGAGATCGGCGCCAAGTCCAGCGTACTGGCGGCCTTCATTCCCGACGCCATGGCCACCGGCAATTGCACGATCCTCCCCAAGTCGATGGCGACGGAGGTGGTGGTGGGGAAGGACGGGCGCGCCACGGGCGTCCGCTTCCTCGACGAGACGGGCGCGATGCACGAGCAGAAGGCCAGGGTGGTCGTGGTGGCCTGCACCTCCATCGAGTCCGCCCGCCTGCTCCTCATGTCGAAGTCTCCCCAATTTCCAAACGGGGTGGCGAACTCATCCGGCTTGGTCGGGAAGAACCTGCATTTCAGCACGTATTCGGGAGTAGAGGCTGAGTTTAGCAAGAGCGGTGGGGGTAAGAACCTCCCGGGATGGGACGTCCGACTCCCCTTCTTGGGGCGGAGTATCCAAGACTACTACGAGCCCAAGAATGCGCCCGGTCCCAAGGGCGGGACGCTCCGCTTCGATCTCTTCCCCAAGCCGCCGATCTTCAACGCTACGCAGGTCGCGCTGCGCCGGGGATCGACCCTGTGGGGCGCGCCGCTGAAGGACGCGCTCCGCAAGCACTTCCACGAGACCCGCAGCCTGGAGTGCGAGACCTTCTCGGAGTTCCATCCCAACGCCGGCACCTTCGTGGAGCTCGATCCCGAGACCAAGGATAAGTATGGGCTACCAGTGGCGCGGATCTCGGTGAAGTTGCTCCCGGGAGACGTCTCCATGTCGCGCTGGCTCGGTGAGCGGGCCGAAGAGGTGTTCAAGGCGATGGGCGCCGACGAGACGCGTCTCCCCCAGTGGGGTCGCTCGACCTTCGTCCTCCAGCACGGCACCTGCCGCATGGGCAAAGATCCGAGCCGCTCGGTCCTCGATCCCGAAGGTCGCGCGCACGACGTGAAGAACCTGTACGTGGTCGACGCCAGCTTCATGCCTTCCTCGGGCGGGGTGCCGACCACCCTGACCATCATGGCCAACTCCCTCCGGGTGGCCACGGGCCTGCGGGAAGCGTTCAAGAAGCGCGAGATCTAAGCGGCGGCTTCGGCCCTCCGCCGGCTTCTGCCCCTCCGCCGGCTTCTGCGCTGCGATCCCGCGACGAGATCTCAACGATCCAAGGTCACGGCGACGGTGCGGCTCCCACCTGGCGGGATCACCACATCCACTTCCTTCTTCATCCCGAACTCCGGCCGCTCAAAGCGCAGGGTGTGGCGCCCAGCGGGGACGGTGATGTTGAAGATCGGCGTGCTGCCCGGGAGGCGCTCGCCATTCAAATACACGATCGCGCTCGGCCAGGCGTTGAGGGACAGGCTGCCGCTGGCGCCGGGAACGACCGGTGAAGCTGAGGGATCGGCGGTTTGCCCGGGCGTCTGAGCGCCGAGGCCGCGGACCTCCTCGCCGAAGAACTGGCGGCCGAGGGCCCAGACCAGCGCGGCGGCGAAGGCGGTCAGCGCGGTGAACAAGAGGACGGTGGCGACCTTGGCCCGCAGCTCGCGCGGATCGCGCACCGCGGGCGGGGGCGGGGCCAGCGGCGGGATCGACACGGTGCCCAGCGACAACAGCTCCTTGGTCGAGCGCTTGGCGTCAAACTCCACCTTGGCGTTGGTCAGCTGGAACAGGAGCCGATCCCGCGGGGCGTTCTCGTCCTTGTTTCCCTGGGACTCGAACAGATCCCAGGCAAAGATCTCGCGGATCCACTCGGCCAGCTCTTGGCTGCCGTAGCCCGGCGAGCGCTCGTACAGCGCCTGGGTGATCGCTACGGTGAAGTCGCCGGTCTTGGTGTAGCGATCCTCGGGCTTCACAGCCAAGGCCTTCATCACCAGGGCATCGAAGGGCTCTAGCCCTGGCCGCACCGAGGACGGCTTCTTCACGTCGCCTTGCCGCACCATCTCCAGCGTCTCTTCGTCTGTCTCGCCGCGGAAGGGCGGGACGCCGGTGAGCATCTGGTAGAGCACCGATCCGAGCGAGAAGATGTCGGTGCGCGGGTCGAGGGTGCCGCCGTCGAGCTGCTCGGGTGCGAGGTAGCTCGGCTTGCCGCGCAGCACGCCCCGCTGCGGCTCGGTCGACTGCTTCACCTTGGCGATCCCGAAGTCGGTCAGCTTCACGCCGCCGTCGTAAGAGATCAGGAAATTCTGAGGCGAGACATCGAGGTGGACGATCTCCACGCGCTGGCCCTGGGGCGACGTGAAGCCGTGCGCGTAGGACAGGCCCTTGGCGACTTCGCTGGCGATGAAGAGCGCGGCCTCGACCGGCATCGGGATCGCGAGCTCCCGCGTTCGGCGCAGGACGGCGTCGAGGTTCTGGCCATGGATGTACTCCATCGCCAGGAAGTAGGTCCCGGTGACCTCGCCGAACTCGAAGACCGCCGTGATGTTCCCGTGCGTGAGCGGAAGCGCGATCTTCGCTTCATTCACGAACATCCGCAGGAACTCAGGGTCGGAAGAAAATGTCGGAAGGATCCGTTTGACGACGAGGATCTTCTCGACGCCCGCAGGTACCTCTAGCCGAGCGCGGTAAAGCTCAGCCATTCCACCGCGCCCGATGAGGGACAGCAGCTCGTAGCGTCCGAATTTCTCGGGCATTCTGGCGGCGCCAAAGTACCCAGCTCCTGGTGTGTGGTCTAGAGTCTACGAGATCAGTTCGCGAGATCTTCTTCAGTATGTCCCAGGCGACTCCACACCCGGCACTGGATCCCACGGATCTACTCCCCGCTCTGTAGAGCGCGGTCCCCAGGTGGCGCGGCTCAGAATTCCTTATGTCATCGGAATCAGTGCCCTCGAGGGTCACACCTCGAAGTGGCAAGACCCTCGCAGAGGCTTTGGGGGCGGGTGCTCGTCCTTGTCACCCCGGGAGGTCCGAAGATGAATCGCATCGTTTTGTCCCTGACTGGAGCGCTGTGTTTGGCCGTGCTGAGCATGCCAACCGAATCTCAGGCCCAGGCCCCTGGCGAGTGCGCCAGCGGGTTCTGTGGAACCCCCAACCAGGACGGTGGCGGAGGCTGCGGCTGCGGCTGTGGCTGCTCCATCCTGATCAACAACACCGACCTTGGTGAAACCTACTCCACGAGCGACGATCAAGATCGTGACGGCTTCGAGGACGACTTCGATAACTGCCCCTTCGTGTCCAACCGCGACCAGGCGGATGGCGACGGCGATGGCATGGGCGACTCCTGCGACAACGCCCCCCTGAGCGCCAACCCTGATCAGAAGGACAGCGACGGTGACGGCATGGGCGACATCGCCGATGACGACATGGACGGGGATGGAATCCCGAACAACCTCGACAACTGCTCGGGTATCTACAACCCGACCCAGCACAAGACGCTCGGCACCGCCTCGATGGGCGACGCCTGCAACACCGACGACGACCTCGACGGCGTGCTCGACCGCGAGGACTCCTGCCCCAAGATCCCGGGCGC
>Ga0154020_10001317_pt1 | contig 30737 bp, 31 predicted proteins | sample Klosneuvirus_201_FD_109709 | JGI IMG/M metagenome (GOLD analysis project Ga0154020, IMG submission 109709) | Active sludge microbial communities from wastewater, Klosterneuburg, Austria - Klosneuvirus_20160825_MG | ecosystem: Engineered > WWTP > Aerobic digester > Activated sludge | place...
CTGCGACGAACCCACTGCCTCACTGGATGCAAGAAGCGTTGTAACAGTGATGGAAGAACTCAAACACCTTTCGACTGGCGGTAAGGCTGTGGCTGTGGTAACACACGACCCGCGACTGAAGCCATTTGCCGACAGGATCATCTACGTCAATAACGGGACGGTTTCCGATACCCCTTCGTCGGACGATCTTCTCCATTAACAAAACCAAGCTCCATGATATACCGTAACCTCTTTCTCCTCCTTTTTTTTGCCGCTGTCATTTCTGGATGCGGGAATAGAGAAGACACGCCGATGAATGGGGCTCCTGCCGGAACAAACGTCACCCGACCGTCATCAGTCACCGAAGTTATTGGCATTGGTCGTGTGGAGCCCCCTGATGATGTGGTTCCACTTGCAGCTCCGGTAGGGGGGATCGTTGCCTCGGTTGTGAGACGCGATGGTGATTCCGTGCATGCCGGCGACGTCTTGATTACGCTCAACGATGCAACGGAGAAACTAGCCGTGGCTCAGATCACGCAAAGGATCGCAACACAGACAACGCAGGTTAAGCTCGACGAAGCGAACGTAACCGAAACCGAGGCAAGACTAGCCAACAAACGCCGTTATGCTGCAACCACAGCTGAACTGGAAAAGACCGGGTCTGCAACAAGACAGAACCTCGATGATGCTGAAACCGAGATCCGAACACTTGAGGCAACACTGTCACGATATCGTGCGGCAGTTGGTGTCAGTAAAGAACGGCTAAAGGAGCTACACGCTGAACGAATCTCCGCACTTCACGACCAAGATCTGCGCACGTTCCGTGCACCGACCGATGGTGTAGTGTTGGATATGGCATTGCAAGTAGGTACATCCGTCACTCAATACCAGACCTATGCCCAGTTCGCTCCCCGAGGTGAACATCTTGTTCGATGCGAGGTGGACGAACTCTTTGCCGATCGTGTTACTGTTGGTCAATACGTGGAGATCCGCCTCATCGGCAATCAAGACGTTGTTGCCAAGGGTGTTATCTCCAGCGTCTCACCCTACCTGCGCAAGAAGTCTCTCTTCTCTGAAAAATCCAATGACCAAGAGGATCGAAGAGTACGTGAAGCGGTCATTCGCGTGAACACCGCGGCAACGTTGTTGATCAACGCCAAGGTTGAGTGCTTCATTAAGCTTTAACATCATGATCATCACGGCATTCAGGTTCATTCGGTTCGACAAGGCCAAGAGCATTGGCGTTGTGATCGGTATTGTGATCAGCATCTTCCTTATTGGTCAGCAAGTAGGGATCCTTTCGTTCTTAACGGGGCTCATGGGTGGCCTTGTGGAGAATGCAGACAAGAATGTGGGCCAGATATGGGTGGTAGACAATGTGACGCAAAATGCCAACGAACTCACGCCCCTTGATGAACGACTCGTACGACAGATCCGCAGCATCAATGGCGTTGCCAACACCTACGGCATCGTTGTTACAGGAGCGACGGTCAAGTTCGATAACGGCAAAACCGCGCCGGTTCTGCTCATTGGCAGTGAGGCCCCGGTATTCGTAGCCGGACCACGCAGGGATAAGATCGATAAGGGAGATATCTCAAGTCTTGTCAATGATGGAGCCGTCTCAGCAGAACACTACGATGCCTCTGTCTTCAACCACAGTGTGGACGTTGGTACATCCATCGAGATCAATGGCAAGAGTGCAATGATCCGCGTGCAGACGAAGAATGCTCGTGGGTTTGCGGGTTCATTCTTCTACACCACCATCGACAGAGCACGATACTTTGCAGAATTCCCGGCAAACAAGGTCAGCGCCATTGCGGTTCAGGCAGAGAACGGCGCCGACCTCGACAGTGTATGTACGTCCATCAACTCATCGATCTTTGGCGTTCGTGCATGGAGGGCAGACGAGTTGCAGAACTCCACCGTCAGCTTCATCACGATCACGTCGAACATCGGTGTGAGCATCGGTTCGCTCGTGGTGTTTGCAGTGATCAGCGGCTTCTTCATCATCGGCCTCACACTCTACTCCTCTGCGCTTGACCGAATGCGGGACTATGGTACGCTCAAGGCGATCGGTGCCACCAACGGCTACGTTCGCAGACTGATCCTTACACAAGCATTGCTTTTCGCCATTGTTGGCTATGTGATCGCCATTGCTCTCCTCGAAGGATTCCGCATCGGCGTTGCCAACGCTGGACTTACGATCGCCTACACACCAGTGATCCTTGGTGGTCTCTTTCTCATCACGCTCTTCATCTCCGTTGGCGGTTCACTCTTTGCCATTCGTAAGGTGACCGCTCTCGAACCAGCTTCCGTCTTCCGTGGATAGCCCCTTATCACCATGAGTACAATTCTTGCTTTCATATCGATCACGCTGTTGAGTTTTGGTATAGTCCACGCTCAGCAGGACTCATTCGGGTCAACACTCACGTACGATGAAGCGATCATGAGGGCGCGAACCTATAACCCTGAGCTGCGCGCACGTACATCTGCTACTCGTGCCTCTCGTGCAGCAGTGAGAGAGGCACAGACCGGTCTTGTTCCTCGCGTTGAACTGAACTACGACCTGCAGCGCAATCTTATCATCCCTACCACACCGATCCCCGGAAATGCGTTGGATCCGAATGGTGATCCCAATGTTATCACGCCGGTGAAGTTTGCAACCGGCTGGACGTCAACTGCTGGTGTATTGGCGTCGTTCACGGTCTTCGATCCCGCAACGTACGGCGCCGTAGAAGAACGTGAGATCCGGTCGCGCTTAGATGGTACCGAAGAGAAGATCACCGAGACCGACATAGTAACTGAGGCAGGACTGGCCTATACCGACGTAGTGATAGCCCATGAGCAACTAAAGTTGGCTGCTCAGGATACGCTGAACGCCTTCCGTGCCTATACGGTAGTTCGTGATCAACACGATGTAGGCAGAAGAACGATCATTGAGCTGAACACAGCACAGATCGAATTGGACGCGGCCGCAACACGATATCATGATGCAGGCCGAGTACTTCGGTCAGCAGAGCAGCGCCTTCTGTATCGGGTGGGCACCGATGTATCAGGCACTGTAATGCCACAATTGACTGACAGCCTTCCCGCACTCTACCAGCGTTTTCAAAGCATTCCAGAAGCCCCCTACAACGATTCACTCTCTGCCACGTTTGAAAAGTATTCGCAACAGGCAGAGCTGACCTCGGCACAGAAACATTACACATCAATGGGATTTGTCCCAACGATAACGCTCACCGGGTTCTATGGAGCCAACTACTTCAACAACATTCTCATGCTCGGCAATCCCGATGCCTGGTATGGGAACAGTTATCTCCAGCTATCTGTGAAGGTGCCACTTACCAATGCATTTGAACGGTCGTATACCGTTTCAAAACTCAGTTCGCAGCTCGAGGTAGACAGAGCGCTTCTCGAATCGTCGATGAATAAACGTCGATACGATCTTGAACGGGCCAAAGCCGATCATCGATTCTACCGTGAGGATGTTCAGCGGAAGAGATCAACAATGGAGCTTACGCAACGATCGTTTGAAGAAGCACTGCGTCAGGCAGAACAGGGTCGGTTGCTCGCGAGTGAATTATCACAGGCAGAATTCACAGCTAAGCAGGCCACCACAGAGTATCTGAGATCGATCTACAATCTCATCCAGGCAGCCCTTACCATTCAACGGATCACGCGATCGTAGGGGGCTTCGGGATACTCTTGAACGTCATTTCAACGATAGGTCTATCCTCATCGCTGAGCGTTCCGATCAGTTCCACCGCATGTGCATACGACGCACGATAATCGTCGATACGTCCGGCTGAATGAGCCGCGCGTGCATGGATCGCATGCGCAAAGGCCAGTTCCCAGGCCTCCGTCTCTCGTGTTGAAAAATACCCATACATTTTACGTGCATAGGCATATGCCGTCTGCCCCATGCCACACAGCGCATGTACCTCTGCTAGAAGCATCGTCGCTCGCATGTGATTGAGCTCCGTCCCTACAATGGACCAATGCCATGCTGATGCATGTGCCGCGTTGAGCATCTCCAGATCTTCGTCAGGCGTTCTTTCGCGTATAGAGAGTTGCCACGCAAGATTATTCGCCTCCACGGCCATATAGCGGTGTCGAGCAGCGATCTCTTCAGGGGTAAGCGGTTCCATGCGTCCAATCTAACGAAGTCACGTTCAGGCCCAAACATTACACGATAGGTCCACCAAACATTATGCAAGGACCCATCACGTATGTACACTCACGATTTGCCCACCCGTAGGCTTGCTCGGAGACCACAATGGGACTATCGTTCGCCCGCGGCCTACTTTATAACGATCGTGACAAATCCACGTCGCCCCCTCTTCGGAACATTCAGCAGAGAGGGATTAACACTTTCTATTGCCGGAGAGGTCGCATTTGAAACCTGGGTAAGGGGCGACACCATAACACCCAACATCGTCACGCTCCCCGAAGAGAGCATTGTCATGCCAGACCACACGCACGCAATACTGTGGATCCTCGACCCGGACGAACCCGAACTGCGAGACCCCGAGACCCTTTATCGTAGGAGCCTGATGAGGATGGGTAGCTCCGATTATCCTACAAACAGACAGCGCTCCGTTGGTGCCATCGTGGGATCATACAAGTCCGCTACATCCAGACAGATTCACGAACTCGGCCTAACCACACACCCAAACATCTGGCAACGCGGATATCACGACCGCATTATCCGAGACACACGTTCTCTCGAAGCCATCCGAGCATACATCCGCAACAACCCCATACGTGCACGACAACGCGGACGATAAACGTAGGGGCGACGCCCCGCGTCGCCCGTTTGAAATGGACGCGTCGCCCGTTTGATTATGATGCGTCGCCCGTGTATCGGACCACACAACGCGGACGATAAACGTAGGGGCGACGCCCCGCGTGGCCCGTTCGTTTACGATGCGTCGCCCGTTTGAAACGGACGCGTCGCCCGTGTATCGGACCACACGACGCGGACGATAAACGTAGGGGCGACGCCCCGCGTCGCCCGTTTGAAATGAATGCGTCGCCCGTTTGAAATGAATGCGTCGCCCGTTTGAAATGAATGCGTCGCCCGTTTGAAATGAATGCGTCGCCCGCCCATTTCGTATTCGTTCCCCCCGCCCACCATTTCGTATTCGGGCGACGTCCCATTTCAAACATCTCGGGCGACGCGGGGCGTCGCCCCTACACCATTTCCGCGAATTAATCATTTGTTTTAATCATTTGTTTAACCTATGTTGCGTCATGCCCCCTACCGACATAACCACGATGGAAAAGATCCGCGATGCGGCACAGCGACTCTTTGTACTACAAGGGTTCTCGGCCACAACCACGCGTGACATCGCAAAGGAAGCAGGGATCAACCTTGCGCTGGTGAACTACTACTTCGGGAGTAAACAGAACCTCTTCAGGATCATCATGATCGACCACATGAAGGGGTTTCTAACGGGGCTTCGTGTTGGTATCAACGACCCTAGCCGTGGTCTTGAAGAGAAGTTTGAATTCATGGCGGATTCCTATATCTCGATGTTGTTGGTACAGCCGGATATTCCTCTTTTCATCCTGAGAAGTCTGCGCGAAGAACCAAATGTTCTATTCCATGAAGTTGGGATCGGTCCTGTCCTGACAGACTCCTTACTCATGAAGGAGATCAACGACACGCTCAAAGCGAACGGGACAACCTCGATCTCACCGTACCAGATCTTCGTCAACCTCATGGGCCTTTGCGTGTTCCCCTTCATTGCGCGTCCGATCATGCAAATGGCAAGCGGGATGGACGACGAACACTACAACGAGTTGATGAATGAACGACGGTCCCTCATTGCAAAGTGGATGATGGCTATGCTCACTGTTCAGCACTGACGATATGAAGAACTCCATCTCACTCACGCTCATCCTTCTGCTCGCCTCCACTCTAAGTCAAGGGGCTGATCTCACGCTCGACACATGTTTGAAGAGAGCACGTGTGAACTATCCACTGAGTAAACAGTCGGATCTCATTGCACGCTCAGAATCGTATTCCATCGATAATGCCTATCGCGGCTATCTACCGCAGCTCTATATCGTTGGTCACGCCTCCTATCAATCAGAGGTCACCGAAGTACCTGTGCGTATTCCCGGTTTTTCCTTTGAGCCCCTTTCCAAGGATCAGTACCGGATCCATGCAGAACTGAACCAAATGATCTACGATGGCGGCTCGATGGGCAAACAGAGCACGATCGCCTCTGCCAATGCAGCCGTAAGCAAGGAACAACTGGAAGTTGAACTCAACAAACTCCGGGATCGCGTTCAGAACCTGTACTTCGGGATCTTGCTGCTCTCTGAACAGATCGAACAGATACGCTTGAAGATCGCTGATATCGATGCCACCATTTCCTCCGTGCGAGGTGCTGTGGAGAATGGAGCGGCCCTGAAAAGCACGTTGGCTCTCCTTGAAGCGGAATCACTCACGGCAAGGCAGAAGCAGATCGGTTTGAGGTCGAGCCGACAGAGCTATGCGGCGATGCTCGGCATGCTGATCGGAACACAGGTTGACACCACAACCCGACTCATACGTCCAGGGGACATCCCCCTGTCTGATACGATACGACGTCCGGAATTGCCCCTCTTTGCCGCCCAACAGGAAGCGATAACCGCTCGCAAAGAGCTGATCACCACTCGATACATCCCGCGCATTTCTGCCTTTGCAACAGGGGGCTATGGGCGTCCCGGACTCGATATGCTCAAGAACGAATTCCGTCCGTTCTACATAGTGGGACTCCGACTCAACTGGCAACTCACAGACCTCTACGCATCGTCATCCGAACAGGATCTGTTGGAAGTTGAACAAGCAACAATTGGTGTGCAGCGCGAGACCTTCTTGCTCAATACCCGTGTGACGATGACCCAACAACGTCAAGAGATCACTACCTACGATGAGATGCTCCGCCTTGATGACGAGATCGTGAACAAACGATCAAGTGTCCTCGCGTCATCGAAAGCGCAGGTTGAAAACGGTACACGAACAGCACACGACTATATGCGCGATCTCAACGACCTCGATGTGGCACGACGAGACAGATCGTTTCATGCCATCCAACGTGACCTTACCATCCATATGCATGCTTCCACGACAGGCACAACGGGAGACAGACCATGAATACTATGAAGTACATCACCTCCCTATCGCTCTGGATAGCAGTATCGCTCCTTCTCTTCTCCTGCTCAAAGAACGGAGCCGAATTCGATGCATCGGGTACGTTTGAGTCTGTGGAGACCATCATTTCTGCCGAGACCGCGGGACGTCTGGATTCCTTTGCCATCGAGGAAGGTCAGCTGTTGCAGGCAGATCAGCTCGTAGGCTTCATCGACACAACCCAGCTTTCGCTAAAGAAGCGTCAGCTCCAAGCACAGATCGATGCTCTCCTCACCCGACGTCCGGAAATGGCCGTTCAAATAGCATCCCTCACTGAACAGATCAAGTCCGCCACCCGCGAACGCCACCGGGTTGAGAGACTGATGCGTGCAGATGCCGCCACACAAAAACAGTTCGACGACGCAACCTCCAATGTGGAAGTGCTCACTCGACAACTCGATGCCTTGCGATCCAACCTTCGTACAACAACAAGCGGACTGGAAAGCGAAACTCAACCATTGGTCTCTCAGATCTTGCAGATCGACGATCAGCTGATAAAGAGCAGGATCGTTTCGCCAATGAATGGAACCGTCCTCACCTCATACGCCGAACAGTATGAGATGACGGGTCCAGGAAAGCCCCTTTTCAAAATGGCCGATATCTCAACAATGATCCTGCGCGCCTATGTAACGGGTGATCAGTTCTCACAGATCACAATCGGTCAAAAGATGAAGGTCTATGTTGATAAGGGGGCTAAGGACTACACCACCTACGATGGCACCGTAACGTGGGTGAGCTCCAAGGCAGAATTCACTCCAAAGACCATCCAGACAAAGGACGAACGAGCAAACCTTGTCTATGCTATCAAGATCTCTGTACCCAATGATGGAAAGATCAAGATCGGGATGTATGGGGAAGTGAGATTCTAATGACGAATGACCAATGAACACTGTTGAGTTACATAGGGTGACAAAGACCTATGCCAAGGGCACGATCACAGCTGTGAGCGATGTGTCCTTTGCGGTAAAGCGCGGCGAGCTGTTCGGACTCATTGGTCCGGATGGTGCCGGGAAGACGAGCATCTTCCGTGTGTTGGCAACGCTATTGTTGGCTGACAGCGGCACAGCGAGTATCGATGGCCTTGATGTGGTGAAGGACTATCGGCGCATCCGTGAGGTGATCGGCTACATGCCGGGAAGGTTCTCACTCTATCAAGACCTTACAGTTGAAGAGAATCTCAACTTCTTCGCAACATTGTTTGGAACATCGGTTACAGAAAGTAGAGATCTGATCAACGACATCTACGTTCAGCTGGAGCCATTCAAGGATCGAAGAGCAGGCAAGCTGTCAGGCGGGATGAAGCAGAAACTCGCGCTCTGCTGTGCGCTCGTACACAGACCATCGGTGTTGTTGCTCGATGAACCGACCACCGGCGTGGACCCCGTTTCTCGAAAAGAGTTCTGGGCAATGCTGGCCAGACTGAAGGAGCAAGGGATCAGCATAGTAGTCTCCACACCATACATGGACGAAGCCAATCTCTGTGATCGGATCGCCCTCATTCAGTCCGGACGCCTTATGTCCGTTGATACGCCGGAAGGCATCATTGCCGGATACGACACACCCCTTTTCGGTGCACGTGCTGAGCACATGTACCTCCTTCAACGGTCACTCCTTGCAGATCCGCGAATCGAGACGTGTTATACCTTCGGAGAAGAACTCCACCTGACGTTTGTCAATGGGGCTATCCACACCCTTGATGACGTTGTGGAATCCTTGAGAAGCGCGGGACATAAGGATGTTCTCATCACGTCCATCAGACCAACCATTGAGGACCGCTTCATTCGGTTGATGGCACAATGACCAACAGCCCGATCATCAGCGTACGTGACCTGACGAAGACATTCGGCAGCTTTACCGCCGTAGATGCTATCTCCTTCGACGTTGCCCAAGGTGAGATCTTTGGCTTCCTCGGCGCAAACGGGGCCGGGAAAACAACGGCCATGAAGATGTTGTGTGGATTACTCAGTCCTTCGTCCGGGACGGCCACGGTTGCAGGATTCGATCTAGCCACTCAAACGGAGAACGTAAAACGTCGCATTGGCTACATGAGCCAGAAGTTCTCGTTGTATGAGGATCTCTCGGTAGCAGAGAACATTCAATTCTACGGTGGCATCTACGGACTGACGCGTGCAGAGATCAAACAAAAGAGCGCTGCATTGGCTGAAGATCTCGGTCTGACAGAAGAGATGCACAAGCTTGTGCGATCGCTGCCACTTGGTTGGAAGCAAAAGATCGCGTTTTCGGTCGCTCTCTTGCACGATCCAGCCATTGTGTTCCTAGACGAACCTACGGGTGGCGTAGACCCGGTGACTAGACGACAGTTCTGGGACCTCATCTATCTTGCTGCCCATCGAGGCGTAACGCTCTTTGTTACTACACACTACATGGATGAGGCAGAATATTGCCATCGTGTGTCGATCATGGTCGACGGTGCGATCAAGGCAATGGGCACACCTCACGAACTACGCAAGCAATTCGGTTCCTCGTCGATGGATGACGTATTCACCTTGCTGGCACGCGGTGCACAGAGATCTGCAGACTGACCATGAAACAACTCTATACATTCGTTCGGAAAGAGTTTCTTCATGTCCTGCGCGACAGGAAGACCCTTCTCATACTCTTCGGTCTTCCTGTTATCCAGATCCTCATCTTTGGTTTCGCTCTCACCAATGAAGTGAAACACGCAACGGTGTTCGTTCGCGACGATGCGCATGACGATGCATCACGTGCCCTCATTGAACGCATCGATGCAAGCCAGGTCTTCGACGTGGTAGAGAGTGAACCGGCTCATCTGAGCCTTGTTATCCCGTCTGGTTTTGCAAATGACCTCTCCCATAGTGGGCACGCCATGGTGCAGATCATTTCCGATGCCTCAGATCCCAACCGTGCCACTACTCTCAATACGTACCTCACCGCAATCATAGTAGACCACCAACTTGCGCTCACAGAGTCACAAGGGTTTCCGTACACCATCCGTACTACAACGCGGTTCCTATACAATCCTCAGCTCAAGGGCGCGCCGAATTTTGTGCCCGGCGTGATGGCACTCGTCCTCATGCTCGTTTGCGTGATGATGACGTCGATCTCCATCGTGCGAGAGAAGGAACTTGGTACCATGGAGATCCTCCTCGTTTCGCCGTTTCGACCGTTGATGGTGATCGTTGCGAAGGTGATCCCCTACCTCCTTCTCTCCATCGTCAACATCACGTCGATCCTCCTTCTGAGTGTGTACGTCTTGGGCCTACCCATACTTGGCAGCATTCCTCTGCTCTTTGGCATGAGTATCCTCTTCATCATCACATCGCTCGCTCTTGGCGTCCTGGTATCGACGATAGCAGCAACCCAACAGGTTGCGATGTTGGTTTCGATGATGGGGATGCTTCTCCCAACCCTTCTCTTCAGCGGGTTCATGTTCCCGATCGAAAACATGCCCCTTCCCTTACAACTGATAAGCAACCTCATCCCCGCCAAGTGGTACTATAACATCGTAAAGGCCGTGATGATCAAGGGGCTTGGCATTGACGCTATCCTCAAGGAAGTGGTCATCCTCTTTGGAATGTCCGTCCTCCTTACCGTGATAAGTGTGAGACGATTCAAGGTGAGGCTGGCATGAGGACCTTGCTCTTTCTTCTGCAAAAGGAGTTTCTCCAGATCTTCCGCGATAGGATCATTCTGGCGATGATCCTCATCATGCCTACAATGCAGTTGATTCTGCTCCCGCTCGCTGCCAACTATGAGGTCCGCCATATCGGTGTGAGCATCGTAGACCATGACAGATCAGCGATGTCACATCAGCTCATCATGAAGATCACGGCAACGGACTACTTCGATCTCGTTCGGTATACGGGGTCCTACCCTGAGGCGCTCCAACTCATCGAATCCAATCAGACCGATGTCATCCTCGAGATCCCCGCTGGCTTTGAGCGATCACTCGTTCGCGAGAATGAACAGACGCTTTTCATTTCTACCAATGCCATCAATGGCGTGAAGGCAAACATCGGCGCAGCCTACCTCAATCGCATCATTATGGATTTCAATTCGGGCGTACGTGCCGACCTTCTTGTTGATGCTAAGGGGCTTGCACAACCCCTCATTGATGTACGAACGATTGACCGCTTCAACCCACATCTTCTCTACCACGTATTCATGGTACCGGGGATCTTGGCCCTCCTCCTCACCATGATCAGTGTCTATCTCTCGGCACTGAACATCGTACGAGAGAAGGAACTTGGAACGATCGAGCAGATCAACGTAACCCCGATCACGCGACTCCAGTTTATCTCCGGAAAGCTGATCCCATTCTGGCTCTTGGGGTTTGTGACGCTCACCATCGGACTCCTTGTTGCTCGGTTTGTCTATGGCATCGTCCCGGTAGGCAACATCGGACTCATCTACCTCTTCAGTGGCGTCTACCTCACTGCCGTACTTGGCCTGGGACTGCTCATTTCCACCGTTGCCGAGACCCAACAGCAGGCAATGTTCGTGGCATTTTTCTTCATGATGATCTTCATTATGATGGGCGGGCTCTTCACGTCGATCGAGAGCATGCCGATGTGGGCACAGTGGCTTACCTACCTCAATCCTGTACGGTATATCATTGAAGTAATGAGACTTGTGATCTTGAAGGGGGCCGGCCTCAGTGAGATCCGTTTCCATTTCCTCGTGGTGGCCGCGATGGCCGTTGTCCTCAATACCTGGGCTGTTCTGAAGTATCGAAAGATGGCGTAACCCGGTTCCCACCCCTGAATCGTACATTTGCCATTCGTAACCCCGTAACCCCGTAACCCCGTAACCCCGTAACCCTGTAACCCTGTAACCCCGTAACCATGAACAAGATCAACGTTGCAAACCCGGTCGTCGAACTCGACGGCGATGAGATGACCCGTATCATCTGGAAGTTCATCAAGGACAAGCTGATCCTTCCCTATCTCAACGTCGATATCAAGTACTTCGACCTGGGAATGGAACACCGTGATGCAACCGACGACCAAGTGACGATCGATGCGGCGGAAGCCATCAAGAAGTACCATGTTGGCATCAAGTGCGCCACGATCACTCCGGATGAAGCACGTGTTGAAGAGTTCGGACTGAAGAAGATGTGGAAGTCGCCGAATGGCACTATCCGGAACATCCTCGACGGAACGGTCTTCCGCGAGCCGATCGTGTGTTCGAACGTCCCTCGTCTTGTCCCGAATTGGACAGCACCGATCTGCATCGGACGTCATGCGTTTGGCGATCAGTACCGCGCAACAGACTTCGTAACGAAGGGAACTGGAAAGCTCACCATCACCTACACACCGAACGATGGTGGCGAAACGCAGAGCTTTGATGTATACGACTTCAAGGGTGACGGCGTGGCGATGGCCATGTATAACACCGATGAGTCCATTCGCGGTTTTGCTCGCGCCTGTATGAACCAGTCTGTGATGAAGGGCTGGCCGCTCTATCTGAGCACAAAGAACACGATCCTAAAAAAGTACGATGGTCGGTTTAAGGACATCTTCCAAGAGGTGTTTGAAACGGAGTTCAAGGCCAAGTTCGATGAGATGGGTATCACGTACGAACACCGTCTGATCGACGATATGGTAGCGTCGGCTCTGAAGTGGAACGGCAACTTTGTGTGGGCCTGTAAGAACTATGACGGCGACGTGCAATCCGATACCGTAGCGCAAGGTTTTGGCTCGCTCGGACTCATGACCAGCACGTTGATCACACCCGATGGTTCAACGATGGAAGCTGAAGCAGCCCACGGTACGGTAACACGTCACTACCGCGATCATCAAGCCGGCAAGCCAACGTCAACCAATCCTATCGCATCCATCTTTGCATGGACAAGGGGCTTGGAGTTCCGCGGTAAGCTCGACGGGAATCAAGAACTCATCACGTTCTGTCAGACCCTTGAGAAGGTCTGTGTTGACGTGGTTGAAAGCGGTAGAATGACAAAAGACCTGGCCGTTTGCATCCATGGCAACAAGGTTCAGCACGGCGAGCATTACCTCTACACAGAGGAGTTCCTCGACGCACTTGATGCGGAGCTGAACGCTCGTCTGGCCTAATACTTCACAAATACTCGTTGCGTAACGGCTTCACCCGATACGCAGCGTACCGCATAGAGACCGGGTATAAGATTGGCACAGCTGATGTGCACGCTTGACTCGGTCTCGCTGTTTATGGAGTTACGAATCTCCGTCACGACGTTTCCTTGCAGATCAACAATACTGATCCGAGCATCTGCTCCGGACAGAGGTCGAATCTTCACGGTCAACACATCAAGCACTGGTGACGGCGCAAGCTCGATCACTTCAGTCACTTCACCCTCATCAACTCCCGTACTTGCACCTGTTGTGAACGTGTATGGTTTGGAGAATACACTTGAATCTCCATCAACCGTGGCATTGATACGCCAGAAATACTTCTTGTTGGCACCAAGACCCGTGACCACATGCGAGGGAGTTTCAAGTCCACCGATATTCAGCACCATTTGAGATGCTTGGAACACAGACGATGTGGCTACTTGCAATCTGTAGGTAGAACCTTCCACGGCCAATGCCTCCCAACGAAGAGTTGGCTCTACAGAGGTGTTGGTGGCACCATTCGCAGGCTCTAGAAGCGGAGGAGCAGCTACGCCCGTGGTGAGGACGAACGTTTCAGACCAGTCGCCCAGCGCGCCGCCATTGTCCGCTCGCGCACGCCAATGATACTTCGTCAGTCCGGCCGGCAGCTTCACGCTCGTTGTTGGGCTTTCCACTGTATCAGCAAGTACATCCGAAGCAAACAAAGGGTCCTCACTGATCTCAATGATCGAACGCAGCGACTCTGAGCCGGCCGTCCACGTGAACGGCGTGTTCACTGTGGTAGATACCTTGGATGCATTCATTGTCGGGGTCAGCGGAACAGGGACCCCCGGACGAGTCGTGTCTTCCCCTTCATACGTAACGATCACCGAGATCTTTGTTAGGGGGCGATCCGATGCATTCCGTGGTGCAAGGGCTACTGTATCGATAACGTGGAATCCACTTACCGTTTCTCCGAATACCGTATACCGTGTATCGAGGAACGTTGGACTGCCGTGGCAGATATAGAATTGTGAGGTGGCACTGTTCACATCTTCGACGCGGGCCATCCCTACCCTACCCCTGAGATGTTTGATGTTGGTAAACTCTGCGTTCACCGTGGGTTGCGATGGGTCACCGGTCCCCCAGCTCGATTCCGGTCCACTGATTGAATTTGGGTCGCCCCCTTGAATCACAAAATCCGGGATCACCCTGTGGAACGCTGTCTGATCATACCGACCGGCACGCGCAATGCTGTCAAAGTTCCGAGTATGCAACGGTGTCATCGACGGAAACAAGCGGATGACGATATCACCGATCGTGTCCGCCGGTGCCCGTACCACCCGAATACGATACATAGGTCGTGTTTGTGCTTCACACATCTCAGTGATGAGAATCAGGGAGAACGCAAGGAACATCGCTCGAATCAGCATTACACACTCCAACATCATGTATTGGTCAAACAGCGATATCCAAATACTCCACCGTGCTGGTCGGAGTTGGTATCTCTATTCCATCATCTCGCATTCCCTCAATATGGAATACGATCGCGTTCCTGATCTCACGTTCAACTTCTTGGATGCTAGCGCCCGATGCTACACATCCTGGTAGATCCGGGACGTAGGCGGAAAAGCTATCTCCCGCCTTCTCAATCACGATCGCATAGCGTATCATTTCTTGAGTCCTGTTTGGGTATTCACCCAACAATACTGCGATGAACGGTCAGAACCAACAATAACAACCATACGCGGTTCGTTACAGTGGCCTTACCGATCCCGACAACACCTAGGCCTTACCTACGATGGATGCTACTGAACGCCCTGCCCTCCACTATTTCCAGGACACTCTCTGCGGCTGGTGCTACGGCTTTGGGCCCGTGGTTTCGCGGCTCCAGCAGGAATGGGGATATGTTCTGGATGTACATGTCTATGCCGGCGGAATGGTGGTTGGGGATCGCGTAGGCACGCTCAAGGACAAGGCGTCGTACATCGAAACAGCCTACAAGAACGTTGAGGAACTCACCGGAATACGATTCGGCGATGTCTTTGTGAACGACGTTCTGGTCAAGGGTGAGTTCGTGCTCGACTCAACAACTCCGGCACGAGCCCTGGTTGCCTTCCGACAGTTTAAACCTCAGGAGGCCGTACGGCTTGCACATCGGCTGCAGCAGGCATTGTACCGAGATGGATTGGATCTTTCCCTGGACGATACCTACCGTAGGCTTGCCATCGAAGAGGACATCGACCCTGAGATGTTTGTTGCTCTGCTACGTAGCGACGCGGTAGGGTCTGCCGTTGAGGAAGAGTTCGACTACGTTGGCTCTCTTGGTATAGGGGGCTTCCCGACTCTTCTCTATGCGGAAGATGATCAGGCGCATTTGCTATCACAAGGGTATGCTTCATTCGACGACATCGATACGATGCTGCGAGTGATCACAAAACAGATCTAAGGATCTCCGCTTCTCTCTCTGCACTTAGGGTGCTGAATGCCTCGTGCACTGCGTAGGGCATGGCTTGATGATGCCACGTGAGTGTATCGCGCACAGTCTCATCACATGAGCGGAAGGTGAGCCCCTTATCAAGAGCCGATCGAACATCTGCCAACATCATCCCACCCATCTCCTCATCGTCCTCCGGGATCCAAAGAGGAAGGTCTTTCCAGGGTGCTACATCCTGTGCAAGAAGGGTCTCATCATCGATCCATGTGAGGGCAGCATCTGACCCTGTTACACGGATACAGGATCCACAGAGATCATTCATCGTGAATCTCGTGTCCGGTCCGGTTGCATTGTAGGTTCCTAAAACCTCCGTACTCGCACAGTGGATGACCCATGCAGCGAGATCGCGTACATCAATGAACTGTACCGAACGATCCGGAGAGCCGGGAACGAGTACCGTGCCGCCACGTTCGATCCGTGTTGGCCAGTAGGTGAAACGCGCCGTGAGATCGAACGGACCTACGATGAGTCCGGGACGAATGATCGTTGCTCGATCGCCGTATACATCTCGAACTCGTTCCTCGCTTCGTGCCTTTTCCGGACCATATCCGTCGTTTCCCGGAGCAAGCGGAGCGTCCTCTGAAAACGAAAGGCCCTTAGGATACGAGGCGAACACCGATATCGTTGAGATATAGATGTAGTGAGGTTGGCAAGGGGCGAGCACTTCAGCCAACAGCTCTAGGTCACCGGGTTTGTAGCCGCATGTATCAATAACAACGTCAAACGATCTGCCTCGGAGCTGCTCTACGTTGGACGCTCTGTCGCCAACGATGTGTTCGCACGTCGGAAAGAGTTCTGCACCGTGTATCCCCCGATGAAACAGGGTGATAGAGTGACCACGGCGCAGACCTTCCTCGGCAATGTGCCTGCCGAGGAAGATCGTGCCGCCAATGATCAAGATGTTTTTTGATGTCATCGAATGACGGTCAACGGAACCGTTTCTACACGTGCATCAGTGAACACAACGGAAACGAGATAGGCGCCTACCGGTACATCTCGCAGGGAGACCGAACGGGTGCCGCGCTGGAGGAGAACCACTCTTCCCTGCATGTCTCTGATCGTGATCACGTCTACTGATCGATCTGCATGACCATCGATACGAAGAACATCAGATGCGGGATTTGGAGAAGCGGTGATCCCTTGACCAGTAACTACGTCGTTGTCCACAGAAGATGTTCCATCGAGGATCACGATGTTCTCAGCCACAGGGACGCCATTTGCGAGTCTGCGCTCTGACGATACCATGATCGAATTACCGGACGCAACGTCGGCCATACTCGCCGTACCGTTGAGTTGGTGTTGTACGATGGTCATTCCCGTTGTTGCGAACATCATGTTCTGACCGCGTACAGAAACAACGATCTGTCCGTTGTTGACGGACTCAACAGCCCCCTGAACCTGAACACCCTTGGCAACGCCACGTCCTGAACAGTCCGTATCCAGAATGATCTGGAGGGCCATTGACGTTACATCCATTTGTTGCACAATAGCACAGACCGTTCGACCAACGAGGAGATCCACTCGGCTTGCAAGGACGCCATTTGGGTCCATGATGATCGTAACATCACTAACGAAGACGGACTGTTCTGTTCCATCGGAAGAGATCACGAGCATACTATCCTGATACGAGACGATCTGACCACTTATGATGCCAGTTACGGCACAGTTCACATCGACCCATGCTGTACGAATGGTTAGACCGTCCGGGCCGTCCTGCGTATGAGCCGTGATGGTTGCACCTTCAATGGCTGGAGTACTTGTCACCGGCATTCCTGAACAGTCGAGGAGTTGTGACTCTGCATCAACCATCAAGACCGTCACTTCATTGCCTGTGTTCACAGCTATCGTGGTGGCATTGGCGGAGACGATCACACCGCTGATCTTCGACCGTTCACAAGAATTCAGGATCTGTGCGAAATCGAGATAAAGAACACCACGATCTTGGCTGAAGAAGATCGCAACCGTATCGCCAAGAGATATCTGCGCTGGACGGTCCACCATGCCGAAACAATCGATCACGAGGCTTCGGTCGTCGATTGTCAAGACAAGAAGGGAGTCCTCAACTGTTCGAACCGTGACAGTATTTTCTGCCTTCTCGATCACCACACCAGTCGCACCATTGGAATACGAGCAACCATCGACGAGTTGAACGTGGAGGAGCTTCTTTACCGGACCGTCTTCGATCCAGGCACCTTGTACACTCGCGCCCGGGAGGACATCCGCCCACGTCAGTTCGCGGTTCGAGCAGGAGAAGACCTGTGATGCGGCATCGATGACATACGATACCGTGGTGCCATCTTTCTCAGTTATATCGAGCGTTGACGGGGAGACACTTGCAACCACGCCGCTGAAACCTTTCGGACATCCATCCTCGAGCATTGCGTCTTGCAGGACATCTGGTGCATTCGGATAGTCGAGATAGTTGATGCGCAGCGTTGAGCCGATCTCGATCTCTGACCAGGAAAGGAGTCTGCCATCACACGAGAAGATGAAGTGGAGAAGTGAATCACCTTCGAACGGGCGTCCGAATCCGAACTCTAGGTCTACGTTTTCGCCATTCTCTAGTGTGACCGCTATGCCATCAGCACGTTTTGCAACAAGCACAACAGTCTCTGTCTTGTATTCAGGACAATTGTCAGCCAAGACCACATAGGTGGCCTCAATGATCGAACCATTGTCATAACCACCGATCTTCACTTGATCGCCAACGGAAAGTGCACTTCGCGTCACAATGCGTCCAGCACAGTCTGTGAACTGCGTTTCGCTTCCTGCCAGAACCACATTGGAAATACCAACGGGCTGGGATGCTACCACGTCGATGACAAGCGTGTCGCCGTTCATGGACTGGATAGCCCCCTCAATACCCACCATCGGCGCACAACCTTCGAAATGAACAAAGCGTGCCGTAAGACCGGCGGGTGTATCGTAGAGGTCAACGTGGAGATTGGTGCCCGGGCGAACCTCTTCAAACGTGCAGCCCATTGCTAGAGTTTGCTCGTTGCGAAGGACTGTTCGTGGCTCGCTGTTGGAGGACAACATGTCATTGAACACAATGGTCGTGTTCGTTACTTCAACGAGCGTGCCGAAGCCGAACAGTAATGTGGAATCACGATCCTGGGCATGGTGCACGCCCGGACCAATGACGATCAAGAGGGCAACCAAGGCCACAAACGCAGATCTGATCATGATGGAGACCTTTATGGTGATGGGTCGGGAAAAGTTGTGATGCGAAACACGTGTAACCGAGCATCATGAACTCAAAATGTTACACCGTTATCCAAGCATAATGATCTCATGCGTGATCGTTGATGCCTTGGCCAACATGGCACTAACGCCGCAATACTTTGTGGATGACATATCCACGGCCTTCTCCACTTGAGGACGGAACTCTTCCGATGCACCGATCTCGTAGACAACGTGCATTGTGGAATAGACCTTCGGATGATCCGATGTGAGTTCTCCCGTCACGCGTACACGCAAGGAAGTGAACGGAACACGCAACTTTGGCAGTAATGAAGCCACGTCCATGCCCGTGCATCCGGCAAGTGCTGTTAGGAGCATTTGTTTAGGGCTGATACCCACGGGTTGTCCATCTCCCGGTACGCTTGATACGATCGTATACGTTTGATCCTGCTGGTGTGCATCAAACGTGAGACCTTGTTTCCATTCAACATCAACGATGTTCGTTGCCATCATCTTCTCCGGGTCATGAAGGGGGCTTATTATGGTGAACATTCGTTCACAGTCACAAAGTTCGCTTGAAATTCGATGCTATACCGTGTGTTAGTCACACACCTTCAGTATCGAATCGGTACACGAATGCGTATATTTGTACGTCAACGAGGAAACAGCTCAATGCTGTCGACTCAAATGGTGCGAATTCGGCACCACGGTTCCTCTTCTCTCTGCTCCGTACCTACCCTGTCGTTTGGTGAACACGGTCGCAACCCAGCAAACAACCTTGTTTGCGCGAGAGATTTAGACCGCATCGTTCATCCTTCACAGTTGTAGGAGAGGTCAATGACCTTTGCTGATCTGAAATTGTGTGCACCCCTCGAAAAGGCTGTGCACGCTGCGGGGTATACTACCCCAACCCCAATTCAACAACAAGCTATTCCCGTCGTCTTGGCTGGACGCGACATCTTCGGATGCGCCCAGACCGGTACAGGGAAGACAGCTGCATTTGCGCTCCCGATCCTTAACCGGCTTTTCAATGAAGCTCCGGTAAAGTCCGGTCCTCGCGTACTCATCCTTGCTCCGACACGTGAGCTTGCCATCCAGATCAACGAAAGCTTCGGCACGTACGGTCGCGGAATGCGCATTCGCACAGTGGTCCTCCTTGGTGGTGTTAGCATCCGTCCGCAGATCGATCAGATCCGCCGTGGCGTTGATGTGGTCATCGCTACACCGGGCCGTCTCCTTGATGTGATCGAGCATCGCGCTCTTCGTCTCGACGCCGTTCACACGTTCGTTCTTGATGAAGCAGACCGTATGCTAGACATGGGCTTCATGCCTTCGATCAAGCAGGTCGTAAAGCTCATTCCAGCACAACGTCAAACGTTGTTCTTCTCGGCAACGCTTCCATCCGAGATCCGCACACTTGCACACACGATCCTCACCGATCCAGTTCACGTTGCGGTCACACCAGAAAGCACAACAACGGAAAAGGTCGACCAACGACTGTACTTCGTAGAGAAGGATCGCAAGCGTCAACTGCTCGCACACCTTCTCCATGAGCACCTCGAAGGTTCGGTCCTCGTCTTCACACGCACAAAGCGTGGCGCTGATCGTGTTGCCAAGGATCTTGCTACGGTAGGCGTTAAGGTTGCAGCGATCCACGGTGATAAGTCGCAAATGGCTCGTCAACGTGCTCTTGCAGACTTCAAGAACGGTCGCATGCGTGTACTCGTTGCAACGGATATCGCAGCCCGCGGTATCGACATCAGCGAGCTCCCAACTGTTGTGAACTATGATATTCCGGACTCACCGGAAACATACGTCCACCGCATTGGCCGCACAGCCCGCGCCGGTAACTCAGGCGTGGCACTGACTCTCGCAACTCCAGAAGATCGCAGCCAGCTTCGCGATATCGAGAAGCTCATCCGCATGCGTATCCCTGCTGTACGGGATCATCCGTTCGAAGGTTAGTCTAGTTACTAGGTACTAGTTACGGAGTTACAGAGTTACGCAGTTACACTTTTGTGTGGCACGACAAACAAACAAAACGACGAATGGTGCATTGGCTCTTGCCTCTGCACCATTTTTATTTTCATCAACAAGTAACTGAGTAACTGAGTAACTGAGTAACTGAGTAACTCCGTAACTAGTAAATAGTAACTAGTAACTAGTAATTAGTAATAGAACCTCATATCGATCGCCCCTCCCATAAAGAAGGCTTGCTTCTCGCCCCCTACATCGCCGTATTGACCGTTGATCTGGAGTCCGAATGCGAAGTGTTGTGTGCCGCTGTATCCAACGCGCAACGAGCCGGTGGTTACGCTGCTCGATGATTCGGCATCTTCAATTGACGGAGTCTGGCGATAGACCAGTCCTGCAGTGATTGCCATCGGAACGTCTGTTACAGGTCGCAGGTCTGTATTGATACCGAAGCCGGTGTTGAAGTACACGCCGGGGTCGCCACCACGGACGATCGCTTCCCCATATACAGCTTCAAGGAAGTATGTAAGTCCGAACGTTTCGTTAAAGGCATAGGCAGTACGGGCAGTGAGTCCACTAAGCAATGCCGGTTTGGTTTGCACCAACGGGTTCTCCGCACGAATAGCACTGCTGTCGATGATCCCCTTGATCCAACTATCTACGTCAACAACTGTCACACTACCATTGGTGAGATCAAGTGAGAGTGTTCCGAGAAACTTCTTGGATTCAAACACTTTTACCTTCCAGCCGAGTCCGAATGTTGACGCGGTGTTGACGCCTTGACTCAACAACGACGTAACGTTGGTTCCCAATCGTCCAACAATGCGGAATGTAGCGTACACGCTCAGCCAGTCCTTAATCCGTTGCTCGTGACTGGCCTGCATGGAGACAACTGCCAAACTTCCCTGCGGAGCCACTACGATTCGGTCAGCGATCGTGAAGATCGGCAACTGAAGATTGAGTGTTGTTCCGCCCCCTACCGTCACCTGTGAGACTGTTCGGATGAAGGGATTCGGCACCCCCACTAAAGGTTGAAAGAGGTGACCACCAAGCACCGGCCCGGGGGAAGGATTGAGGGAACTGTCAACATCCTGAGCGGGCGTCAAAGCCGAAGTAAGGATGAACACCCCGAGCAAAAGGAAATGTCTCATTGTCCACCTCCAAATGCATACTCAGCAAAGAACCGGAAGGAGAAACCACTCGATCGTAGCACAGGTGCCGGAGGAAGTGAGTAAAGGGGCTCACCATTCAGCAGATTCGACAAACCTTGTTCATATCGGAGCTCTGGGATCAGCCGGACATCGCCCACTCTGAACATATATCCGAATCCGAGATAGATACTGCCTTCCATTTTTACGAAGGCACTTGAGATATTGATCGACGTGTCGGGCTCGATCACCTCTACCTTTGCTACATCATGAAATCGAATAGTGATACCACTGCTGAAATACCAAGTCTGTGCCGCGCCATATATGCGAATACCGATCGGTACAGCGTAGGACGTTAGTGAGAAGTCCCCAACTGCGTCCAGCGAATCGGTCAATGGAAGTACGTTCGAGACAGTGTTGTTCCGTACGTCATAACCTGCTCCCAACGTCAACTGTATCTCCGGAGTGAAGAAGTACCCCGCTGATACTCCGGCTCCATACCCCAAACCGGCCGTGATCGTTTGATCCTCAGGGGAATCGCCGTTCAGTGATAGGTTTTGCACATACCCGGTAAGGCCGAGATGTACCTGGGCAGAAGCACCTATAATGCTCATGACCATGGCTAGGAAAAGCAGGATGTGTCTCTTCATCCCACAAAACTACTGAATGCCGTAACTCCGTAACTGCCTTTGTATATTTGCACTTCATTACAGCTCCTGAAGCACTCAACACATGACCCAGTCAGACGAACAACACCAAGCTCCGTCACATTCTTCTTCCCCAGCTGAAGGGGGCTCATCAGACAGCGAAGGACGCAATAGACGACGCAGACGTCGTGGCGGACGCCGCGGTGATGGACAAAGCCAGGAACCACGTGAAGGTGCTGACCGCCGTCCGGCCCAAGGCGGAGACGATGACCGTCCAACCGTTAGCCACGCGGATACGCGTATCGACCGAGGATCTGAGCGCCCTGCCGAGACATCAGAAGGTCGCCCCGAAGCAGACGGCGCCGGTGGTGGTGCAGACGCCGATCGCAAGCGCAAGCGCCGTCGCAAGAAACGCTCAGGCAGCGAACCACAAGGCCAAAACGCAGGCGGAGAAGATCAACAACAAGCATCCGATGCGGACGGACAAGCTCCGGCTGCTCCCTCCCAAGGCCAGCCACAGCGTGAACAGCAACCCCGCGAACAACAACCGCGCGAGCAACAACCGCGTGGTGGTGGACGTCCGGGTGACCGCAGACGTGAACCAGCGGAGAAGAAGGAACGCGCACCTCGCGGCTCCGTCCTCCAACGCCGTGTCACCCGTGGCGAATACAACGACGCTCCGGTCCAAAAGGAAGAACCGGTTGTTGTTGCCCCGATCAATGCCGTTAACGTGGATGCCTACATTGCCCACCATAAGGGATGGCAGCGCGAAGTCCTGACCACCCTTCGAAGCATCATTCGTTCCGCGGCCGGCGAGATCGACGAAAGCATCCTGTGGTCGCAGCCGGTGTTCTCGATGAACGGACCGGTCTGTTACCTCAAGGCCTTTACCGACCACGTGAACTTTGGCTTCTGGCGTGGAACCGAACTGGAAGATCCGGACGGACTTCTTGTTGGCGACCTCACGAAGATGCGCCACATCACGCTTCGATCAACGAATGACGTGAAGCGCGACTTGTTTGAATCGATGGTCCGTCAAGCCGTCCGTTTGAACCGTGATAAGGGCGACCCTACACTGTCATAACAGTTCCCTGCTGCGATCCGATGGATTCCGCATACACCCGCGCATACGCAGATAGCGTCCGTGCGTCGTGGCTTGTGTCTCGATCCGATGACTCGGATGTCAATCTCTTCTCAATCTCCGCTGCGAGTTCTGAGACGGCATCCACATAACGGAGCTTCGTATCATCAAGCGCCGCATGCTGCAACAATGTCTTCAGCTCGTGAAGCAAAACATTGATGGACAGATCAGCCCCCTTCACAGAACTTGGTGACAGGCGTTCAATAGATGGGGCTTCAGTTGTGGCTGCGCATGATGCGGACGCTGCGCCGGATATCCGCTCTGCTGCATTCAAGGCCATCACGCCCGCTTCGAGCAAGGAATTCGAAGCGAGTCGATTCGAACCATGCATGCCGGTTCGGGCACATTCTCCTATCGCAAATAAGCCCGGCAGAGACGTTGTCCCGTCAAGTCCCGCTTCGATCCCGCCACACTGATAGTGGGCTCCAGGTCGAACAGGTATCAGATCCCTTGATGGATCGAAGTATTCACGTGAACAGAGGTCCATGAAGCCCGGAAACTGTTGGTGAAGTACGCCGGTTGGAAGGTGTCGACAATCCAGATAGACTCTATCAGTTGCCGTTATCTCCATCTCTTGGAGCATGGCAGAAGAAACAACATCACGTGGTGCCAACTCACCACGTTTGTCATACCGTTCCATGAACCGCTCGCCGATATTGTTCACGAGATAGGCACCGGCTCCTCGCAGTGCCTCGGTGATGAGTGGTCTTGACGTATGTGTGCCGGATGAGACTAACACGGTTGGGTGAAACTGCATCCATTGAAGATCCACAACGGGCAGACGGAGCGAACGCGCGAGTTCAACTGCATCGCCAATGGCTGTGGGAAGATTGGATGAGTACCCAAAGGCATTTCCGGAACCGCCCATAGCGAGGATCACGTGGTGTGCATGTACAAGGAGCGCTCTGTTCGATGCAGAGTGATCGATCTCAAGCTGCCACTGATCTGCGTCAATGCGACGTATCGCGGTGAGTCGCATTCCCTCGCGCACGGAGATGGAGTGAGAAGCTGCAATGGCGGTATGCAACGTAGACATGATTGTGGCACCGGTGGCATCCGACGTATGGATCACCCGTGGTCGATGATGTCCGCCCTCAAGTGCATAGTGATAGTGATCGTCGCTTGTTCTGTCAAAGGCCACTCCATGTCCTTCCAGGTAGGCTACAAGTCTTGGCGCAGCCAGAAGGATCTCGCGAACGGCTTTCGGGTCACTCCTCATGTTTCCAGCAACGAGCGTGTCGTGGACATGCCGATCAAGGTCATCTTCAACGTCAGCACATGGAAGTGCAATTCCTCCTTGGGCCAGCTGACTTGAGCATTCCGTTATCGCCCCTTTCGAGATCATTACAATGGAGAGATCGGGTCGCAATTCGGACAGGCGCAGCGCTGCGATGGATCCGGCTATTCCTGATCCTACGATGGCGATGTCATACGACGAGTTGATCACGTCTGTTCAGCGAACATGCGAAGGATCGGAGCTCGTGCACGTTCCAGTAACTCCGGCTCGATCTCGATCCGCGGCTGTAGAGTCACGAGTGCATTGTGGACGAGCTCAAGTGTGTTCTTCTTCATGTGCGGACACTCGCTGCATGCACATTCTGTGACGTGTTTTGGAGGTGCGGGGATGAGCGTTGCTTCAGGAGCTACTTTTTGCATCTCGATCAGGATGCCTGCTTCGGTGGCAACGATGAATCTTCCCTGCGGATGTTCCGCAACGTAACGCAACAGATAGGATGTAGAACCGATCACATCAGAGATCTTGAGAACGGCTTCTGTGCATTCCGGATGAGCAAGAACCACAGCCTCGGGATCCTTATCCTTTGCGCGTGATATCTGCACCGCGTCGAACACATCATGCACTTCACAATGTCCATTCCATGTGAGTATTTCTCGACCGGAGCGTTCCGCAAGCCAGCGCCCTAGGTTCCTATCGGGACCAAATAGGATCGGTCGGCCTTCGGGAATGCGACTGATGATGGATTCGGCATTGCTTGATGTACAGACAACGTGACTCATTGCCTTGAGTTCAAGGCTGCTATTGACATAACTCACAACTTCGTGATCCGGATGTTCGTCGATGAACCTGCGATAGGCATCGGGCGGACTTTGCTCAACCAGCGAACAGCTGGCTTCAAGAGTTGGCGCCAGTACGATCTTGTCGGGATTCAAGAGTTTTGCAGTCTCCGCCATGAACCGCACACCTGCGATAAGGATCACATCAGCATGTGACCCCTGTGCCTTGGCTGCGAGCTGCAGACTGTCCCCGATCCAATCAGCTACTGATTGGATCCGCTCGTCCTGGTAATAATGAGCGTAAATCACGGCGTTCTGCCGCCTCTTCAGCTCTGCGATCCGGTCTGTGAGTTCTGACATCTGCATGCAATTTAAGACGTGGTTGTCTGATTTGTATTACACCCTATCACGACCACCTCAATCCTCCGGGATCACAGCAATGAAGGTCTCGGGATCAAGGAATGCGGCACTGGTGTGGAGTGCGTCGAGCTGGACGTGACCGATCACGTACCGTCCGGTTGAACTCCGATGGTCAACCTCCACAACCGAGAATGGTATGCTCGTGATCTGCTCGTTCGTCCCACGAACGTAGATGGCAACTTCCACATCGTGGTTCACAACCGGACGTGACGCCTGGGCAAGCTTCTTGTATTCATATCGATACCCGTACCGCAACGCGGCGATATCGGACAACACAGCCGATGCAGTTGGGCCACCCCCTGCCCCCTTCCCTACTAGTAACTGGGCATCGGAGAATGCAGCGGTCAGACGCACGGCATTGACCTCATTGCGGACACCTGCCAAGGGGCTTGTGTTCTGTGCCAAGGCCGGCAAGGCAAGAAGAGACAATCCGCTTCCGTGCAGCTGAACACGCGACAAGAGTTTGATGGTACGTTGTTGTTGTTGTGCGATCGAGATGTCGAACGGCGTAACGGACGTGATCCCTCTGCGCACGATCTGCGTTGGATCTACAACCACCCCAAATGCATGGGCAGCAATGATGGTTGTCTTGAATGCTGCATCAAAGGCCTCGACGTCCAGCGTTGGATCACTCTCGGCAAATCCAAGCTTCTGCGCCTGTGAAAGCGCCGATGCATAGCCCCCTGACGATGGTTCGTGGAGTGCTGTGAGGATGTAGTTGGTGGTACCATTGACGATGCCCTCTACGCGACTCAACATGTCGTTGTCGTAGTACTCCTCAAGATTCCGAATGATGGGTATACTCCCACACGTAGATGCCTCATAGAGCAACGATGACCCGGTCTCGCGTTGAATATCGAGGAGCTCTTGAAGTCGTGTAGCAACAAGACGTTTGTTGGCTGTAACAACTGACTTCCCATTTCGCAATGCCGTACTCACGATGTCAAATGCTGCCTCAGCATCATCGATGAGTTCCACAACAACATTGATGTATGGGTCGGTGAGAATGTCTTCCTTGTGAAAGGTAAAGGATGAAGCAGGTAGGGGGCGGTCCTTAAACCTGTCTTTGACGCAGATCCGTGATACCTCGGCTTGGAGTCCGGGTGTGCGATGTAACACGTCGTAGAGGCCTTGCCCTACTACGCCAAAACCAAAGAGTCCGATCCGTTGTGTTGGAAGTGTTGTGCTCATGAGAAGATGTTTTCTTGGTGAAGGATGATGGAGAGTTTTCGTTGGTCTATCAAGAATGCGTCGTGTCCAGCCGCAGATGTGAGTCTGCGATATCGTGAACGCGGTATCATGTCACCGATAAAGTGTTGCTCTGCTTCAGGAAAGAGCAGATCGGAGTCGATCCCGACAACAAGAGTTTTGGCCGTTATAGATCGCAGGGCTACACCGATGCCGCCTCTTCCACGCCCAATGTCGTGACTGTCCATAGCGCGGGTAAGAGCATGGTATGCATGTGCACTGAACCGATGTGCCAGCTTCAACCCCTGATGGCGTTGATAGGAGTCGGCATGAAAGTCCTCTATCCGCTCGTCGTCTTCACGTTGTCGCACGTTGAAGAGCACGGGTGTTCTGTACGAAATCATACCCATTGCGCGTGCGGCGATAAGTCCCGCTGCACCACCCTCAGGTCTATCTTCATAGAACGTTGGGTCAGCCTCCAAGGCAAGTCTCTGCGCCGTATTGAAAGCAACGGCCCACGGCGAATGTTTCGAATTGGTTGCAACGGGCACAATACGCTCTACAACCTTTGGTTCGAGTAGTGCCCATTCGAGCACATGTTGTCCACCCATCGACCCACCGATGAGCGTATGAATGCGCTCAACACCAAGCTCTTGTCGCAGCCGAATGAACGCCCGCACCTGATCCCGCGCCGTTACCAGCGGGAACGATCCAAACAAGGGGCTCCCTGTTTCGCTCGGTGATGTTGGGCCTGTTGATCCATAGCACGAACCGATCATGTTCGCACAGACAACGAAGTACCTGTTCGTATCAATGATGCGATCTGGTCCTACGAGTCCGCTCCACCACGATGCAGCATCGCTGTTACCCGTGAGTGCGTGACAGATCCAGATCACATTGTCGGCATCTGCTGACAACGTCCCATAGGTATGATAGGCGATCTCCAGTGGTGAGATCGATGAGCCCCCTTCCAATACAAAAGGAAGTGGATCTCGATAGGTGTGCATAATGGCCTCCGGTGGTGATCTGGGAGGCGCTTCGCATTCTGTGTATCAGAAATAAAAAACGCCATCCCCGGTGAAAGGAATGGCGTTTGTTCGTTGTTCTACGTTGCGGTTCTTACCCGCGCCACTCCTCACTGGACATGTGCATACACATCATCATGCAGCTGTGCATCATGGTGGACATGTTCGTGTTGATATGGCGTTGGGCGTTCATTGAATCCCAAACATACTACATTGTTCAACTCTCTTCCAAATCTCTAACAATCTAGCACTCTAACAATCTAAAGCGTTTGAGGCGGCATCGGCATTGGGAAATGTGGACGTTTTGGTTGCAATGCTCTGCGTCTGATGCCAAAGAGCACAAACATGTTGAAGAAGTGCCAGAAGCCCAGGACAAGGACGATCCAACCGATCTTACGACCTAGGATGACCATGAATGTGCCGAGAGAGTCCGGCGCGGAATATTCATATACAGTAACCAAGACATAGCCGATGTTTACGAGGTAGAATCCTGTGAGAAGTAATCTGTTCACGCTCTCTGAGAGTTCCTTATTGCCCCGAAAGATGTCAACAAGAAACACGGCACCGTGCCGAAAGAGCGTCCGTGCAACATACACTGTTGCAGCAATGCTGAACACGAGGTACAGCGTGTAGAGGACTTCGGAGGAGATCATGACACGTTCCTTACAGTTGTTTTAGAAAACATTGAAACGACAAAACAAAAAAACACTCATCGGATCACCTTCATAGCCAAGTTCACAAGCCAAGCGGTTTCGGCCTTGCTCATTGTATCTAGGGCATCTGAAGCAGTCTTTGTTAATGTTGAGAGGTCCTTCACGGCTGAACGGAATGCTTCTACGTCCTTGGCCGGTCCTGTGATCGATGCTGAGGCAAGCCCACGAAGTCGAGCGGCTACCGGGTCGAGCTCCCGACGTTTCCTCTCCTGCATGATCTTGCGTGCAACAACCCAGATATCCTTCTCTGCCTCGAACAACTCCCTACGCTCACCCTTCTTAGTGATGCGTTGTACGATCCCCCAGTCGATAAGCTCACGCACGTTTGTACTCACACCACCACGCGACATCTCAAGCGCTTCCATGATCTCGTCCGTTGTCATCGCCTCCGGACTCACCAACAACACCGCATGGATCTGCGCCATCGATCTACTGATCCCCCACTGAGTGGCCAATGCCCCCCAGGTCTCTATAAACTCCGTTCGTGCGTCGCGTACATTCATGTCACAAACCTACACATTTCCTTCATTCATTTCAATTCTTTCTGAAAATATAATTAGCACATTAGCACATTAGCACATTAGCACATTAGCATGTTAACGCAGTGCCATTTCCAACGCCGTCCGCGCATCCGTCTTCTCGTCTCTGTACTTCACGATCAACGGCGTGCTCATGCTCAGTCCGTTCTCTCGTCCGAAATCGGAGTTCACTGCCCTGCTTCCGGCAACGACAACAGCACCTTCGGGGATCTCCAGCGGTGAATCACTTGTCGATCTCAGAACCGTCTCCTTCACAAGATCATAGACGGGTGTAGATGCATTCAGGATCACACCACTTCCAAGCACTGCACGATTACGAATAAGGACACCTTCATACACACCACAATTGCCCCCTACCATCACATCGTCTTCAATGATAACGGGCCTTGCACCGGCTGGTTCTAGTACTCCGCCGATCTGTGCCGCTGCGCTGATATGTACACGTGCGCCGATCTGAGCGCATGTACCAACCAATGCATGTGAGTCCACCATCGTTCCTTCACCAACGTAGGCACCGATGTTGATATAGCTTGGCGGCATGCAGATCACGCCATGGGCAACGAATGATCCGGTGCGAATGGTTGTACCACCGGGAACGATGCGTACATGATCATCAATGGTAAGGGGCTTTGTAGGAAGTGTATCCTTGTCGAAGAATCGGAAGTTCTCATCTGTTGATGCGTCTTCCATGCGACCCTTCCGGAAGAGAACAAGGATGCCTTGTTTCACCCACATGTTCACCTGCCACGAGCCGTCATCTGACCGTTCTGCTGCGCGGATCGTACCCTTGTTTAGCGCATCGATGAAGTCGGCGCAGACCTGCGTTGCACCTTGATCATACTGAAGTTCTTGCGCCGGCAGCGCTGCGAGGCGCTCGATATCGGATTGGAGAGAGTTCATTTCTTGGTTTCCTTCTTCTTCGTCTTAGGAGCAGCTTTCTGTGCCTTCACGTCGAAGGCGAGGTTGAGGATCTTGTAGATGAGGCGGGCGGTTGTGATGTCGGGGTGGGTGACGCCGTCCACGGGAGCCAGTTC
>Ga0154020_10001318_pt1 | contig 30725 bp, 22 predicted proteins | sample Klosneuvirus_201_FD_109709 | JGI IMG/M metagenome (GOLD analysis project Ga0154020, IMG submission 109709) | Active sludge microbial communities from wastewater, Klosterneuburg, Austria - Klosneuvirus_20160825_MG | ecosystem: Engineered > WWTP > Aerobic digester > Activated sludge | place...
CTGAAGGACATGATGAGTTTATAAAACCTTCATTAAAACAATAAATCAAACCCGTCTTCGTTATATCCAGGTTGAAAAGAATTGGTCTTATAGTAGTTCTGCTTTGTAGTGTATTCGTGAACGCCCAGGTGGGTGGGAATAAGGTTTACCGTTTCCTAGACATTCCAATGACAGCGAGGGCTGCGGCTCTTGGGGGTAGCAACATGAGCATTTGGGGAGAGGATGTGCAACTCATCTATAGCAATCCTGCCCTGTTAAACCCCTCCATGTCAAAACAGGTGGCCCTTGATTTTTGCAATTTTGTTGGTGATCTCAAATACGGCTTTGCGGCTTACGCTTATGCTCTCAAAAATAAAGGCACCCTGGCCGGTTCCGTTCAGTTTTTTGATTATGGAAAATTTCAGGGCTACGATGAACTTGGTCAGATGCAGAATACCTTCAGGGCTTCGGACTATTCCATCAACCTGCATTATGCCAAAGCCATGGCTGACTCCATGTTTAACGTAGGTGTGAGTTTAAAAACCATTATTTCTCAGTACGATGTTTACCAATCCATAGGTAATGCGATTGATTTTGGAATCACTTATCGCACAAAAAACAGAGTGGTATTAAGCATTTTGGCCCGAAACATTGGATTTGTATGGAAAACCTATACTGAAACCGAGAACCAAAACTATAAACTGCCCTTTTCACTTCAGTTTGGTGCGAGCTACAAAGTTGCCAAGGCCCCTTTCAGATTATTTATGGTATACGACCAGATGCAACGCTGGAGGATGGACTATGTATCGCCGATCGATACAGCCGGACAGTACAGTTCACTTGATCAATCCAATAAGGACACGACGGCATGGCAGAGTTTTACTTATAAAACGGGCGATTTTCTGGATAACATGATGCGCCATATTGTGATAGGTACCGAGATTATCGTGAGTAAAAATTTTCATGTGAGGTTGGCCTATAACTACCGCCGTCAAAAAGAAATGACCTTGCCCGAAAGGAGAGGCGTAAATGGCTTAAGCCTGGGTTTCGGATTCCGCATCAAACGCCTTGGCTTTTCTTATGCCTTTACAAAAATGGCATTTCCGGGTAATTCCAGCCTCTTCGGCCTAAGTCTGCAGCTGTAAACAGACCAATTGTATAACAGTATTTACCACTTATTTTATACAAAGCTTAACTATCTTTGTATTCGGTAAATTAGCTTGTGCATTCAAGGAAACACTTATTCGTCCTTAGTCTCTTTTTATTCCTTGTTTCAGGTTTTTTTCTGAATCGGGTTAAGGCGCAATGCAACCTGAGCACCATCCCCACCGTGACACACAACTGTGTGCTTAATCTTTCCTACATCGAATTTTCTATCAATGGCACGGCTCCGGGGCCTTATCAATTTACAGTAACTTCTCCGGGTGGCACCAACACTGGCACAACGGCTACCAACACCGGAACTGCTCCCTATAACGGACTTTTTAATTACAACGTATTTGTTCTGGCCTCTAATGGCTGTACCACCATGAACACCGCTTTGCTCACACCGGCTTTTACTGTGGCCCTGGTGGCTGGATCGATTACTTCTACAAACGTGACTTGTTATGCCGCAAGCAATGGAAGCGCTTTTGTAACTCCCCCTTTATCCTTCAACAACGGTCCGTTTGGTTTCACCTGGACACCCGGTGGCTATAACACCCAAGGGGTAAGCACACTTTCAGCAGGTATTGTATATACTGTAGTGACTTCAAGCTCGGTGGGCTGCCAGGTGACCAACACCGTGCTTTTAAGCCAGCCTCCGGAGATCAACACCAGCATCAGTAACACGTTTGTGACTTGTTTTGGGGGCACAGTTTTTACCGTTCCAACAAGCACGGGTGGAGTCTCACCATACACCTATTCCGTTAACGGAACTTCAGCAGGCTCAAGTTTTTTTTTAAGCGCAGGCATACATACCATAGAAACCATGGATACAAAGTTCTGTATTAAAGCCAATACTGTGCAGGTGACACAAGCACCTCAGATCAACATTACATTTACTGCGAATTCCCCCTCTTGTCCCGGCAAATCCGATGGGTATTTGAACGCCATTGTTTCTAACGGACCTTCACCCTTTGTGTACAGCTGGCAACCTGTTACATCTTCATCCTCTAACCTGAATAACATCCCGGCAGGAACCTACACGGTCTCCGTTACCGACGCCAGCGCCTGTGTTACAACTTCCGTTACAACAGTTCTTCCTCCAACTGCCATCACCTCAACCGCAGCTATAACGCCTGAAAATTGTTCGGCTGCTGATGGGGGCTTCACACTGCAGGTCTCGGGCGGAACGGGTCCTTATACCTATACCACCATACCTATAGGCAGCAACAGCTCAAGTTTTAACAACCTGAGCAGCGGCACCTACACCACTTACATCAGCGATTTTAAACTTTGTGTGGACACTCTGATCATTGTAGTTGGGAATTTAAGTACCGTTAGTTTGAGTATCGTAAACACCACCACCATCAATTGCCACAACGATTGTACTGGTGCGGTGGTGTTGAATGCCATGAATGGAACGGCTCCTTACACGTTCAGCGCAAGTGGTGTGCCCTCAAGTACCAGTAATGTATTACAGGGATTGTGTCCGGGTTTGTATTTTATCAAAGTGCTGGACGCTAACCTGTGCCCGGCTACTACCACTTTATTATTGAGTAATCCTGTAGCCTTAAGCTATTCGCTTGCCCAACCGCCAAACACCTGTGTGGGCAAGCCAAGCACTTTAACGGCTCAGGCCCAGGGTGGAACCGGATCTTACACATATGTGTGGAACCCGGGAAATTTAAACGGACAGTTAATTGTAGTGACTCCGTCGGCCAGCACGGTATACAGTTTGAATGTATACGACGCCAATGTATGTACCAACGCACCTTTTCAGGTGACCCTGAACGTGAATGCGGCCTTGAGTATTTCGGTTAATCCAAATAACACAGGTATTTGCCCTGGCACAACAGCACAAATTAGCCCTACCGTAAGCGGGGGCGATGGCTTGTATTCTTACCTCTGGCTTCCCGGCAATACAACCGGCGCCACCTTATTCATTGAGAACATTACTGTGTCCACCTACACGTTTATTGTGAACGACAATTGCGGTTCACCACCCGCTGTGGAGGTCATCGATTTGGAATTGTTTGAAGTGGTGCCACCAACCTATACCGTTAGTGAATCAAAGGGCTGCGCGCCTTTTTGTCCAACCTTTATTAATACTTCAGCAAATACACTTAAAGCTTACTGGAATTACGGCGATGATGCCAATGAGCAAATTGGAGACACTACGGTAAACTGTTACGCAAATCCCGGATATTACAATGTGTTGCTCACGGTGCTCGATCAGCATTCTTGCACAGCCTCAGCCTGGTTCAGCAAGGCCATAGAAGTGTTTGTACAACCCAAGGTGGATTTTGTGACAGATCCGGAAAAAATAACCCGCTCGGAATCCCAACAGGTGTTATTGAAAGACGCCTCAAACGATGCGGTGCTCTTCAACTGGTATGTGGATGGGGTGTCGATTGGAAAAACAAAGGACTTGTATTACGATTTTCCAGACACCTTGTGTTATGCGGTTAAGCTGGTGGCGCAAAGCAGTAAAAATTGTGTGGATTCCATCACAAAACAAATTTGTGTGTACGAGGACTTTAATTTTTACATGCCCAATGTGTTCACACCAAACAACGATGGTTTGAACGATGTGCTTAAACCCCAGGGCACCGGATGGAGCACAAAGGATTATACGTTTAGCGTGTATAACCAGTGGGGAGGTTTGGAGTTTTCTACCAATGATATTAACTCAGGTTGGGATGCCAATTGGCGCATCAATCCGGCCAACGCCAAATTGCCTAAAGCGAATAAGGAAGACGCTTACCTGTGGACCGTTGAAATTGTTGACCGCATTGGAGAAAAACACAAACTCAATGGCAGCGTGATTATCCTGCGTTAGTTTTTTTGAGGTGCATTATTGGCTTCTCAAAATACCGGTAAATCAGATACGATAAACTAATAGTTACTGTCCAATACAGCACGTAAATAAACAAGGATTTAAGGGGACTGTTGTTTTCCAAATTATTGAACATGAGTTGGTAAAGAGGCAGGTGCAGCAAATACATGGAATAAGAAATGCGACTGATAAAAGCAAAGGGTTTTAAATCAAAAGGTTCATTGTTGAGTGTGTCGAGAAATGGCAACAGTAGCATGACCAATAGGGCTGAAATACTGAAGTACAGGGTCCTTGAGAATACATACTGCTCTTGAAGTGCAATTGAAAAATGCGTTAGAAGAAAGAGTCCAAGGCATCCTGCTAAAAACCAAACCGCTTTTCTATAATTCCAAAAAATTGGCACGTAGTGTTTTAAATAAGCGGCCAGCAAACCAAAACCCATGGCATCAAGGCGGGTGGATACCAGTTTTCGGTAATACAAATCCCAATCCTGATGAGAGGACAGAAAATAGAGAGAATAAACCCTATAGAGCAAAGGCAAGATTAGAAACAAAATAATGCTTAGAAAGAGCACCTTTTTAATGCTCAAAACGGAAGACCTGAATTTGAATACCACAAAAAGCAGCAATGGGAAAAGCAGGTAAAACCATTCTTCAACCGCTAAACTCCAGGATTCCCAGAACAGAAAATCAATCGGTTTAAAAACGTTTTGCAAAAAACAGCAATAACTGAGTAGGTAGGAATTGAGTGTGCCTTTTATCAATGCAAAGTGAACAAGCATGATGTTTAGGATCAGAAAAAGAAAATAATTAGGAAGGGTCCGCCACCAGCGTCTTTTGAGGAAGAGGCCAAGTTGTTTGAAGCTGAAGTTTTGTTTGTTCTCAATGCCTGAGATTAATTTTCCGCCTATCAAAAAGCCGCTGAGCACAAAAAATAAATCCACCCCATCGGGCAGGGCCAAGTGTTTTAAAAATTCAAAATGCTCTGAAACAAGCGGCAGACTGTGTTCCAGCACAACGATGAGGATGGCAATTGTCCTCAACAGGTCGAGACCAAAAATGCGCTGGGATTGTTGTTCTTCCATTGTTTTGCTGGAGCAATTTAAACTATGCAATCAGAAAAACAAACTAAGCCGGGAAATAACCATATTGATTTCGAGAACTTGCGTGAGGGATGGAGCGGTTGTTTGAGCTCGGGCGAGAGAAGCGGAGCGGAACCTCGCCCAGCGAGCCGCGAGAGCCCGACGGCGAGTGAAGCTCCAGAAAAACTTCGCGGCTGAACCTCGCCGGCACGCCCAATACATACTACTAGAAAGGAAAGGAATAAAAATATTACTAACTCATTTTAGCCACGGCTTCAATAATGTCGTGTTTGGTGATGATGTGCTGGTTGCCCCCCATATCACTCACAATGACGGCATTGTTGTCCTTGGTAATGAGTTTACTTACTTCCTCAATGCTCGCTTTTTCGCCAACAACCGGAAAAGCAGGCTGCATCACTTGTTTTACTTTTTTGTGACGAATTTCATTGTTCTCCATTAAGCGCGCGAAAAGGTAGGCGTCGTTCAATGAGCCTATCAATTTACCTTTTTCACTCACCGGCAATTGAGAGATATTGTATTTGTTCATTAAGCTTAATGCCTCGTTCACTTCCGCCTCGGGGTCGATGGTGAGTAATTTTTGATTTTTGTGATTTGCAATCAGGTCAATTGCCTTCGGTTTTGTTACCTGCAGGAAGTTGCGGTCGCGCATCCACTCGTCGTTGAACATTTTACCAAGATAACGTGTGCCGTGATCATGAAAAATGACCACAACCACATCGCCTTTTTTGAACCTATCCTTCATTTGCAGGAGGCCGGCCATGGCTGATCCTGCGCTGTTACCGGCGAAAATACCTTCTTCACGCGGAATACGGCGGGTCATCACAGCGGCATCTTTATCGGTAACTTTTTCAAAGTGGTCGATGATGCTGAAATCCACGTTGGCCGGTAAAAAATCCTCACCAATACCTTCGGTGATATATGGGTAAATCTCATTTTTATCCATGATCCCGGTCTCTTTGTATTTTTTAAACACAGAGCCGTAGGTGTCAATACCCAGAATTTGTATGTTGGGATTTTTTTCTTTCAAAAACTTTCCGGTTCCGCATATGGTGCCTCCTGTGCCAACACCCACAACAAGGTGCGTGATTTTTCCATCGGTTTGATCCCAGATCTCAGGTCCTGTTTGTTCGTAATGTGCCTGGGAATTGCTGAGGTTATCGTATTGGTTCGGTTTCCATGAATTTGGAATTTCATTAACCAAACGTGAGGACACCGAGTAATACGAGCGGGGATCTTCGGGCTCAACGTCGGTAGGGCAAACGATTACTTCTGCGCCAAATGCACGCAAGGCATCTACTTTTTCCTTACTCTGTTTGTCGGTAGTGGTGAAAATGCACTTGTACCCTTTAATAACGGCGGCAATGGCCAAGCCCATTCCTGTATTGCCGCTGGTACCTTCAATGATGGTGCCGCCTGGTTTTAAACGCCCGTCTTTTTCAGCGTCTTCGATCATTTTAACTGCCATACGATCCTTAATGGAGTTGCCTGGATTAAATGTTTCCACTTTGGCGAATACTTCACAGGGTAGGTCTTTGGTAATTTTGTTGATGCGCACCAGGGGTGTGTTGCCAATGGTTTCGAGTATGCTCTTGCAGATTTTCATGCTTTTTTATTGATGGAGTTGAAGAGAAACTTCACTGGTAAGTTCCCCCCTTAAGTTTTTAATCAGGTGTTCTTTAATTTGTTTTGGTTTTAGTTTTTGTCCGAGCAAAAACATGAGTTTGGTAACAGCACTTTCAAAGGTAAGGTCACTGCCTCCAATTATCCCCATTTTTTTGAGCTGGGAGGAGGTTTCGTACATGCCCTGTATCACACGCCCCTCGCGGCATTGGGTGATGTTAAGCACAACGATGCCTTTTTTGATGGCCGTATGTAGTTCTTCCAAAAACCAGGGTTCGGTGCTGGCGTTGCCGGCCCCAAAGGTTTCTATAATCAGGGCTTTGATGTCGGAGGTGTGAATACTTGCTGAGGTAATTTTTTTACTGATGCCCGGAAATAATTTTAATACAGCGATGTCATTGTCAAGTTCATAATGCACCTTGAGTTTTTTCCCATTCGGTTTTGCTAGCGCCGAGTAGTTGTATTGTATGCTAACGCCGGCCTCTGCAAGGGCAGGGTAGTTGGGCGACTTAAACGCGTCGAAGTGTGCGCTGTTGTATTTAAAAGTGCGGTTGCCCCTGTACAACTTGTATTCAAAATAAATGCACACCTCGGTTACAACCGGTTTACCTTTCTCTTTGGCAGCCGCAATTTCAATGGCGGTGATCAGATTCTCTTTTCCATCGGTGCGTATTACGCCGATTGGCAATTGTGAACCGGTTAGAACAACGGGTTTGGCTAGATTTTCCAGCATAAAACTCAGCGCTGAGGCTGTAAAGCTCATGGTATCGCTACCGTGCAGGATGACAAACCCATCGTAAGCCTTGTAGTTTTTTTCAATGAGTTTGGCCAGTTCTTTCCACACCCGAGGGTGCATGTTCGAGGAGTCTATGGGTTCGCTGAAGGCAATGGCCGAAAGTTCAATGTCGAATTTGCCAAGTTCGGGAATTTGGCGGCTGAGCGCTTTAAAATCAAAAGGTTTGAGTTCACGGCTGCGCGCATCCTGCATCATGCCAATGGTGCCTCCTGTATAGATCAATAAAACCGATGCTGTTTTACCCATGTGAACTGCTACAAATGTACTTTAAACCCGGCATAGACAGTAGAAAATTTACTACGAGCCTAAATCTCTTCAAACTCAAGCATTTCCTCGGATTTTCTCCTCGAAATGGGAGTAACCATTCCTGCGTCAAAAATCCTTGCGGGAACGCTTGATTTTATTGAGCTTTCGGCTCTCGCTACAATTCCCACTGTCTATTCCGGGTTAAAAAAAGATGCAAGGCCTTTGGGGTCCTTGCATCCAATCGATTGTGCTGAATTTAGAATGGCAGATCGTCGTTGTCGTTGATGTCTGAATTAAACACCGGACTGGCCGGGGCGTTTTCAGAACTTTGGCGTGGGGCCGATTGAGCCTGTGAAGGGCTGGGGGCACCGGATTGTACTTTTTCGATTCTCCAGGCTTCAAGGGTATTAAAGTACTTTACGCCCTGAGGTCCGTTCCATTCTCTACCGCGCAAGTTAAATTGCACACGCAGTTCATCACCCTCACGGTAGGAGTCAAGCATGGTGCATTTGTCCTGTGTGACCTGAAAACTCACATGTTGAGGATAAGGGGTGTTGGTTTCTGTGCTGAGTATAAACTCACGTTTTTGAAACCGATCGCTCACGCGCTGCGTGTCGAACTTTACTTTAAGAAGGCCGATTACTTCCATGATATATTGATTTTATAAATTACGCTTTTATCCCACTAAATTAAGAACAAATTTTCGCCTGAAGTATTTAGTTTTCAAATGAAAGTAACACTGCCAATAATAGTTTACCTATTTGATTATCAGTGCTTTTAATAAGATGTGGATTCTGCTGAAGGAGAGCATCCTTGCTTCAGCGGCTTTGATAAGAGCGAGCCTTATTGCATTCTGGATGGATGCGTTTCGAAGAAGCGTATGGTTTGAAAAAAGTCTGTTTAACAGTTAACTTGTTATTTTAAAGCAGGAGTTTGACTATTTAGCAGGTTCTTCTTCCTTCTTTTTATCTTCCTTAGGCTTTTTTTCTTTCTTTTTGGACTTTTCGACTTTTGATTCCTCTTTCTCGGATTTAGCTTCTTTCTTCTCCTTTGGCTTTTCAGTCTTTTCTTTTTCCGGTTTATCTTCTTTTTTCTTCTTGGTATCTTTTTCTTTTTTCTCCGCCTTTTCTTCTTCTGCTTTAGCCTCTTTGGTCTTTGTATCGCTTCCTTCAGCTTCTTCTTTTTTCTTTTTCTTTTTTTCCTCGCCTTGTCCTTTTTCAGCCTCTTTTTGTGATTCAGAAGCGGTCTTTTCAGCTTTTGCTGCTGCTTTCTGTTCCTCTTCTTTTTTCTCCTGTGCGGCTTTGGCCGCTTTTTTCTCTTCTGCCTCCTTTTTTTCAATCGCCTCTTTTTCAGCCTTTTTTTCCTCAGCCAACTTTTTTTCTTGCGCTTCTTTCGCTTGTTTTTCAGCTGCTATTTTTTGTGCGTTCTCTGCAGCTTGTTTTTCCCGGACTTCAACGTAGGTGTAAACAATATCTGCCATGGAGCGTTGAGATTTTGCGCCTTTTTTAGGGCCTATAAACGTGATATTGATTAACTCTCTGGCTTTTCTGTTGAGGATTATAAATAACTCATCGCAACGTTCTTGGGAGTATTTTTTAAACTGCGCGTCGTTGTAATAGGAAATCACTTCTATGTCCACCTTTTTGCCGTTAAGGCTTTTGGCCCATTTTGCAATTTTAGCTTCGGTAGAATCGAGGATCTTGGTTTCCAAACCTCTGTAATAAATGTGCAGGGTGTCGCTTTGGGTAATGCCTTTTAGTGAAAGTAGAACAAGGCTAATTAAGACTAAAACAATTCGTTTAGACATCATGTGAAAGGGTTTATGAGAATATAAATTTTGAGACGTGTGAAAATAAAAAACAATGTGCAAACCACCAAGTATTATAGTAAAACCAGAAGGGCTTCAATTACACGATTGTTTTCGAGCAGGGTTTGGGCAAAACGGTGTTGTTCGTTTGCATCCTTAAACTCAGGTAGGCTTTTTTTGTGAGCCTGCACATCCTCCGGACTCGGAAGCTGTTCAACACTGGCCAGCAATCCAAGGTTGTTGCCGGTTAATACCTTGCTGTTGCGAATGTGTTCGGGCAATTGATCAATGCCTATACCAAGGCTGGTAATGGGTTTTTGCACTTCAAACAAAGCCTCGCCATGGGCCCGGCAATACCAGTTATCACCCATACGGGCCACCAGGTCAATTTTGCGGGTGTCAATCTGGTTTTCGGCTGTTAAAACGCTCTCACTGATGTGCATGCGAATAATTTCACAAATCACCAGGTTACCGGCGCCACCGGCTTTTCCCAATTCTTTTACCTCAATTACTTTGCATTCGAGTTGCACCGGACTTTCTTTCACCCGAAACGGTTTTACCATTTCAGAAGCTAGGGGAGTGAACCCTGATTTTATAAATTCATTTACACCTTTTGGAAAAGGAGAACTTGATAAACTGGTTTGGTGAACCATGTTGTAGGTGACTACATTAATCACCACCTCCGGTACTTCAAGTACATTTAGAAGGGTGTCCTTGGGCGCCCCTGTTCTGCCGCTGTAGGCTGGAGAAAACACAGCTATGGGTGGGTTAGAGGAAAAAAGATTAAAAAAGCTAAATGGGGAGAGGTTGGGTTCTCCGCTTTTACTGATAGTACTTGCAAAACAAATGGGGCGGGGGGCGATGGCGTTTTGCAGGTATTTTTGCAGAGCCGGCACCGCAAGGTCTTTGGGATTTACGCTAAACATGGGGCGAAGGTACGATTCAAAAGTCAGAATTCAAGGTTCGGGAGCTTACACTGTGAATTTTGTTCGATTCATAATGCTCATTTAAAGTTAATTATTTTACACTTAATCAACTTTTAAATGGTCAACTTTCGGGGGAGTTTACACTGCCTAGTCCTGGTTCGATTACTGTCTAATGAGGCGAATAGTCTGATTTCTCGTCTTCATTTGTGTCTAACTGTTGAATAGTTCTTTTCGCTTCAGCCAAACGAATTTGTTTATTTTTTTCCACCAGTTTGGCCTTTGCCCATTTTTCAAGCTTGTGATGCAGGGGAACCAATAAAGCGGCAATACAAACCAGCACCAGCAGCATGATTAATGGTGAATGATGTGTGACTCTTTCTAAAAAAGGATGTACCAATAAATTGAGAAATTCAAACACAATCAACAATGCAATTACACTAAAAAACTCAATCACCTTGGTGTTGGTAATAAAGCTGCGACTGAGCAATAAAAAAATGATGATTGACGTAATTATTCCAAGGGCAATTAATGCATACTGTATGTTTTGTTTTCTTTGATGTTCCTCTTTTATCTTTTCCGCTGCCATTTCCTGCTGTCGCTGATCTTCTTCAAAAGTCATCAAAAGAATTTGTTGGTTTGCTTTGCGGCTTGTCAATGAATCAGCAGCCGTTTTATATACCGCGACATATTTTAAGGTGCTGTCGCAATTACTTTTCTGAAAAATATCAGCAAGCATCTGTGCAGGCTTACTGCTCAGGTAATAAAAGGAGGTGTTGTTGACTACGGCAATTGCCTTTTTGGCATAGTATATACAGGAGTCTGTTTGATTAAGCCTGAAATAATGCTCTGCCAAACCATTGTATGCATCGTTGAGGTTGCGGACGTTGGCTGGCCCCGCACATTCATTGATAGCCATTTTGAAATAGCTTACAGCAAGTGGTGCATTACCCATTTTGCTTTGCACCCCACCGAGGTTGGTATAAATGTATGGGTAAATGAAGGTAAGTTTATAACGCAGAAATATTTCATAGGCTCTCTGTGAGTACATCAACGAGGAGTCCAGATCGTTAACGGCAAGATACGAAGCCCCCAGGTTACAGGGTCCCCACCCTTTTACTGATTCGTTTTTTCCTTTTTCGGCATGTGCCGATGATGAAAGATATAAGCTGATCGCTTTTTGATACTCCTCTCTGTCTTTATAAACGTGACCTAATTGATTCTCTGCAAAGGCCAGTATAGATAGATTACCGCTTTTTTCCGCTAATACAATGGCACTATGATGGTAGTCAAGGGCTTTAATATAGTTTCCGAGTGACCGGTATCCCTGGCCTAAAAATGAATAAGCAAAAGATTTTTCAATGTCACTGTTGAGCCGTTTTGACTGGTCTAATAGTTTTGACCCTGTTCTGATCGTCCATCCTGGGTTGTTATTGAGTTCGAAGGATAAAAGGCTTAACAACAGCTCAACTGTTGTGTCTTCATCCTTTTCCACCGCCACTTTTTGAAGGATAGAATCTACGTTCGGCTTTTGTGCAAAACCAGTGTGCATTCCTGCAACAAATAAAAGTGAGCTTATTATTTTTTTCATTTGGGCCATATTATATCAGTCTCCTGTTTAGCCGCGGTAAATCGTTGAATGACTTAGAACAACATCAAAATAATTTACCCCAGAATTAAATTTACTGCAAATGGTGCAAAGGTGCATATTATCTGCTAAAGTTGCGTTTTCAGTCCGATAAAGAATGCTAGGGCCGAGTATTTGTCATCCGAGGTGCTACTGTTTTGTATGGCTAAGAACTATCACCTTGTTACTATTGTTCTTGTCAGGCCGAGATGCTGCCGACCATAGCACTACTGTTCTTGTCCTATGAAATTGTAAGTCCGTTGTCTTGGGGCGCATGCCGCACAACGTTGTTCGCCTTTGTGTTCATTCGCTTCAACCTGTATCCTAGATATGGATTCATAAACTAAAATTACCCTGAAGGTTAGTGAAGTGTGGCAACAATTTACAGCAAAAGTTTGAGGTTTGAGGTTCCTTGTTCGAGGTTTGATTTTGCGCCAGGGATTGCAGCGAAAGTGCGCGAAACAAATCGTTACTGATGCAGCCGAACGGAGGCTGCGAGGCTTTGCTCGCAGACCCCGTAACGGCAAATGGTTCTCCGGCAGCAGTTACGATTGGTGAGGGCACTGGAGCGGAAAGCCCGACCCTAAAGCACGGCAAAGGCCCGGTGGGCCTTTGAGCGAGCATGTGTGCGGTAGATCCTTCACACATGCTGGCTCAAATGTGCACAGCACATTTGCCCTCTGCTTTAGGGGGGCGCCACGCCCGAACGTATGTTCATTCGGGCGGGCCCAAAAAATGGATCAGGAATAGCATCAAATATCAGCCAACCGAATTTGCTCCTTGGCCCGAATGCCTTTTTCGGTTCTCTCTAAACTCACGCACTCCACTGTTGGGTCGTGCTCAAACATAAGCAACCAGTTTTCATCCAGCGCCTTTTTTAATACACTGTCTTTTTCTTTTAATGTGTCCAGGGGACGCACGTCGTAGCCCATCACATATGGAATGGGCAAATGCCCGACCGAAGGAATTAAGTCGGCCATATAGGCTATGGTTTGGTTCTTGTATTTTACCAAAGGCAACATCATGGCTTCGGTGTGCCCATTTACTTCTATAATACTTAGGCCATCGATTAGCGTATCGCCTGCTTTTAAAAATTTCAATTGCCCGCTTTCCTGTATGGGTAAAATGTTTTCTTTTAAAAAGCTGGCTTTTTCTCTGGAATTAGGGTTCACCGCCCATTGCCAGTGTTTTTCGTTGCTGAAGTATGTGGCATTTTTAAAGGCCGGCTCCAGTTTTGTTCTGTCGCTATTGTACTTTATGCTGCCTCCGCAATGGTCGAAATGCAAATGGGTTAAAAACACATCAGTAATGTCATCCATACCAAAGCCATGTTGTTTTAATGATCGCTCGAGCTTATCGTCGCCATGCAAATAATAGTAGGAGAAAAACTTTTCGTCCTGTTTATTGCCCATGCCATTGTCCACCAATATTAAACGTTTGCCATCCTCAATTAATAAACAGCGGGTGGCCCAGCTGCACATGTTGTTGGCGTCAGCCGGGTTCAGTTTGTTCCAAATGCTTTTGGGTACAACACCAAACATGGCCCCCCCGTCTAATTTAAAATGCCCTGCGTTGATGGAATATAATTTCATACTCAAAAAGTTTTGATGACTAAGGTAACAAAGGCCAATAAAAAACCCGCCGGAGCGGGTTTAATTTTTTAGAGAATATTAATGTGTGAGAATCAGTTTTTTGACCACTTTGTTTTTTCCATTGTTTAACTCAATAAAATAAACCCCATCGGCCTCATTTCTAAGGTCAATCTGGTACACACCGGTGCTGATGTTGTTCCAGTTGCCTTTGGTAATTTCCTGGCCAACAGCATTTGTAATTTTCAGATTCACGTCTTGAGCATCTGGTAATGTAAACACCAGATTAAACAATCCATTGCTTGGGTTAGGCATAAGGTTTACATTGCTTGAGAAGATGTTTTCGTTCTCCTCAATGCCAACAAGTGGACTGCAGGTGATTATCGGGATAATGCCGAGTTGAATTTTTGCATTACGGAAACTTCTGAAGGTTCTCCAGTTGTTGCTGTACTGCAAAAACCAGGCGTTGGAATCCAAACTCACATTGGCTTTTTTGGTGCTGAAAATGCGTATGGAATCGTTAGGAGAAAAATACGGTGCTTCAACCGCTACATAAAACCCACTGTTGTTGTTAATAATAACAGGCGATGCAAAATCGTAACGGTAAGGGATAATTTTTGTAGGGGTTACATAATTGGGGTCTCCGGCATAATTTAAAGTGTTGGTTTTGGGCGTAGCCAAAATTGTAGCAAAGGTTTCGGCCCTGCTGCCAATTTGTGCGCCGGGTCCTGCAGAAACGTTTCCTCCATAAACTCTGCAGGTAATCTGAACAGAAGGATTGCCGCTACTGTTTTTTGTTCCAACGCTATCAAATAACACAATTGCGCTGTTCACTTGTGGTGAAGGAACGCCAGTGTAAGAAGCAGGTGAGAAAAACTGTGCAAACTCCTTATCCTTATAACAGTTGGTGCCGGTAAGGAATCCGGCAAAACCGGTTTGACAACCGATAACCAAACTGTTATTCGGAGCCGAATACAAACTCAGGGTATCGGTGTTTTTAATTTTGCTCAAGGTATCCATACAGGTTGACGTAAACGGACAGGTGGTAATGGAATTAACTGCCATGGTAAATGTAGAGGATACCAGACTGTTGGTAGCAATCAGCGTAATGGTGTAATTGCCCGGTGTGTTCACATATACAGCCGGGTTAGCCACCGAAGGTGCAGGACTAAAAATCAGGGGTGGGGTTGAGCTCCAAATATAAGTTGGAGGAGGATTTCCGCTTGAGGTGTTGAATGGCGTGAAGGGTGTGCCGATGCAAGGGGTTGTGTTAAGATTAAATCCGGCAACTGCAGGGCTTGGTGCCGCCGTGTTAGGCACACAAAGGTTGTGGGTTCCCAAAGCGTTACGGAAATTACACTGGCTCAAAGCCGTTTGCATACGGATGTTTTGATTTGGTGTAAACATGTATTTACAGTTATCGTCAGTGCCGTCCATAAAATTCATGGTCATTTCACCGAAAGAACTTTGGCCGGCCCCACAACGGTCAACATAAGCGGGGTGGGTTGGGCATCCTGTATTTTCCATTTTAGACCAAGGGGTGTCGTTACAATAATCGGTATAACAATTGCCATCGCCCCAGGTGTGGCGTACACCAAGCCAGTGGCCCACTTCGTGTGTAAGCGTGCGGCCTTTATCGGTAGGCGCTACAATGGTGCCAACAGTACCAAAAGCTTTGGTGTAAATCCAGATGCCATCGTTGTTTATGGTACCAATTTCGCCGGATGGAACGCCGTTTAAGGTTGTGCCTCCCGGATAGGTGGCATAGCCATCCATGGTTTCAGAAGCCGGGCGGTCGCTGATCCAGATGTTGAGGTAACGGATAGGGTCCCACATGGTGCTTGGTTTGGCAAATGTTTCGATGTAATATTTAATGTCAACGGTAGGTGTATTTGGGTTTACCCAGGTGTTAGCCTGTGCGTCAACGCGTTGTATGCCCCTTTCGGTTAGGGTTCCACCCTGAGGGTTTTTGGTGGCCATACAAAATTTAATGCCGGTGTTGGTTACCAGGTTGGCAAAGGCGTTGGGTACATTACCCACATTAAGGCCTGTGCCTGCGAAATCCGCATTAAGAGCGGCGATTTGCGATTTTACCTGATTGGTGTCGATGTTCGGAAAAGTGCCTACAGCTTCACCAAAGTGGATAATGTGCACGATTACCGGAATTTCGTGGGTCACCATTTGGGTTTTCCCGTTTTGCAGGTTTTCCACATACTGTTTTACGGCCTTGCTGAACCACTCTTCCCATTGCTGGGGAGGGGCCTGAGTGCCACATTTGCTTTTTGTTTCTGGGGTTTGCCCGATGAGTAATACCGGGCTGAACAGGGCGAGAAAAAATACACGTAGTTTAGTAAACATTTGAATAAGGATTAATCGAAATAAATGTATGACAATTTCTTTGAATACAAAAACGGTTCACTCAGACTTTGCTCCTGCTCACGAGCCAATACCTGCTGTTCACACTTTCTGAAGTCTGGCAAATTTCAGCAGCAGGCTTTTATTACCTACCGTTTCAAATTGTATGATGGCTTTGGTTTCGGGCCAAACCCCCTCAAGTTTTAGAATGCGGCCTTTGCCGAATTTTTCATGCAGAACCTCTTCGTCCGCTTTCAGATTTTTATTAAGAATAAGGTCAGGAGGAACTTGGCTGCTTTGTCCAATTGTATTATGCACCCTAACCAGTTTTTTTGCCGGGGGTTGAAACGCAATGCCCTTGGGCTGAGCTGTGTTTCCTGCAGGTTTAAATTTGGAGGGGCTGCCGTATTCTTTTCTGTAACTTTCGAAAACCGAATCGCGAAAGGGATGTCCACTTTCCTCCTGTAAACCATCCAGGCAATCCTCCTGGATCTCTGAAATAAAACGGCTGGGCTCACAATAGGTGATGTTGCCAAAACGGTAACGCATGGTGGCAAAACTTAAAGTGGCTTTTTTTTCGGCCCGGGTTAAAGCCACATAAAACAAACGCCGCTCTTCTTCCAAATCGCCGGGGTCGCTCACAGAGAGTTGTGAAGGAAATAAATTTTCTTCGAGGCCTACAATGTACACATACGGAAACTCGAGGCCTTTGGCCGAGTGCACGGTCATTAAACTAACCTTGTTGCGGTCTTCTTCTTTTTCATCTTCAAGATCTACATTAGTAAGTAAACTAATGTCCTGCATAAATTCATCAAGGGTTTTAAAACCGCGGGTTTCCGCCACCAGGGATTCTTCCTCCTGAGGGGGGTTAAGTTCTTTGATGATTGTGCTGAGCTCGTCTTCCTGTGGACTTCTGTCTTGTTCAACAAAATCCTTGATGCCGTTCAGCAATTCCTGTATGTTTTCGTAACGGCTCACCCCTTCTGGTGTTTTGTCGTTGTATAGTTCTTTTATAACACCGCTGTTTACAGCAATGTGATTGGCGAGTTCAAAGGCGTCCTGCATGTGCAGCAAAAGCGAGTAGGAGGTAATCTGTGTGGCAAAATCTGAAATTTTTGCGGCAATGCCCCCGTTGATGCCCAGGTTAAAATCCCTCAGATTGGAAATAACGGTCCACAAACTGACGTCGTGCTCAGCAGCTGCTACTGTTATTTTATCCATGGTGCTCTGGCCTATGCCTCTGGCGGGATAATTGATTACGCGTTTTAAACTTTCATTGTCGTGGTTATTGATGGCCAAACGGTAATACGAGATAAGGTCCTTGATCTCTTTGCGCTGATAAAAGCTAATGCCCCCGTAAATGCGGTAGGGTACATTTAGTTTGCGTAAGGCTTCCTCAAAAGAGCGCGACTGGGCATTGGTGCGGTAGAGGATGGCAAAATCGGAATACTTCGCTTGCTCGCGCATGCGGGTTTCAAAAATGAGGCTGGCAATTTTTTGCCCCTCCTCGTTATCGGACCCCGCTTTTATCAATCCAATTTTGTGCCCCTCTTCATTTTCAGTAAACACGGTTTTTTGCAATTGGTTTACGTTGTTGGCAATAATCTGGTTGGCCGCGCTCACAATGGTTTTGGTGCTGCGGTAATTTTGTTCGAGTTTAAATTTTCTGAGATCTGGATAATCTTTTTCGAAATTTAATATGTTTTGAATGTTGGCGCCCCTGAAGGCGTAAATGCTTTGTGCATCATCACCCACCACACAAATGTTTTGAAATCGCGCGGCAAGTTGTTTAATAATGACGTACTGAGAAAAATTGGTGTCCTGGTACTCATCCACTAAGATGTAACGGAACTTATCCTGATATTTTACGAGCACATCCGGAAAATCACGAAGCAACACATTGGTTTGAAATAAAAGGTCGTCGAAATCCATGGCACCGGCCCTGAAATTGGCTTTTTCATAAGCGGCGTAAATTTGGCCCAGCATTGGTTTCCGGCTGCTGTAATCCTCTTGTTGGGTAATGGGATTGTTGAGGTATTGGCGGGCCGAGATGAGTTTGTTTTTTGCATCGCTGATGCGGTTCAAAACCAGTGAAGTTTTGTAGACCTTATCGTCGAGTTTGAGTTGTTTTAGTATTTCACGAATTACACTTTTGCTGTCATCCGTATCGTAAATGGTAAAGTTGTGTGGGTACCCTATTTTTTCGGCTTCAATTCTCAGCAATTTGGCAAACACGCTGTGAAAGGTGCCCATCCACAAATTTTTCGCGTTTTTTTCTCCAACGAGGGAGGCAATACGCTCCTTCATTTCACGTGCCGCTTTATTGGTAAAGGTGAGGGCCAATATGTTAAAGGGACTGACTTTGTTTTCAAGTAAACAGGCGATACGGTAGGTAAGAACCCTGGTTTTACCTGAGCCTGCACCGGCAATGATCATCACGGGACCTTCGATGCTGGTTGCAGCGGCTCTTTGAACAGGATTCAGTTCATCAAGAAAGTGCTTCATTCTCTAAATTTCCTAATTTGTTTTGTGTTGACCTATCCTTTCTGTGAGAAGATTTTAACATATGCTTTACTCAGTAAACAAGCTGCTTTACGAACTTGTTATATGGGTTCAAAGTATTACCTTCAATCTGCCTGATAGGCATATTATATTTAGATAATCGTTTGAGAGTGAAAAACCTCTATATCTTTTTGGTTTTGTTAGCCTTTGCCGGCAGAAGTCGCGCGCAAATGCCTACCTGCCCAAGCCCCTTTGTTTATATGGATGGACCGGGAGGCATACACGCCTATAATCCTGCCTTACCGCTCTCAGCCACAAATCCCACTCCTATTGGTATACCGAATGGAGGCGGAGGTTTAACCCTGATGCCCAACATCAATGCGGGCACATTGTCACCTACTTTTTATTCGATGATTAACGGTAACTACAGTTACTGGAATGGGGCGGCCTGGATAAGCACCGGGCATGGCGCCGGAAACGGGGCTGCAGTAAATTTAGGGGGCTGCAATGGGGCCATTTATAATTTGGTAGGCTCTACCGGACAGGTTTATGTATACAACGGGGCCGGTACAGGCTCATTGCTTACCACCATAAGCGGTTTCAGCGGTGGGGGGCCTTATGATCTGGTGACGGATTGCAATTGTAATTTTTACGTACTTAAAACCACCACCCCCAATCAAAACCTCACTCTTTATAGTCCGGCAGGAGCGGTGTTGTGTTCTTATTCCCTCACCAACATGCCCAATGCAACAGCTGGCGGTGGCTTTGCCATCATCGGCAACACGGTGTACCTCAAAAACAATTTGGCCAATGGATTTTTTATTGGTACCATCTCGGGGTCTAACATCACTTTTACCAATGTGCCGGGCTTTTCACTCGGGCCCGGTGATTTTGCCTCCTGTCCGGTGTGTATCCCTTCTGCAACACTTCAAAGCGCCAATATTGGAGGTGGTATTTTGGGCTGCACAGTGCCAACTGTGAATGTGATTGTAACCACCACGGCCTCTCCGGTTACCTATTCCTGGAGTGGACCGGGTCTGGTCGGACCCACAACCAATTCTTCTGCAGTGGTAAACGCAACCGGCATATATACCTGCGTGGTGTCGGCCAACGGTTGCCCTCCAAGCCAGATTACCTTAACCACAACCATTATCAGTAGTGTGATGCCGGTATATACGGCCATTACTCCCTCGGGCAACATTTGTATGCTTGGCACAACACCCGTGCCTCTGGTGGCTTCATCTACAGCCACCACCAACATGATTTCATGGACCGGACCCGGAGGGGTGACCGGAGCTTCGGGCACTTCGGTGCAGGCTATACTTCCTGGCGTTTATTCTGTTACGGTAACTGATCTCTTTACAGGTTGCGCCGGGGCAAGTTCGGTGAACATTGTACAAACGCCAACGGTTACGCTCAGTTCAAGCAGTCCTACACTTTGTGCTCAGCCCATACAGGGTTCTGCCGCAAGCATAACACTCACGCCATCCGGAGCTCCCAATTATACATTATTTTCGCAAGCTTCCTTTTCTACAAGTTCGCCCAATGGCACACTTATGCCTGTTATTCCTTTGCCACCTTTTACAAATACCATAACACAAGCAACAGCTACATTAATTGGCTCCAATACCTTTTGCAGCGATACCACTACAATTAATTTTACTATTTATCCCAACCCCGGCGTGAATGTAACGCCGCAAAATCCCAGTATTTGTATTGGAAATACGGTTATGCTGATTGCGTTTGGTGCAACTTCGTATACCTGGGCCAATACATCCGGTCTGAGCAGTTATATAACAGGGATTACCAATGCCTCACCAACAGTAAGTGCCCAATACACCGTTAGTGGCAGCACAAATGGATGTTTAAGTCAGCCGGCTACAGTTTCGGTTGCAGTGCTTCCTCTTCCGGTGTTTTCCATAAGCCCAACTTCTAGTCTGATTTGCCTTGGGGCCCAGGCCAGCTTTAGTGCAATAGGAAATGCATCAACCTATTCCTGGTCGCCGGCTCAGGGCTTGTCTGCTACCATTGGCGCGCAGGTGTTTGCAAGTCCGCCTGCTACTCAAGCCTACCAGGTTGTGGGCGCATTAAACACCTGCACAAGTTCTGCAAGTGCTACGGTGTTTGTAATGAATCCGCCGACCATGTCACTCACTTTATCACAACCCACTTTGTGTGCGCATAACTTTAACGGTTCAAGCAATACTGTTCAGGCAGCACCTCTTGGAGCCACAGCTTACACGTTATGGAACGGACCCGGTTATTCGGTAAGCTCAGCAAACGGACCTGTTATGCAGATTACACCGGCAGGCCCTCCACCAAGTGTACCAACTGTACTTACACTTTCCCTTTCAGGCACGAGCAGTGTTTGCCAGGTGAATAACACCTATACATTACTGGTTCTTCCAAACCCAAGCATTACGGTAGCACCTAGCAATACAGCCATTTGTCCGGGCAAAAGCCAGATCATCACTGTGCAGGGAGCCAACGACTACACCTGGTCGCCACTTAGTAATCTTAATGCATACACAGGCAGTTTGGTAATCTCCATGACGCCGAGTGTTTCAAGTTTGTACTCTGTAATTGGCGGGAGCATGGGTTGTTTAAGCATTACCAAAAATGTGAACGTAAACATTCTGCCACTTCCTGTTTTTAATATTAGCCCCTTCACCCAAACGGTTTGTATTGGCAATACAGTAAGTTTAACAGCACAGGGCAACGCACAAACATACAACTGGGAGCCTCCCCTGTTTTTATCCGCGGGTACCGGTACACAGGTGAGTTGTAGTCCAAATGCTAATCAAACGTACACGGTTACCGGCACCTTAAATACCTGTACACAAATTGCTGTAGCGAGCGTATCGGCCATTGCGGTTCCGGTGGTTTCAGCCTCAGCCGGCGAATACACCATATGTAGTGGAGCTACTACCCAGCTTCACGCAGAAGGTGCAAACTCCTATAGCTGGATTCCTAATTATTACCTAAGCACAAATCAGGGTCAAAACGTATTTGCATCACCGGTAAGCAGCACAAGCTATACCTTGAGGGGGTTCAATGGCATCTGCACGGGTACAACCAGTGTTTATGTTGAAACCGTAGCGCGGCCAAACATGACATTAAGCGCGCCATATAATCAGGTGTGTTTAGGTTATAGTGTGCCCATTACCGTTCAGGGCGCCACCTATTATTCCTGGTCGCCCTTTTTTGGATTATCTGCCACTAGCGGTTCCGTGTCTCATGCATCGCCGCAAATAACTACGAATTATACCATTACAGGAAGTAATGTTAACGGCAGCGTGCAATGCACACAGATGATGAGTTTTTCTGTAATTGTAACACCCTATGTCATTGCTCGTGCTTCAGGTAGCGTGGCGCTCTGCGAGGGAGAAAAAACCACACTGCAAGCCTTTGGCGGTAACACCTTTAAGTGGGAACCAGCATACGGTTTAAATGCAACGGATTTAAATGCTGTTGTTGCAGGCCCAACTGTAAGTACTGTTTATACCGTGGAAGTTTCGGAAAATACGTTTTGCGGAAACACAGCAACGGTCTTCGTTCAGATAAACCCCAAACCAATGGTGATTGCCGGACGCGACACCACCTTTAACCTTGATGAGCCCATGTTCATTTCGGCCAATGGCACCGGTACCCTTAGCTGGATATCCGGAGAGAACATTGAGTGCACTTCATGTCCAGTGAGTCGTGTATATCCGTCCAGTGACGAGTGTTATGTGGTACTTACAACCAACACGTTTGGCTGTACCGCGCAGGACATCATGTGTATAGATGTAACCAATGATTTTGGCGTTTACATCCCAAATACCTTCACACCCAATCAGGATGGATTAAACGACGTGTTTTATGTGGTGGGCACCGGTATCAGTAACTTCAATATGGAAATTTATAACCGCTGGGGGCAGTTGATCTTCACAAGCCAGAATCAGTTGATGGGTTGGGACGGATACTTTAAAGATAAATTGAGTGAGCCGGGAATTTACACATACAAAGTAGAATACACCGGATTGAATGGTAAACGCTACCAAAGATCGGGTGAGGTGCTTCTGAATAAATAGAGAAGCAGTACTACACTTTTTTTGTTAGAGTTTGAACCTGAGTTTAACACAGTCCCTTTTGCACTTTCGGCAGTGGCTTAATCGACGTAAGTTTTCTGAACAACAAGCTTTACTTTGAAAATTTCTTTTTCTGTAAGTGACTGAAAGGTTTTTACTATACGTCTTCTGTCAACTGTACGAATTTGATCCAGCACCACCCATCCTTTTGTTTTGTTGTGTTTTATCTCAATGCGTGTAGGGTAGGGTTTAGAGCTGCTTGTCATTGGCGCGATAACAATGGTTTGCAAATGCCTGTTCATTTCATCAGGCGAAATAACCACACATGGTCGTGTTTTTTTCATTTCGCTTCCAATGATTGGGTCGAGATTTATGAGAACGATCTGGTATTGTTTTATTTCCATTCCCCGAAGTCTTCTTCTTCAAAAATCTCAGGCAGGATTGGTTTGTCATCGCCATTCTCATGCATCTTTTTAAAGGATTTCTCCCAACCTTTCCGTGAGGAAGTTTTAGGTTTTAGGATCATGTGGTCCTTTTCGAGGATGAGCTCCATGGTTTCCTGAATGTTATACTTCTCGAGTACAGTTTTGGATAAACGTATGCCTTTTGAATTTCCGATCGATATGAGCGCTATATCCATAGTTTATTGTATTGTAATTACAAAGTTATTACAATTGTACTGATCTTCCAAATAAATAGCAAGGCCAAATGAAACAAGGCGCTAAGGCTTTTTACTTTTCTGCATGGGGTTAGTGCCCTGGCTTTGCCCTCGGCCTGCGCCACTTTTGGCTTTGAAGAGTTCAAACTTTCCGGGCTCTGCTTTTATGTTCCAGGTGTTGTTGTTCTCATCAATGTCAGCCGTTTCGCGATAAGGGTCGAGTTGTATGGCCACTACTTTTTTGTCCTTCAAAAAGGTTTTGGTTACTTCTTTCTCATTCTTTCTCCAAATGTAAGCCCCTATGCGCTCGATGTCTTCTGTGCCGTCCTGATAAACAAAACGGATGATCAATGGCATGACCAAGCCCCCTTTGTTGCTGAATTTGATTTCGTAAATGTATTTGCCCTTGTAGGCAGTGAAATTCGAATCAGGCAGGGCATCCAGATTCTCGTAACGGTTTTTGGCTTCTTTGATGGGTTCAGTCGGCGGAATGTAATGGTAATAAAAATCACGCAGGGTGGTGTCTTTCTCAACCAAAGGCACCAGACCACTCTGACGGTTGCGAAGATCGGTGATGTACTCCTTGTCTTTCTTTTTTGGGTAAGTGATGGCTGTATCCGTTTTTACAGGCACTTGTTTGCCTTGTTCAATTGTGTAGGCCATAACAGTGTCAATAGAAATGTCAACCGGTTCTATGTCGTAAAACCAACCTCTCCAAAACCAGTCGAGGTCCACCGCGCTGGCATCTTCCATGCTTCTGAAAAAATCGGCCGGCTCAGGGTGTTTAAAAGCCCAGCGCTGACAGTATTGTTTGAAGGCAAAATCAAATAATTCCCTTCCCATTACTGTCTCACGCAAAATATTAAGAGCGGTGGCCGGTTTGGCATAGGCATTCGGACCAAAGTGAATGATGTTTTCGCTATTCACCATAATGGGCTCCAATTGGTTTTTTGGTAAACGCATGTAATCGGTGATTTTATAGGCCGGACCGCGTTGTGAAGGGTAACGGTTATCAAACTCACGTTCAGTTAAATATTGCACAAAGGTGTTCAGACCCTCGTCCATCCAGCTCCACTGGCGCTCATCGCTGTTGATGATCATTGGAAAGAAATTATGCCCTACTTCGTGTATGATTACCATAATCATACCGTTTTTGGTGCCTTCGGTGTAGGTGCCGTCTTTTTCGGTGCGACCAAAATTAAAACAGATCATGGGATACTCCATGCCGCTGGCCGCCTCAATGCTTTGGGCAACCGGATAGGGGTAAGCTATGCTGTATTTGGAATAAGTTTTTATGGTATGGGCCACAACTTTTGTGGAGTATTTTCTATACAAACCATAAGCTTCTTTTCCATAAAAACTCATACACATCACCCGCTTGCCTTCGCAATTAACAGGCATGGCGTCCCAACTGAATTTGCGCGAACTGCCCCAGGCAAAATCGCGCACGCTGTCGGCTTTAAACACCCAGGTTTTAGTGCCTGAGGCTTTTTGTTTTTCGGCGGCTTTGGCTTCCTCAAGCAAACCTATTTCCAATGGTTCGGTTGCGGTTTGTGCTTTTTGCCAGCGGGCGAATCTGGCAGGACTAAGGACTTGTTGGTAATTCTGACACTCTCCGGTTGAACACACCAGGTGATCGGAAGGTACGGTCATACGCACTTTAAAATTTCCGAAGGCCAGGGCAAACTCTCCTCTTCCGGTAAATTGTTTGTGTTGCCAACCTTCAAAATCGCTGTACACACAAAGGCGCGGGTACCACTGGCTCATGGTAAAAATGTGATTGCCGTCCTCAGGAAAATATTCGTAACCACCGCGTCCCCCGTATAGAATGCGGTTGATCATTTTATAATGCCACTTGATTTGAAATTTTACTTTGGCTTTTGAAGCTAAGGGTTTGGTAAGATCAATGCGCATCATACTTCCATTGATGATGTAGTGCAGTGGTTTTCCTGCCTCATCTGTTACGCTGTCTATTTTGTCGCCCAAACCGGCCAGGTTTTTTTTCTTTTCCAGTCCCGAAAGCGCTTGCTGGGTTAAGGGCGCGCTCACTTTGTTCTCATCAAAATAGTTGACTTCGTTTTGAGGGTCGTGTTGGTTCTCGTCCAACTGCAGCCAGAGGTAATTTAAAACATCGGGTGAATTGTTGGTGTAAGTAACGGTTTCGCTGCCTATTACGCTAAGATTTTTCTCATCAAGCGTTACGTCGATATCGTAATCGGCTTTTTGTTGCCAGTATTTGTTACCTGGGGCACCTGAAGCCGTGCGGTATTCATTGGGTGTGGGCAAAATGGTGCCCAATTGTTCGAACTTGTTTCCGTGATTGGATTGTGGATTGTTTTGAATGTTCTGCGAAAAGCCATAGGCTAATGAACAACTTAAAAGAAGGGTAATAAACGCTCTATTGAAATTTTCAGAGCCAACAGTCCAATACTGCATACTAGGGTATATTTAAACGGTTTGTAAGTAATGTGAATTACAGATTTTAAAAATACTGAAATTCCAAGCAATAGCCCTACAATTAAAAGCTGTCCTGCTTCTATTCCCAGGTTAAAATACACCAGCGGTAAAAAAACGCTTTCTTCCTGCCCAAGCAGTGAGCGCAGCAAATACGAAAAACCCAAACCATGCAACAAACCAAAACACAGGGTAAGGCCGTATAAAAACAGATTTCCTTTTTTTTCAGCAGTATCCCTTTTGATAAGCTGGTAAACGGCCGTTATTAAAATGCTTAGAGCAATACAGGGTTCAACGATTTTCTGGGCTATGGTCCAATTCCAAAGTACACTTCCGGCCAGGGAAAGGGAATGGCCCAGGGTGAAGGCTGTTATGAGCAGGAGAAGTTTGGCCCAGTGTTGTAATGGAAAGGCAAGTGACAGCAAGATCACAAACAAAATGTGGTCGTACCCGTTCAGGTCGAGTATGTGTTTAAAGCCTGTACTGAACCAGATCTGGAATGGATTCATATCTTCGTGCCAAAGAAATGCGCCAGCAAATAAACTCAATAATGAAGACAGTTCTTCTTTCAAGCCTGATTATTATTTCACTTTCCTTGGCTCACCCCTTTTACTTGAGTGTGTGCGACCTTAAATACAATTCCTCTTCAAAAAAAATTGAAGGAACAGTTAAACTTTTTACCAACGACCTTGAAGATGCGCTAAAGCGTCTTGAAAATAAACAGGTGGACCTGATCAATTCCAAAAACAAAACCGAAACCCTCATCCTGCTCAGCAAGTACTTAAATAACAGGTTGCTGGTAATGGAAAAGGGTAAGGTGTTGTCTTACCAACTTTTAGGTTATGAACTTGAGGAAGAAAGTATTTGGATTTACATTGAGACCATGGTTTGTTCTCCCCCAAAAACCTTAAGTATAGAAAATACCATTTTATATGACTTTATTAAGGAACAGATGAACATCATCAACCTGGAAGTAACCGGGGTAAAAAAGAGCTGGAAACTTAATAATCCTGAGAAAGCCGTTATCTTTGAATTTTAGCTAAAACACTGTAATTCAGCAAATTGTATTTTATCAACAAAGTAAAGTTTGCCAAAATCTTTTAAAAAGCGATCAAAAACGGCACATTTTTTTGCTCAGTTCCCGGAAAGTTCAATCTTTGCAGAACTATTCCGTGAAAAGGCTAATATTCATACTATCAATCACTTGCACATTCTTCCTAAGTTTGTCAAGCTTTGGCATTCCCGATGATAAAAACAAACCAGGGGATGATAAAAAAGACAAGGCAAAAAAGGACGATACTACCAAGGTTGTACTTAACGGGAATGATCTATTAGAGGAAACTGAAAGCGAACTTCCTGATACACTTGAAATTAGCTTTCCAAGTCACGATTTGTATACCAGCTGGGACACAGAAACGGCGCATCCCTATAATTTTAAGGAAAACTTTAAATGCGACAGTGTAGAAATTCAACTAACCGGTCCCTATGATTGCGGTTTTACCCCTCCGTTCTGTGGTCAGCTTACCAGTTTGTATGGTTGGAGAAAATACCGCCCGCACTACGGTATCGATATTGACCTAGTTACCGGTGAGGGGGTTCGCGCGGCTTTTGACGGTATGGTTAGGGTGGCCAGGTTTTACAAGGGCTATGGCAACTGTGTAATCATACGCCACAACAATGGCCTGGAAACGGTTTACGCCCATCTTTCTAAATTACTGGTGGAATCGGGTCAACAAGTGGAGTCGGGTACCTTTATTGGTTTGGGTGGAAATACCGGGCATTCCCGCGGCAGCCATTTGCATTTTGAAATTCGGTATTTGGGTCAGGCCATTGATGCGCAGGATGTAATTGACTTTGAAAGGGGGCAGCTGCTTACCACTACCTTTGTACTTCGCAAGAACGACGTAGAAAACAAATACGACCTCAGGGCTTTACACAGCCGTTACCGTAAAGATCTTGGACTTGCCTATGGTAATTACAAAGACAAAAATGGCAAAAGCTATAAAATATACTATGTGCGCAAGGGTGATAACCTGAGCCGCATTGCCAAACGCAACCGCACTACAGTAAATGCCATCTGTAAAAAGAACGGCATCAAACCGACCACCATTTTAAAGCCGGGTCGTAAGCTCAAAATTTAACCTCGCATCCGGGGAGCAATAGCCTAATCTTATCAATTTCTTCTGCCGGAATGGGATTTCCTCTCAGGTCGAGTACCGTCAGCTGTTCCAGTTGAGAAATGCTGTCGGGCAAACGCGTGAGTTTGTTAGCCCTGAGCGAAAGTACCCTAAGTTTTTGTGCCTTGTAAATGCTAAAGGGGATGCTTTCAAGTGGGTTGTTTTCAATCACCAGAACTTCAAGGTCGGGCAAACGTTCAAAATGCGAACTCAGCGCTTTGGTGTTGGTGTTCGAGAGATATAAAAACTGAAGCGTACTTACCTGAAAAAGCGGTTTTGGAAAACTGTCCAGCACGCAATTTTCAAAGCTGAGGTCTTTTAGCTTTTTCATAAAACGCAGGGTGACCGGAAGTTTCAGTGTGTCGTTGGTGTTCCCAAAATGAAAACTGCTCAGCAAACTCAAGTAGGCAATAGAAGCAGGAATGCTATCAATGCTGCAATGCTGAAGTTCAAGATAGTGCAGGCTGCGGTAAGCCTGGGGTTTAGGAAGGAAGCTGCTGAGCTGGTTGTTGTAGGATGAAAAATACATAAGGTTCACCAGTTTCTCCATGTTGTCGGGATAGACGCTGATGTTGTTATTTCTCAAACGTAACACCTGAAGGTTGCTCAGCATTTGAATTTTAGAAAGGGATTTGGCATCCAGGTTCTGGTAGCTCAGATCGAGTTTAAACACCTGCTTTTCGGAGCCTGCCACGGTTTTAATATCTGTGAACACCTGTGCGCCATACGGTCCGTATTTTTCAAATTCACTCTGGGCCTGAGTTTGGCTCACGCTAGAACAAAAGGCCAGGTAAATAAAAGGTATTATCCGCATCAATGGTAGGAGTTAAAAATTTTCCAGCTGAACTCGTAACAGGTTTTTAATGCGTTCAGGTCGAGGTTTAGGGTTATATTTTCCTTCGCCGCAAAGGCTTCCAAACTTTCAGTTGATACATTGCCGGTAAGATCGTCTTTGGCCATAGGGCAGCCCCCAAAGCCATGTATAGCAACATCAAAACTTCTGCAGGCGCTGTTGTAGGCTGCTTCAATTTTTTCTATGGACCTTTCGGGAACAGAATGCAGGTGGGCGCCAAATTCCACATTTTTAAGTTCAGGAATTAGGGATGAAAAAAGCAGCTCAATGCTTTGCGGTGTCGACGAACCCGTGGTATCAGCTAAAGCCAGATGCCTGACGCCCATGGCCTCGAGTTGTTTGCACCATTTAATGGCAATACCTGCATTCCAGGGGTCGCCATAAGGATTGCCAAAGGCCATGGAAATGTATACCAAAAGGGTTTTGCCTTTTTGCTGGCAGAGGTTTTGAATTTCCTCAACCCGCTTAAGAGATTCGTTTATGCTAGAATTTGTGTTACGCTGCTGAAAGGTTTCTGAAATTGAAAACGGGAAGCCCAAAAAACTAATCTCTTCAAAAGCGCAGGCGTCCTGAGCGCCACGCAAATTGGCGATAATGGCCAGCAGTTTACTCTTACTGCCATCCAGCTTCAATTTTTTAAGCACTGTTGGCGTGTCCTGCATTTGTGGAATGGCTTTAGGCGAAACAAAACTTCCGAAATCGATACGTTCAAACCCCACCTTTAACAGCAGATTGAGGTACTCTGCCTTTAATTCGGCAGGTATCATCTGTTTGATGCCCTGCATGGCATCCCTGGGGCACTCGGTTATTTTAAGCATATTCTGCAAGCAAACGGGTGTGAATGTCCTTAATCAGTTGCGGGCCCTCATAAATAAAACCGGTATACAACTGTATCAGATCGGCTCCTGCTTTTATTTTTTCAAGAGCATCGTCGGCACTGTGTATACCACCAACGCCAATCACAGGAAAGGCATTGCCCGATTTTTGTTTCAGATAGGCAATCACTTCTGTGCTTCGCGCACGCAGCGGTTTTCCGCTTAAACCTCCCGCCCCTAAGGTAGCTAATTCCTTCTCAGGGGTTTGTAAGCCATCTCTTGAAATGGTGGTATTGGTAGCAATAAGCCCGGCAATTTTTGTTTGGTTAACGATGTCAATAATATCATCCAACTGCTCATTACTAAGATCGGGGGCTATTTTTAATAGTACCGGTTTTGTTTTGGTTTTACTCAGGTTCAGTTCCTGTATGGTTTTAAGCAGCTGCAGCAAGGGTTCTTTTTCCTGCAGAGCCCTTAAACCCGGGGTGTTTGGGGACGATACATTCACTACAAAATAATCCACCACATCAAACAGGGCATTAAAACACGTCACGTAATCGGCAATGGCATTTTCGTTTGGTGTGAGTTTGTTCTTTCCAATATTGCCACCAATAATGAGTGACTTGTTTTTGCGTTTGGCAAGGCGAAGGCGGGCAATTTCCACCCCCTCATTGTTAAATCCCATTCGATTAATAAGTGCTTTATCCTGCACCAGCCTGAACAATCGAGGCTGTTCGTTGCCGGGCTGGGCTTTGGGGGTTAAGGTGCCTACTTCAATAAAGTCAAATCCTAACTTACCAAAGGCTTCAAATGCCAGGGCATTTTTATCGAGTCCAGCAGCCAAACCTACAGGACCCGGAAAGTCAAGGCCAAACACCCTCTTTTGAAGGGCAGGGTGAGGTTTACGATATAGGCTACCCATCAGGCTCGCGGCCCCCGGAATTCTGAGTAAAAAAAAGGTCAAGTGGTGGGCCGTTTCGGGTTGAAACAGGAATAGAAAACGTTTGATCAGGCTGTACATGTTTGTGCTAAAGTAGCGAAGTTCGGGCTTATGGTCTTGCAATCCATGCCTGTTAAAAAAAAAAGTCCAAAAAGGGGGGCCAGGTATTGCTGAATCACAAAAAAGTGTACTTTTGCCCTGAATTTTTAAACAATAAACCAATCAAAATGAAA
>Ga0154020_10001319_pt1 | contig 30716 bp, 20 predicted proteins | sample Klosneuvirus_201_FD_109709 | JGI IMG/M metagenome (GOLD analysis project Ga0154020, IMG submission 109709) | Active sludge microbial communities from wastewater, Klosterneuburg, Austria - Klosneuvirus_20160825_MG | ecosystem: Engineered > WWTP > Aerobic digester > Activated sludge | place...
CTTATCCATATCCTTAACTTGCAGGTAAGGAATTGGGATACGCAGAAGTACATAGGCATTCATGCCATATACATCGCCGGTAACATAATTTAGAATGTCGTTTGTTCCAATACTTAATGGCCCCAGACGAAGTCCAAGCCCCATCATTACGGGCTTTCCATGCTGGGCGCTAAGTGAATTATAGGTCAGGGGGACAGACATTCCAAACCAGGGCAGGTCGATACGCGGCGCCAGACTGATGCTCGCGTATTCATAAAGCTGAATTGACTTGGTTTTGATTGGATTAGGAAGATTGGCTGTAAAATTCGCATAGTAACATTTTCCCAAATGGTAATCCACCTGTGTGTTAATGGCGGTTGGTAAACTCATTTTAAAGGTGCTGCTTGATGGGTTTGAAGGAAAGGAATCCTTCATTAACTTATCAAAGTCTGCAAAGTCATTAACATTTAGGGTGACAACGTCCCATGCATCAAATTTTGCTGAAACGTCGTTGGAGTACTGACTTTTTTTGTAGTTGATGCCCCCGATGTCATTAATGGAAAAAGAAGCCTTCAGCTTGTATTTATTTTGGTCTCTTCTCCAAAGATCTGTCTCTCCATCCATGTTGTATTTGTACTCCTGAAAGTTTGGTCTCCACTCATAAACAGCGCCAATGTCTATGCCAAATCCATAACTGTACTTTATTTTATTAATATTCACATCATTTCCCTCTAAGGCTTCATTGTAGCTCTCAGAAAAACCATAGCTGAGGTCGGACGAAAGAAAAGAATACACATTTACCGTATCGATAACGTATTCCAGGTTTTTAATGGAATAATAAGCAGCTGCGCCTCCCTGCAGTAATTTGGCCGTTACCCCCGCTTTCAAAAAATGCTTTTCCTTGTCTTTTAACACGCGAGCATAAGTAAGTCCATAATCAACCCATGCCATTTGAGCAGAGTGGATGTCATCGCTTTTAAAGCTCTTTAAAAAAATGTTGGGGTCCTTAAATTCATTGTATGCAGCACTAGCCAGATCACGTGACATGCCATCCATATTTAAATGGTTTCTTGCGCTCATAGTGAAAGCCAGTGCGTTCTTTCTGTCAATATTGAACATAAAGGAAGCGATAATGATTCTGGAGCTTGAATAAGCAGCCACGTTGTTGTCGCCTGGATACAAAACTAGGTTATTTTTGTAGTAGTTTTTAGCGTCACTCGTATCGGCGTTAATGTCCTGAAAGGGGAAACGTATGGTTTTAGGGTTAAAGATACTGCCCGAAAATTTAAACGCCGACTGTTCAATGCCAACATAATTATTCTCAACACTTGTGTTCACACCACCCAGAATCAGGTCGAACTGCATACGGCTGTCGACTATATTAGCCGGGTTGCTAAATACAGTAACAACTCCGGAATAATTGTTGTTGTGTAATCCTAAAAAGTCCTGGGCAGTTAATAACCCGGATGAAAGACATATTAAAACAGAGAGGAGGTACCCTTTTGTTTTGTTTAGCATCATAAACAAATATATAAAATAAGGACTCAGTAATTTGCCGATTCGACGAATAGCCAGCACTTACTTTTCAAACACCCCATGTTACTAACTTAGTGCCTTTTTTAATCGATTAGGCTAAATTCGATTGACGCGTAAATCATCCCGTTAATTTGAATTTCGAGCAAATGTTTGCCCGGATGTTGCTGCCGGGTGCTAAAGTGCTTAAAGGAATGTTTTTTCAGAAGGGGAAGGTTTTGCTTTGGTTCCAAATTCACTTCCTTTAGTTTAAACACTTTTGGAAGCAAGCTCCCTGAAGGTTTAATGTAATGCACCTTATAATCAATGGCCAGTTTTTGCGGTTTACTTTTTTGGGAAATTAGATCAAAAGAGAAAATGATCTCCTCACCTATCCTGATTCGTTTAGTATTCAATTTAAAATTTTGAACTAACACCTTCGGTTTTTTTTCAAATTCAAACAGGTTCAAACTTTCTGCATCCCCTTTTTTAATAAGGGTGCGGCAGGCACGTTTTACAATCCAGGAGGTATGGGGATGACTAAGGTCCCACTCCGCCAGGTAAGCAAGAAGTTTTTCGGGATGATCTTTTGAAATATCGTTCAGGTGATTAGCAACTGATTTCCGAACGTACAAACTTGGGTCGGTTTTTAATTTGTTTAAAAGTGGAAAAGTGTGTTCGGGGTGTTTTATGACCTCATCCAATTTAAACGACCAGGGCAGTCGTGGTCTGCAACCCTCCGATGAAAGCCTGCGCACATGCTCATTCTGGTCTTCCGACCAGGCATGCATGGCCACCATTGTTCTTTCGAAATCCGATTTTAAAAACTCCCTGATGGCAAATTCAGATGAACCAAAAACTGTAAAATACTTCAAGGCATTAAGAGAGGCATCAAGATGTTCTTTTCCATAAAGCCCAACAAAATCAGGATAAATCAGGCTGGTGTATCCCTGTTTTGTTTGAGGTGCTGTTTGCCTGAGTATGGCCAAAGCCTTTGGAAAGGGCTCAGGTAAATGTGTTTTTAATTCTTTCGTAAACAAACGCATCCTTTGGTTAAGTTCCAACGGGGGCAGTTGTTTGTGTATTGAAGTCAAAAAAGACCCTTCATCAAAGCCAGGATACACCTTTTTAATATGTGAAGACAAATGAGTTGCAAAGGCTTTGTTGAACATTTCCTTGAGTGGTTCCATAATTTTTAAAATTGCGGAATTTATGAATGTGTTACTGACTAATTTTCAAGATAGTTTAAACTTATTCTGAGAGTATTCCGGAATAAGCCCCTTACCTTTGGCCCCAGGTTATGAGAGCTCTAACAACACGCTACATTTTACTTTACTTACTTCTGATCGCAAAAAGTGAAACAAAGGCTCAGGATAGTCTTGTTAACAAAACAAATCAATTAAAAATCATGGAAATAGAAATCTGGTCGGACATCATGTGTCCCTTCTGTTATATTGGCAAACGTAAATTTGAAACCGCACTTGAGCATTTTGAGCACAAAGACAAGGTAAAAGTGATATGGAAAAGTTATTTGCTTGATCCCGGATTGGTTTCGGATTCCACCAAAAGCATTCACGAGCATTTGGCCTACAGCAAGGGTTGGACAGTGGACTATGCAAAAGAAATGGGAGAGTATGTGAGCAATATGGCTAAAGAAGAAGGCCTGCAATACAACATGGATAAGGTAAAGGTAGCCAACACCTTTGACGCCCATCGCCTGATTCAAATGGCAAAACAACTGAACAAAGGCGATGAAATGGAAGAGTTACTTTTTAAAGCCTACTTTACAGAAGGCAAAAACCTTGCCGATCAACACGTATTAAAAACTATAGCTTTAAGCATTGGCATTGGTGAAGAGGAGATGGATACACTTTTTAGAGGCAAAAATTTTGCCAAGGAGGTACTTGAAGATATTAAGGCAGCTGAGAACATTGGAGTGAGTGGTGTTCCTTATTTTGTGTTCGATGGCAAATTTGCTGTATCAGGTGCGCAGCCTACTGAAACTTTTTTAAATGCACTGCGAAAGGCCTGGAAAAACGAGTAATTTCAAGGCGGAATAACACATCAGGTTTTGAAAGTTTCCAGTTTAAGTGAACTTAAAAAAGAACTTCAGCAATTACCGGCTGAGGAACTTGTTGATTTGTGCTCAGCCTTGGCAAAGTACAAAAAGGACAATAAAGAATATCTGGACTATTTGCTGTATTCGGCCCGGTCAAAACCCGTTTTTATTACTGATGTGAAAGCCGAGATCGATTTTCACTACTCAGCGATTGATCGGCAGGCCAACTTATACTTCATTAAAAAAAACCTGCGCAAAATTTTACGTTTACTAAATAAATACTGCAAGTATCTGGGTGACAAAACCTCAGCCCTGGAATTACACATCTATTATTGCAGAAAACTTAAGGATTCAGGAATTCCCTTTCATAAAAGCCAACTGATAGTGAATTTATACGAACAGGAATTGAAGAAAATAAACACCTTGGTAGCAAGTATACATGAGGACCTAAGGGCAGATTACACCCTTGAAATAGAAGAAATAACGGTCTACTGAATATATGAACGGAGTTAACCCCGGTTTATTAATAGAACTCGTTTCTAAGCCTATGCCTTTTGGAAAATACAAGGGCACTTTGTATTACCATTTACCTGTGAATTACCTTGAATGGTTTAATCGAAAAGGATTTCCTCGAGGCCATACCGGGGTTTTGTTAGCAACACTTTATGAAATCAAACTTAACGGACTGGAGTTTTTGCTTGAAAAGATAAGAGCAGAGCTGTTGTAGCAAATTCAAATCCTTGCAACTTCTCCCTCCAAGAATTAAGATTTAATTCTAACACAAACCCGTATTCCAGTCTTAACACCCCTATTGCCCAAGCCCATGCCTTGGCTTGGAATAAAAAAAAAATTAGTTAATTCTAGTATATTGAATATCAGACACTTAATACGTATTACTGAAAGTTTTTAACAAACGCAACCAGTGTTCTTCGATTTTCGTCTAAAGAATTAGTATATTTATCTAAGATTTTGGTATTTTGGTCTACAAAAACACTGTTATTCTATTTTTTGAAAAAAGCATTATTGTGAAAAAACTACTACAACTAAACTTCCTTCTTCTCCTGTTTGTTGCTCAGGGTTCTTTTTCGCAAAACGTCGCTAAAACCCCTATAAATTCAGCACTTCCAGGCTCAAAGCCCGGTGCTGCATCGCCTTCTGTAGTAGTGGCGAACCTTACTGATGGCGGTTCCTGCAATGAACCCGAGCCAGATCCCTGTGATGGAAAAACCTTTACCCAAGGTGGTTGGGGTGCAGGAAATGGCAACCCGGCAAGCACCTACCTTAACACCTACTTTTCAACCTACTATCCAAACGGCTTAACAATAGGTTGCGGCAGCAGGAAATTAAAACTCACTAACGCAGCCGCAGTGTTTGCCTTTTTGCCTTCAGGCAGCACACCTGCCATTCTACCAACAGGTACTTTAACCAATCCCGGTGGTGCATATTCCAATGTGCTGGCCGGACAATTGGTTGCTTTGACCTTGAACATGGGATTTGATGCCAACAATGCAGGCTTTTCACCTTCAGCCCATTCTTTAGGAAATTACACTATAACCTCAGGCATATTTTCGGGGATGAGCGTAAACGCGTTCCTGAACCTTGCCAATTCCATTATTGGAGGATGTAGTTCCCAATACAGCTACAGCCAATTGAATACGGCAGCAACCGCAATAAACGAGAATTACGATAATGGCTCCAGTAATGGCTACCTTATTTGCCCTCCAGTATGCAACATTACGGTAACTGCGATTTCCGGAAGCATTTCTTGTTTTTCAGGCCTCACAAACGTCACCATTACTGCTACAGGAGGCACCGCACCTTACACGGGTACAGGCGTTTTCAGCAGACCGGCCGGTGTTCATTCCTTTACGGTTACAGATAGTTATGGATGTCAGGCTGTAAAATCCAAAACCCTTACTCAACCTTCTCAGCTTATTGCTTCCGCTTCAAATGGAAGCATTTCGTGTAATGGAGGAACAGCCACCATCAGTGTTAATGCTTCAGGTGGAACTGCACCTTATTCAGGCACAGGAACCTTTACCAGAACTGCAGGTGTTCACTCGTTTACGGTTACCGATAGCAAAGGCTGCACTGCAGTGATCAGCAAAGTACTGACGCAACCGACCCAGTTGTCACTTACCGCCACAAATGGCACAATTAATTGCTTCGGAGGAACCGCAACGTTATGCGTAACAGCTTCGGGCGGCTCAGCTCCTTATTCAGGAACCGGCACTTTTACCAGGCCTGCCGGCGTTCACTCATTCACAGTTACTGATAGCAAAGGGTGTTCGGCTGTTATAACCAAAACATTAACTCAACCATCTCAGCTGTTTGCAACGGCTACTAACGGAAGCATCTCCTGTTTCGGCGGAACAGCAACAGTTAGCGTGAATGCCTCTGGCGGAAACGCTCCGTATTCAGGAACAGGAACATTTACCAGAACCGCAGGAGTACACTCCTTTACTGTTACTGATAGCAAAGGGTGTTTTGCTGTTATAACAAAAACATTAACTCAACCGCTGCAACTCCTTGTGACCGCAACTAATGGAAGTATTAATTGCTACGGTGGTACTGCAACTGTTTCTGTGAATGCCTCTGGTGGCAGCGTTCCCTATACAGGTACCGGCACGTTTACAAGAACTGCAGGAGTTCACTCCTTTACAGTTACAGATATCAAAGGCTGTTCAGCTGCTGTAACAAAAACAATTACTCAACCTTTTGCTCTAAGTCTTAGTCATAGTTCAACAAATGGTAGCTGTAACACCAACAATTTGGGTTCGGCAACAGTTACAGCTTCGGGAGGCACTGCACCCTATTCCTATTTATGGAGTAACAACGCCACAACTTCAGTCGTTAGCGGTCTTACGGCAGGAACCTATTCAGCACTGGTAACCGATGCCAACGCTTGTTCCGCGTCATCAAGCATCTCAATTACTTCTGTGGCCTGCTGTAATGTAACTGCTCCCGGAAGCATCAGCGGATCAGCTGCCGGCTGTGGACCGGTGTGTAATGTTTCTCTTGGTAGTATTTCTCCTGCTTCTGGAGGAATAGGTTCTGTGCAATACATCTGGATACGTAACTCGCAACCCAATTATCCTAACACAGGCAATAACGGTTGGGTGGCCATTCCAAATTCCAATAGCCCTACCCTGGCTGTGGGCTGTGTAACAGCTACCACATACTACATTCGCTGTGCCAGAAACAGTGGTTGTAGCCAATTCGTCGGGGAATCCAATATGCTCAGTGTTATTATCAATCCTGGTCCAAACGCTTACATCAACACTTCGCCCATTTTATGCTACGGTGGCACTGCCACAACCACACTAAGCGCGAACGGTGGCACTGCTCCATACAGCGGAACTGGCATCTTCACGGTAAATGCCGGTCCTTATTCTTATACAGTAACGGATGCGAATGGCTGTTCATCTGCAGTTAGCGGAACCATTACTCAACCCACTCAACTTGCTGCTGTTTCCTCTTGCGGTACCGTATCTTGCAATGGGGGAAGTACTTCAATTAATGTTGGCGCCTCAGGCGGAACACCTCCTTATTCAGGCACTGGTCCTTTTAGTGTTGGAGCCGGTGTTCATACTTACACTGTAACAGACGCTAATGGATGTACAGCCATCACAACTCAAACAGTTTCTCAACCAAACTCCATCAGTCTTAGTGCAAACATCGGCTCTATTTCCTGCTATGGAGGAACAACTACTGTTAACATTTCAGCAACCGGCGGATCTGCTCCTTATGCCGGAACAGGTTTATTTACTCGTTCTGCAGGGAGCCATACGTTTTGGGTAACAGATGCATTGGGATGTAGCCAAAGCATTACTGTTACACTCACTCAACCATCAGCCTTAACAGTTAGTGCGATTAACGGAACCATCAATTGTAACGGTGAAACAACCACAATGAATGTTTCTGCAAACGGTGGTACCGCACCTTATACAGGTACAGGAATCTTCACTGTAAACGCTGGTCCTTATTCCTATACGGTAACGGATGCCAATGGCTGTTCAAGTAGTATAAACGGAGCTATCTCTCAACCGAATGTATTATCAGCATCCGCTATTAACGGAACCATTGGCTGTAATGGCGGAACAACAACTGTAAGCCTATCTGCTAATGGCGGCACTACTCCATATGCGGGAGTCGGAATATTCACTGTGAATGCGGGACCATATTCTTATACTCTAACTGATGCTAACGGCTGTTCTGCATCCGTGAACGGTAACATCACTCAACCTTCTGCCTTAACGGCATTAGCCATAAACGGCACTATTAATTGTTATGGCGGGACAACAACCGTAAACATTTCAGCCAACGGTGGAACCTTACCATATACCGGAACCGAGACCTATTCAGTGAATGCAGGTCCTTATTCCTATACTGTTACTGACGCCAACGGCTGTTCAACAAACCTAAACGGAAACATCACTCAGCCTTCTTTATTAACTGCTTCTGCGGTCAGCGGAACCATTATCTGCGGAGGAACAACAACTGTAAGTATTAGTGCCAACGGGGGAACTGCACCTTATGCCGGTGTTGGAATTTATACCGTGAATGCAGGACCATACAGTTTTACAGTTACTGATAACAATGGTTGTACTGCCTTTGTGAACGGGAACATCTCCCAGCCTTCTGCCTTAACAGCTTCTGCTGTAAATGGCACAATCAATTGTAATGGCGGAACCACTACGGTTAACATTTCTGCCAGTGGCGGTACCGCGCCTTATTTTGGCACCGGAACATTCACGGTAAACGCTGGCCCTTATACCTATACAGTAAGCGATGCAAACGGTTGCTCAACGCTCCTGAACGGACTTATCTCGCAGCCTGCAGTTCTAATAACGGCAGTTTCAAGCGGAACCATCGGCTGTAACGGAGGAACAACTACACTAAACATTTCGGCTATCGGCGGAACAGCACCCTATACGGGTACCGGAATTTTCACTGTTAGTTCAGGACCTTACAGTTATACTGTTACCGATACCAAAGGCTGTTCAACAAGCGTAAATGGTAGCATTACTGAGCCAAGTATTTTAACAGCTTCGGTAATAAATGGAACCATCAAATGTAACGGTGGCACAGCAACCATAAGCATAAACGCAAATGGAGGAACTGCGCCCTACTCAGGTACAGGGATATTTACTGTGAGTGCAGGTCCATACACGATGACCGTAACCGATGCTAATGGTTGCTTAGTAAATGCAAACGGAAACATCGCTCAACCTTCTGTTTTAACGGCTTCTGCTGTAAACGGAACTATAGCCTGCGGGGGAACAACAACTGTAAACATAGACGCAAGTGGCGGTGTATCTCCTTATACCGGTGTTGGAATTTATAGTGTAATTGCCGGGCCATACACGTTCACTGTAACTGATACAAATGGATGCACAGCACTGGTAAGTGGCACCATTACTCAACCGTCTGCCTTAACTGCTTCCGCCATAAATGGTTCAATCAGCTGTAATGGTGGTACAACCACGTTAACTATTTCTGCAAGTGGCGGAACTGCTCCATATATTGGAACCGGAACCTTTGCCGTGAATGCAGGTCCATACTCTTATACTGTTACTGATGCAAATGGGTGTTCAACAAACATTAACGGTAACATCGGTCAACCGAATGCATTAACTGCTTCTGCACTAACAGGATCTATAAACTGTTATGGTGGGTCCACCACAGCAACTGTTTTTGCTCTTGGAGGAACTGCACCTTATTCAGGTATAGGAATCTTTACCGTTTACGCTGGTCCTTATTCCTACACGGTAACAGATGCTAATGGATGTTCAACAAGTGTAAGCGGAAGCATTACGCAGCCAAATGCATTAACTGCATCTGCGTTAAACGGCAGTATAAATTGCAATGGCGGAACAACTACCGTGAACGTATCTGCATTAGGAGGAACTGCTCCTTATTCAGGTATAGGATCTTTCACTGCAAGCGCGGGTGCGTATACCTATACTGTTTCAGATGCTAACGGCTGTTCAGCAAACGTGAGTGGAAACATTAGTCAACCAAGCGCAATAACGGCCACTGCCTTATTTGGCACCATTAACTGTTATGGTGGATCTACAACCCTTAGCATTTCTGCTAGCGGTGGAACGGCTCCATACACCGGTGTTGGAACCTTCTCAGTAAACGCTGGTGCATATAGCTATACTGTTACTGATGTTCATGGCTGTTCAACAAGTGTAAATGGAAATATAAGTCAACCGGGAGCATTAACCACTATTGCTACAACTGGCAGTATCTTATGTAATGGTGGGTCTACTACTGTTAACATTAGCGCTAATGGCGGCACTGCCCCTTACTCAGGGATAGGAACATTTACTGTATACGCAGGCCCATACAGCTTTACCGTTACGGATGCCAATGGCTGTACCGAAGGCGTTAGCGGCAACATCTCACAACCATCTGGCTTAATTGGTAATGCTACATACGGAACTATCAACTGTAACGGTGGAGCAACAACAATAAACATTTCAGCCAACGGTGGAACTGCCCCCTATTCAGGTATAGGAATATTCACCGTAAACGCAGGTCCATTCAGCTATACCCTTACGGATGCCAATGGATGTAAAACAAGTGTAGGCGGTAACATTTCTCAACCTTCTGCATTAATGGCTTCTGCTGTAAACGGAACTATTACTTGTAATGGTGGGACTACTACTGTGACTGTATCAGCAATTGGTGGAACTGCACCTTACACAGGCACAGGGACATTCACTGTTAATGCAGGCCCATACAGCTTTACTGTTACAGATGCTAATGCGTGTACAGCAAGTATAAGCGGAACAATTACACAACCAAATACATTAACGGCGTCTGTAATTGCAGGCACCATCAATTGTAACGGTGGAACCACCACTATTAATGTTTCCGCACTTGGCGGAACTTCACCTTACTCGGGCACTGGAACATTTACTGTGAGTGCAGGTTTGTATAGTTATACAGTAACTGATGCTAGTGGTTGTTCTGCAAGTGTCAGTGGCAACATCACTCAACCGAGCGCAATAACTGCATCTGTAACACATGGAGCTATCACCTGTAATGGTGGTACTACCACTTTAACTCTTTCTGCTCTTGGAGGAACTGCACCATACACAAACACAGGAACATTCACATTGAGTGCTGGCCCATTTACCTATACTGTAACAGACACCAATGGCTGTTATGCAACAGTAAGCGGAACCATCACCCAACCGAACCTACTTACCGCATCATCTGAAAACGGAACTATCAACTGCAATGGAGGAATTACCACAGTGAGTGTTTCTGCTAGTGGAGGAACTGCGCCTTACTCAGGCACAGGTATCTTCACAGTATATGCCGGTCCTTATACATATACCATTACTGACGCTAATGGTTGTATTGCAACAGTAAGCGGTACTATATCCCAGCCTTCTGTTTTGATAGCATCTGCTGTAAATGGAAGTATCGCATGTGGAGGCACCACAACGGTAAACATTGGTGCCAGCGGCGGAACTGCTCCTTATTCCGGAACAGGGATTTACACAGTTGTCGCCGGACCTTATAGCTTCAGCGTTACTGACGCTAACGCTTGTCTTGCGATTGTAAGCGGAACCATATCACAACCTGCTGCCTTAACCGCATCTGCAATTAATGGCTCAATTAATTGTTATGGTGGAACAACCAGCGTTAACATCAGTGCAAATGGAGGTACTGCCCCCTATTCAGGAACCGGAACATTTACAGTAATGGCCGGTCCTTACACATTTACAGTTACAGACACTAATGGATGTTTAACAAGTGTGAATGGCAATATCAGTCAACCTTCTGCTTTGGTGGCATCTGCTGCAAACGGCACCATCAATTGTAACGGTGGTACCAGCACGGTGAACATTTCTGCCAGCGGCGGTACCGCGCCTTATTTTGGCACAGGCACATTCTCCGTGAATGCAGGTCCTTTCACCTTAACAGTTACCGATGCCAATGGCTGTACAACAAATGCGAGTGGCAACATGGCAGAACCACCTACATTAAGCATTTCCTCAGCGCATGGATCTGTTTTTTGTTATGGCGAAACCACAACACTTAATATTTCTGCTTCCGGAGGCACTGCCCCATATGCAGGAATTGGCACCTACAGTGTTTCTGCCGGCACTCAAACATTCACAGTACTCGATGCTTTGGGCTGCATGGCAACAACTGTTGTTACTGTAACTCAGCCGAATGCCCTGGTCTTGAATTTTAGCGCCGGTACTATTTTGTGTAATGGAGGCACCACTGCTTCTACAATCACAGCATCAGGCGGAACCGCCCCTTACGGAGGTACCGGAGTTTTCACTGTTTCGGCAGGTGTTCAAACCTTAACCATAGTCGATGCTCAGGGATGCACTGCTTCGAGTGTGGTTACCCTTACTGAACCTTCTCCTTTAGTGTTAAATTTTGCTGCTGCTAACATCCTTTGTAATGGAGGCACAACTTCTGCCACAATTACGGCATCAGGTGGCACTGCGCCTTATTTTGGAACCGGAGTGTTTGTTATCTCCGCCGGTAGTCAAACATTAACTATAATCGACGCACAGGGCTGCACCGCAACAAGTGTAGTAAACATTACTGAACCCTCGCCTCTCTCAGTTACTGTTAGTTCAGGAAACATTCTTTGTAATGGAGGGAACACCTCCGCCACAGTTAGTGCTTCCGGAGGAACTGCTCCTTATGGCGGTACAGGTACATTTGTTATAGGTGCAGGCGTTCAAACTATAACCGTTGTCGATGCACAGGGCTGCAGCGCTTCAACCGTTATTAGTGTCACTGAACCAAATATACTCACCCTAAGCTTTGTTCATGACAGTATTACCTGTAATGGGGGTTCTGCAAGCAGCACCATTAGTGCTTCAGGTGGCACATCCCCTTATGGAGGTACTGGAGTTTTTATGGTAGGTGCAGGTGCTCAAACATTAACGGTTATCGACGCCCAGGGCTGTACCGCTTCAACTGTTGTGAACATTAGCGAACCATTGCCACTTAATATTAATTTTGTCACTGATAGCATACTCTGTAGTGGCGGTAGCGCATCCGCAACCATTAGTGCTACAGGAGGAACTGCGCCATATGGTGGCACAGGCACTTTTACACTTTCCGCAGGTATTCAGACTTTAGTTGTGATTGATGCTCATGGTTGTATTACCTCTAGTGCGATTTCACTTACTGAACCCTCACCTGTTGTTATAAGCATACTTGCCGATAGTGTATTGTGCAATGGCGGCTCTGCCTATGTTACCGTAAGTGCCACCGGCGGAATAGCCCCTTATAATGGCACGGGCTTATTCCTGGTTTCAGCCGGTGTTCAAACGTATACAGTAAGTGATGCAAATGGGTGTTATTCTTCAGGCATTATCAATCTAACTGAACCTAGTCCGCTTTTAGCCACTTTTGTTGCTGACAGCATACTTTGTAATGGAGGCACAGCTTCGGCAACAATTTCTGCAAGCGGAGGCACTGCGCCATACACCGGAACAGGTATATATTTCCTTACACCAGGATTTTACTCCTATCAGGTCACAGACTATAATGGTTGCACAGAAAATGTTTCAAGGTATATAACAGAACCTTCTGCATTAGTAGCTTCATTCTTCGAAGACAGCATTCGATGTTATGGTGGGTATGCCACCATTGTTGTGGGTGCATCAGGGGGAACTTCGCCTTATACTGGTGTAGGCACCTTCACCGTGTTTGCCGGAAATCACAATTATACAGTAAGCGACACCAATGGCTGCACTACCTCTACCATTTTAACAATCACTCAACCACCTCAACTGGTAGCAAACTCCATTGTAAACACAAACATTCTCTGTCACGGCGACTCAGCCTCGGTAACCGTTTTTGCCACCGGAGGAAGCGGTTCCTATCTGAACATGGTCACCGACAGTATGCCCTGCATGAACGATTCACTCAGAGCCATGCTGGCAGCCAATGGAGGTACAGTGCCTTATTGGGGCCCTGATACATACATGGTGCCTGCAGGAACCTACACGTATGGTGTCGTCGACTCCCGTTGCTGCTGGGATACAGCCCAAATTACCATTACAGAACCACTACCCCTACTTGCAGGTTCAATCTTAGGCGATATTGCCTGCAATAATAACCCTACCAACTTTACTATAACGGCAAGCGGTGGAACAAGTCCTTATTCGGGTACCGGGATACAATCCATGCCAGCGGGATCGTACACTTTTCAGGTATTTGACGCGAACAATTGCCAGGATACGACGGTAGTAACTATTGACACGACATTCTGTACAGGCTTCGAAGAAAATGTTTTAGCCGAACACAGTGTATTTGTTTACCCTAACCCCAACAATGGTAGCTTCAGAATATCAGGACTTTTTGAAGGTAAAGGGCGAATATTAAGTCAATCAGGACAATTGATAAGAGAGCTTGAGTTTAAAGAAAATGAAGAAATCCTCATCGAAAACCTGGCAAAAGGCCTTTATTTTTTGGTGACCCCTCAATTGAAAACAAAAATCGTCGTCTTATCGGATTAGGAGTTCATTAGCCAAAACATTACTAGAAGCCACACTGTTGTTGAGTGTGGCTTTTTACGTGTTGGTTTGATGAAAGCAGTAGCGCATTCTGTTTCACGGACTATTTGTTGTTTTCTTAGTTCGCTAAGAAAAGCAAGGCTTTTGAAGTTTCCGTATAAACAACAAAGGTTCAAACTTTCGTTTGAACCTTTTTGCAATTATCAGCGGAGAAAGAGGGATTCGAACCCCCGGAACCTCGCGGTTCAACAGTTTTCAAGACTGCCGCAATCGACCACTCTGCCATTTCTCCGGCGCAAAAGTAATAATTTCTTTGATTATGCAACACCCGTAATCAAAAATTACTTTTTATCCACTCGCGACCCTTCCCACTTTTCAAGAACAATTCTCTTTTGCGTGCTTGAGTGTGGTTGTCTAGTTTTTCTGATTGAAGTAATATCCAAGGCACTCCATGTTTCGTAGACCTTACAAGGCCCGAATTGTGGCGGTGAAGTCGTTCAGTCGGCTCATCCAAATGAGAAGAACCTACATAATTTTTTAAGGTAATTTGGCTGCGAAGAATATAAATACAAGCCATTCGATTTACAGTTATTCCTCGGCAAATCGCCAGTGGCGATTTGACGGGCACTTGTGAAAGCGGCGGACAGGCAAGACTGCCGCAATCGACCACTCCCTCCAAAGGCGGGCAGGCTGCCATTTCTCCGGGGGCGAAATTACTACTTTTTTCATATTCACAAGGTCTTCATCCTAAAATTATGGCTAACTTTATGCAGAGGCAGTTTGGGAACAGTTTTTAATACATTTAGGAGCCTTTTTTGGGTTCTGCTTTTTGGTTTTTCTACCGTAAAATCCCAAAACTTTGCATATGGCAGCATGGCCTGCTTCAATATTCCTGAACAACAGGCTTTTATAGAATCTTACCTCACAATCGTTGGCAATTTGCTCTCTTCAAAAGAAGTGAACGGCGCTTTCCAAAATTCGGTTAAAGTAAACGTTAGTATTACCGGGGATTCTGGAATTGTTCTGAAAAAAGAATACAATGTCCTTAGTCCGGTTTATAGCAATTCCCTTCAGGCCCCCTCCTTCATTGATGTTCAACGTTATCCCCTCAAAAACGGAAACTATACCTTGTTTATTAAGATCGACGATAATAATAATCCTTTTAAAAAGCCGTTTGAATTCAGAAGATCCTTTGGAATCAATTACTTAGCAAATACTTTACAACCTTCAGGCATACAGCTGCTTGAACGGTTTCAAAAAACCCAAACGCAAAACAACCTGAGTAAAAGCGGGATAGAGATGATTCCATATACCGTGAATTATTACCCTGAGTCCCAAACTCAACTGCTTTTTTATTTTGAAAGTTATAATTCAGACACAGTGCTTGGCAAGAACAAATCTCTTGTGTATACTTATTACCTGCAAAACGCCCAAAATACGGCTAAATTGAACGAGTACGGTTCCTTCAAAAAACAAAAAACCGCAAAGGTAAATCCACTCCTGGGGAAAATCGATATTTCAAAACTACCTACCGGCTCCTACTATCTTGTAATAGAATTAAGAGACGAAAACAATACCTTGCACATAAGTGAAAAACTCCAATTCCTAAGAATGAATACAAATCCAAAGGATGTAGTTATGCATCCAGCTACTGAAAAAAACTCCTTTGTTGAATTTTTTGAAAACAGAAACAACCCCGACAGTTTAAAACTGTTTGTGGAATGTTTATGGCCTATAGCTGACGGGCTAGATAAAGAACGCATCATTAACACGGCCATTAAAAAGGATCCTGTGCTAATGAAAAATTTTGTGACTGACTTTTGGCAACGCCGCGCCGCAGATACAGCCAATCCATATAAAATGTGGACAGTTTATTTTAAAAGTGTACAGGAAACGATGGTACTGTTCAGATGTGGTAAACAGCCCGGATACAGCGGAGACCGTGGCCGTGTGTACCTGCAATATGGCAAACCTAACCAAAGAACCATTGAAAATTACGAACCCAATACATTTCCATATGAAATATGGCAATACTACCGCACCACAGATGCCAGCACCGGAAGGTATTACAGCAACAGAAAGTTTGTTTTTGTGAACCATGCCCTTGGTGATGATTGCCATCAATTGATACACAGTGATATGCCCGGAGAGATCAACAATGCCCGCTGGAAATTTGACATCACACGAAGAAACAACGAGGGGAAAGCTGACCTGGAAAACCAGACCCCAAGCGGCACCCAATACAATCAGTTCGACGAGATATACAGCAACCCACGTTAAAGACCTATGCCAGAAACTAAAGTTGCGGTCGTTATTCTAAATTACAACGGCAAACACCACCTCCAAAAATTTCTACCTACTGTTGTCAGCCACACACATGGACACGATATATATGTTGCCGACAATTGCAGCACTGATGATTCGGTAGAGTTTTTGAAGAACACATTTCCTCAGGTTAAACTGTTGCTTAACCAAAACAACTTTGGTTATGCAGAAGGATACAACCAAGCCTTAAAGCACATTCATTCGGAATATTATGTGTTGTTAAACTCAGACGTAGAAGTAAGCCAGGGCTGGATTGAGGCGCTTCTAAATACTATGGAAAAAAATCCTGCAGCAGGAGCCTGCCAACCCAAATTGCTGGATTATACACACAGGGAAATGTTTGAATATGCGGGAGCTTGTGGAGGTTTCATCGACGCCCTGGGTTATCCCTTTTGTCGCGGTCGACTTTTTAATCATCTTGAAAAAGACAGTGCTCAATACAACAATGGCAGAGAGGTTTTCTGGGCCTCCGGCGCCTGTTTGTTTGTCCGTGCTGAGGCATTTCACCGGGCCGGTGGTTTGGATGGCGATTTTTTTGCCCATATGGAAGAGATTGATCTTTGCTGGAGAATGAAAAACCTGGGTTTTACTATTCTGATAGAACCCCGGTCAACTGTCTACCATCTTGGAGGAGGTACTCTGGAAAAACAATCAACGAAAAAAACGTTTCTGAACTTTCGCAATAACATTAGCACCTTATTTAAAAATGAGCAAGCGCTTATGCTTCTTTACAAAATCCCACTCAGGCTGGTGTTGGATGGCATTGCTGGCTTAAAATTTCTTTTGAGCGGACAGGCACTTCACACATTGGCTGTGTTAAAAGGACATTTGCATTTTTACGCCTGGATTCCTTCTCTTTTAAGAAAACGGAAACAGATCCGCGCGCAAGAGGGGTTTCGCTATTCCAAATCGGGCATTTACAAAGGGAGTATTGTTTACGAGCATTACATTTTGGGCCGCAACCTATTCTCTGAGCTAAAGCGCGGCTTTTTTTCTGAACGCCAATAAACAAATTATGGTGATAAATCCATTCACCAGGATAAGTTCATTTCCAATTTGATACCCTTCGGGGCGGCTAAGAGTGTATTGTTTTAGAGCATAACACAACATGGGACCCACGAGGCAGGCAAGAGGCACCAGCCGGTCCTTCAACTTGATTTTTGTAAACAAGCCAATAAAAAACAAGGCCAATAGCGGACCATAGGTGTAACCGGCCACCATTAGGATGGTAGTGATAATAGCCTGTTGGTTCAATTGATTAAAAAGCAGGATGACCAGCCAAAGTAAAAAAGCATAACCTATATGTATTAGGATTCTGAACTTAGATTTAATTTTTGCAGAAACCGGTTTTTTTTCAATTTCCAAAATATCAATATAGGTGGATGTAGTGAGTGTGGTTAATACACTATCTGCACTGCTGAACGTGGCAGCCGTTAATCCTATAATAAACACCATGCCCGCAAATGTTCCCAGGTGATTTAACGCGAGGTGCGGGAAAACCTTATCTGTAATTACTTTTCCGCTTAGCGCATCGGTAGGAAGCGGGATGCCGGCATAATCATAATATTGGTACAACAAGACGCCAAGTGAGAGAAAACAAAGTGTTACAATCACCATTACAATACTGAACCAAAAAATATTTTTCTGAGCTTCCTTCAGGCTCTTACAACTCAGATTTTTTTGCATCATGTTCTGATCAAGCCCGGTCATGCAGGCAGCAATAAATACCCCACCTAGAAATTCTTTAAGCACAAAATTGCTTTTATTAAGATCAAAAAAGAAGGTCTCGGAGTACTCCGAGCTATAAATGCCTTTCACAGCCTCAAAAAAGGAAAGACGCATACCATGTATTATGGCTGCGATGGATAAAACCACACCTAAAACCAAAAATAAAGATTGGAATGTATCAGTGAACACCAGTGTTCTAATCCCTCCCTTATAGGTATACAGCAGCATCAGGAGCAGGATGACCGAAACACTCCATTCAAAAGAGATTTTGTATTCACCCATACGGTCGAACACAAAAAACTGAATAACGCTTGCCGCGAGATACAATCGTCCGGCTGCACCCAGCAAACGCGAGAGGATAAAAAAAACTGAGCCCGTTTTCTGACTCACCCTTCCGAAACGTTTTTCAAGGTATTCGTATACCGAAACCAGATTCATTTTGTAATAGATGGGCAATAAAACGTGGGAGATAATAAAATACCCGACAAAATAGCCAAACACCAGTTGCAAATACGAAAAATGGGCAGTTCCAACTGTTCCGGGTACAGAAATAAATGTGACACCGCTCAGAGAATCCCCTATCATGCCAAAGGCCACCAGATACCAGGGCGATTGTTTATTGCCTATGAAATAGGTGTTTGCAGTGCTGTTCCGGGAGGTATACCAGCCAATGCCGAGCAACACGGCAAAATACAATAGAATAAAGATGAGTATGGCAAAGGGGCTTAGCACCGATTACAAAAATTAAAAATTTAGTCCTATAATTTTAACACAAAATGAATAGTTCTAAACACCACCGATTGAATAAGCTGCATTCTCGTCTAAAAACGGCGATTCCAAGCGCAATGAACCTTATAGAACTCTGAAATTGATTACATTTGAAAGCAAGTTCACGATAAATCAAGTGCGGAATTCTATGCGTTTAGTGTCTTTATGCAATTAAAAAGCTACTTGTACTTCAGTATATGCTTGGCTACAGCGGGTTTAAAGGCTCAAACCGACACTTCTAATTTTACCCCAATAAGCTCCGGTATTGTTAAATTCGCTCCCTTCTGTGAACCTTTTGTTTCGGAGCTTGAAAACTACAAACCACAAGCAGCAGCTATTTACGCTACAAATGCAGAGGAATACGACCTTGGCAACACCGGTAAAAACGCAAAATTATTCCAATACCTGGCCGCAGGATTTGAAATCCCTTTTTACAGAAAATACATGTATGATGGCAACCGGCTTGTTCATGCTTTTGCGCTTAGTGCCGTTCTTAGTTTCCATCTTTTTTGGGATCCACTTGAATTGAGCAGTTCACCCATATTGAACACCGATTACCGACTTGGTGCTCTCTGGCTAAAATACATCCGCTTTTATCAAGGACAACAGATTAAAAACATTTCTCTTAAACTCTCTCCGGTAAACCACGAAAGCACTCATATCGGCGATGACCTAACCATATACCGCATTGACAAAAGTTACCCGATCACACGGGTGAATGTGTCGTATGAATTCAGCGAATTGGATATTACATTAAACGACCCGAACGGCAGTTTTGAACAAAACCATTCTTTTCGTCTGGGCTTAGTGTACCGTATTAATACCGGCGATTACTATTCCATCAATGAGAAGGATGGCGATCCAAGTCTGGCAAAGCCTTCCGGCTTAAGAACAGAAGTGTTTGCCGGATATAATTTAGTCAGAAGCAAAGGTCCATTAACCTGGAAAAAATGGAGAAACGTCATCTCAGCCGAATGGAGAAATCGAGCGCGGTACAATTACCCTCAGTTCACTACTGAAAATGGACTTGTGAAATTATATGAAGCCGGACCCGGAAGAATCAACAGCTTTGCACTCTATTTCGGTTATAAATATGTTAAAGAAAAAGGACCTACCATTGGTATGTACCTTAACGCCTACGCCGGTCTTAATCCCTATGGCCAGTTCAGAAACAGAAGTAATTTTCAGAGTTATGGGTTTACGTTTATAATGGAGTGACGCGTGATAACACTATCATATTTATTACTGAGTATTTCCTACCTTTAAGCACTCTTGGAATTCAGCTCTAAAATAATCGAACAGGCCGTTGATGCCTTTGCCCAATTGCCCGGCGTTGGCAAAAAAACTGCGCTTCGTTTTGTTTTGCATGTTATAAAGCAGGACAAAGCCGATAGTGAGCAACTCAGCGACATCATCAAAAGACTTAAAACTGACCTGAGGTTTTGCTCAAGCTGCCACAACATTTCTGAAACCGAGTTCTGCGGAATATGCAGCAATCCCTCAAGGGACAGCAGCACCATTTGTGTTGTACAGGATTACAGAGACGTAATGGCCATAGAAAACACGGGTTTGTACCGCGGACAATACCATGTTTTGGGCGGCCTTATCTCCCCTATCGAAGGCATCAGTCCGTCCGGCTTAAACATTGAAAGCCTGATTCAGAAATTGCAGACCGGAAAAGTTCAGGAAATCATTCTTGCCCTCAACGCAACCATGGAAGGTGAAACCACTTCCTTTTACATTTTCCGGAAGGTGGCTCCTTATGCGGTTAAACTTAGCGCCATTGCACGTGGGTTAGCTGTTGGAGATGAGCTGGAGTACGCCGATGAAATTACCTTGGGACGCTCCATACAAAACCGCATCCCCTTTGAGTCTGTACTCAAAAAATAAGCTTCTTTAAGGCCTGCTAATTCGTCATCAATTTCAGTCAATAAACGCCAGGCAGTCAGGTAAAAACGGGCTTTTCCCGACGACTTTTCAGGTTTCTAAGATTGGAACGGCTTGTGCATATCTTAAGCAAAACACAGAAAATGAACCTGAACAACTACACCATCAAATCACAGGAGGCCATCCAGCAGGCCTTACAAATAGCATCTGCTAACGGACATCAAGCCATTGAACCGGCACACATACTAAAAGGCATTCTGGAAGTTGATGAAAACGTGACCCCATTTCTGCTGAAAAAATTAAACATTAATCCTGCTTCGTTCACAAAAACTGTGGACAGCATGATACACGCTTTGCCTAAAGTCAGTGGAGGTCAACCCTATTTATCAGGGGCTTCAAATACTGCTATGGGCAAAGCCAGCGCTTACCTCAAGGAATATAAGGATGATTATATCTCCATAGAACATCTTCTGCTAGGTCTCCTGCACTCAGGAGATGCTGTAGCTTCCCTGATGAAAGACTCAGGTTTAAAAGAAAAAGAACTTAAATCGGCCATTGCCGAACTCAGAAAAGGTGAACGTGTAACCAGCCAGTCGCAGGAAGAAACGTATAACTCACTGAATAAATTTGCTATTAACCTTAACAAACAAGCCCAGAGCGGAAAACTGGACCCGGTAATTGGTCGTGATGAAGAAATTCGTCGTGTTTTGCAGATCCTTTCCCGCCGTACAAAAAACAATCCAATATTAGTAGGTGAGCCGGGCGTAGGAAAAACGGCAATCGCCGAAGGTCTGGCCCACCGTATCATCAGCGGTGATGTTCCTGAGAATCTGAAAAGCAAACAGGTGTTTTCTCTTGACATGGGTGCCCTAATTGCAGGCGCAAAATACAAGGGGGAATTTGAAGAACGTCTAAAATCAGTTATAAAAGAAGTAGTAGGCAGCAATGGTGAGATTATTCTTTTTATAGATGAAATCCACACCCTGGTTGGTGCAGGAGGAGGTGGCGAAGGCGCAATGGATGCCGCAAACATCTTAAAACCTGCTCTCGCAAGAGGTGAGCTTCGGTCAATAGGCGCCACTACACTCAACGAATATCAAAAATATTTTGAAAAAGATAAAGCACTGGAGCGCCGTTTCCAGAAAGTAATGGTAGATGAGCCTTCCGCTGAGGATGCCATTTCCATTTTACGCGGCATTAAAGAAAAATACGAAACCCATCACCATGTCCGCATTAAAGACGAAGCCATTATTTCGGCTGTGGAATTAAGTCAGCGTTACATCAACGACCGCTTTTTACCGGATAAGGCCATTGACCTTATGGACGAAGCCGCTTCCAAATTACGTATGCAGATCAATTCCATGCCTATAGAACTCGACGAAGTGGAGCGCAAGATCATGCAAATGGAAATTGAACGCGAAGCCATAAAACGTGAGAAGGAAGATAAAAAAGTAGCTGAACTGAACAAAGAAATTGCGGAACTGCAGGACAAAAGAAATGCTTTAAGAGCAAGATGGCAGGCAGAAAAAGAGGCCATAGAAAACGTACAAAAAATTAAAACCCAGATCGAAGAATTAAAACTAAGCGCCACAAATTATGAAAAACAAGGCGATTATGGTAAGGTAGCGGAGATCCGTTATGGGAAAATAAAAGACGCCGAAGCCAAGTTACTTGAACTCGAGAACAAATTGGGCGAAGCCAAAGCCAGCGGCTCACAACTTCTGAAAGAAGAAGTGGATAGCGAGGACATTGCCTCAGTGATTAGCGCCTGGACGGGTATCCCGATTAAAAGTATGCTTCAGAGTGAGAAAGAAAAACTGCTTCACCTTGAGGAGGAACTTCATAAACGTGTTGTTGGTCAGGATGAAGCCATAAGTGGGATAGCCGATGCGGTACGCAGAAGCCGTGCAGGATTGCAAGACGCCAAACGCCCGATTGGTTCCTTTATTTTTCTTGGAACAACCGGCGTGGGAAAAACCGAGTTGGCAAAAGCCCTTGCTGACTTTCTCTTCAACAACGAAAATGCCATGACCCGAATTGATATGAGCGAATACCAGGAGAGACACGCTGTAAGCCGTTTGGTTGGCTCCCCTCCGGGTTATGTGGGTTATGAGGAAGGCGGACAATTAACTGAAGCAGTTAGAAGAAAACCATACAGCGTGGTATTGCTCGACGAAATTGAAAAGGCCCACCCGGATGTGTTTAATATTCTTCTTCAGGTGCTGGACGATGGGCGCTTAACCGATAACAAAGGGCGTACCGTGAATTTCAAGAATAGCATCATTATCATGACCAGTAATATTGGTTCACATATTATTCAAGAGAATTTTGAGAACCTGGATGAGTATAACAAGGACGAAATAGTAGCGAAAACTAAAACTGAGGTTTATGATCTTCTGAAAAAATCTATACGTCCTGAATTTTTAAACCGTATTGATGAAGTCATTATGTTCGAACCGTTGAACCGCGAACAGGTTAAAGAAATTGTGATGTTACAATTTAAGGGCATACAACACCAACTGGAGGAACAAGGATTTAAAATTTCGATCACTCCCGAAGCTGCAGATTGGTTGTCGCAATTGGGCTATGACCCACAATTCGGAGCACGTCCGGTTAAACGGGTTATTCAGAAACAAATCCTGAACGAACTTTCCAAACAATTGCTAGCCGGCACGATTACTAAGGAGCAGGATATTGTTCTGGATATGTTCGATAACAAGTTTGTATTCATGAACAAAAAGAACCTGGTTAACTAATCTAATTTTACACTTCCAGCACCCAATCGTCCGATTGGGTGCTTTTTTTTGATGAAATGTGATTACTTTCATGCTGTGTATAGTGCATTACGGCAACAAATAGAACGATTTGTAAAACTGACTGAGCCCGAGTGGCAGATGCTATTGCCCCATTTGAAAATTGTTAGTTTCAAAAAACACCAGAATTTCTGCACTGAAGGCATAAAAGCGGATGAGGTGGGTTTTTTGCTAAACGGCATGATGAGACACTACTATACCAGAGAGGGAGAAGAAAAAACCACCTATTTCTATTTTGAAAATCATTTTGTTTGCTCATACATCAGCTGCATCACAGGACAAGCTTCTCAATTAACAATAGAGGCACTCAGCGACTGTCAATTGATCGTCTTTCCTTATTCCAAATTGGCTGCCTTGTTTGAAACAAACCTTAACTGGCAAAAATTCGGACGCCTGATTGCTGAATATCTTGCCATTGGGCTGGAAGAACGTATGGTTGGATTGCTCATGTTAAGTCCTGAGGAACGCTATCTGCAACTGATCCGGAGCAATAAAACCAAGATCATTGAACGCATACCTCAACATTACATCGCCAATTATTTAGGCATCACTCCGGTAAGTATGAGCCGTATACGGAATCGGGTGGCAAAAAAATAAGGTCCATTTTCTTATCTTTTGTTATCGTTTTTAAGACGTCTCCGCAGGCACCTTTGTATCATAAAAAACTAGCAGAAATGAAAACGAATCCAAATGCCCCGGGAATGCAGATCAAAAATGGCAAACTCATCTATTCCGAAATCTTGATCCAAGCTCCAACAGGAAAAGTATGGCAGATTCTCACGGATTTTAAATCATACCCGGACTGGAACCCTTTTGTACGTTCCTTAAAAGGAATACCAAAAGCTGGTGAACACATCGAGGTGCTGCTGCAGGCTCCAGAGGGCAAACCTATGGTATTCAAACCTAAAATACTGCGCTTTGATGAAAACAGTGAGTTGCGTTGGATAGGGCATTTACTTTTTCCATGGGTATTCGATGGTGAGCATGTGTTTAGATTGATGAAAAATAACGACGGCACCTGCACCTTACAACACTATGAAAGATTCAGAGGAATACTGGTTCCATTGATGAGGAAAATGCTGGAAAGCAATACGCTTGAAGGATTCAAATTACTTAATGAGGCTATAAAAAAACGTTGTGAATCGAGTTAAGTCTATGACCTTATCGCATGGAAAACAAATTGAAAAAAACCATGTCAACATCCAACTTGAACTTAGGCTTTGTCCTGTATTTTTCTGATTGCCTTCACAACGAACCTTCTTGGGAAGAATCCAATTAGCGAGACCAGAAGCCTGTTTAATATACCTTGCACAGCCACCGGTTTTCCTGTTAGCATGGCCTTGTAGCCATAGGCTGCCACGATTTTAGCGGAGGTCAGTTTTCGTCCTTTGATGACCTTGCTTTCCTGCTGAGCAGAAACTTCCTGAAAACCACTTTCGGTGGGTCCGGGACACAGTGCCGTTACAGTGACCCCTTTGTCCAACAATTCATTGCCTATAGCCTCAGAAAAATGAAGAACGTAAGCTTTGGTCGCATAATATACTGACATGAGCGGGCCGGGTTCAAAAGCTGCCATAGAGGCAAGGTTCATGATCTTCCCGCCTCCCTGAGCAATCATCTCTTTTACATAGAGTTTACAAAATTGTGTTAAGCAGGTTATGTTCAATTGAATCATCTGTTCTTCCTTATTCCAGTCGGTTTCATAAAAAAAACCAAAATCACCGAAACCGGCGTTGTTTATAAGGTAATCAATTTGGATCTTTTCTTTTTTAATCTCCTGATAAACTTCCAATGCCGCATCTTTGATGGAAAGGTCTTTAGAAATAATCTTGACCCGAATGGCATGTTTTTTTTCCAACTCCTCTTTTATCGCCAAAAGTTTATTAAGGGAGCGGGCTACCAAAACCAGATCTCCACCCTTAGAGGCATGAATTTTAGACAATTCCAGCCCTATTCCGCCGGAAGCGCCTGTGATGAGTGCAGTTTTGGACATAGGGACGGATTTGCTGACCCGAATATATCCTTTTAGAATTAATCCATCCACTCAAAAGCTCCACGCGAACCCGTTTTTTTATCGACAAGGTAAATTATAATTCACTCCAAGTTGAAGCGAAACGTTGCTGCTCAAGTAGGGATTAGACATGGCCCATCCTTTGGTTTTAGCCATCACAGTAAGATATCCCGCAAAATTTGTCTTGAAATAATATCTGCCCTTTAAACTCAGGGAACCACCGTTAATGTTGGTGTCGTCAAGAAAAGAAGTTGGTTGTTGCCAGAAACTTGCACTTATATCTGATTCAAAACGTTCTGACCATTTGTAATTATATAAACCAAATGCAATAGCAAGACCTCCGCTGTTTTTATTGGTGTAATTCGTAAGGTTCAGGAGCAGGTCATATTTTTCATATTGCATGGGTACAATAAGAGAAATGGCATTGCCAAAATGGGTTGGGGCATATTGGGCAAAGGCATTAAAGGAAAAATTACTGCTAACCCTGATTCTGTTTACAAAAAATAGGGCAGGATTCAGAAAATTAAGAAGAGACAGATTTTTCTGTTTAACAAGAAAGTTTTGTGCTTCAGGAGAAAGGTCTGAAAAACCAACTCTTCTGTTAACCCCATCCCCACCCGGAAAGGAGTCTCTGGCAATAAACGCCTCCTTGGGGTTATACATATCATAAACCCAGGCAGTAAGGTCAGAACCCGCATAATCCCGCTCCTCAGGGTCACTGCTTTCATGGGGCGGAGCTAATACCTTTACTGAATCACTTAATGAACTGGCAGAAAACTTAAAATAATTATAAACGTAATAGGCATTGTAAAGCAGCAGTGCGTTTTTTGGAAGAGATCGCCTTTTGTAAAAATCGTTAAGTGTTGTTTTTTCATTTAGGGCGATTTCGTATTGAACACCGGCCACATAGGAATACAAAAGCTCATCCGGACTACCGCCCTTAAGTTGGTTCAAAGAAGAATCAGATAAACCATAAACAGTACCATCCCAGCGATTTAGCATCCAATTACCGTTTTTTGCGTGTAAACCCTTCACACCCAATACGGCCTTGTGGCATTCCTCATGGGCCCAAACACCAAGTGGTATAGGTAATTCGCTAAAATAGCGTGAAAAAAGGAGACTTGTTCCGTATTTAAATACCCCATTCCAAAATTTTCTTGACCGCGTGTAAGGTTTTGTTTTAGGAAGAAAGATCTTATCACCAAGTTTATCAATGCCCCAAAATCCCAACTCGTAAAAGTCGTTCGACCATTCCAGCGCCTGATAGGTAGAGGGTGCAAAATAGGGTAGTTGCGTATTCTGAGGAACATCTAAAACCGGTGCATCAAGTCGCAATTGATAGGTGGTGGTGTCCTGTGCTTTTGAAGCAAGAAACAGAAGAAATAGGCCAAAAAAGAGTCTAAATTTTGGAAGGTACATACAGTAGTTTTCTCAACAAAAATAGATAAGTAAATGCACTCTCCTATCCCATATGCATGTGATATACATGATAAAACGCCCATAATCCATCGGAATAAGCAAAAACAAGTGAACTCTATAAAGTCTGAAACAGGATGGAATTCCCTGATTTTGAACTTCAAAGAGACAAACAAATTATTGTTCATAATTTATTTGCTTTGGAAAGGAACTTCTTGTATATTTGCACTCCGATTTACAAAGGCCTTTTTAACCCATTTGTCTTTAACAATCGAGTAACAGTGCGGGATAGAGCAGGGGTAGCTCGTTGGGCTCATAACCCAAAGGTCGTTGGTTCGAATCCATCTCCCGCTACCAACAAAACCCTTCAGCTTTGCTGAAGGGTTTTTTATTTTGCATCAAGCCCCAAGCTTGCTTGGGGCTTGATGCAAAATAAAAAACTCGACTCGCGCAGCGAGGCGGGTTTTGTTGGTGAAGCCCTCCACCAGGATCAGCGAGCCTGACGCAGGAGGGCGAGCTAATCCTTAAATACAGGTCGCTCCTACGGAGCTTCTCTCAGTTGATGCTGATATTGCAAAGAGCAGGTCCCTAAGGAACCTGTAATAATATCCAAGCCAGCAAAACTTATTCCTGTTGGTAAAGCCCTCCACCAGGATTGGCTAGCGAATGCCTTGTGGACATGATAATTTCTGATTGCGGAAGATGTAACCGCCAGAAATCAGATTGACCTATATTCTAATCCAAAATTATTATAGCACTACTTTTAGGTCCTGAACTGTTGATAATAATTAATGCAGTGTCTGTTTTCAAATATTAAGTATTTTGCACAAAATATAATTATGAAAAACAGCATCTTCATTTCTTCAGTGTTACTTTTGGTTTCATGTTCTAAAACAGAAACAAGTACCTGCGTATGTAAAGATAACACCGGCAAAGTTATAAGTCAACGAAGTCACTCAGGTGATAAAAAATCAGTAAAACAATTTGAAGACGAATGTCTCCGCGATGAAACCACAGTATCGCAAATAAGCTATAGTGGAACACTAACCACTACAAGTAGCACTTCAACACCATGCCAATTGCAATAATTTAAATTGAATCTTAAAGAACAAACCCACATCAGAAAATAAATTAACCGTTGGATATTCTAAGACCAAATAAAAATTGACGTGTTTTTTTCGCTAAAGGTCTTATTGCCCTCTCCTGAGTTTTCATACCTTTGAGGCTTTATGTCCCAAACCCACAAAGCCGGTTTCGTTACCATCATTGGTTGTCCCAATGTCGGCAAATCCACCCTCATGAATGCCCTGGTTGGTGAGCGCCTGAGCATCATCACCTCAAAAGCCCAAACCACCCGCCACCGCATTATGGGCATTGTGAGTGGAGACAATTACCAAATTGTGTTCAGCGACACCCCCGGCATCATCAAACCTTTGTACAAACTCCAGGAAAAAATGATGCAGTTTGTGATCAGCGCTTTTACGGACGCTGATGTTTTTTTATTGATTACCGATGTGTTTGAGGACATGCAGCTGGATGAGGCCTATATCGACAAATTAAAACACAGTGCACGGCCGGTGCTTTTGCTCATTAATAAAATTGACGTAGCCAAACAGGAGGTTCTCGAGCAAAAAGTTCTTGAATGGAAAGACAAGCTGCCCCAGGCTGAAATTTTTGCCGTTTCTGCATTAAAAAAGTTCAATATCGATAAAATCATGGATCGCATCATTGAACTTCTTCCCGCTTCAGAAGCTTATTACGATAAGGCTGAGTTCACCGATAAATCCGAACGTTTTTTTGTAAGTGAGATCATCCGGGAAAAAATTCTACTCAACTATAAAAAAGAAATTCCGTATAGCGTAGAGGTAATCATCAACTCCTTTAAAGAAGAAGAAAAGATCATCAAAATACAAGCGGATATTCTGGTGGAGCGCGACAGTCAAAAAGGCATTATCATTGGTGCAAAAGGCGCCTTGCTAAAAAAAACCGGCACCATGGCCCGTAAAGAAATGGAACAATTCTTTAATAAACAGGTGTTTCTTGAATTGTTTGTGAAAGTGGATAAGGACTGGAGAAGCAACGAAAACCGTTTAAAAAATTTCGGCTATTAATCCAGCCTTAGCGTTTTTACTGGTGTAAGGCGACTCAGCACCAAAGTAGGCAATAGCAACACCAGCAAACACACCGCCAGTGTTCCAAGGTTCAAATACAAAAAATACATCCAGTTAATTTCTATGGCCACGTGCTCCACGTAATAGGTCTCGGGATTTAGTTTAACCAGTTTAAAGTAATATTGAATCAGGCACAAACCAATGCCGGCTATGTTACCATACAGCAAGCCTTTGCCTGTTAAACGCAAACTGATCCATAAAAACAAGTTTCTCACTCTAAGGTTAGGCATACCGAGCGTTTTCAGCAGTCCAACCATGTTGCTTCGCTCGAGAATTAAAATTAAAAGAGCAGTGACCATGTTCACCGTGGCTACCAGAATCATGAGGATAACGATGATCACCCCATTGATGTCCAATTTATCAAGCCAAATAAAAATAGTGTAAAAAACATCCCTTATCCCTTCCACAGAATACGTATAACCACAAATTTCCTGAATTGTTTCTACCTGTTGTTCGGAATTCTCAAGTCCTGTGGTTCTTACTTCATAGGCGCTGGCCTCTCCTCCGCTCCAATAATTAAGTTTTTGTATCTGTCGAAGATCAATAATGGCAAGTGATTCGTCAAAGTCAGAGAAATCGGTCTTAAAAATGCCACAAATCTTAAAGGTTCTGGCACGTTTTTCAAAAGCTGTGTATTCCTGTTGTAGCAAACTATCATAGGATACCTTTTGAGCAATAAAATACACGAGCAATTTCGCTCCTGTATCCAAACCTAATTTGTCTGCCAGGGCCCGGCTAATGAATACTTCATTACTCACTTCCGTGCCTTTATAGTCGGGCATTTTCCCATCCACTAACTTTTTCTCTAAAAAAGTAAAATCAAATGTGCCATCCACACCTTTTAGTACTATTCCCTGGTTTTCGGTCTTTGTTTTGATGATGCCGTTCTTGAACCCAACTTTATGAATTCCTTTTACATAAGGCAATTGTCTGATGGCACCAAGCGCAGTATCGTTTAGCAAAATTGGGTTTGGCTCATTCCCTGAATTTTGGCCGGCACTTTTTATCACGACTTCAGCATTCAGTCCGGTTATTTTTGAGGAAATTTCCTTTTTAAAACCCAAAACAATGCTTACCGTAAGTAACATGACTGCCATGCCTGTTGCAATGCCAATAATGCCTATTTTTACGATTGGTTTAGAGATGCTGCTCTTGTTTAATCCCTCTCCCGAAATACGGTCTGCTATAAATTTTTCTATGTTCACTTCAAAAGCGCTTAGGCACAAAAATAAGAATTTGTTATTGCCCACCCTGTGTTTGTTTTGTTGTCTTCAGGGAGCGGCGCAACAAACCCCGGCCATTAAAGACTACAGTACGGTGGTTATTGGAGCCGCGCAGTTTGAGACCTACCTTCCTTTACTGAAAAACAAAAGGGTGGCCGTATTGACCAATGTCACCGGCAAAGTAGGGTCCACAAGCCTTGTCGACACCTTGCTTAAACTCAAGGTAAAGCTGGTGAAAATCTTTGGGCCCGAACACGGGTTCAGGGGCAATGTGGAAGCTGGAGAGAAGGTACAAACCAGCTACGATAAA
>Ga0154020_10001320_pt1 | contig 30705 bp, 22 predicted proteins | sample Klosneuvirus_201_FD_109709 | JGI IMG/M metagenome (GOLD analysis project Ga0154020, IMG submission 109709) | Active sludge microbial communities from wastewater, Klosterneuburg, Austria - Klosneuvirus_20160825_MG | ecosystem: Engineered > WWTP > Aerobic digester > Activated sludge | place...
AGCATAAGGGACATTAACCGGTGTGTTCGCCGTCAGGTTCACCGGCGTATTCGTCACATTCGCTCCGGCCGTGAAGCGCACCACATAGGCGCCCGTCTCGCTCGCCACCGCCGTGAACGTCCGCACACCCTCTGTACACACGCTGGTAATCGAGCCGCTTGGCAGGTTCGGGTTACAGTAGCTAGAAGGGTCGGTTGCCGACATATTGGGAATCTGTACTGTGCCGATGTTGGTGTAAGCCGGGCTGCCAGGCGCACCTGCGTTGCCCTGGCGGCAGACATTAGGCACGATCTGCAAGCCTGGAACCGGCCCAGGGTTGCTCAAGTTGAGCGACGCACCGGCGGCTGTGTAGAGCCAGACTTCGCCCGGCTGCAACAGTCCATTGCCGTCGCCTTTGAGATCACCGCTGACGACGGAGGTGAAGATGGGATTGACGCCCGGAATGTTGTCGGTGACGGTGATCTCGCTGAGCGGGATATCTACATTGCCGGTATTCGTGATGCGATAGGTCCACGTGACCGGTGCACCCGGCGCAATGACCGGAACACCCGCGGCATCGGGATTGTTGGCGTCGGCGCCATTGGTGAACTTGATGATATCGATATCGGGCGTCTGCGCACCGTTGCAGAAGACGTCCCAATCCTGGCCGCCTGGTCCAAGGATGCCGGGGGCATTGACCTGGTCACCACCAACCCAGGCGACCTGAACACCGTTCTCATCAAAGACCCCAATCGACAGATCGACGTGAACCTCGCGGTTGCTGCCGTTGTCCTGCCACTCCGAGACGGGCGGATAGGGCACAAGCAGGTTCAGATCGCCAGTCTGGTTGACAGAGATCTCGGTGAAGACCACATCTGGAGACAGCGGCTGGCGCACGCGCACATAGCCGTCCAGGCTCCAGCCAGCGCGCATACCAGTGGTCCAGATGCGATCGCCGCGTGTAGAGCAACTGTTATAGATAGCCGGCACTGAAAAGGTGAAACTTGGGCCGCTGTTGGGATCGGCCCACGTACGCGTGTCGCGTGGGGTCAGATCGGTTTGTGCGCGCGCGGCTGGCGCAAATAGAAAACTTGTGGAGAGAAACGCAAGCGTCAGCAGAAACGCCCACCCGATGATCGGCCCCAGGCCGATTTCTCTCTTCGATGTTGAATGTACCATTGGTCTTGTTCCTTTCCCTATACAACAAAGCCCGATTCGGAAGCAGATTGCACAACAATTAAGAGAGCGCTAACCGCTCACCTGCAGTGCAAGAATCACCACGAGACACCGCAACCAATTTCTGACGAAGAACTACGTCAATTGTCCTGTTGCACTGTTAATCATACTCCAACTTCTTTGAACTGCAACCTGCTTGTTTTTCTGCACGGCAATAAAGTCTCGCAGCGCATACAGCAGCTTATTTGTACGCCGGCGCCATGCAAATTCCGATGGGTGGATTGAGTTCGGCTTACTCTGACTGAAACGTGTAGGGATCGTCAAGCACGCCCATCCACTTGGCTGCCTATATCCTAAAGCTAATCTTGCTATCCTGCGCTTTCAGTTCGCTTACAGAAGATAGCAACACTTATTGGCAACTTCGATACCAGAAAGTCTCTCCAAGCGCATAGCAAGTCGATCTAGTGCTCTATTCTGCAAAGATTTACTACCTGGAGAGAGCGGCGTATGTAAATAGGAGGGGCAAATAAGGAGAGGGATGAGGCAATCGCCTCATCCCTCTCCGGCGAACAAAGATCGCAAATTAACGCAGCACTGCCGGCAGGAACAGGCGCTGATTAAAGTTAATCTGTGGCTCCGTAGTTGGGTCGAGCGCGGTGGGGAACTCGCTTTCACCACCCACATCGACGGCGGTGTTTGTGACGGTGTAAGTGGCTTGGCCGTTGACAACGACTTCCACAGCACCGCCGCTGCCTTCAACGGCCCAGCGTTCGGCGTCTACTCCCACTTCCGTCACTGTGTAGACGCCGGGCAGGAGATCTGACCACGTATAACTGCCGCCGCTTCCATCAAAGGAGGTGCAAGCGCCTGCTTCGTTCCCATTGGGGAAGGAAGGGCCTGCAATGCAAAGTGTGAATTGCACGGCTTCTTGAACTACATCACCCCACACGACAACTTTGGTTACAGTCAGGCTACCTACCGGCGTCGGTGTTTCGCTTGGCGTTGGTTCTGGCGTCACCGTTTCAGTCGGCGTCACCGTCTCGGTTGGCGTTACCGTCTCAGTCGGTGTGGGATCGGTGGGCGTCGGTTCTGGCGTCACGGTTTCAGTCGGCGTCTCGGTTGGCGTCTCAGTCACCGTTTCAGTCGGCGTGGGATCGGTGGGCGTCGGTTCTGGCGTCGCGGTTTCAGTCGGCGTCTCGCTTGGCGTCTCAGTCGGCGTGGGGATCTGTGTGTTTGTAAACGTGCAACTCACGACCTGACCTGGCTGCAGGTTGATCGTCACCGGGTTCGGCAGTGCTGATACTGTCGACTCTTCGTTGATGCTTTCACAAGTGATGTCCTCAAGCGTCCAACCGGTCGTCGTCATCTCGGCAATCGAGTAAACGCCCGGGAACAGCAGGCCGCTGTCGAACGGTGCAGCGCTGTCGGTCAAGGCGAAATCGATCGTGGCCTCGCCCTTGCGCAACGTGAAATCGAAGACATCGGCCGCGCCAGCCGGCTCGGTCACTTTGTCCACGATGATGCGTCCACCGCGCACGTTGCCAAAGGTGACGCTGGTTTCCTGTTCGCTGCTCACGGTGAAGCTCTGGCACAGATTGACCGTCGGCAACCAGCCGTCGACTTCAGCTTCGCACACCGTATACGCGCCGGGCGCCAGCTTTTCAAAGTTTACAAAGCCGCCTTCTGCGCCAGTCACACCGCTGGCAAGCGGCAGTTCGCCTTCCTCACGCGCCTCGGCGAAGACATCCATCTGCCAGCCGCTGATCGGCGCCTCATTCTCATCTTGCACGCCGTTAGCGTTTGTATCGTCAAATTTGCAGACAGACGCACTGCCCTTGCACAGCAGATGGTTGGCCGTGTGTCCGGCGATGCTCAGCACATGCGTGCCGCTTTTCTGCTGCCATTGCGTGTTGTCATCGCTGATGAACTTGCGCAGTGTGCCTTCCTCACTGACCGGGAAGACTTTGGTTTCCCCTGCCTGAAAAAGCCCCAATTTCACAAAGGAATTGGCTTTGCCATAGATGTCATAGGCGATGTAAGCGTCCCCGGCGGACTTATTGACCACTGTCAGCCGGAAGACCTGTTGCTCCGGGTTATAGCAACTGCCAAATGACGGGCTGGAGAGTGGCGGCGGCGCAACCATCAGTGGGCCATCGGCAGCCTGAGCCGAAGGCGCCCCCAGCAAGAGAAAAGGCAGCATAAGCATCGATGCCAGTATCGTGCGACCAAGTGATTTTTGCAGCAATGTGGTAATCGTTTTAGGAATATGCATAGTTGTCCTCCGGATTCAACTTGCCCTATAAGGACGGCCTTTATTTATCTATACAATTATCTTACAGCGAAATTTACGCGTTCTGCCTTTCTAAATACTGTCAATATGTGCAGCTAACTTGGGTGCGTTCCAAAAATTTGGCGAGAACGTCCCCGGCACTGGTCAGGAGGACTTGGTTAAACAGGGCCGCGCCTGACCAGCGCCGGGGACGTAACAAAAACTCGACACACGCCCAGCTAACCTTATACGTTCTTTATGGTCACAGGTTTTCGTCAGTAAAATGAAAGAAAACAACACGAAACCTTACGCTATAAGTCAAAATTAAAAGGAAGCTTCTGGGGAGTCCGCGATTATACATATCTGACCCTGTGATAGTTAGGTCTATCTCTCTGCCTGTTGGTATCATTAGAATCTATTTAGGTCTCCGACAATTGAATTTGACGGCGCCCCTACGCGGCGCTGCCAGCGTACGCATCAGATTATCAGCAGAAAGGATCCGCTCATGGCTGTGCAGGATTATTTTGGCGCAAAAGACACCTTTGACACCGGCAGCGGCAACGCGGTCATCTATCGTCTCTCCGCCCTGGAAAAACATGGCTTCAACATTGGCCGCCTGCCCTTCTCGATCCGCGTTCTGCTCGAAGCCGCTCTGCGGCAAGCCGACGGCTTCGAGATCACCAAGGAAGCCGTCGAGACCATTGCGGCGTGGCGCTCGGAAAGCGCCGGCAAGGTCGAGATTCCCTTCAAGCCCGCGCGCGTGATTTTGCAGGATTTCACCGGCGTGCCCAGCGTGGTCGATCTGGCCGCACTCCGCAACGCCATGGCGCGCATGGGCGGCGATCCCAACAAGGTTAACCCGCTCGTGCCGGTCGATCTCGTCATCGACCACTCGGTGCAGGTCGATCAATTTGGCAGCGTGCTGGCGCTCTTCTACAACGCCGAGCGCGAATTCGAGCGCAACCGCGAGCGCTATGAATTCCTGAAGTGGGGACAGGAAGCTTTCGACAACTTCCGCGTCGTGCCGCCCGCCACCGGCATCGTGCACCAGGTCAATCTCGAATACCTGGCCAGCGTGGTGGTGCAGCGCACCAATGGCGAGGCCATCGCCTATCCCGACTCGCTCGTCGGCACCGACAGCCACACGACGATGATCAACGGCCTGGGCGTGCTTGGCTGGGGCGTTGGCGGCATCGAAGCCGAGGCGGTCATGCTGGGGCAGCCGATCTACATGCTCCTGCCGGAAGTCGTCGGCTTCAAGCTGAACGGCGAACTGCCGCAGGGCGCCACTGCCACCGACCTCGTGCTGCGCGTCACGGAGATGCTGCGGGCGAGGGGCGTGGTGGGCAAGTTTGTCGAGTTCTACGGGCCAGGCCTGGGCAAGCTAAGCCTGGCCGATCGCGCCACCATCGCCAACATGGCGCCGGAATATGGCGCCACCATCGGCTTCTTCCCCGTCGACGAGGAGGCGCTGCGCTATCTCGTCGGCACGGGCCGCAGCGAAGAGCAGGTCGAGTTGGTTTCTCGCTATTGCAAGGAGCAGGGTCTCTTCCACACGGCGGACGCGCCTGACCCGGACTTCTCCGACACGCTCGCCCTGGACATGAGCACGGTTAAACCGGCGCTGGCCGGCCCCAAACGCCCACAGGATCGCATCGACCTGGACGGCATGAAGGCGATGTGGAACGCAGCGCTCATCGCTCCGGTGGGGCCGCGCGGCTATGGGCTGGAACGCAACGCGCTGGAGACGCGCGTCGAAGTGCAATTTGCCGGTCGCGAGTTTGAATTGAAGCACGGCGATGTGGTGATCGCCGCCATTACTTCCTGCACCAACACCAGCAACCCCAGCGTGATGGTCGGCGCCGGGTTGCTGGCCAAGAAAGCCGTCGAGCGCGGTCTGGATATCAAGCCCTGGGTGAAGTCGAGCATGGCGCCCGGCTCCAAGGTCGTCACGCGCTACCTCGACGAAGCCGGGCTGACGCCCTATCTGGAGGCGCTCAACTTCCACACCGTCGGCTACGGCTGCACCACCTGCATCGGCAACAGCGGCCCTCTGTCCGCGCCGATCAGCCAGGGAATCAAGCAGGGCGATCTGGTGGCCGCGGCGGTGCTTTCGGGCAATCGCAACTTCGAAGGCCGCGTCAGCCCGGATGTGCGCGCCAACTTTCTGGCCTCGCCGCCGCTGGTCGTGGCCTATGCGATTGCCGGCACCGTCAACATCGATATGGAAACCGAACCGCTTGGCTATGACCCCAACGGCAACCAGGTTTATCTGCGCGATGTATGGCCGACCCAGGACGAGATTCAGCAAACGATCCGCCGCGCACTCAAGCCGGCGATGTTCCGCGAGCAATACGCCAATGTTTTCGACGACAACGAGGAATTCAACGCGGTTAAGGTGGCAGGCGGTGAACTCTTTGCCTGGGCGCCAACCAGCACCTACATCAAGGAGCCGCCTTTCTTCACGATCACGCGTGCCGTGCCGCCCGTGCAGCCGATCGTCGGCGCACGCGTGCTGGCCGTGATGCCCGACAGCACCACCACCGATCACATCAGTCCCGCAGGCAACATTGCACGCAATAGCCCGGCTGCTCGCTATCTGGAAGCGCACGGCGTGCCGCGCGAGGAGTGGAACAGCTACGGCTCGCGCCGCGGCAATCACGAAATCATGATGCGCGGCACCTTTGCCAACATTCGCATCAAGAACCAGATGCTCGACGGCGACGAAGGCGGCGACACCGTCTACATCCCGACGATGCAAAAGATGCCGATCTGGGACGCGGCCGAAAAGTATGTGGCGGATGGCACGCCCTTGATCGTACTGGCCGGCAAGGAGTATGGCACCGGTTCCAGCCGCGACTGGGCGGCCAAGGGTGTGCAGCTTCAGGGCGTGCGCGCCGTCATCGCCGAAAGCTTCGAGCGCATCCACCGCAGCAATCTGGTCGGGATGGGCATCCTGCCGCTCCAGTTCAAGGCGGGCGCGCAGAGTCTCGGCCTCACCGGTTTCGAGACCTTCGACATCCTTGGCCTCAACGAAGAAATGCATCCCGGCCAGGTTTACACCGTGCGCGCCACTTCGCCTAACGGCCTCGTGACCGAGTTCACTGCCGTCAGCCGCATCGACACCCCGGTCGAAGTCAATTACTACAAAAATGGCGGCATTTTACAGACGGTGCTGCGGCGCATGGCGGATTAACTCAGGAAAATTGAGAGATTAAGAGATTGGAGATTGGGTAAGGTGCTCGCTGCCTTTTACAATCCCACAATCTCTTAATCGCGTAATCTCCAATTCTCCAATCTCCATTTCAAGGAATAACGATCGATGACAACGACTGCAACCAAGTACAAACTTTCCGGCTGGGACTTGTCCGAACTGTTGTCAGAACCGACGGAAACCGAAATTTCCGCGCGTGTGGCTGATATCGAGGAAGAAGTCAGCACGTTTGAAGGGCTGCGCAGCCGGCTGGAAAGCGCAACGTTGGCCGCGGACGAGCTGCTGGTGGCCGTGGCGCGCTATGAATCGATCATCCGCAAGAGCTGGACGCTTGGCTACTATGGGATGCTCTGGTTCTCGGCCGACACGCAGTCGACCGCGGCCGTGACCTTTCAGAACCGCATGCAGCAGGTGATGACCTCGATCCAGAATCGCCTGCTCTTTTTCGATCTCTGGTGGAAAAGTCTGGACGACGCGACAGCCGCCCGCCTGCTGCCGGACGCCGCCACCGCGCCCGATTTCGCCTTCTTTCTAGAAGACCTGCGGCGCACCAGGCCGTTCACGCTCGACGAGAAATCCGAGCAGATCATCAACCTCAAGGACGCCGATGGCGTGTCGGCGCTGATGACCCTCTACACCATGTTGACGAACCGGCTGGAGTTCAAGCTCACCGTCGATGGCGAGGAGAGGACGCTGACGCGCGATGCACTCATGGGTTATGTCCACTCGCCCGACCCTGCGCTGCGCGCCGCCGCCTATCAGGAACTCTTTCGAGTCTATGCGGGCGAGGCCAAAATTCTGGCGCAGATCTACAACAATCGCGTGCGAGACTGGCACAACGAGCAGGTGCAGATGCGCGGCTATGCGTCGCCGCTTGCGGTGCGCAACGTCGCCAACGATGTACCCGACGCTGCGGTCGAAGCGCTGCTGACCGTGGCTCAGCGCAATGCGCCCGTCTTTCAGCGCTACTTCCGCCTCAAGGCGCAATGGTTGGGCATGGAAAAGCTGCGTCGCTACGACCTCTATGCGCCGCTGGCCGCATCAGATCGCACGGTTGATTATCCCGCGGCGGTCGAGCTTGTCCTCGACACTTTCCGCCGCTTCGACCCTGGCATCGCGGCCGCGGCGCAGCGCGTCTTCGACGAGCAGCATATCGACAGCGAGGTGCGCAAGGGGAAGCGGGGCGGCGCCTTTTGCGCTACCGTGCGCCCAGACGTGACGCCTTACGTGCTGCTCAACTACACGGGCAAAGTGCGCGACGTCGCCACCCTGGCGCATGAGCTTGGCCACGCGTTGCACAGTATGCTGGCCGAACAACATTCGATGCTCACGCAACATCCTTCGCTGCCGCTGGCCGAAACGGCATCGGTTTTTGCGGAAATCTTGCTCACCGAGCGCTTGCTGGCGAAAGAGGATGATGTGTTGGTGCGGCGTGAACTGCTGGCCGCGGCGGTCGATGATATGTACGCCACTGTGATGCGCCAGGCGTTTTTCGTGCGCTTTGAGCAGGCCGCGCATCAGGCCATCCTGGAAAATGCCGCGCCGGAGCAATTGAATGCGCTCTACCTGGAGAACCTGCGCGAGCAGTTTGGCGACAGCGTAGAGATCGCGCCTGAATTTGAACATGAATGGATCAGCATCCCGCATATCTACAACACGCCTTTCTACTGCTACGCCTACAGCTTCGGCCAGTTGTTGGTGCTGGCGCTTTATCGGCGCTATCAACAAGAAGGCGACGCCTTCAAGCCCGGCTATCTCAAGTTGCTGACCTACGGCGGCTCCGCGCATCCCGAACACATCCTGCAAGAGGCCGGCGTCGACATGACGGATCCTGCCTTTTGGCAAGGTGGCTTCGACGTGATCAGCGGCATGATCGACGAGTTGGAGACGATGCAGGTGTAAGTGCGTGAGTGCGGCGCGGGAGCGAAGCGCGGCGGAAACCTTTGTGCGCATGAAGTGAGATGCTGTCTCGTGCCACCGCATCAGTGCGTCGGGCTATCCGTAGGTCGGGCTATCAGCCCGACGTAGCTTCTGAGCGCTGTCGCCACTCTGATCGTTGACGCAACCTGTCGGGCTGATAGCCCGACCTACGGGATTGTGGGATTGCGGGACGCACCCTGGCGCGGGCAGACCGTTGCGTGGTTTGCCCGCCTACGTTATAATCAACCCGGCTCCAATCACCCACCTCACCTGGAATACAGCGAATCAGCGGATGTGACGAGTTGATGCGAAACGATGAGATCGTGCATGTGCTTTATGTAGCACGTGGGCGACTGGCATTGTCGGAATATATAGCACGCCAGGCTGCGCTGAACGAGGTGCAGCAGGGCGTCACGCGGCAGGACGTGCCCCTGTTAACGTGGACGCTTGTCACCAGCCAGAAGGCAGCTTTCCTGGCCGCACGACAGCAGGCGCCGGGGGTTGCTGTCGTGGAATTTGTGCAATTAAAAGGACGGCTTGCATTTTGCGCGCAGCTTGCCCACCGGTGGCCTTCGGCGCGCATGATCGCGGTCACGAATGAGCTATTGGAAAAGACAACCGTGAGTTTCGAGCGCTGCATCCCGCTGCCGATGTCCCCGGTTATGCTCCAAAACGCCATCGGCGAAATGATGCGCACGGGCGCCAACGGCTATCTGAGCCAGGCGGGCGATGTGAGCCTCGATCTGCACAATCGCACGGTGATCACGCCCAGGGGGGAGCATCACATGACGCCCAAGCAATGCTCCTTGCTTCACATGTTGATGGAGCGGCGGAACGAGGTTGTCTCACGTCTGGAGATCATGCAGGAGATTTGGCAGACAAACTTTTTGGGCGACACCCGCACGCTGGATGTTCATATCCGCTGGCTGCGCGAGCGCATCGAGCGCGACCCCTCTAATCCACAATATTTGCTCACGGTGCGCGGCAAGGGCTATCGATTCCGCACCGAGTAGCCGCGTGAAACGCCTTTAACGCGCGGTCTTCAACTCACTTTGCGAAACACATCCTTGATATTGGGCAAGCGCTCCATCTTCGTCATGATGCGGGTTAGCTGTGCGATATCTTGAATCTCAAGCGTAGCGGTGATCACGGCGAGGCTATCTTTTTGGCCGGTGACCGCCTCGATATTGCGCATGTTGACATGTTCGTCCGCGACCAGGCCGGCCACATCGCGCATCAGCCCCGAACGGTCATAGGCGCTGATGTGAATCTTGACCGGGTAAGTCTTTTCCTTCTTGGTCGTCCACGAGACCTCGATAATACGACCGCTGTCGCGCGTGATCAGGCGGTTCATATTGGGGCACTTCTGCGTGTGGATCGTGACCCCGCGGCCTTTGGTGACATAGCCGACGATGGCATCCCCCGGCACGGGATTGCAGCATTTGCCCAGATTGGTGAGCAGTCCCTCGACGCCCTGCACGCGCAAGCCATCAAATACGCCGTCGGCGTCGGCGGCGTTCTGGCCGGTGTGGAACGCAAAGAAATCGTGGGGCGCCAGCCGTTCCTGCTCGCGGCGTTCGTATTCGATAATTTTGGTGGCGATGTGCTGTGAGTTGATATCGCCATAGCCGATGGCCGCCAGAAAATCGTCCAGTGCGTCGAAGCGGAAGAGCTTGCTGACTGTCTCAAAGCTCATATCGGCGGACAGACGGCGCAGTTCCTTATCGAGCGCCTGCCGGCCGCGCAGGATATTTTCGTCACGATTCTGCCGGCGCAGCCAGTTGCGAATCTTGCTGCGCGCACGCTGCGTGGCGACAAATTCCAGGTCCGGGTTGAGCCAGTCGCGGCTCGGCCCGCCGCGCGAAGCCGAGATGATCGAGACCTGGTCGCCATTTTGCAATTTGTAGTCGAGCGGCACTAATTTGCCGTTGACGTTGGCGCCGCGACAGCGATGACCCAGCTCGGTATGGATGGCGTAGGCAAAGTCGATCGGCGTCGAACCCGCGGACAAATCGATAATGTCGGCGTTTGGCGTGAAAACGAGCACGCGGTCGCGAAAGACGTCGGTCTTCATACCGTCGACAAACTCGTCGGAATCGCTCATGGCGAGTGGCTCCGACATCAGCCTGCGCAGATATTTGATCCTGTTTTGCACGTCTTCGTTATGCCGCGTTTGCTCCTTATACTGCCAGTGCGCGGCGATGCCCAGCTCCGCAGTCTCGTGCATCTCGCTGGTGCGGATTTGAATCTCGACCGGGCGCCCGTCCTTCTTGATGCGCACGGAGGTGTGCAAACTGCGGTACATGTTGTCCTTGGGGTTGGCGATGTAGTCATCGAATTCCCCACGGATCGGGTGCCACATGGTATGGACGACGCCCAACGCCGCGTAACATTGCGCCACCGTCTCGACGATGATGCGAAAGCCGTGCACATCGTAGATCTGCTCGAAACCAACGCCTTTGCGTTCCATCTTGCGGAAAATGGAATAGATATGCTTTGGACGACCGTAAATCGTCGCCGACAAGCCGGCTTCCGCCAGCGCACGCTCCAGATCAGCGCGGATGCGGATGACGAGCTTCTGGCGGTCGCTCTCCTTTTGCTGGATCGTGTTCTTAATTTCTTTGTAGCTGGCGGGGTTCAGATAGCGAAAACTGAGATCTTCCAGTTCGGATTTGATGCGCCAGATGCCGAGGCGATTGGCAAGCGGCGCGTAATAGTCGAGCGTTTCGCGCGCAATGCGGCGGCGTTTGTGCTCCTTCTGGCCGCCCAGGGTGCGCATGTTATGCAGCCGGTCGGCCAGCTTGATGAGCAGCACGCGCAGATCTTCGATGCTGGCCAGCATCATCTTGCGCAGCGACTCTGCCTTCTGATTGCTCACCGGCGCGTCGATTTTGCTCTTTTTCTCCTGGATCTTCTTCAGCTTGGTGACGCCATCCACCAACTTGGCAATCGTCGGACCAAATTGTGTGCGGATGTAGTCGATGCCAAACTCGGTGTCTTCGGCCACATCGTGGAGCAGACCAGCCGCCAGCGCTTCGGGATCCATGCGCAGTTCGGCCAGGATCATCATGACGGCAATGGGGTGGGTGATGTAGGGTTCGCCGCTGTCGCGCATCATGGCGCGGTGCGCGTAGCTCGCCAGGACATAGGCGCGCACCAGCAGATCGCGTCTCTCATTTTTGAAGGCGTCAGGAAGGTGCAGCCAAAGTGATTCAATTGCCCGCCGTTCTTCGTCAGAAGGTTCAATACGAATGATGTCCTGTCCGTCAGCCGTCGGCAGCGCTTTTACACGCGCCACAGCCTGCCAGAGCGCGTGGGCGTCTGCGTCAATAGCTTGGGGCGCGTCGCCCTCAGGCGCCTCGCCGACGCCAGCTTGTGGAACTGCCGTCTCGTCGGTTGTCTCAGTGGCAACCTTCAATGCATCCTGTTCAGACGGAGATGCTTCCTCCACATTTGGCGTCACACCGTTGCGATAGGGGTTGGTGCGCGCAAGTCTGTCATCTTCCTCGCTGGACGCAACGCCGTCGGCGGCGCGTCCAGAAGACTGTTTGGACGCCAAATTATCGCTTACAGAAATGCTGGGAAGCATCTTTACTATCTCCCTCCGACCGCCGGCGTCTTCATCATTCAGCCGACGCTTATGAGACATGACCGCGGACGTAGCGCCCATTATACCCGGAGTGAGGTTCACTCCGCAATGCCGCCAAACCGCATCATGACGCGGCGCGGCGCAATTCTGTCAGGTGATATCGCTATCCAGCCACGCTGCCACCTCATCCACGATCGCCGCCGTCGATATGACATCCAGATCAAACCAGCGAATCTCACGCAGCTTGCGAAACCATGTCATCTGATTCCGCACGTACCGGTGCGTCTCCACCTTGATGCGTTGGGCGGCGCCCGCCAGATCGCAGCGCCCGGACAAATAATCGATGCATTCGCGATAGCCCAGGCTGGTCATCGCCGGCAAGCGCGGATCGAAGCCGTGGTCGAGCAGACGCTGCGTTTCCTCGACCAACCCGCCGGCCAGCATGGCGTCCACCCGCTGATCGATGCGTTGGTAAAGCACCTCTCTGGCGCGCGTCAACCCGACCATTAACGTTCGATAGGGCGGCGGCTCGCTCCCTTCCAGCTCGATCTTAGGGCGACCGGTGAGCAGAAAGATCTCCAGCGCACGTAGGACGCGGCGCGGATTGCGCGCGTCGATCTGAGCCGCCGTCGCCGGATCGAGCGTGCGCAGTTGCTCAAACACCCCTTCGACTCCCTCTTGACTCAGCCGTTCCTCCAGCGTCGCGCGCAAGACAGGGTCGGGCGGCACAGCCGGGATACGCAATCCTTCCACCACCGCGCGGATATATAGCGCCGTCCCCCCCACCAGAAAGGGGGTGGCGCCGCGCTGATGAATGGCGTCAATGGCGCCAAAGGCTAATTGTTGATACTCGGCGACGGTGAGCACTTCATCGGGGGAACGGATGTCGAGCAGATGATGCGGCGCCGCGGCCTGCTCGGCCGGCGTCGCCTTGGCCGTGCCGATCGTCATGCCCCGGTAGATCTGGCGGCTGTCGGCGCTGATCACCTCGCCGCGGCGCGCCCGGCACAGGTCGAGGCTCAAGGCAGTCTTGCCCACGCCGGTCGGCCCCAGGATCACGACGAGCGGCGGTGTGGTGGAGGATGTGTGACTATTCATCACTCACCGCGTGGCGGATATGTTGGATCGAGAGCAGCCGCCCCTGTCCGTCCATCTGGATGCCGACAACATCGATGCGCCAGGGGCCTTCCCAGCCTGACGTCTGCACATAATGGTGGGCAACCTGGCGCAGCTTGGCGGCCTTGCGCGGCGTGATCGACTCCAGCGCGGTGCCGTATCGCAGCCCGCGTCGCGTGCGCACCTCGACCAACACCAGCCACTGGCTCGGCGCCCCGCGCACATAGTCGGGTGCGGTCTCCTCGGCGATAATATCGATTTCCCCGACCTGACAGCGCCAATTGCGTCCGACAATCGTCAGCCCGGCCTCCTGCAGGGTGCGCAACGCCATCTCTTCGCCGGCGCGGCCAAGCTCCTTGCGTGGATCGCTGCTATTCATGCGCTTTCGAGTAATAGCGGCTGGCGCGCGAGTGGTGCAAAAGTGTGGCGATGGATGGCGCAAGGGCCATGCTGCTCGATAGCCGCCAGGTGTGCGGCGACGCCGTAGCCCTTGTGTGCGCCAAAACCATACACGGGGTAACAGCCGTCATACGCTACCATAAGCTGGTCACGGTGCACTTTAGCGAGGATCGATGCGGCTGCCACCGACGCCATCGTCCGGTCGGCCTTGGCTTGCGCGGATTGCGGGATTGCCACCTGCGGCAGGCGCATCCAGTCGATCAACAAGTGTTCGGGCGCCGGTGCGAGCGCGGCGATGGCCTGTTGCATGGCCAGACGCGTCGCGGCGGCAATGCCCACGCGGTCGATCTTAGCGGCGTCCACCACACCGACGCCCCACGCGCGAGCGCTCTGCTGAATCGCGGGAGCCAGCGTCTGCCGCTGCGTGGGAGTGAGCAGTTTGCTGTCGCGCACCAGACGCCACACGGGCGCGTCCGCGTGTTCGGGCGCGACGATGACAGCGCCCGCCACGACCGGGCCAGCCAACGCGCCGCGTCCCGCCTCATCGACGCCGGCGACCCAACGCATCCCCTGCGCCCAAAGCAACTGCTCCGCCTGGAACGTCGGCGCGACTCCTGCGTCTTGCGTCCGCTTTGTCATCATGCGTACATTGTACCAAGCATCGGGGCTTTTGGCATGGACGGCGTCTCGAGATGGCGATCCGTAGGTCAGGCTACCAGCCTGACGCATCCCGCACCAACCATCTTTGTCAGGCTGCCCGACCTACACGAAGTGGCGTCCCGTAGGTCAAGCTACCAGCCTGACGCATCCCGCACCAACCATCTTTGTCAGGATGCCCGACCTACACGAAGTGGCGATCCGTAGGTCAGGCTACCAGCCTGACGCATCCCGCACCAACCATCTTTGTCAGGATGCCCGACCTACACGAAGTGGCGTCCCGTAGGTCAGGCTATCAGCCTGACGCGTGCCACCGATAAAGGCAAAACAAAACGCTGACCATTTTGGGTCAGCGTTTATAGTATTGAGTAATCAGTTGAAGCAGCGTCTACACCTTGAGGAAGCGCTTCTCACGCAGACGGGCGGATTTCCCCTGGCGTTCGCGCAGGTAGTACAACTGTGCGCGACGCACACGCGCCTTGCGCAACACTTCGACTTTTTCGACCGTCACGCTGTAAAGCGGGAAGGTGCGTTCGACGCCAACGCCATGCGATCCTGTGCGACGCACCGTGTAAGTGGCGCCCGCCGACTTGCCCCCACGCATTGCGATCACAACGCCCTGGAAAACCTGGATGCGCTCGTTGCGCCCTTCGACGATTTTCTGATGAACGCGCACCGTATCACCCGGTGCGACATCGGGAAAATCGGATCTGAGTTCCGGCTGTAGCGAAGCCATCAATGCGTTCGTCATAAGAATTTATCCTCATCAATCACACATTGCAGACAAATAGCGTTTGAATGCAATGCAATTCCGTGAAAAAAGTCTACAAAACAACTTGAGCAGTATAGCATGGCGGGTTTTTGTCGCCAAACCAGGGGCGCGCCGACGCACAATTATTCCGTGACTGTGACTGTAATTGCGGCAAGCAAGATGTATTCTGGCAAGGAAGATGATTGTTGCTTCCCATCGATTTGGTGGCATCCCGCCGCCATTCTATAATGGACGTTGCTTAACGGTTTGGACGCCGCGCGTGTTTTATGAGGCGGGAAGCCAACCCTGTTGTTTGAGCAACGCAATATCGCGCGGCGACAACGGGATGCGCTCCAGCAGATCGGGACGCCGCGCCAGCGTGCGCAACAGCGCTTGTTCACGCCGCCAGCGCTCGACATTGGCATGATGTCCGCTGAGTAGAATCGGCGGAGCGTCCAGGTCGCGAAAGACGGGGGGGCGCGTGTAATGTGGCCCTTCCAACAGCCCGTTCAGCCCTGGAGAGTGACTGTCCTGATGTGCGCCCAGTTCAGCACCGAGCGCGCCAGGCAGCAGCCGGGTCACGGCGTCAATGATGATCATCGCGGCCAGTTCACCGCCGCTGATCACATAATCGCCGATACTGATTTCATCGGTGACGACCTGCAGCCGCACACGCTCGTCGACGCCTTCGTAGCGTCCACAAACCAGGGCCATGCGCGTGTGGTGCGACAACTCGGCGACGACAGCCTGCGTCAGCGGTCGGCCTTGTGGTGTGAGGAGAATGACGGGAATGTCGGCGGGGAGCGGTGCACGTTCGAGAGGATTCCACGCCGGCAGATGCTCGTAGATATCTGCGGGGGCGAGCGCCCAGCCAGACGGACGACATAGCACCGTCTCGACCGCGCGAATGATCGGCTCTGGCTTCATCACCATGCCGCCGCCGCCGCCGTAGGGAGTGTCATCACAAATGTGGTGGCGGTCAGTTGTGAAGTCACGGATATTGTGGAGGCAGATCGATATCAACGCCTTGTCGATGGCCCGCTTGACGATGCTCTCGCTCAACGGGCCAGCAAACATCGACGGGAATAGGGTGAAGACATCGAAATGGATACGATGAAGGGTTTCAACTTGAGTCTCAACGATTTCGTCGCCAACGTCAGGCGTCAGCTTGCTACATTCATTTCCAGTCAAGAATCCAACTCCCTCGATCGTGACGATGCTACGCATCTCGCACACACCGCTTTGGCCAATACAGGCCAGCAAGCCGAACACGCCAACGGCATTCTAACACACGAACGCGGCACCGCGCAGGTGATTATGCCCGCAGCGCCCAAATCAAGACATTCGCTGCCCGTCAAACATCTCATCCGCGGCGGCGTGGCGACGGCGGTGCTCGTCAGCGCAGGATGGCTGTTGTGGTCACGCGGCATGGCCGACGCCAAGACGCTGCCCCCAGGGGCCGAGCTTGCCAGTCGCGCCGCCGCAGCCGAGCCAGGCGCCATTTTAGGGCTGCGCCCGACCTTTACCCCGACGCCGCTTGCGGCAACGCAGCTTGCCGGCGCCAGCGCGCCGTCAGTCGTTGTAGACAGCAGCGAGCTGGCGCAGATCGTGATCGTCACCCCGACGCCTGACCCGCGCCGGTCGTTGACTGTGGCAGGCGCCATCATTGACCGTCCCCTGGCCGTGGCCGGCGCCGAACGCACCAGCGTTGGACTGGCAGGCTTGCTGCCCATCGGCGCCGTCGCCCTGGCGGCCGAACCGCCGGCGTCGCAGCCAATGATCGACCTTTCGACGCTCAGAATTCCGCCCATGATCGAAGAAGTCACGGGCGCGTCCGTGCCACAGGTGGAAATCATCCCCATCGGCGGCATCGCGGCGGAGCCGGTCGAGGAAGTCGCGCCTGTGCTGGCCGCGCCTGAACCCGCCGCGCCCCTGCTGCCGGCTGCAGTCAACAACGGCCCGATGCGGGCGTGGTCTTCTTTCCAGCCAAAACCGCCTGAAGAAAACGATCACTTCTGGGTCGCGTCGGCTTTCCTCAACACGGAATACAACTCCGTGGCCGCGCCCTCCTATCAATTTGGCTCCACTGCCGGCGGTCAATATCGCCCCCATCACGGCATCGACATTGCCAATCGCTGGGGCACGCCGGTGCAGGCGGGCACAGCCGGCACGGTGGTCTTCGCCGGGTTGGATGACCCGATCGCGATGGGCCCCTATCCCAATTTCTACGGCAACACCGTGGTCATCAAGCTGGAGCGCAAGCTGCCGGTCGCCAGCGGCGAGTTGGACGCGTTCGTGCTGTACGGCCATTTGAGCCGCGTTACGGTGACGCAGGGTCAGCAGGTGGGGCCGGGTGACATCGTGGGCGAAGTTGGCATGACAGGCATTGCCATCGGCCCCCATCTCCATGTCGAGATGCGCGTCGGTGAAAACACCTATGAGAACAGCGTCAATTCCTATCTGTGGCTGAAACCGGCGCCGGGCGAAGGCGCGGTTGCGGTGCGGCTGGTGACGGCGGATGGTCGATCGTGGCCCGGTGCGCGGCTCACCCTGGCGCGCTTTGAAGACGGCCGCGCGGTGTGGGGCCGTCTGATCGAAACCTATCTTGACAACGAGAACATCGGCCCCAACCCTTCCTGGGGCGAGAACGGGGCGATGGGCGATGTGCCCGCAGGCTATTATGTGCTGGTCGGCAGCGTCAACGGTGAAGCCGTGCGCGCCGAGTTTTTTGTGCGCGAGGGGCAAACCACCTTTGTCGAAATTCGCACGAAACAATGAACGTCCTCTGTGTGGGCCATATCACCAGAGGCGAGGCGCCCGGAGCAACTGTTGACCTTCTGCAAACCAAACATATTGTGCTGCCCCTCGCAGGCTAGACAATGAGCACCATTGCTTGCACCTTGAACTGATCAATCGACCAGATTTTGAAAGTTTAAGGGCACTGCGCCCGATGTAAAGCAAATTCGATATTCTCTTTCTTCCGCCACAAAGTAATAGGTGACCAGTGCGCCCGATCCTTTCTGTTGCCGACCCAGCGCTGCTCAACCGCATCATCGATGAGGCGCGCCACATCTTAGCGACCACAGGCATGGAAATCCGTGGCCCGGCGCTGCGCACGCGTCTGCTCGACGCGGGCCTGCCGGTCGCTGCGGATGGCCGCGTGCTCTTCCCCGCCGCCGTAATAGATCGGGCGCTGGCGAGCGCGCCTGCCTCCTTCACCCTCTACGACCGAGACGGCGCCGCCCATGCGGAGATCGGCGGCGATCATGTGCATTTCACGCCGGGGTCAAGCGGGCTGAAGGTGCAGGATCACCGCAGCGGCCGCACGCGCGACGCCACCACCGCCGACTTTGTCGACTACGTGCGCGTCTGCGCGGGGCTCGAGCATGTGCGTTATCTGGCGACGGCCTTCTCCACCGGCGACGACATCGAGCCGGAAGTCTCGGACGCGTGGCGGCTGCTGCTCTGCCTGACCAACTCGACGCGCCCCATCGTCTCCGGCGCGTTCACCGAGCACGGCGTCCCACGCATGGTGGAGATGATGCAACTCTTCCGCCGCGACCGCGCTGACCTGATCACCCGCCCCTGCTCCATCTTCACCATCACGGCCACGGGCAGCTTCCGCTACAGCGAAGACTCGTGCCAGAATCTGCTCGACTGTGTGGAGGCGGGGATTCCGGTCGAAATCGTGCCGGTGACGCTGATGGGGCTGACCGCGCCGGTGACGCTGGTGGGCGCGGCGGTCTTTCATGCCGTGGACACATTGGCCGGGGTGGTGATGACGCAGATCGTGCGGCCCGGCGCGCCTGTGCTCTACGGCGGCGCGCCGGCTGAGTTTCACATGCGCGAGACGACTTCGCCGATGCTCGGCGTGCAGGCGCTCTATCTTGATGTGCTCAACGCCCAGGTGGGCAAGCGACTGGGGCTGCCGGTGCAGGCGTACATGGGGCTGAGCGACGCCAAGGAGCTTGACGCGCAGGCCGGCGCCGAGAGCTTTGGCAGCGCGCTGCTGGCCGCGCTGGCCGGCGTCAACTCCGTCTCCGGGCCGGGGATGCTCGACTTTGTGCTCGTCTTCAGCCTGCCCAAGCTCGTCTTCGACAACGAAGTCTGCGGGCAGGCGCTGCAACTGGTGCGCCCGCTGCAAGTTGCCGACGATCTGCCGACGCACCCTCTGGTCAAGGCGCAACTCAACGACCTGCACCTGATCACCGCGCCGCACACGCTCGCACACTGGGAGGAGCAGCTCTATCTGCCTGGCGCCGTCTACGACCGCAAGAACCGCGAGGCTTGGGAGCGCGACGGCGAGAAGTCACTCTGGCAGCGCGCGGTCGATGAGGTCGAGCAGCGGCTGGCCGCCTACACGCCCGTCGCAACCGACCCGCTGGCCGTGGCCGAGCTAGAGCGCATCCTGCGCAGCGGCATGCGTGGTGACGCTGCCTTGCCCGCCATTCCTGACTGGCGTTCACCCGGCAGCGACGAAACAGTCGACGGCCGGCGGCAGCGACGCTTCCGGCGTTAACCAACATCCATTTTTACATGCTTGACTGCACAACAAATCCAAGCGATAATCAATCTAGACAGTCTAGATGACACAGTGCAGCATGTTGGAGGTAAGAGAATGGAAGTTTGGCAACTTCAAGAAGCAAAAAACAAATTTAGTGAAGTGGTTGAGCGCGCAAGGCATGGCGAGCCTCAAGTAATTACAAAACATGGCACAGAAGTCGCCGTGGTGATTTCTATCCAACAGTTCAAGCAATCGACGATGCGTTCGCAATCATTGGTCGAGTTTTTGCGCGCTTCACCACTTGTCGGCAGCGATCTTGAGGTCATTCGTGATCAGAGTCTGCCTCGACCGGCGCTTGAGCTATGAATCTACTGCTGGACACGTGTGTTCTTTCAGAGTTTGCATCCAAGCAGCCAAATGAGGGTTTAATCAACTGGCTGGAGCAGCAACTAGAAGAAAGACTTTACATCAGTACAATCACTATTGGCGAATTGAAGTGCGGAACCGAACGATTGCCGGCATCACAGCGTCGAGAACGTTTGGAGCAATGGCTGACAAGTGATGTGTTTGAAAGATTTAGCGGCCGGATGCTGGTGATTGATACTCTTGTCATGTTGCAATGGGGTGCGCTACGAGCGCAGCTTGAGCGGGCGGGACGTCCAATGCCGGCCGTCGATGCCCTCATTGCCGCTACCGTTCTGGCACACAATATGCAGTTGGTCACGCGCAATGTACAGGATTTTGCCAGTGCTGGCGTGCAATTGATCAATCCCTGGCAGGAAAGCAACTCCTCCAGCTAACAAATTACAGTAGCATCGCTGCGCAAGAGGGAAAGTTATGGCTGACCTGACTGGCTATCACCCTGTCGATGATCTGGCAAGCGCCTGGACCCTGCCCGCCACCTGCTACACCGACCCCGCCTTTCTGCCACTGGAGAAGGAGCGCATCTTCTACCGCACGTGGCAGTGGGTCGGTGCGACGAGCATGGTGCAGCGGCCGGGCGACTTCTTCACCTACGACCTCTACGGCGAGCCGCTGGTGGTCACGCGCGGGCAGGACGGCGCGCTGCGCGCCTTCTACAATGTCTGTCTGCACCGCGCCGGGCCGGTGGCGAGCGGCAAAGGCAATCGCAAGTCGCTGCAATGTCGCTACCATGGCTGGACCTACGCACTTGACGGCAAGCTGCTCAATGCGCCGGAGTTCGAAGGCGTGCGCAACTGGTCGCCACAGGAATACTGTTTGCGTCCGGTGCAGGTGACGGAATGGGGGCCATTTGTCTTCGTCAATTTGGATGATGGCGCACCGCGGCTGCGGGAGATGCTGGGCGCCATTCCCGCCGAGGTGGCGCGCGCCGGCTTTGACATCGCCGACATGCAGCCGGTGGAGCGCCGCGATTATCTGGTGGATTGCAACTGGAAGGTCTACGTCGACAATTACCTCGAAGGTTATCATATTCCCATCGCCCACCCCGGCCTCTTTCGCGAGATCGACTACGACCAGTATCGTGTGGACACCTTCCGCTATTACTCGTCACAATATGCGCCGATTCGTCCGGCGCCGCCCTCCGGCCCGATCCCCGGCCGCGACCGGCGCTATCTGCGCGGCGATGGCGAGCAGCAGGCGCTCTATTACTGGGTCTTCCCCAACCTCATGCTCAACTTCTACCCCGACAATATGCAGATCAACATCATCGTGCCGCTGGACACCGAACGCACGCTCACGATCTTCGAGTGGTGCTTCAAGCAACCGGGCAGCGGTGAAGGCTGGGAGTCGATGCAGCAGTCGATCGCCTTCAGCGACGAGGTGCAGCGCGAGGATATGGAGATCTGCAACACGGTGCAGCGCAACCTGCACTCGCGCGCTTATAACCAGGGGCGCTTCTCCGTAAAGCGCGAAAATGGCGTCCATCATTTTCAGCGGTTGGTGGCGGAATACTTGACTGACAAATAGCCTTAACGGAGCGGTGCGGAGAGAGAAGCATTCTTTTCAGCTAAAGTCACGCCACTTTGAAAACAGCACTTTCAGCGCTTCGCACCAGTGGACGGTCAAACGCCGGAGTTTGGGTAGGGTGGCAGCAAGTGAACACAGATACTCAGTACTTCACAAAACTCACACAAAGCCACTAAGAGCACAAAGGACGCTATCTTTAACTTTGTGACTTTGCGTCTTCGTGTGAGACTAAATCGTGAACTACTGATACTCGCAGATGAGCCGTCTATCTGAGGCTATCGGTCTTTATCTGTGTTCTCTTCTACTGCGCTCAAGCAAAGCTTCCTGGTGACAGCCCGCTACTCCTATTGCTCGTCACGAATACCTGGTTTCAAAGTTGCATAGCTTTTTTTCTATAGGCCACGGAGTAGATGGGCAAATCCCAATACGTTTCGGAGTAAATCCGTGAAACTCCGCCTAATCCGCCCCATCCGTGGGCAATTTTTGCCATGGCTAAACAGCTACAAAAGTAAGGAAAACAAAACCTATGCGCACGCAACAACCATCTGCCCGCACATCATTGGGTCGCGTCGGTCTGCCGGCGCCGGTGCGTGAACTGGCGCAGCAGCGCTGGGATGCGATCATCGTCGGCGGCGGGCATAACGGGCTGACCTGCGCCGCGTATCTGGCGCGTGCGGGCAAGCAAGTGCTGGTGCTGGAAGCGCGCGCGCGGCTGGGCGGCGCCTGCACCATCGAGGAGACGTGGCCGGGCTATCGGGTTTCGCCGTGCGCGTACCTGTGCGGTCTGCTGCACCCATCGGTCATCGACGAGCTGCGCATGGTCGATTACGGCTTTCACTGGACGCCGGCGCTGTCGGGCATGTTTGTGCCCTTTGACGACGGACGCAGTATTCAGCTCTGGGACGACGATGAACGCTGCGAGGCCGAGGTGCGCCGTTTCTCGCCGCGCGATGTCAAAGGCTGGCGCGCCATGAGCGACACGATGCGCCGCGCCCGCGCCGCGTTGCGTCCACCCACGGACGACGACATCTGGCTCAATCGCCACCCGTCGCGCCAGATGATCGAGGATCGGCTCAGAGATGACCCGGAGGCGCGCAATCTTGTGCTGCACTGGTCCATGGTCGACTACGTGGAGGAATATCTGCACGACGAGCAGTTGCAAAGCGCCTTTCTCGGCCAGGGCGTGATCGGCACGAACGCCAGCCCGCACGATCCGGGCACAGCGTCGGTCAACTACCACCACTCGTCGGGGCGCATGTTTGGCGTCGACGGCGCGTGGGGCTATGTGCGCGGGGGCATGGGCACGGTCTCGTTTATCCTGGCCGACATCGCCCGCGACCTGGGCGTGACGCTTGCCGCCGGCGCGCCGGTGGCGCGCATCCTGCCCGGCGCAGGGGTGGAACTGGCCGGCGGCGAAACGATCCATGCGCCGGTGGTGATCGCCAACGCCGACCCGTGCACGACGCTGCGCCTGCTCGACGGCGCGGCCGACGCCGGCTGGCGCGCCCAGGTCGAGGCGACGCCGCAGCTTGGCTGCACGGTCAAGGTGACGCTGGCGCTGCGCGAAGCGCCAATTTTCGACGCCCGGCCGGATTCCACCGACCTGCACATGGGGCAGATCAACACGCCCTTGACCAAACCGGAGTGGAAAGAGTATCATCCTCTCGCCAAAGCGGGCCATTTGCCACCACGTTTGTGGACCGAGCTTTATTTGCAGACCGCCTACGACGCCACCATCGCGCCGCAAGGCAGGCACCTGATGAGCGTTTTCGCGCAGTACGTGCCGCACACCTTTGTCGAAGGCGACTGGGAGAGCCGTCGCGACGAGGTGGGCCAGTTGGCGGTGGCGTCGATTGCACGCTACGCCAGCAACTTGCCCGCCGCCATCGAACACATGGAGGTGCTTGGCCCGCCGCATATCGAGGAAAAAGTCGGACTGGTGGGCGGCCACATCTTTCAGGGCGAAATTTTGCCCGACTCTATGTGGGAGAAGCGGCTGGCCTATAAGACGCCGATGGAGGGCGTCTATCTCTGTGGCGTCGCCACACATCCCGGCGGCAGTGTGATCGGCGTCAACGGGCGCAACGCTGCGTTGGAAGTGCTGGCGCAGGAAAAGTAGCGGCGGCGCCACACCATAGATTCACATTCAGTAGGAAAGATCACCACAAGCAAGCAGTCGTTCATCGTCAAAAGGAGAAAACCTGATGCACACACCACGCAACATCATGGCAGCGCTGCTCGTGCTGCTGATTGTCGCCGGCTGCGCCGCGCCGGCCGCGGCCCCGGCTGCCCCTGGCAATGAAGCCGCCGCCGCGGTCGCGCCGGCAGGCGAGACCGCGGGCGGAGCAGCAGCGTCCACCGATCTGCTCGCCGAGGTGCAGGCGCGCGGCAAGTTGATCGTCTCCACCGACCCGGCCTACCCGCCGCAGTCGGAGCTGGTCGCCAATGTTGACCCGCCGGCCGACACCCAATGCACTGGCGACGAGCGGCCGGCCAACCAGTTTACCGGCTTCGACATCGACGCCGCCACCGAGATCGCCAAGCGGCTGGGCGTCGAAGTCTGCTTTGTAACGCCGGACTGGACGCTGATCACTGCGGGCGGCTGGGCAGGGCGCTGGGACCTGAGCATCGGCTCGATGACGATCACGCCGGAGCGTATGGAAAAGCTTTACTTCACGCAGCCTTACTACACGACGCCCGCCGCCTTCTTCGTCCACCAGGACAACACGACCTTCACCCAGCCGGCCGATCTCTCCGGCCGCAAGATCGGCGGCTGCAGCGGCTGCACCTACGAAGCCTACGTCGACGGCACGCTGGAGATTCCGGGCGAGACGATTGTCTTCGTGGTGACCGACGCCGAGTTCGCCGGCTACGACACCGACGTGCCCGCGCTCGAAGATCTGGCGCTGGGTGACGGCGTGCGCCTCGACGCGGTGCTGACCGCGCTGCCGACCGGTCAGGGTTACATCGCCGACGGCGGCCCGCTCAAGCAACTGGGCGAGCCGGTCTATTTTGAGTATCTGGCCGGCGCCATCGATAAGGCGTCTACCGCCGACACCGCCAGCTTCCAGGCCGCGGTCAACGACGCCATTCAAGCGATGCACGCCGACGGCACGTTGGCGCAGCTCTCCGAGCAGTATTACGGCGCCGACCTGGCCAGCGCTGGCGCCAAGTTCGATCTGGCGGCGTTGAATCAGTAGGAAAACAGTTTGACGCAGAGGCGCGGAGATGCAGAGAAAACGCAAAGAAACACTTGTTGAATACTCTTGCTTTTTCTTTGGCAAGCTCAGCGACTCCGCGCCTCTGCGTCAGATAAACGGCAAAGGCGGACAGGATGGCTGAATGACCACAAGCACAGGCGGCGAACCCACACCGCGCAGTAACTATGACCTGACTAAGCAGGCCGATCGAGAGGCCTACGCTTCTCATCTGATGATGCAGGCGCGGCGGCGGCGATGGCTGCAAAGCGTGCGGGTCGGGCTGGTCTGGGTCTTTCTCTTTGCGATCCTGTGGTTTCTCTTCTCATTTCTCAACCTGGACTTCGGCTATATCTTCGGGAATGCCAATTTTGTCCTGCTTGGCATCGGCGTCACCCTGGGCGTCTCCCTGGTCTCCATCACCATTGCGTCGCTCATCGCATTTTTTGGCGCGCTGGGCCGGCTTTCCTCTAACTCGTTCTTCCACGGCATCGCCAGCTTCTATGTCTCGCTCTTCCGCGGCACGCCGCTGCTGGTGCAGATCTTCATCATTTACCTGGGGCTGCCGCAGATTGGCCAGCAGATTGCGGCGCGCGGCTATCCGTGGCTGGGCAATTTGCTGATCCTGACCGCCATCCAGTCCGGCATCCTGGCGCTGAGCCTCAACTACGGCGCGTACATGACGGAGATATTCCGCGCCGGCATCCAGTCGGTCAATCGTGGGCAGTGGCAGGCCGCGTCGGCGCTTGGCTTGAGCCATCTGCAGACGCTGCGTCTGATCGTGCTGCCGCAGGCGCTCAAGCTGATCATCCCGGCGGTGGGCAACCAGTTTATCGCCATGCAGAAAGATTCGTCGCTGGTCTCGGTCATGGGCGTGTGGGAGATCACCTATCGCGCCAACCGCTTTGCGCGCAAAGACAGCAAGTACATGGAGATGTTCCTGCTGGCCGCGGCGATCTACTGGGTGCTGACGATCTTCTCGGAATGGGGGTTGGCGCGGCTGGAGGGACGCATGGGGCGGTCAGATACGCGGTAGGGACGCAGAGAAGGCTTCGATGATGACGTGGGACGAGCCGAATCACTCCTCGATTGCCTCAATCCCCTGTTGCTTCAGCCGCTCAAGGTGGTGCTGCATGGTCAGGGATGACTCCGCCGCCTAACAGTTTACGTTAGTGGCGGTGGGGCGGGCGTGGATTTACTACCTCCAGTGACAGCTAATTCAAGCCCAAGTTCATCACCTGCATCTGATAAAGTCGGACGCCACAGAAAATAAATCTTGTGATGATGAGCCATTGAGCAAAGGGAATCAATGAAGTCGGATACATCATCCTGCGATAAACCAAGTTCCGCCCGCTGGCGTTGGATGACATCTTCGTAATTTTATACAATACCAATCATCCAAAACCTGATAGTTGCAAAGAAGGCGGCTAACGCTTGCGTCAGCCGCCGGGAGTCGTCTAGGTTTCAAATATCCCGTGGGCATTTCGGGTCGGCTGGACGCGTCGTTGGGCGACTGCGACACGAATTGGTGTGGCAGGTTTGCGGAGTCTAAATCGGTAGAGAACGTATACGATTCACCCATTCCTCCGACTCACTTGCTGACCAGATCAGAAACAAGTCCTCGGCGACTCGATAAACCGGCAACTTCTGCGATACGATAAGAAGACCTTGGCTCTTTTCGGACATGATGAATCGGCCAAAATGTCCAGGCATTGTCTTGCGGTCATGTGACACCAATATCCGCCCCTGTTCAGCCGCCCGTTTCAGTACAGCTGCTTCATCCAAGTTAGCCAGTCCGGCTGCGTGTGCCGTCTGAAAATCAATACTGGGTTCTAAGCGCAGTGTGGCCTTGACGATAATCTGGTTCAAATCGGCATCGGCTTGGAAACGGAGCTTCATGGTGAAGCCAATTGCATTTGCCGGCGGGCCTTCGCCATCTTCTGCGAAAACGCTGCATCATGGGTAGCCTGCTGAAAATCCTGGAACTCAGCATCGACCTGCCGCAAATATGCATCGATCTCTGAGCGGTGACTGAGATAGTAGGCGATCGCGCCGTACACTTGCTCTAGGGAGAGTGTTGGAAACGACTCGGCAACGATAGTTTCCGGAGACAAGCCATCCAAGAACGAAAAAACGATCGATTCTAATGAAATCCGAGAACCTGAAATCCAATAGCCTTGATCGCGTTGATCGACATACTGCTTTTCCACAAACCCCTCCTTGTCAGAATCGATTTCAGGCTGTCGCGCTCGATCGTCTATCAATCCATTATTCACGCGCAAGTGGGAAGATTTCTAGAGACATTATACCAGAAAACCCGAGTCGTTCATGCTCGAGTTTCGACGATACTCGCCGATGCTCACCTGTGCGCCCAACGGTTTGCGTTGCCTGCGTGTGGGCGAGCGTGGACTCTTTTTGGGAGCAGGGAAAAACTCGAAGCGAGAAAAATGCTTAAAAATGCCGCAGAATCCCACACGTCAGGTGCACGCTTTGTTGGCTGGCGTTTATGGTGGAAGTGTATCTTTCTCCGATAAGGAATCTATTGATGGCTCTGCCCATAAAATACCTACTATGACAATGCCAGCAACTGGAACTAATAGATACAATAACTGCCACGCGCTTTTTCCACTATCGTGAAGTCGGCGTGAACCTGCCGCCAATAGAGGTAGCAAAGTGGCAAGAAGAAACACTTCTCCAATGGTCTCATTTATAAGCGTAAACGTCGAAACGCATATTACAATAAACAAGGCAAACCATCAGAATTCTGAACGTGATGCTCGCCCATTAAATTCTGCGTATTTTGTTAAGCATTTGCGAATTGATTCAAAAAATGTAATGGGGCTTGTTTCGTTGTCGGTACTTGAATCTGAAGGAACATTCATTATTAACTCCTTGCCGATTTTAGAGACGGCTTCTCTCAAAGATGTAACCCAATCTGATAAATTGAGTCCGTCACCATTTTCAGCAAAATCTATCTTCCGCACAACTGTGGAATCCCCTAGTTTTTTAGATTCAAGCCAATTTACATCGTCTTTTAGTCTCAGAACCAATTCCATTCTCGAATTGACTTGAAATTTCGAGTAAATATTTTTTAAGTGAAATTCAACCGTGCGCTCAGAGATATTCATATCTAGCGCAATTAATTTATTGCTTTTGCCTTCTAATAAAAATTGTATGGTTTCCCTTTCGCGTTTGCTTAATTGGGGAGATTGTTGCATGGTGAGGTTTCCTTTTAGATTATTTGCCCTGTAGCCGCCGAATGAAATATGGATTATGCGGCGCAGCAAGAGCAAAACGTCGCCTGCGCTCAGAGCAAGCCGCCGCATCATCCGTGTTGGACGAAGCCGAGGGGAAGCGCTCTATGGAATGTAAACCCGGTGTCATTGGCGATTGCGCTGACGCGCTACCCTGCTTGCTTAAGTATAGTCACGCTGATGACAGAGGGCGCCAGGTTGTTCGAGCGGCGGCCAGCAGCCAAGGGTCAGCCGACGACCAGGACGGAGAGCGAGTTGTATGTTGCCCTATCCTCCGCGCAGATGGCGGTCAGTCTATCAGATCCATCTTATTTTCGTCAGTCCGTGGTCCTGACATTGGGGTCAAGTACACTCGACTCATTGCGATTTCGCCGCCGCCGGTTGGTCGTCGTCGTGAGCAGTCGCCTGCTCGATCAACTGCCGGGCGCGGGCATAAGCAAGCCGCGCCGATTCGCCGGGCGCGCCCGCCGGGAAGACGTTGTCGCTGCCGATCACGGTGAGGCAGCCGGTCTCCTCCAGTTGTTCAAGCAGGGCCGGACCGGCGCTGATCAGCATGAAGGTGTTGCCGTTGGCCTGCACTGCGCGTGCGTAGTGCTCGATCACACTGATGAAGGTGCTGCCCAGTTCGCGCTGGCCGCGCAGGCTCAGGACGACGACGGCGTTGCGCGTGGCGTCGACCAGCGGCAGATCCTCTTCAATGTTGCGCGCGCCGGCAAAGAAGAGACTTCCGCGTGCACTGAGAACGGTCACCGCCTGGCTTGGCAACGTCCTGGGCGCGGGCTGCTCGGCGGGGAAAGCCCCATCCACCATCGTGACCTCGACGATCGTCGCGTTCTCCGATTCCTGGTAAGCAAAGACGGCAAAGGAGAGGGCAACGCCGATGAAGATGGCCCACTGGAGCGGCACGATCAGCGTGGCGACGAAGGTAATGGCCATCATAGCTAGCGCGCGCCGGCTGGTGTGCGCGATTTTGCGGATTTCCCCAAACTTGATGGTCTGATAGCCGACCACCATCAGCAGACCGGCCAGCGCCGGCATGGCAATCTTGCCGACGAGCGTGCCAAAGAGCAGGATAATGATGGCGGCAAAGATGCCCGTAAAGATGTTGGCCCAGCGCGACTGGGCGTCGCCCTTGACTAGCATCGCCGTGCCGCCGAGCGACCCGCCAGCCGGCAGACCGCCCAGGAAAGCCCCGGCAATGTTGGCCGCCCCCTGGCCGGTGAAGTCGCGCGACGCGTCCGGGAATTTGCCGTCGGGGTTGGGGTAGGCCTGGCTGATGCCGGCGCCCTGCGCCAGCGCAATGATGGCCAGCGCAAAGGACGGGGCGAGCAGGCCGGGGATCAGCGCCAGCTCCGGCAGCACCGGCCGCGGCAGCGCATTGGGTAGGGGACCAAGGCTGGCGACCAGCGGCACGGTCGTCAGGTTGAGCAGCGGTACGAGCGCCGATGCCACAGCCAGCGCGATGAGCAGCGAGAACTTGTTGAGGCGCGTCCGATCCAGCAGCACGAGCAGCACGACGGTCACCAGCCCAATCAGGAAGGTCGGCCAATGCCACTGAGCGACGTGCAGCAGCGTATCGATGCCCTTCACGACCTTATTGCTATAGCTGCTGGCATAGCCGGTGAAGTCGCCAAGCTGGCCCAGCACGATGTTGACGCCGATGCCGGTGAGAAAGCCGCGCAACACGGCGTTGGAGATGAAACGCGTCAGGAATCCTAGCTTGAGCAGACCGGCCGCCAGCATCAGTACGCCCGCCAACAGCGTCAGTACGATCAGCGCGGCCGAACGCTGCTCGGCTGGGTAAGTCAACAACATGCTGCCGGCCGTTGCAGCCAGCGCGCCGGTCGAGTCGATGTTCATGAAGACCGAGCTGGTGAAAATTGCGCCGACCGGCGTGGCAGCCAGCACCGTATACAGCCCATGCACCGGATTGACGCCCGCCAGTAGGGCATTGCCCATGCCGCCGGCCACGGCGTCGATCGATTTTGAGAGGCCGGCGCTCAGGTCGCCGGCGAACCCTTTGAACCCGAAACCTTGCAATCGCATGACGACATCGCCTTGTTGTGTGGTGGCGTTATCAACCTGATGATGGAGATACGCTGCGAATCGGAGTTATCAGGATCAAGCACGACAATATTGGTTGATTCTTTCATGCGCTTTGCAGATTTGCCCCGCACCATTGAAACAAAATTCTCTCGTTGATATTCAGGACGCAACTCGTCAAGTTCCTTATCATCCTTCTTCATAAAGTTCCTTTCTGACTGAGTTGCTGGTCTAGCGCTGATGATCCGAATCTGCTCTCCCCGTTCTGTGTAGGCAACTGTCCAACAGTAGAAAGACCAAACATCACAAAACGATCCTCATACCGTGGATGATCTCGCTCGTCACCTGTGAGGGAAAAATCATCGAGAAACACTGTGGATGCCTTTTTCGAAAGAGATGCCGTGCTTGCGCAGGTTTGTTCTTGCCATTTCAGGGTTCTACTCGAACTGCATATGTTCCCCTTGCTATGTGGCTGATCTCCCCATACGCCGCACAATTCTACCCTAGCCATTATAACAGAAAGGCCGGACGGTTGATGCTTGGCTTGAAGCCAACTTTGCCCGCCTAAAGTAAAGCTACATTCAGAATCATAGTTTTGCGATACATGGACAGGTCTGGTAAAACCCTCCTCATACGGATGTATTGAACAGAGAGACAGAGAGGAGGGCAAGATGGTGCGACCAGACC
>Ga0154020_10001322_pt1 | contig 30698 bp, 21 predicted proteins | sample Klosneuvirus_201_FD_109709 | JGI IMG/M metagenome (GOLD analysis project Ga0154020, IMG submission 109709) | Active sludge microbial communities from wastewater, Klosterneuburg, Austria - Klosneuvirus_20160825_MG | ecosystem: Engineered > WWTP > Aerobic digester > Activated sludge | place...
AACGCCAAACTTGACGTGATGCGATTTACTATTCCATCCAAAACACTCCAGGGAGCAGTCTATGAACCGTTCACTATATTGATTGAACAGAAAAACAATGTAGCCGATATCGTACTTCTATGGGATTCCATCCGGATTCAAATACCCATTCAATTTTTAGAACCTAAATTACCATGAAGGCACTTTATACCCTCCTGTTTCTTTTCGTTAGTCTATGTCTCTTTTCTCAAGATCTCTCTGAACTTGATAGAAGAAATGGATTCAAAGAAATTAAATTGGGTTACCCCATCGATAGCATAAAGGGTATTGTTTTCAAAAAAGATATCACCGAAAGAAAAGAGTTCCAAGCCAAGGCGTATGAAACCAAACATCCTGATTATATGCTGATTGGTGATGTTCCTGTCAAAAAAATTTCGATCAAGGCGTACAAAGATCTTATCTACGAGATTGATGTAACAACCGCCAAAGACCCCAAAGTTATGCGGGGACTTGAAAAGTCTTATGGCAAGGCTACCTACAGTATTCGAATTGAAAGTTACTATTGGAAAGCCACGAACTTAAGTTTAGTGTACAAGGGCCATCGCAAAGATGTAAAACTCACCTATCGTTCGGGGCCTGTTATTCGAATGATGTATGAAGACAAAGGGAAACAAGTAGAAGTTGTTGCTGATGATTTTTAGATTTCTTAGAATCCAATTGTAATAAGAAAAGGATATCATAATCGATATCCTTTAGGCTACAATAAGTAACCGCAATTAAATCTAACACTACCCCTTATAAGTAATCCTATAAATCTTTCCTGCCTGATCATCCGATACAAGTAGTGAACCATCGGGCATTTGTAATACATCTACGGGCCTTCCTGAAACAGCTTGTGTAGCTTCATCTAACCAGCCACTGGCAAAAGGCTCATAGCTGATAGCTTTGCCATCCTGTAATTTTACCAGACTCAACCTGTAGCCACTTTTCTTAGCTCGGTTCCATGAACCATGCTCGGCTATAATAATCTGATTCTTATACTCAGCCGGAAACATATCTCCCGTATAAAACTTAAGGCCTAATGGAGCCACATGCGCACCCAGGTTTTGCATAGGCTTTACAAACTCATCACAAGAATGCTTATCACCAAACTCAGGATCTTTAATCGTGCCACCATGGCAATAGGGATATCCGAAATTCATTCCCTGAGTTGGTGCTGAATTCAGTTCACACGGAGGAACATCATCACCCATCATATCACGTCCATTGTCAGTAAACCAAAGATCATGGGTTTCAGGATGCCAGGTAAAGCCTACCGTATTGCGCACACCACTAGCAAACAATTCAAGACCTGTTCCATCCGCATTCATGCGATGAATAGCCGCAAAGATGGGATCTTCGGGTTCGCAAATATTACAAGGCGCACCCACGGGCACATACAATTTTCCATCTGGACCAAAAGCAATGTATTTCCATCCATGATGGGTCTCGGTCGGAAACTTATCATAAACAACTGTCGGTTCACCCGGATTATCCAGTTTGTTTTCAATGTCAGCAAACTTTATAATGCGACTCACTTCAGCTACATACAGATCACCATCTTTAAAGGCAACTCCATTAGGCATCTGTAGTCCTGAATCAAGTACCCATTTCTTATCAGCAATAAAATCTCCGTTGGTATCTTTTACGGCATACACTTTATCTCCTTTTCTGTTTCCTACATAAAGCACGCCTGAAGGTGATAGCGCCATCGAGCGAGCATTATCAACATCGGCAAAAACACTTATCGAAAACCCAGGGGGCAGTTTTATTGCACTCAATGATGCATCACTGACTACCTCATCCTTGGCCGAATTACAACCAATCATGACTATAAAAGCCAGCGCCAAAACCGAAAATTTGAATCTAATCATAATAGTGTTTGTTGAGTTGAGTCTTTAGTTGAACAACAAATATCGAAGGGTAATGTTGAATTGTTAAAAGATTTTACACCAGATATTTCTGATTGTGCAAAATCTTGGATGAAGCCCCATTTTAAAGTTACCTTTGCAGGAATTTCCAGTTAAATGATCTCAATTTCCAACATTTCTTACTTCATCGGTGGCCGGGCGCTTTACGAGGACGCCTCCATGTTTATAAAACCAGACGATAAAATTGGCTTAATCGGACTAAATGGGCGTGGTAAATCCACCTTATTAAAGATAATTGATGGCGAGTTAAGTGTAAATAGTGGCTCCATCAGCAAAGCCAAAGATTGTACCATCGGATTCCTAAATCAGGATCTACTCTCCTACCAAACGGAAGATGCCATTCTTACTGTGGCCATGGGAGCTTTTAAAGAGGCTGTGGATACACAACGTCAAATAGAAAAGATTCTTCATAAACTGGAGCATGACTATTCCGATGATTTAGTTGAAAAACTAACCGATCTACAAGAGAAGTTTGAACAGTTGGATGGCTACACGATGCAATCGAAAGCCGAAGAAGTATTGGAAGGAATTGGTTTTGCTACCAAAGATTTACATCGTCCGCTAAAAGAATTTTCAGGAGGCTGGCGCATGCGCGTGATGCTTGCAAAGCTTTTGCTAGAGAGACCCTCGTGCCTGATGCTGGATGAACCTACCAACCACTTGGACTTACCTTCTATTGAGTGGGTCGAAAACTACCTACGCAATTATGGTGGAGCAGTAATCATTGTTTCGCACGACCGTACATTTTTAAATAATGTTATTACCAAAACGGTAGAGGTTACCAACGGTCAATTAGTAACGTATGAAGGAAACTATTCCTATTATCTGCAAGAAAAAGAATTGCGTGAGAACATTCAGCAAGGTGCCTATGAGAATCAACAAGCCAAGATCCGGCAGGCTGAACGATTTATAGAACGCTTCCGGGCTAAGGCATCCAAATCTAAATTAGTTCAATCACGCGTGAAGGCACTTGATAGAATGGATCTGGTCGATGAAGTGGTGAGTGATAACGCTGCTGTTAATTTCAGATTTACATTCAAACAACCTTCCGGTCGCCATGTGGTTACTTTAAAAGATCTATCTAAATCGTATGGTGACCTAACAATCTTAAAGCATACTACGGCAGGCATAGAGCGTGGCGATAAAATTGCGTTGATTGGAGCCAACGGAAAAGGTAAATCCACGTTACTTCGTATTTTAGCTAATACCGAACCGGTAGAAGGAGAACGCATTATTGGATATAATGTTATTTATGGATTCTATGCGCAGCACCAGTTGGAGTCGTTGCATGTGGATAGTGAAATTCTGGAAGAGCTAAAACAAGCGGGCAGCGCCAAGACGGAGCAAGAACTAAGAAACGTATTAGGTTGCTTTCTCTTTTCGGATGAAGATGTATTTAAAAAGATAAAGGTATTATCGGGTGGTGAAAAATCACGCGTAGCGCTTGCCAAAACGTTAATTTCAGAAGCTAATTTTCTTTTACTGGATGAACCCACCAACCACTTGGATTTCATTTCAGAAAACATTCTAATTCAAGCGTTGCAACAATATCAGGGAAGTTTTGTAGTGGTGTCGCACAACCGTCACTTTGTAAACCAAGTGGCAAATAAAATCTGGTACATAGAAGAGCAACAGATAAAAGAATATCCGGGCACGTATGATGAATACGAATACTGGCGAAAGCAAAATGCATTGAACGCTGCTCCACAACCCGTGCCTGTAAAGAAAACAGAACCCAAGCCTGCCAATACTATTAATCCCCATGAAAAAAGGATTAAGGCACTCAATCAGGATTTAAAAAAACAAGAAGACCAGATTGAAAAATTAGAAAGCGAGAAAAAGAAAATAGAATTGGAAATGGCAAAGCCTGATGTTTACGGAGATTTCAATAAACTATCAGTTTGTCAACAACAGTTTGATAAACTGGCCTCTACTTTGCACGAGGCTAACATGAAATGGGAAAAGATAATGCTGGAAGTTGATGAGTTGGAAGCAACCCGTTAAAAGGAGAGTATCCCATAAGAACTAAAAGTAGATTTGTCTTCGAACCAAAAGTATGCTTAACAGCAGAAGACCCACAACAAAGAGAAGTGCATACAACCCAGGAATTACTCTCCGATTTAAGAACTCTTTTATTGATTCCATAATGAGTGAGTTTAATGATTGAGGACTCTTTGACTTGAAAACGAAAAGAAAGTTTAAATTATTATTCAATCTTTTGCATTTATACCTAACCTCATCCATAACGTAACCTGATTTATCTGAATCCGGATTGGTGAAAGACAAAATGATGCAAAAAAGTTTAAATGGTGGGCTTTTTCTAACAATATTTCTTTAATTATTCGTTTAATTTTGAATATGCGCATTGTATTTATTGCATGTACCCTACTTGTGTTCACCTCTGTATCAGCACAAAAAAAACTTGCGTTTATTGATAAATCGTACGAGGAAGAAATAAGAACCGTGATGCTCCATCCGGCATTGAATGGGCCACGAGATAATTTACGGCCGGCAGTTGTACCGCTTCAAGGTCAAAACCTGTTGCTTGAGTTTGATGATCTGGTTGCCCAACGAAGCAGTTACTATGTAAAAATTATTCATTGTAATTACGATTGGACCAAGTCTACGTTAATGGATCTTGACTTCTTATCCGATTATAATGAGTACCCGATTAACGATTATGAGCCTTCCTTTAACACCTCTATCCCGTATATCCATTACTTTTTTCTGGTACCTCCGGTAAAATTACCCAGCAACTATCTTTTGGTTGTGTACCGCGAAAGCGATGAAAAGGATATTCTGTTAACCAGACGATTCATGATTTATGATAATCAGGTAACCTTAGTTACTGAACGGCAGAGCCAGGGCGTAGGAAGTTTATATGCCACCAACCAACAGATTAATTTTAAAATTAATTATTCGCGCCTTGACCTATCTAACCCGATGGAAGCTGTTAAAACTACCATTCGACAAAATCAACGGTGGGATAACGCCCGAACCAACGTGGTGCCCAGTTTTATTCGTGAGGATAAGCGAGAACTGGAGTATCGCTTCTTCGACCAGGATAAACAATTTATGGCAGGTAATGAATTTCGGTTTGTAGATTTCAGATCGTTAAATTTTCCGGGGCGCAATACGGGTAGGCTCGACCGAAGTAAACGGCCCTTTAATCTCTCGGTGTTAACGGATTCTTTCAGAGCCGATCAGGTGTATTCGCAATATTCAGATATGAATGGAAACTTTGTGATAGAAAATCTGGATAACCGGGAAGGCGCAGTATCCGGAGATTATGTATTTGTAACGTTTAGTCTGGAGTCACCCGAACCGATTAATGGCAGTGTTCATTTAATGGGTGCATTCAATAACTGGGATCGAAGTATCGAATCAAAAATGGATTTTCAATCTAAATATAAAGCGTACGAAAAAACCGTTTTTCTAAAGCAAGGCTGGTATGATTATCAATATTGGGTAGAATCGCCCAAAGAGAATGCCTACCTAGTGGAAGGAAGTCATTTTGAAACTGAAAATCTTTATGAGGTTTTTATCTATTACAGGCCTTGGAAACCAAATGCCGACTTATTGATCGGTTACTTTCCGCTGCCGGTTAATCCGCGTTAGCAAAGCTCGCTTCGTGGTCGGCATCGTTGTGAATAGAACTTGCGTTAGCCACATCCAACATACCAAAGCCTTTGTGTGAAAAATGTCCTAAGCCATTTTCATATACAAATTGTTGAACGGGTTGTGGAGCATACAACGTAAATGGAAAAGTGTATCCACGCACTTCATACTTAATATCCGAATCGTACAGTGGATAAATTCGTGCAAACTTTTTATGGGAGCTTTGAATTCGGTTGATGTAATCTTTATCGGCTACTAATTGAAACTTATAGAAATCGGCCAGTTGAGAGGCTGAATATTTTCCGCTGGCTTCCATTCTGGCAATGGTATTGTCATAGAGCAGGTCCGAAAACTCATCCAGGTCGGGACTGATAAATCGCTTGCCGCTTTCATCATTAAAGGAGGCCGGCACAAGAACAATGGGTGAAATGCAAAGAAATTTTACCGAGTCTGTTATGGAGGCTGGCTCTTCATTCTCCACCGATTCGGGGGTTAATTGTAAGCTGCCTATCAATAACTCTTTTTGTAAAAAGAGAACGCTGGTAAAGTAGTCAATAAACTCCTGATCGGATGACGAGAAAACCAACGTTACTTTTGAAGAAAAGAAATGAAGTCCTTTTCGGCTGATTTTTATCTGTCCTTTTAAACCCGAAAAATTATATTGGGTAAACGAAAAATACTTTTCATTCTTGCCCAGCATAACCAACCCTTTGATGGTTTGGGCCAACAAAAATTGATGATGGAAGGGTACATACGCTCCTCTATTTTTAAGAGCAAAGACAATCCGGATTCTCAAGTGACAATTGTGTTAAGGGGTAAAAAATAAAAACCCCGCCTTTAAAAAAAATTGCGGAAAGCTAAGGTACTACAAATCAGCGCAATAAAGCCAACACTTTGAGAGAAAGATTAAGTGGAAATTCAATAAATATCTTACACGTTAAATCTAAAGTGCATGACATCGCCATCTTCAACCACATACTCTTTTCCTTCTACAGCCAATTTTCCGGCCTCGCGGCAACCCGCCTCCGATTTATGTTTCTGATAATCAGGTATTTTAATTACTTCAGCCCGGATGAAGCCTTTTTCGAAATCGGTATGAATTACCCCCGCAGCCTGCGGAGCCTTCCAACCCTTATGAATTGTCCAGGCGCGAACTTCCTTCTCGCCTGCCGTAAAATAAGTGATCAGATTTAGCAGGTTATACGCTGCCCGGATGAGCCGGTTTAGTCCCGATTCCTTTAAACCATACTCTTCTAAAAATACCTTCCGGTCTTCTTCGCTTTCCAATTCCGCAATCTGGGCTTCAATAGCTGCGCACACCATAACAACCTCAGCGCCTTCAGCCTTCACTAATTCCTTTAACTCATCCACATACTTATTACCCGTGTGGATGGCTCCCTCATCTACATTGGCCACATAGATCACAGGTTTATCCGTCAACAATTGCAAGTCCTCAATGGCTTTCTTGTCTTCGGCATCCATTACCAAGCTGCGGGCATTTTTCCCCGATTGTAATGTCTCCTTATAAGTCACCAGGGTAGCCAGTTCTTTCTTTGCTTTGGCATCACCACTTTTGGCGGTTCGCTCAACCTTGCTAATCTTCTTTTCAACAGAATCAAGGTCTCTGAGTTGGAGTTCAATATCAATTACTTCTTTATCGCCTACAGGGTCTACCTTACCCGACACGTGAATAATATTATCATTATCAAAGCAGCGAATTACATGCGCGATAGCATCCACTTCGCGGATGTTAGCCAGAAACTGATTGCCCAACCCCTCGCCCTTGCTGGCTCCTTTTACCAACCCGGCTATATCTACAAATTCAAAAGAAGTAGGCAATACCCGCTGCGGGTTTACCAGTGTTTCTAATACTTTTAACCTTTCATCGGGCACAGAGATTACCCCAACATTGGGCTCAATCGTACAAAACGGAAAGTTGGCCGCCTCCGCCTTGTTATTCGAAATCGCATTAAAAAGAGTTGACTTGCCTACATTCGGAAGGCCTACAATACCACACTTCAATCCCATTATTATTGTCTTTTATTAAATCAGGGCGCAAATATAAGAAGGCCGAGGTTAGAAGCCAGAATTAGCAGTCGATTTGCTTGCGCGGAATTGACCGGGCGAGGACAGAGATAAAAGGAAAGATGATTTGATCCCTTCTGGCATCACTATATCTTTATAGATAACCGATAAGCAGTTTCGCCAAGTCATCCAAAATGGGCAGTTAGGCGAAGGGCAGCCACCGCATTGATCAGAATAGTAACTTTGAAACGAATTAATTTAGAGATTAATAAATGTTGAACAGACTTTTAAAATATAGACGGCATACTGCACAAAGACGCTGGTTGTGGAAGTGAATTGAATTATGTAGTGCAAACCTCTTGGTCCAAAAATGATTGCAGCAACCCTTGCATACGACAAAATATATGAATGATCACTAATACATAAACAAAATGCTTAGCTGGAATGAAATAATCATACGCCTAGCCTTAGCCTCTTTTTTTGGGGCACTTATTGGATTAGAGCGAGAAAGAAAAGAATGGGCAGCCGGTTTAAGAACGCACATGATGGTTTCCGTTGGCTCATGCTTAATCATGATGGTTTCCGCCTTCGGGTTTTCAGACATTTTAGGAACGGAACATGTAACGCTTGACCCCTCAAGAATAGCTGCACAAGTAGTCAGTGGAATAGGGTTTATTGGTGCGGGAGCTATTCTATTCTTAAAACAAGGAACCATTCGCGGTTTAACAACGGCTGCTGGCTTATGGACAATCGCTGCCATTGGACTTGCCACTGGCGGTGGAATGTATTTTGCCGCAGGTGCCGCAACAATAATCGCATTGGTTATTCTTTGGGGTTTACAACCCCTGGAACGCATGCTCTTTAAGAAATTTAAACAAAAGACATTAAAAATTATTACTACGCTGAATGTAAATAATATAGAATTACTCAAAGACTTATTGAACAAAGACGAACTAAAAATTGAAGCTTTTACCTTTGAAAGGGAGGGCGATGAATTTATTTTTCAACTAAGGTTTGACAACATTGACACGGCAAAAATTAACAACATACTAAACGAATTAAAAAAAGACTCCACCGTCAAAGAGGTTTTTTGGAGCTAACCCCTCCTAGCAAAACCCGGTTATGCGCACCATGGGGACAGCGCAACTACCAACTCAAATTATTAAAATGAAACTTCCATTCCAAGATAAAAAATTCCTCTTTCTTCTTTCTGCAATTTCAATAGTAGTTGCCTTGGAAGTTCTATCCCTCATTGGCATTCATATACCCATGCCTTATGCCCCATTTGTATTTGCCGCATTTATTTTAGGCATTGGCTCTACTGTTTTATGGGACGGAGTAAAAGCAATCTTTAAACTCAAATTCAGTAGCATCAATTTACTAATGACTATTGCTGTGATAGGAGCCTATTATCTTGGCGAGTATCCCGAAGCCGCAGTAGTAATCGTGCTGTATGTGTTGGGCGAACGATTGGAAGATATTGGAATTAAAAATTCAAAATCTGCTTTAGATAAATTGGTAAGCCGAGCGCCTAAAACTGCTTTTGTAAAATCGCAAAATAAAAATGTTTTTATTGATAAAATTGCAATCGGCACAATCATACAAGTTAAGGCAGGTGAAATGATACCGCTTGACGGCAAAATCATTTCTGGCGAAACCACCGTTGATGAAGCTGCCATTACAGGTGAACCCATCCCCAAAGACAAATACCCAGGCGACACTCTTTTTGCAGGAACACTAAACAAAAATGGTTTTATAGAAATAGAAACAACAAAGCTTTCTATTGATACCACATTCTCAAAAATTATTCGTTTAACTTTTGAAGCCTCAGCCAACAAAAGTAAAACCCAAAAATTTATTCAGCGATTTTCAAAGTTTTACACTCCGTTCATTATTGCTCTGGCCGTTTTAGTTTTCGTTATTCCCGTTTTCGTGTTACACCTTGACTTAAACCATTGGCTACTACAAGCCATTACACTTTTAGTAATCGCTTGTCCGTGTGCATTAGTCATCTCCACACCGGTGGCCATCTATGCAGCAATCGGAAACGCATCAGCCAAAGGAGCTTTAGTAAAAGGTGGAAAATACATGGAAGCCCTGGCAAGCATTAAAGCAATTGCCTTAGACAAAACACGAACTATCACGTTTGGAAATCCCATTGTATCCGATGTGTTTCCTCTCCATGGAACGAGCCGGGAAGAACTGTTGGCTTGCACAGCCGGAGCAGAACTATTTTCTGAACATCCCTTGGCACAAGCCATTGTAGATGCAAGTAAAAAAGAAGGATTTGAGCCCCACAAAGCCCAGTCATTTAAAAGCATTATGGGCAAAGGAGCAACCGCAAAATGCTTAGTGTGCGAAGACGAAACAATTTATGTAGGGAAATTAGAATTTATCAGAGAACATCAACCTGTTGACAAAGAAGCCGAAAGAATTGTAGAGCAACTTTCATCGCAAGGAAAAACAAGTGTACTCGTAAGTTTTGGAAATGGCGTTGGTGGAGTTCTTGGTTTGATGGACGAAATAAAACCCGACAGCGAAGCAGCACTAAAAGAAATAGAGCAACTTAACATTGAACCTGTAATGCTTACAGGCGACCACGAAAATGCAGCAAAATTTGTAGCCGAAAAAGTAGGTATCAAAAAAATATTTGGCGATTTGCTACCTGAAAATAAAGCCGACAAAATCAAAGAACTTTTACAGCAATATAAATTTGTGGCCATGGTAGGCGATGGCATCAACGATGCACCAGCATTAGCCCAAAGCACCGTAGGTATTGCCATGGGAGCCGCAGGAAGCGACACAGCCATAGAAACCGCCAACATTGCATTGATGAACGATAAACTTTCACTCATTCCCTTTCTCATTCGGCTCTCCAAAAAAACGTTGCGCAGAATAAAATTTAACACCATTGGAGCCATAGCCGTAAAACTGATATTCATAGCACTTGCTTTTATCGGTTACAGCAATTTAGTTTTCGCCATCGCAGCAGATGTTGGAGTAACCTTAATAGTTATTTTGACAAGTTTGCGGCTAATGACATTTGAAAACATAAAATAGGCAGCGAAAGATTGACAGCAGGGTAATACATAACAATACCTACACAAAAAGGCGGGTTTACGGTTCCAAAAACAGTTTTGTGATAAAGTCTCATCCTTCGGGTAGCCGCAAAACGTTGGCGAGCGTGCAAACTTCAAACTTTCGTGGAAGGCATAAACTTTTACAATAACAAATATTAACTTGGACAAAAAGACAAAAATGGAAGACTCAATTAAAAACGAAGACGAAAATGTTATCAAAGCCTATGAGCATTTGAAATCCGTTCTTGTAACAGGTGAAACCGTTGACGCCTGGGCGGTTCAACGGAGATTATTTGCGCTCACACATAGGCGAATTTTCATCGCAGCGACAACGGGGCGGTTCATTGTAATTAAGCGCGGACTGCTAGGAGGATTTGAGATGACCGAATTTCGCTGGCAAGACCTGGGTGACCTAAAACTTAAAGTTGGAATTTTTGGAGCCGATATTACCCTGAAACAATTTGTTTCAACTGACTTAGCCATGAATAAAGACTCTGCCTCGCTTCTTATATACACGGGTTTAAGAAAAGAGGATACTCAAAAAATTTATCGTTTGGCTCAAGCACAAGACCAATCCTGGAGAGAGAAAAGGCGTATTCGTGAGTTAGAAGAATTGAGGGCAAAATCAGGCGGAGTAAATATTGGGAATTCACCAGTAGGATTGCAGCAGACAAGTAATGCTTCCGAAGATTTATTAATACGACTTCAAAAAGCAAAAGAGATGTTAGAAAACAAATTAATTACGGACTCTGAGTTTGAATCAATCAAAGCAAAAATTATAAGTGGCCTTTGATAGCTAAATTGCCAATGCAAAATGTATTGAGTGACTTACGCTAAGAAGTTTATCGTATTACCTAAAAAAAGAAAAAGCCCCGATTTTCATCGAGGCCAATTCCAATTTAGGTTTAGGTAAAATCTTAATCCCACTTCAACTCCGAATCAACAGCTGGAGTTTTGGTTTCACTTTCTTCCTTTTCGCGATGCTGATCAAACGAATTGAAATCAACATCGGGCATAAGTTCGTTTTTAACGTGGTTTACCGTGTTGTTCAAAGCCTCCATGAATTTGTTAAAATCTTCTTTGTAAAGGAAAATTTTATGTTTCTCGTAGGTAAACCCTTCATCGTCTTTATTATATCTCTTTTTACTTTCGGTAATAGTGAGATAATAATCATTAGACCGGGTTGCCTTAACATCAAAGAAGTACGTTCGTTTGCCCGCCTTCACTTTTTCAGAGAAAATCTCTTCTCGTCCATTGTTCTTGTTCTCTTCCACAGATTCTTTGGTTTGGGTTAGGTTTTTGGGTAAAAATGGTTAAATCGAAGGTAGTATTTAAAATTTTTAATGCAAACACCTTCTCACATTTGAATGTTATTTTTAAAGGTTCAAGTCGGTTTGTGGTGTTTAAATTTGAATGATTCTTAAGTTTTAGACATGAAGATGGAAGATATCAGGCTATCCACCAGCCTTGAATTATTAGCAAAGCAGCTAGTGGAGGGGTTTATTACGGGCCTTCACAAGTCACCCTATCACGGATTTTCGGTTGAGTTTGCTGAGCACCGGTTATATAACCAAGGGCAAAGTACCCGACATATTGATTGGAAAGTTTTTGCCCGCACAGATCGGCTTTATACCAAACAATATGAAGAAGAGACAAACCTGCGCTGCCTTATCGCCATAGATTGCTCTTCATCCATGCATTATCCTAAAGAAACCATGCAAAAGCTAAGGTTCAGTATTTATTCTGCCTCCGCCATTGCCTACATGCTTAACCACCAACGCGATGCCGTGGGGCTATGTCTGTTTTCCGATAAGATTGAAGAACTCACACAAATAAAGTCCACCCCTACTCACCTCGCTAAATTATTTACGCTACTCGATGGCCGGCTAAAGAATACGGAGGTTACCAGAAAATCAACCCGGGTGGCCAATGTGCTGCACGAAATTGCTGAGAAAACTCACCGGAGGTCTTTGGTAATAATCTTTAGCGATATGTTTGATGGTGGCGACAATGATGAAGAGATCATTAAGGCACTCCAGCATCTTAAACATAACAAACATGAAGTGGTCTTATTCCATGTAACCGATCATGAGACCGAGCTCGAGTTTAATTTTGATGAAAAGCCTTATGAGTTTATTGATCTGGAAAGTGGAGAAAAGTTAACGCTGAACCCACACGAAATAAAAGATCGCTATGAAAAGGAATTAAAAGAGTATCACAGTAAGCTAAAAATGAAATGCAATCAGCTTAAAATTGATTTTATCTCAGCCAATATTCAGGACGGCTATTCGGAGGTACTTCAGACCTATATGATCAAGCGATCGAAAATGCGGTAATCGTAATCCAGAAAATCAGGATTGTAATTGTTCGTTGTGAAGCCATGTCTTTTTGGCCATCAACTCTTCTTTCGACTCAACCATATCCGGATCGGGCACGCAACAATCCACCGGGCAAACGGCCGCACACTGCGGTTCTTCGTGAAAACCCGTACACTCGGTACATTTTCCAGATACTATATAATAGAATTCATCCGATACCGGAGCCTGAGACGATTTAGCATCAACCTGAGATCCATCTTCCAACTCCACCTGCGTAAGCGCTGTCCCTCCTGCCCAATTCCACTCGCGACCACCCTCATAGATGGCGGTATTAGGGCACTCCGGTTCGCATGCCCCACAATTAATACATTCATCCGTTATCTTTATTGCCATGTGCGATAAATTTCAATTACGTAAAGTACTTTTGCCACAAAAATACGGCTACAAAGTCAACTGTCAAAACAACAAAGTCTCACTTAAAGTTTTAAAATGCGATGAAATTAGAGGATAAAATCAACGCATTTGCGGCCCTGGGTGATAAAATAAGCCGGCTAACAGATTCAGAAAAGGGAACCATTGCCTTTAATGCCGCACAGACAAATGCCTGGTTTACTAATGATTCAGTTGTTGAGGCTTTATCGGGCATCAATCACTTCTTGAAGAAAGATACTTTGTCTGCGTGGGTAGCCCAATACCCCATTGAACATCAAAAGAGTAAAATCGTTGGTGTAGCCATGGCAGGAAATATTCCCTTGGTGGGATTCCACGACTTACTATGCATTCTTATTTGCGGCCACCAGTTAGTTGCCAAAAAAAGTTCGCAGGATGCATACTTAATTGATTTGTTGTTTGATTGGCTAATTGAAATAGAGACTCGCTTTAAATCTAACATAAGATTTGAAGAACGTTTAAATGGTGTTGAGGCGGTAATTGCTACGGGCAGCGATAACACCGCGCGTTATTTCGAATATTACTTTCGGAAGATTCCACACATCATAAGAAAAAACAGAACCTCCTGCGCTGTACTAATGGGTGAGGAAACTCCCGAATTACTTTTTGCCTTAGGTAAAGATGTGTTTACGTATTTTGGTTTAGGCTGCAGAAACGTATCAAAAATATTTGTTCCTGAAGATTATAATTTCCCGAATTTACTGGATGCTTGGCAGCCTTATGAGTCCATTATTCACCATCACAAGTATGCCAATAATTACGATTATCAAAAATCAATTCTTTTGGTGAACGGTATACACTTCTATGATACCGGCTACCTGCTTACAACGGCCAGTACGAGTTTGGTCTCTCCTATCTCAGTCTTGTTTTATGAGACCTATAAAAACCTGGCTGACCTGGATCTAAAGCTTCAAGCACAAAGTGAAAAAATACAATGTATTGTATCGGCTGATGGATGGTATAGAAATAGTGTAGCATTTGGTTCAGCGCAAAGACCCGATGTGTCGGACTATGCTGACCAAATAGATACTATGAAATTTCTAACTTCGATTTAGAACTTACCGACCTCTTAGGATTTCAATCCATCCTTTGTAGGCTTGACCATCCGCGGAGAGCAAATAATAATAGATACCATCCGCAATATCTCCACCGGTCCAATCATTTTTATAATCGGAAGCTGAGAATACTTCTTTACCCCAACGATTGTTAATTATTAACTTAGAGTTTGCCGGCAAATTCCGAATCACCAACAGATCATTGGCGCCATCTCCGTTAGGCGTAAATACGTTTGGTACAAATAAACCACAGCCTCCTGCTGGTTCGGCCATAGCAAGATCATAGAATATGGAAGTCACAGAACCTACACATCCATTTACACCCGATTGGTTTTGCGAAAGTTGGATCTGGTATGAACCTAATGCCAACCCTGTAAAGGTAAATGCGCCTGAAGCCGCCTGATCTTTCGTAATAGCACCATCCAGTACAACATTTCCATTATCAAAGACCATAAACGTGTAATCGGTATTCGCTGAGCCTGTAAAACCCGATAATACAACACTTCCTGAATTTACTAGACAATCGTAGGTAGACGAAATTATATCAAAGTCCACGAGGTCTGGAACTCCAGTTGGATCAATCGTGAACAAACCTATTTTAATACAGGCAGGATTTGTATCGTCCCCATAAGTAACCGTATAATTATAAATACCAGCTGGAAGCCCAGTGAATTTGAAGTTATTGAATTGAGTAGCTTGAAGAGGGCCATCAATTTGAATTTTGACGCCAATTAAATTAACAACCGGTACTGCTGGAATTATATCAAACGTTACGGTGCCATCAGGCACTGCCGCCCCACATGTTGCCATGGTGGTTACTGGCGTTATAACAACCGTAGCACAATTGTTTAATGGCGCACAGGAAGGATCACCCGATGGTAAAACAGAAACAGAAACTACCGCAGTTAATTGATTTGAACACGACCCAATAGTTGCGAATACATTAAACGTTGAATTGGAAGTTAGTGCACCCGTTGGAAGGCTCAGGATAGATCCTGTTCCCACTAGTGCACCTCCAATTGTAATATTAGTCACATTATCCCGTAGCTGATAACTCACGCCAACTTCAGAATTATCAACTTGAATGGCCGTTGTGGTTCCAAAGCAAATAACCCCACTTAGTGCGGTAACTGTTAATCCAACAGCCGGTGCCGGGTTAACCGTTATGGAAACAGTGGCTGCCAATGGCGCAGCACATGTTACCGTTGAGGCCAAAACATTAAGCGTTATTGATGTTAATAAATTTCCAGTAGGAAGATCCAATGTGCCCCCCGTACCTGCAACCAAAGCGCCTATTGAGCTATTATCAGAATCATCCCTTAATTGATAGTCTACACCTACTTCGCTATTCGCTATTTGAACTACTGTTCCAGTGCCTGCACAAAATGTGCTAGACTGAGCGGTTACGGCCAAACCTAAATTAATAGCACCCGCTACATTCACGAGCACGGTTGATGTTAACTCAACAGGCGCGCAAACACCACCCGTAGCCAACACATTAAAGGTGATTGGTGTATTTAGTACTCCGGTTGAAAGCAACAAGGTCGAACCCGTTCCCATCATGGCTGAACCTATTAAGCTGTCATCCGCATCATTTCGCAACTGATAGCTAACACCCACCTCGGAATTTGCGATATCTATTGTAGTAGACCCTCCAACGCATAAGGTAGAACCAGGGCCTGTAACAACTAGGGCAGGATTTGGATTAACATCTACGTTTACTGTGGCCAGGTTGGTCAACTCTATCGAGCACGTTCCATTGGATGCCAGTATATTAAATGTGGAAGTAAGAATAAGGTTTCCGGTCGGCAAGTTGATGGACGCTCCCGTGCCTGCAACTGGTGCGCCAATCAAACTATCATCGGCATCATTGCGCAACTGATAATTTACGCCCGATTCAGAATTGCTTATTTGAATATTGGTAGAAGACCCCGAACAAACCGCAGGTGCTTGTGGGCTTAGATTAACGGAGGCATCAATAGATCCTACAACCGTAATGGTTACCGTTGCGGTTAGTTGTACTGGCGCACACACACCTCGTGTAGCCAAAACATTAAAGGTTATTGTTGAAGCTAAAGCTCCGGTTGGTAGTACTAAGGTTGCCCCTGTTCCAATCAATGCCGATCCGATCAGACTATTATCAGCATTATTTCTTAACTGATAACTTACACCCAATTCAGAATTTGCAACCTCCACATCACTCGATCCTCCAGAACAAACCGGACTAATCGAAGTCGTAACAGCCAATCCTACCAAAGGCACTGCATCTACATTAATTGATGCGGAAGAACCTATCAAGGTGCCAGGACAATTAGCATCTGTAACACTTATCAACGTATAGGTTGTAGTCGTAGTAGGTGACACTGAAATTGAAGCAGAACTAGCAACTGAACTTCCCGGAAAGGTTGTTACCCCATCCGAGTACTGAAAATTCCAAGGTCCGGTTCCAGTAAAATTAAAATTCAGATTAGTGTTTTGACCGTTACAGATAGTGGTGCTTCCGGTAATTTCTGCTGTCGCAAGATTGTTTACTGTTAAGGTGATAAACGCAGCTGAACTTTCGCATCCATTGAAGGTTTCTGTTACAAACACTGTAGTAACATTAGCGGCAGCACTACTAAAACCCAATTGAGCATTTGTTGGTGTTGTTCCTGTTGTCAGGATTGTGGTTAAACTAACATCCCCATACCAGGTATATACACTACCTACATTTGGCGTGGTGACAACCGGAGGCGTAATAATACCTCCTACGCAATATTTATTTGGAGTAAATGTAATTGTTGGAGTCACAGGTACCGCATTTACGGTAAGGGTAATCGGAGTTGCCAGACCTTCACAATTCGTGCTATTTTTCTCCGTAACAAAAATAGTTTTCGTATTAGCAACAGCACTGCTAAAACCTAATTGCACATTCGTGGGATTATTGCCCGTAGTAAGTAGGATGGTTAGGCTTGCGTCACCATACCAGGTGTACACACTACCCACATTGGGTGTGGTAACAGCAGGCGGAATGATGGATGTGCCTACACAATAGGTTGTTGGATTAAATGTTATTGATGGGGCTAAGGGTTTAGGGTTCACTGTTAACGTGATGGCCGTAGCGGGCCCGGGGCATAAACTGCTATTCATTTCTGTAACAAAAACGGTCGTGCTGTTTGCTGCAACGCTGCTAAAGCCAAGCTGAGCGTTAGTCGGGGCCGACCCGGTTGTAATAAGCGTTGATAAACTTATATCACTATACCACGAATAGGTGCTTCCGCCAACGGGCACAGTAACAACAGGTGGAGTAATAGCTTGCCCCACGCAGTAGGTGCTTGGACTAAATGTAATGGCTGGAGCCGATGGAACAGCATTAACAGTTAAGGTAACCGTAGTGGCTGGTCCCGTACAATTATTACTGGTAGTCTCTGTAACAAAAACGAAAGTAACGGATGCCGCTACACTACTAAAGCCTAGCTGTGCATTGGTTGGTAAGGTGCCTGTGGTTAACACGGTAGTAAGACCCGCATCGCTATACCAGGTATACGTACTGCCTCCGGTTGGCGTTGTGATAACAGGCGGAGTTATGGCAGAACCTACACAATAGGAACCAGGACTAAATGTAACAGCGGGCGCAACGGGTACCGGGCTTACGGTAAGCGTGATAGACGTAGCTGGTCCGGGGCAATTGCTGCTACTTGTTTCTGTAACAAATACAGTTGTGGTGTTGGCTCCCGCACTGCTAAAACCAAGTTGTGCATTGGTTGGGGCCGTGCCGGTTGTTAACAATGTAGAAAGGCTTACATCGCTATACCATGAATAGGTACTACCCCCTATAGGAGTTGTTACAACAGGTGGTGTTATCGGCTGCCCAACACAATAAGAACTTGGACTAAATGTAATAGCTGGTGCTAAAGGATTTGGGTTTACCGTAAGTGTTACTGTGGTTGCAAGGCCCGTGCAATTACTGCTATTCGTTTCCGTTACAAACACAACGGTTGTATTAACCGCAGCACTGCTAAAACTTAATTGAGCATTGGTTGGTGACGATCCTGTAGTTAGTATTGTTGTTAAGCCTGCATCACTATACCACGTATAGGTACTGCCTACAACCGGAGTAGTTACTATAGGTGGTGTAATTGCCGCGCCCACGCAATAGGAACCCGGACTAAAAGTTATACCCGGTAAGGTTGGTATAGCAGTTACCGTTAATGTTACCGGAGTTGCAGGACCCGGACAGTTATTACTATTGGTTTCTCTTGCATAAACTGTTGTGGTATTTGCTAAGGCACTGCTAAAGCCTAATTGCGCATTGGTGGGAGCGATTCCTGTTGTTAGGAGAGTTGACAAACTAATGTCGCTGTACCAAGAATAAGTACTTCCTCCTACGGGTGCTGCGATGACGGGTGGCGTTATCGCCTGACCAATACAGTATGAGCTTGGCGCAAAAGTTACTGCCGGAGCGGCTGGAATTGCATTAACCGTTAGCGTAACGGATGTTGCTGCGCCTTCACAATTACTGCTATTTTTTTCCGCTACGAATACTGTCGTGGTATTAGCTGCTACACTGTTAAAGCCCAATTGTACGTTGGTTGGGTTCGTTCCTGCTATCAACAAGGTAGTTAGTCCAGCATCTGCGTACCAATTGTATGTACTTCCCCCTGTGGGGGTAGTGATACTGGGAGCAACAATAGCATTATTAACACAGTACGTGTTAGGAACAAATGTAACTGCAGGAGCTACGGGCACCGGATTAACATTGATTGTGGTAGAACCACTAGCGGCCACCGAAATACAACCATTAATGTCTGTAACATTTGTCAGTGTGTAGGTGGTATTCGCTAAAGGCGAAACCGTAATATCTGCTCCGCTGATGTAGTTATTCACTACACCCAGTCCGGTGATAGCAAGTGTAAAAGGACCAACGCCACCCGTTACATCCACCTTAAACGTTGAGGATTTGCCCGAGCAGATTGGCGTAGTTCCCGTCAAGGAAAGTATTGCGTTGGTTGGTGCCGGAGGTTCTATGATTGAAATCGGGCCAATAGTCTGACTACAGTTTGTTCCATTATCGCTAACCACTACGGTATAGTCGCCAGCAGTAAGTCCTGTAATATCCTGTGCGGAAGAAGTAAAGCCGTTGGTAGCTGTCCAGGAATAAACATAGCCGCCCGTTCCACCTGATACATCAATAGCAATTTGGCCATTAGGCGTTCCGCAACTGGTACTGTTGATTGGAAACCCTGCGGTGAGACCCAAAGTAATATCCGTAGTGCCATTAACAACGAAGGAGCCTGCAAAGTCAGAGGGATTACCATCTTGAACAATCACGTTGTAAACCCCAGGCTTTAAATTGTCTGCCAAATAAGGCACCCCTAACGTCATGGGGATATTCAGCTTATTAACAGGTCCGAGGATAAACAGGGATATGGGTGGAATTCCTGAGGTAACTGTTACGTTAATCGAGCCATTATCTAATATGCCATCAGTGCCCGGATTTCCACCTCCATCAAGTTGGTCAAGACAGGCATCTTTTTTATTGTTAGTCGTTACAACGGGTGCTTGCGACCACGACACCATCGATAATAGGGTGAGTCCAATAAAGACTCCAAAAAATAAGTATCTCGGTTTCAAACCCGTTATCAGTTAATTTTGAACTTCATATGTTTTGTACAGCCATCCGGACTTTGGATATAAAGATTGTAATCACCTTTATCTAAATTGCTGATCTTCGCGCCTTTGCCCTCCAATCGGTTGTCCTGATTTGATCCTGAAAAAATAAAATAGGTGTAAGAGTCTGCGTTCTTATACTCCATAATCGCTTCCCCGTTTTTTTGCCCGTTCGAAGTATGAGTGATCGTTAGTTTAACATCAAAATCTTTGCAATTTTCAATGCTTGGTTCAATACTCATTTTGAAGCCGGGGGATACGACTGAAATGCACACGAGGATCAATCCTAAAGTGCTATATTTTAAGTACTTCTGCATGCTATAAAATGGCAGTTTAAAACAAGGCACAGCCTTTTTGAAAGTGGTGAAAAAGATTAAAAAATATCTTTTACTCATGTAAAGATGTAGATTCAAAGACCAACTTATCCAAAAAATACACTACCTAGTGATCGAAGTAATGTTTTAGTTAAAAAATCATATTTTAGTATCGCCTATTCAAAATCTCACTTAGAATAAAAGCCTTTTTAAAACCGGCAGGGTTCTTCAGTTCTGTGATATAATTACTGATCGAGACACCCCGCTCCTTGCTCTTATATCCTTTAAACTGCCCAAAGCTTGTATCGGTATCTCCTACTTTAATAGTATCCTCTAAAGAGGGCCTGTAGAATGCCTGCTGCTTGGCCTTCTCATAAGTTTCATAAATTTTATCTTGAGATTTATAATCGGGCCTTTCAAACTCCTCTATTTCGTCTTTAACGTCATCATCATAATCAATAAAATCATTTTGCTTTGGTGGCAAGGGAATGGCTACCGGTTTGGGCGGCTTAGGGGCCTTAGCAGCCTGAATCTCGCGAAGAAGATCTTCAAAGGATAACGGCTTACTTTCGGGCAATGAGGAATTATCAACCGGATGATTCGGTTCAAACGGCTGTGCTTTCTTTTTATTTGCCCGGGCTATTAAAGTGATAACAATCACTATAAGCCAAATCCAAAACTGAATATCCATGATTCAGCCAAAGATATTGAAATAAATACAAATTCAGCGCCTTTTGGCACTTTTTGCTTGGGATAAATTGTTGATGAAATGAGTATGCTTGATTTTCCAAATGCCAATCCTACGGTTATCTTTGCCATCTTATTTTTTCAACCACTAAATTCTCAAGGAATTCATGCAGTTATCGAAGTTGGAGATTAAAGGCTTTAAAAGCTTTGCAGATAAAGTAGTAATTAATTTTGACGAAGGAATTACAGGAATTGTAGGGCCAAACGGGTGCGGAAAGTCAAACGTTGTTGATTCAATACGCTGGGTATTAGGAGAACAAAAGACCAGCGCACTCCGGTCCGAAAAAATGGAGAACATTATCTTTAATGGCACCAGCCAACGCTCACCGCAGCAAATGGCCGAGGTATCCTTAACCATTAACAACACTAAAAATATTCTTCCTACAGAATACTCGCAGGTTACTTTAACCCGCAGACTGTATCGCTCTGGCGAAAGTGAATACCTGCTTAACGGAGTAGTCTGCCGATTGAAAGATATTACGAATCTATTCTTAGACACCGGGGTAGCATCTAACAGCTACGCTATTATTGAGTTAGGCATGGTGGATGATATTCTTAACGATCGTGACAACTCACGAAGAATGTTGTTTGAAGAAGCTGCAGGGATTTCAAAATTCAAAAAGCGCAAGAAGGAAACGTTGAAGAAGCTGGAAGATACCGATGCTGACTTAGAGCGCGTAGAGGATTTGCTTTTTGAAATAGAAAAGAACATGAAGAGCCTGGAGAAACAAGCTCGGCAAACTGAACAGTATTATAAAATTAAAGAAGACTATAAAGAGAAAAGTATACAACTCGCCAAAGTAGTTGTAAACAAACAGAAGGAAACCTTTGCCACCGTTCAAAAGCAGGTTGAAACGGAAAGCGATCGCAAAACAAAACTTACTACTGGGCTTGCTGAAAAAGAAGCGCTGATTGAAAAATCAAAAGCAGAACTTCTTCTTAAGGAGAAAACACTATCCTCGCGCCAAAAGGCAATCAATGATTTCGTAGCTAAAATCAGGCAGTACGAAAGTGAGAAACAGATTAAGAATGAAAGACTTCGTTCCCTTAACGACCGGGTTAATAATCTGAAAGAACAAATCGATCAGGATAAGAAAAGTAACGAACGGGCTCGCTTCAGTATTCAAAGCCTGGAGACAGAACGAGATACCGCCCATCTGGCATTAAAAGAAATTTCCGAAAAGGTAGACTTGCTTAAATCGGAATACGAAACACAAAAAGCTGCCACCTACACGCTGCAAGGCGAATCGGATGCGCTGCGTCAAGTGTATCGCGCCAAGCAAGAAGAGTCTTTTCAATTAAATAAGTCTCTCGAAATTCGCGAGATTCAAATTTCTTCTTTTAAACAAGAATTAGAACGCACCACTACCGACACCAGTCAACAAAGCGCCAGCATTGCTGAGTTCGAGAAGAAGACCGTAATCTTAAATGAAGAGATCAAAGAAAAAAACGGTTACCTCGAAAAGCTAAAGAAAGAAGAGGAAGATGTTTTTTCGCGAATCACCTCGCTGGAGAAGACCATTGAAATGATTCGTGAGGAGATGACGGAAACAGGGCGCAAACTCGATTCGCGTCAAAACGAATTTCAACTCACTAAATCTTTAGTCGAAAATCTGGAAGGTTTTCCGGAGGCCATTAAATTTCTAAAGAAGAATGTTAGCTGGACAAAAAATGCTCCGCTCCTATCGGATATTCTTTCCACCAGCGAAGAGTATCGGGTAGCGATTGAGAACTATCTGGAACCTTATCTCAACTACTACATTGTTGAGCACGAGGCCGAAGCGTATGAGGCTATCAATATCCTGAGTGACGCCAGCAAGGGCAAAGCAAACTTCTTTATTCTTGATTCATTCGAAAAGTTTTCGCCCTCGGATATTCAAATGTATTCGAATGCATTTCCGGCAACGCAAATCATCGAATTCGATCCAAAGTATAATAAGCTCATGGCCTTTATTCTCGATAAGGTTTATGTGTATGAAGGCGATGTACGGAATATACCTACAGACGAGAACACGTTCATTACCAAGAGTGGTAAAGTAACCAGACGTAGATTCAGCTTATCCGGTGGATCAGTAGGATTGTTTGAAGGTAAGAAAATAGGGCGCGCTAAGAATCTTGAGAAACTTGAAAAAGAGATCAAGGAGTTCACGAAAAAAGTTGAAGACATCCGACACTCCTTGGTTGATCGGCAACGGGAACTTGAGCGATTGCGCAATAACACCTTAAAGCAACAAATCGAAGAAGCTCAAAATGCCATTAAACTGGTTAATGATGAGTTCATTTCCGTGCGCACCAAGCAGGAACAGTTTTCGAATATGTTGAATAGCGCAGATTTGCGCAAGGAAGATATTATAGAAAAAATTGAAACCCTGAATCAGGAACTTCTTGATTTGCGGCCGAAAGCCGAACAAGCACAACTGGTATCTGGTCAGCAAGATGAAAAGCTGAAACTCATTACGTCTGAATTAAATATTCAAAATGAATTCCTGAGTCAGAAGTCATCCACCTACAATGAACAAAATATTCTCTTTCATCAGCAAGAGAACCGTGTAAAGAGTGTGGAGCAGGAAATGCGATTCAAGCAGGAGTCGATGGAGCAAAGTAGTTTGCGCGTTGAAACGAACTCGGAGGAGCTGAAGAAAAATGATGACGAAATCAGAACCATTATTGAAACCACACAAAGCAACGATGAGGAACTGATTGGCATGTATGCCGAGAAAGATGAAATGGAGAAAGGCTTAGGAGAAGCCGAAAAGGAATATTACTCTGGCCGTGGCGAGATTGATCAATTTGAAAAAGATCTGCGTGAGGTTCAACATCAGCGCCAAAACATCGACACGTTGTTGATGGAGTTACAGAATCAATTAAATGAAAGTAAGATTCAACTCAATTCTGTTAAAGAAAGATTGTCGGTTGAGTTTAATATTGATCTTGATACCGTACTGAGTCAGGCAACGCCAGAAGAAGCAGAGCAGTTGGCTTTATTCGATGAGGAAAAACTTCGTGCGGATGTAACCAAAATACGCGAGAAGTTGGACAACATGGGCCCGATTAACCCGATGGCTATGGAAGCCTATACGGAAATAAAAGAACGCAACGATTTCATTAACGTACAAAAAGACGATCTGCTAAAAGCGAAAGAATCGCTCTTTAGTACAATCAGTGAGATTGAAGGTGTGGCCAGTGAAACCTTTATGGTTGCTTTTACGCAAATTAAAGAACACTTTGTTCGCGTATTCCGCTCGTTGTTTAATGAGGGCGATGATTGCGATTTAAAGTTGGCCGATCCGACCAAGCCACTAGAATCTGAGATTGATATTATCGCCAAGCCTAAAGGCAAGCGACCATTAACTATTAATCAATTATCAGGTGGAGAGAAAACACTTACGGCTACTGCGCTATTGTTTTCTATGTATCTATTAAAGCCGGCACCCTTCTGTATTTTTGATGAGGTGGATGCTCCGCTTGATGATGCCAACATCGATAAATTCAATAATATCATTCGCAATTTCAGTAAAGACTCGCAGTTTGTTATTGTTACGCATAATAAGCGTACTATGACCACGACTGATGTGATCTATGGAATTACAATGGTGGAAAAAGGAATCTCGCGCGTTGTACCTGTGGATTTGAGAGAGCTTGCGTAAGTTAGGAATCAAACTCCGGCATAGGCGCTAAAGGCTCCATCCACCGGCACAACAATTCCTGATACAAACTTGGAAGCATCTGAACAGAGCCAAAGCAAGGTTCCGGAAAGTTCATCGGGCTCACCAAACCGATTAAATGGCGTTCCATTAATTATCAATTGACCCCGATCGGTTAAGCTACCGTCAGCATTGGTTAACAAGGTTCTGTTTTGTTCTGTCAGAAAGAAACCCGGGGCAATAGCGTTTACTCGAAAACCTTCACCAAACTTCTTAGCCATTTCAACAGACAACCACTGTGTGAAATTACTTATCGCTGCCTTAGCCGCTCCGTAACCCACTACCCTGGTTAGTGGGCGAATAGCAGTCATGGAAGAAATATTAATAATGATTCCCTTCTTCGAAGCAACCATCACTTTGCCAAAAATTTGTGATGGCAACACCGTACCCGCCAGATTTAAATCAACTACCTTTTTAAAATCGTCTAATTTTAAATCAAGAAAAGTTTTATCAGGAGTAACCACTGCACCGGGCAGATTACCACCCGCTGCATTTACCAGTATGTCAATGGTACCAAACTTTTCGAGAATGAGTTTTCTGGCTTCCACTAATTGCTTTTCATCCAACACGTCAGCAGAAACTCCAAAAGCATTTCCACCTGATTGAATAATTTCTTTGGCCAGCGTATCGGCTACTTCCTTTCTCCTTCCAAGAATAACCACCGATGCTCCGGCCTTCGCCAAGGCTCTACACATGGTATTGCCTAACACGCCTGTACCCCCGGTAACTACAGCCACTTTCGTTTTTAAACCGAATAGTTCTTCCATGTAACTCATGCTCTATGCTTTTAGTATTACTGATCTACGGGTACGATTACTTTCATAAGCGGCTTCAATCAGCCTGATTACTTCGCGGGATTCTTCGGGTTTAACATCCAAGGATTTGCCCTCGCGGATAACCTCATAAATATTTTGGTAGAATTTTAGATAATTGCCCGGAATAGTTTCAACTTTTCCCTCTACATGCAATCCATTTATTGTTGTGTTCAGTCGGCCCCAACATTCTTTTGGTAATGTTCCCCAACCCGAAGTACCCGGAATCTTTTTTTCTTTGAGCGCTTGTTCCTGCGGGTCAACATTGCTACTGGTAACAAATGAACCCTCGGTACCATGTAATTGATAGCGTGGACCTTGTTCGCGCACGAGATAACTCGATTTTACAATAACGTTTAGGCCGGGATAGGTAAGCCGCAGGTCATAGAAATCATCTACACTTCCTCCCGGTCTTTGAATACCAATACGCGCATCAATTTCTGATGGCATACCAAAGAGCACCAACACCTGATCGAGCATATGCGAACCCAGATTATATAAAATCCCTTTACCGGGTCCAGCTTCTTCTTTCCAGGAATTAGGTTCTATGTAATTACGGAAGCGATCGTAGTGCGCTTCGAACTCAACTATTTTACCTACCCACTTATTATCAATAACTTTTTTCAGCGTAAGAAAATCACCGTCCAACCGTCTGCTCTGGAATACGGTAAGTATTTTATTGTGCTTATCAGCCAAGTCTATTAATTCATTTGCTTCCTGCACCGTAACGGTAAAGGGTTTCTCAACAATAACGTGTTTGCCTGCTTGCAAAGATTTTGCAGCTTGTTCGAGATGGAGGTGATTGGGCGTATTCACAACAACTAATTCAACAGAAGGATCAGAAAGAACTTCCTCGAAAGTTCTTACTACCCGGCAGTTGGGATAATGCGCTTCTGCAGATTGCTTGCTCCGTTGAAGTACCACCGAAAGTTCAAACCCTGGATGGGCATGGATAAGCGGTGCATGAAAAACTTCTCCCGACATCCCATAGGAAAGGATCGCAGTTTTAATAGGCTTCAAACTCATTATTCAAATTCGAAATAGTTCTTAACATTGTTATAGCAAATATCCTGTACCATACTCCCTATCAATTTCATGTCGTTAGGTAACTCGCCTTTGGTAATATCATTTCCTAATAGATTACACAAGACGCGTCTAAAATACTCGTGACGCGGAAAAGATAAGAAGCTCCGTGAGTCGGTAACCATACCTACAAACCTTGCCAGAAGACCCATGTTGGAAAGTGTATTTATCTGCTTCTCCATTCCATCTTTCTGATCGAGGAACCACCAAGCCGACCCCCATTGGATTTTTCCAGGAATAGATCCATCACAAAAATTTCCTGTCATGGTTACGAAAACTTCGTTATCGGCTGGATTAAGATTATATAAAATGGTTTTTGCTAATTGATTGGACTGATCCAACTTATTTAAGAACGAAGATAAATTTCGGGATTGGGAAAAATCTCCTACAGAATCAAAACCCGTATCGGGGCCCAGGCTATTTAGCAAGCGAGAATTATTATTACGAATGGCACCGATATGAAATTGTTGCACCCAGTTTTTCGTGTGATACATTTTACCCAATTCAATTAAGACCGCTCCTTGTAGGATCAATTGTTCTTCCGAAGTTAATCGACTACCAGTTCGAACTTTCTTAAATATCCCTTCTCCTTTTTGAGCACCGTTTGCATCGTACCCAATATTCTCCAACCCGTGATCGGCTGCCGTACAGCCATGCGCATCAAAATAGTCTATTCTGTTTTTTAAAGCAGCTATCAGGTCTTCAAATGAATCAATAGAAATGCCTGATACTTCAGCTAGCAAATCAAGATAATGATTGTAGTTCTCCACATGCCCACTGGCATATGCTTTATCGGGCCTAAAGGTTGGCAGCAACTTTAGATTTGATGATAGAGCTGCCATCTCCTTGTGGTAATTCAGCGAGTCTGTCGGATCGTCTGTAGAGCAAACGACCTTAACCTTCATGCCCGTCAATAACGATTGCACTTTAAAATCCTTTTGTTGGAGTTTTGAATTGCAATGCTTGTAAATTTCTGGGGCAGATTTTTCATTAAGGAGTTCGTCCACACCAAAATATCTTTTCAACTCAAGGTGTGTCCAATGATAAAGTGGATTGCGCAACGTGGCCGGCACTGTTTTCGCCCAGGCTAAAAATTTTTCCTGAGGTTCTGAGTTTCCTGTAATGAATCTTTCATTTACTCCATTTGCCCGCATCGCGCGCCATTTATAGTGATCACCCTCCAACCAGATAGTTGTCAGATTATCAAATATCCTGTTTTCAGAAATATCTTTTGGGGATAAGTGATTGTGATAATCAATGATCCCGCAGGTGCTGGCATAGTCATGGTAGAGTTCGCGAGCTGGCTTGCTATACAAAAGGAAATCGTCATTCAGAAATGAAACGGGCTTGCCCATAAGGATTAGTCTAGCACACGAATTTTTATACTTCGGAAAGATACGGCATCGCCATGATCCTGTAAAAGGATGTAACCCTTTTCAGCCATACCAAAACCTTCCCACACATTATACTTACTTCGGGCTACCAAGGCATAATAGATCGGTGTTCCCCGTTGATACTCAACAATCTTCCTTCCGTTTAACCAGTGTTCGATACGATTATCCGGATACACAACAATACGCCCTTCATTCCATATTCTCGGAATGTCCTGAATTTTTAGGGAAGGAATTAAATCATAGAGCGAACCCAACGTCCTGTTTCCCACCACGCCTTCCTTCGCATCGGGGTGTCGCTCATCATCCAGAATCTGATACTCTAAACCGATGGCTGAGCCTTTTGAAAGATATTTCTCATCAACAAAATATTTAACTCCGCTATTAGCGCCTTCCGTAAATTTAAAATCAAAGGTTAGTTCGAACGCAGTGAAACTATCCATAGTAACTATATCTCCGCCATTGGTAGACTCACCGCCATTCGAAGGAAGTACAGACAATATTCCATCTTTAATTTCCCATCCTTTATCAGGAAAAGAATCTTTAAAGGCACCGCGCCAACCGGTAGTGGTTTTTCCATCCCACAATAATCGATAACCCTGTTGTTTTTCTAAGGGTGATAATGTGTTGGGTACCAGATTAACAACAGTGATATTCGTTAAAGGGCGGGCTTGAAGATTTTTAGTTTGAATGCGAATGTTTTTCCAATAGGTTTTCTTGCCTTCCCCTTGGGCATCATATACCGCATGAACCTGCAAGGCTATTAATCCTTTCAAGGAAGCATCATCAATTAAATAAGCAGCTGGGAAATCGTTTACCCAGGTGCGAATGGTGGAACCAATGCATTCAATCCGATAGGTATTCCAATCGCCCCATTTATAGGCTTGCTTAGCCGAGGGATTTAATTCTAAGGGATAAAGCCAACCTCTACGGGCTTCATCATAAATCCCACCTGACCAGCTGCGTTCCTTGCGGTGATCTACTTCCATCTGATATCCATTAACACGACCATCTTCAGGCTTTTGCAAACTCCGGAATTGAATCCCCGAGTTTATGCCATCGTCTATCTTAATCTGAAGTTCAAGAATAAAATCTCCATATTCTTTGTCCAACGCTAAAAATGAATTTGGCGAATCCTTCACACAAGTTCCAACAATCATTCCATCCACTACATCGTACTTAGCCTTGCCATTCACCAGTTTCCAACCGGTAAGATCTTTGCCATTAAAAAGGCTTATCCATTTTTCTTTGGCAGGAAAGGAAACTGCCATTGAAGGCAACAGCAGTAAATTGAATAGAATCAGGATTAATAGTTTCTTCATGTTGGGATAAGATTATAAGTCTTTAATAATGTTGATCAATATAATTTTTTTACAATTTCATTTCCCATCCGCGCTCATACTCTCTACTCCATAAGGCATTCGCTTCTTTATCATTTTTGATTCTTCCCTGGGCATCACAATTTATTGTATGACCCGAACGGAAAGCAATGTTTCCTAACTGCGGCAGCAGCGTTGATTTGTGTCCTTCGCTGATGGGCGAGTTCAATTTTGTTTTTCCTCTGACCGTCTCAACAAAATTTAACAAGTGCAGGCTATCCAGTTTTTCACCCATACCCATCGTGTTAGTAGCATCGGCTTGTTGGATGGTTGTCTTTACATCCTGAATCAACTTGCCACCTAATTCATACACCTTATAATCATCACCACCCGGTATCACCATGGTCCCCTTTTCTCCATAAAAAATTACTCCGCGACCGCTGTGCATTTCATCGTAGTCGTTACAACTTCTTCCTTCCCAGGTAATGGCTGTATTGTTGGCAAATTCGTACGTGATCGTTTGCGTATCGGGAGTTTCCCAATCATCTTTAAAGGCAAAGCGCCCACCGGCAGAAACTATTTTGGTAGGATAGTCGACACCTAATCCCCAACGCATAAGATCAAGTTCGTGGGTACCATTATTCAGTGCTTCGCCCGTGCCCCAGTTCCAGAACCAATGCCAGTTGTAATGAATGAGGTTATCCTTATAGGGCTTACGCGGAGCGGGACCTTGCCATAATTCATAATCTAAATGTGCCGGAACGGGAACCACCTTGCCAACACCTATCGACTTGCGGGCATTGGCATACCAACCCTTGGCAAAATATACCCTGCCTATTACACCACTTTGCAAGGCTTGTACAGCCTCAATCATTCGTGGAAAAGATCTACGCTGATTACCCATTTGCACTAGCCGATTGTATTTAGATGCAGCCGCAACCAGTATCTCCCCTTCGGCTGGATTATGCGAACAAGGTTTTTCAACATATACATGCTTACCTGCCTTTAGTGCCATGAGCGTGGCCGGTGCATGCCAATGGTCAGGCGCAGCAATTACAATCGCATCGAGGTCTTTTTCTTCTAATAGCTTGCGTACGTCCTTATATCCCTTCGGTTTTTTACCGGTTTGCTTTTCAATTGCGCTAGTAGTCTTGCTTAATACATTAGCATCCACATCACAGATA
>Ga0154020_10001323_pt1 | contig 30653 bp, 28 predicted proteins | sample Klosneuvirus_201_FD_109709 | JGI IMG/M metagenome (GOLD analysis project Ga0154020, IMG submission 109709) | Active sludge microbial communities from wastewater, Klosterneuburg, Austria - Klosneuvirus_20160825_MG | ecosystem: Engineered > WWTP > Aerobic digester > Activated sludge | place...
CCTTACCTGAGGATGAGGAGCTGCGAGGGCTTTCGACCAAGCCTACTTTGTCTGCCAGCAATATCGCATCAAAATGGAACCGGTACACGAGCCAGTCCCAGAAATCGGGCGCCATGCGTTGAAAGGCGATCTCGCTGCGGTCGTCGCCCCAAAAGATAATAGATGCGGGTAGGTTTCGGAATAGGAGTTCGCGTTCAAAATTGACTTCAAAGATGAGGGCTTCGTTTCCTTCGGGGATATGTCGAAGATGAAAAACTGGGTTGCTGAGGGTGTTTTGCGCCAACAATTGTTGGAGGTAGCGGTAAATCGAAGTGCCTGCTATTTCATCAACCCTGACTTCGATGTGCTCAAATTTTTGCGCAAATTGAGACCTAAATCTGTTGTACTGATTATGGGAAACATCCTGAGAATTGCCGCCAATCCACACCACAACAGGTTTTTCACGGCGCTCAAACAAGCGACAGAGGCGTTGCCACGCCATATCATTGTCGGGTTGGATGTCCCGTTGAATCTCGTTCATTTGAAGTAGTTCTCGAGCAGCGGATTGATTCTTCGAACGATATCGTCTCCGTTGTACTCCATGACATTGAGCGCAAAAAGCAGTTCGAGCAATTCGGAAGATACGTCTTGAAAATTGCGTTTTTTGAGTATTTCGCGGTGTTTGGCAGTAAGCGGCCGAACGCGTTCAACGGCGAGTCGTTTGGCTGTATCTTCCAAAATTTCCTGCGTGATATACGTATCGGTATCCAGAAGGCATTGATTGGCAATTCGCAGAAGTTGACGTGGGCTTCCTCCCGAAAATTTAACAATTTGGTCAAGGGTGCCTTTTCCGAAAAGAGACGCGTCTACTCTCTGAGTAATGATTTGAGAGAATGTGTCGGCCCCTTGTTCCAAATGAATCATTGGCAAGTATGATGTTTTGAAAAGTTCGGTGGCCGTTTGGTTCTGAACCTGATAAAAAGTTTGAATGGGCACACAACAGATCAGGTGCGCGTTCATCTCGAGGATAAACGTGGGGTCGTTGACAAATACGGTGTTATAAACCTCAGGGCGCGTTTTTTCAAAATCGTCCACGATAAAAAGTAGGTCTTTACCCTTTCCTGCTTTTTGAATGGCCTGCCGCACACCGATCAGCGCAGAATTTAGCCGACGTGCAAGTTGATCTGGATTTCGGCGGATGCTGTGGCGAATTCTCTCGGTGCTGCTGTTTTCGTAACCATAAAACGATTTGAGAAAGCCCTCCGCTGAAAAAATGTTCCAAAACTTAAAGCCAGCCTTTACCTCACCACCAGTATCAGCCCCAAATTTTGATATTATCTCTTCCGTGATTTCCTTGTCCTTGAGCCATTCCTCCGCAATATCCTCGAACTCATCCTCATCGTAATGTATGTCTTGTGCTGTTAATTCGCGCAAGAGTTTGTTGATAAAAATGAAGTACAAGTCCTCAGGCTGTAGACGATTGATCTCAATTTCTTCTGAAAGGCTTAGGAATACACAGAAATACTGCTCCGGCTGGTGAATCTCTTTGTGAAACCGCAGCAGCTCCACGGTTTTTCCACTACCGCGATGCCCGGAGAAAAGGATTTTAACATAGTCGTTTGGTATTTTACTCAATTGCTTGTTGAAGATACCTAGTTCGCGTTTAATACGCTCAAATTGTTGCGGGCTGCGGAGTGGCTGTAGAGGGACATAAAGTGATTCTCGCCCGGGGGCAAAAATGTCAAATTCCGGCTCAGTAGCCTCCATTGCACGAAATGCATCTTTCTCAGGGAACTGATATTGGTAACCGTTATTGCTTGCCATGGGTGCAATTTAATGTGCAAAAGTAAGCACTTGCTATGTGGTTTCCACTGCCTGCTAAGTTATTCATTTGGACAACAGCCCCTACTGGCGTAACTCGCCTTTCGCAATGGTTGAGAAAAAACAGCCGCAGCAAGAACGCTCCCGTCCTTCCTGCGGCTGCCCGAAAAACCAATAGCCAATGGCCAACAGCCAATTGCCTCAATGGTGCTCCTCGTCCTTCGCGTGTGCGGCGTACTCGGACACGAGTTTGGCCTGAATATCCGGCGGCACGGCGGCATAGTCGGCATAAGAAATATTGAACTTGGCCTTGCCCTGCGTGAGTGCGCGCAGGGTGGACGAGTAGCGGTGCAATTCCTTGAGCGGCACTCGGGCGCGGATGACTTGGTAGTGGCCCTCGGAGTCCATGCCCATGATGATGGCGCGGCGGGTCTGGAGGTCGCCCATGACGTTGCCCATAAACTCGGAGTCGCACATGACTTCGAGGTTGTAGATCGGCTCGAGGATTTGTGGCGCCGACATCGGGAAGGCTTCCTTGAAGGCCATCGTGGAGGCGATCTGGAAGGCCATGTCGTTGGAGTCCACGGGGTGCATTTTGCCGTCGTAAATGCAGATGCGGATGTCGCGGCAGTAGGAACCGGTGAGCGGGCCTTCCTCCATTTTTGACATGATCCCCTTTTTGATGGCGTTGACGAACCGCGCGTCAATGGAGCCACCCACGATAGCCCAGCAGAACGACAACTTGCCGCCCCACTTGAGGTCTTCCACTTCGATGTTTTTCACCGTGAGTTCGTGCGGGGCCGGTATACCATCGTAATACGGTTCGATGCGCATGTGCACCTCGGCAAACTGCCCGGCGCCACCCGATTGCTTTTTGTGGCGGTAGGGATGGTTGGCTTCCTTCGTGATTGTTTCCCGGTAGGGAATACGCGGCTCTTCGTATTCGAGGTGCACGCCGAAGTTTTGCTCGGACTTGGTGCGCACGATCTCGAGGTGCAATTCGCCCTGGCCCTGCACGATGGTCTGTTTGAGTTCCATGCTTTGCTCCATGAGTAGGGTGGGGTCCTCTTCCTGAATGGAGTGCAGGGCGTGTGCCATTTTTTCCACTTCAGCCTTGCTGGGCGGCACTACAGCCATACGAATGCGCGGGGAGGGGAAGTGGATGCGTTCGATCTTGACGTCGGCGCCTTTCGGATTTAGCGTCTGATTGGTGTGCGAATTTTTGAGTTTGACCGTGCAGCCGATGTCGCCGGCCTGGAGTTCGGGCACTTGCTCGCGATTTTTGCCCTCGCATTCGAACAGGGCGGTGAAGCGCTCGGCCGTGGCATTATCGGCGTTGGTAAGTTCGTCGCCTGTTTTCAAGGTACCGGAAAAAACCTTGAAGTAGGACACATTGCCTACTTTCGGTTCGTTCACGGTTTTGAAAATAAACACGCAGGGGCGCGCTTTGGGGTCGCAGGGTTTGGAGCCGCCGCCTTCAAGCGCTGCTGCAGGCCGATCGGCAGGGCTGGGGCAGATGTCGTGGATAAAACCCATGATCCGTCCCGAGCCCATGTCGTTGACACCGGAAGCACAGAAGACGGGGAAAAACTGGTGGTGCGCCAAGCCCGTGCGCAGACCCGCTGCGAGGTCCTCCTCGTCGAGGGTACCGTTTTCAAAATACTTTTCCATGAGCGCCTCGTCGTTTTCAGCAGCGGCTTCCACAAGGGCATTGTGCAATTTGTCGGCCCGGTCTTTATGCTCGGCGGGGATGGCTTTTTTCTCCGGTTTCCCACCGCCGGCAGGAAACACGTACATGACCATACGCAGGGCATCCACGATGGCATTGAAGCCGGGGCCCTGGTTGACCGGAAACTGCAGAGGCAGCACGCGGCTCCCGAAGCGGGAAACAGCCTGTTCCAGTGTGCGTTCAAAATCGGACTTTTCGTGGTCCAACTGGTTGATGACGAACAGAGAGGGCGTCCCGTACTTGTCGACATATTCCCAGATGAGTTCGGTGCCCACCTCTACGCCGCTGCGGGCATTAAGCAGCACCACCGCCGTGTCGGCTACTTTGAGGGCCGTGACCACCTCGCCTACGAAATCATCGAGACCGGGAGTATCGAGGATGTTGATTTTGGTGTCTTTCCAGGTGCAGTGCAGCACGCTGGCGAAGAGGGAGTGGCCGCGCTGCTGCTCCAGCGGGGTGTAGTCGCTTTGGGTATTGCCGTCGCCGACGGTGCCGCGACGGCTGATCGCTTTGCCCTCGTAAAGCATGGTTTCGGCAAAGGTGGTCTTGCCACATCCCGAGTGGCCGACAAGCACCACATTGCGGATTTTACTGGTATCATAGGTTGCCATAGGCGAGGAATTGATGTTGGTGAAATTTTGAGCGGTTAAAGTAGGTCGGTTTGATGAACCGAAAAAAGTTTGCAAGGAAAATTTGAAAACTGGCGGTTTAAAATTTTTTTTCAAAAAAACTATCCCTGTCGGCAGCGTTCGCAAAACACTGTCCGTTCTACGAACGATTACACCGCGGCGTGCAACCCGATCTGCCGGACTGCGCGTCAATCAGAGTCCTAACCAGGTAACTTTTCATCACTAATCGAACCAATCACACACAACCATGACCGCAACCCTCTCGTACACCCTCCTGCTCGCAGCCGTTTATGTGGCGCGCAAAGTGTTCACCGTGAAAGAGCAAACGGCCTGACACAAACGGGGTTTTTATCGCTTCATATCGGGCATTCCGGCTTTTGTCGGGATGCCCGATGCGTTTTTGGTGCAGACAAGAATATGGCGGGTAACAGATCATTCCGCCCGCTCCAGGCGTTTAGTTTTTAAAAAATTGCCATGTCCAACAAATTTCTGTTTCAATTTTCTGCCTTGGCTCTTGTGCTGGTTCTTTTTGCCTCCTGTAGCGCCCAACGGCGTTTTCAACGGCGGTTGGTGGGCAACTGGAACGTGGAGCGTTATGAACAACTCTTCCCAAGCGGCCAAAAAGAAGAATTCCGTAACGTGGGCACGATCCGGTTCAATACCAACGGCACCGGTGAAAACGACCTGTCCATACTCACCCGAACTGTACGCCAGCCTGGCGACCGGGGGTTCAACTGGATCAACACGGCCGAGTCGGTCACCATCACCAGCAACAACACCTACTTAGCCAAGGCATGGATCGTGATCCAGAACAAGGGGTCATTTCAGGTGTGGAAATCCACCACCCAAACCGTGGTGCAGACGATGGAGCTGCGGCGGGCCGATTAAGCCAGCAACATCTCCGCCCCTTCCTCCCCAATGAGTGTCCCGATGGCCACCCCCATCCCGCTCAGGCGCACGGCGATCACCACGTTGTTGGAATAGCGTTCCACGATGGGCTTTTTGACCGGACCGAGGCCGAGAATGCCCGTCCACCAGGCATCCACTTCGATGGGCCGGCCGGGACAAATGACGGTTTTTAGGAGCTGCACCAGCGCGCTACGGATAAATTCGTTGGGACCGAACTCACTGGTTTGTTCGGTGGAATTGTCGAGGTGCCGCCCGCCGCCGAGCAGGATACGCCCGTCCACGTTTCGGAAGTAGTAGTAGCCGCGGTCGTAGTGGAAGCAGCCTTCCACGCGCAGGTCTGGGATGGGATGGGTGACCAGCACCTGATTTCGGGCGGGCGTCACTTCCACATCGGGGAGGAGGGTTTTGGCAAAACCGTTCACCGCTACCAGCACCCGCGGCACGCGCAGTGTCCAGCCCGTTTCGGTTTCGAGTTCCACGCCCTGGGAGGAATCTTCCAGCCGTACCAGGTTGATGCCGTTGAAAATATGGATGTCGTGTTCCGTTGCCTTGCGCAGCAGGGCAGCCATCATCTTTCCGGTGTGCACCTGGCCTTCGGGCTGGTTCAGGATGAGGTGTTTCACGCCCCGAAAGCCGAAGCGGAGCAGCTGGTCGTCCACAATTTTGTAGGTTTCCGGGTGGCCGGTTATAGCGCCGATCTTCTGGTTAAAATCCGGCACTCGGGAAGCACAGGCGCGGAACGTATCTTCATCGTCGTCGGTGAACATCTCGTAGCCGCCAAGCATCTGGAAGTCCATGTTTGCATCGCCTACCACAGCGCGCAGGCGTTGCAGGCCGCGCCAGCGTTTTTCCACCACAGCCAACACCTCATCCTCTGTCAGGTGGGTCATGTCGTCGAGCAGCTCGCTCATGGAGCCGAAGCAGGCAAATCCGGCATTGCGCGTACTGGCACCGGCGGGCAGGGCGCCGCGCTCCAGTACTGCTACTTTAAGGGCCGGGTCGAGCGTTTTCAGGTGCATGGCGGCCGTCAGGCCCACAATACCGCTGCCGATGACGGCCACATCGAAGTCTTTAAAAAATGTTTCTCGTTCCCAGTAACTGAGGTTGTAGCGTAGCATAGCGTATGATATGACATTGTGTCACAGAGGCTCACAGAGTTTTAAAAAATTCTCTGTGAGCCTCCATAAACTCTGTGAGCCTCTGTGACCCTGTTTTTGTTTCAGAGGGAAAAAACAAGACGCGAAAATCCGAATTCTCCGGAATTCCTCCAGAAGAATTGTCTGCCAACAGGATTCAAATTACCCTGCCGGAAAATATTTTGCTGTTGTTCCGCAAATTACGTGCATCTTTGCAGCCGATTCTCACCGTCCGAACAGACCCCAAAACGGATTTTTTTTATTTGACACAACACATTTAATGACTGCTTTTCAAGAAATGGGCATCGAGGATGCCCTGCTTCAGGGTATCGCTACCCTTGGTTTCGAAACCCCCACTCCCATCCAACAACAGGTTATCCCGGTCGCGCTGCAATCCGATGAGGATTTTATCGCCCTCGCCCAAACGGGCACCGGAAAGACCGCTGCGTTCGGCTTGCCGCTACTCCAGCGCATCAATCCGGCCGAGAAAAACGTACAGGCCCTCGTGCTATGCCCCACCCGCGAACTGTGTGTACAGGTGGCCGGCGACCTGATGAACTACTCCAAATTTGCCCACCAGTACAAAGTGGTAGCCGTGTACGGCGGGGCCAGCATCGAAACACAAATCCGCCAGATTCGGGCGGGCGCCCAGATTATCGTGGCCACACCCGGACGCCTTGTGGATCTGCTCGTGCGCCAGGTGGCTCATCTGGACAAGGTGGCCCGCGTGGTACTGGACGAGGCCGACGAGATGCTCAATATGGGCTTCAAAGAAGCGGTGGACATTATCCTGGAGGCGGTCGAAAACCGCAAGTCCATTTGGCTTTTTTCGGCCACCATGCCCAGCGAAGTACGCGCCATCGCCAGCACGTACATGAACAACCCGCGCGAGATCGGAGCATCCTCCCGCAACCAGGCACACGCCAATATCGAGCACCTGTACTTCCTGTGCCACTCCGAAAACCGGTACGCCACGCTCAAACGCGTCGTGGACGCTCACCCCGGTATTTATGGCCTTATCTTCTGCCGCACCCGCATAGATTGCAAGGAAATTGCCGAGCAGATGATCCGCGACGGTTACAACGCCGATGCCTTGCACGGCGACCTTGCCCAAAGCGACCGCGACCGGGTGATGCAGCGCTTCCGCGAACGCAACCTCCAATTGCTCATCGCCACCGACGTGGCCGCGCGCGGCATTGACGTGAGCGACATCTCGCACGTCATCAACTACGGCCTCCCCGACGAGCCGGAAATCTATACCCACCGCAGTGGGCGCACCGGACGCGCCGGACGCACGGGGGTATCCATCAGCATTATCACGCCCAAGTTTGAGGAAAAAATCCGCCAGATTGAACGCCGTACCAAATCGGTGTTTACCCGAATGCCGATCCCGACAGGTGTGGAAGTGTGCGAAAAACAGCTGTTCCACATCGTTTCGAACATTCACGACCAGGAGGTACAGCATGACCAGATTGAGCCGTTCCTGCCGCGCATCTACGAAGCCCTGAAAGACCTTACCAAAGAAGAACTCATCAAACGTTTTGCCAGCGTCGAGTTCAACCGCTTTTTGGCGTACTACCGCAATGCGCCCGATATCAATATTTATCCGAAAAGCCGCGACAAGGGCAGCCGTCCCGAACGTACCGGCGCTCCCGGCGGATCGGGCCAGCGCCTGTTTGTCAATATTGGCTTGATGGACGGCGTGAACAAAAAGGATTTTCTCTCCCTGCTCATCAACGAGTTCCGGGTACCGAAACAGGCAATCGGAGAAATTGATATCAACAAGTCCTACATGCACTTCGACATCGAGCCTGACTTTATCCGCGACGTGCGCCAGGGTTTGGAAGAATTCAATATCAACGGCCGCCGGGTGAAAGTAAGCGATGCCGAAGCCCGGCCCGATGCACCGAAGAAGGACAAGAAATTTCCGTTTGCAAAAGGCGGAGGCGAAAAAGGACGAAAGAAAGTCCGGTATTGAGCAACCGGCTGTTTACAGGCAGGTAGCAAGTTCTGCGAGATGGTTCACGCCGTTTCGCACGGCTACATTCAAAACTACTCCTCGAACACCACCTCTACCACGTCTTCAACTTTCAACCCCAAGAGGGTGGAAGCACGGCCCATATTCACGGCTATTTCGAGCAGCCCGGCGCTGTTGAACAGACAGAGCGGCTCACCCACCGGCACGTCGCAGTAGCGCTGTGAGAGGCGGCTGATGGGGTCGTTGCGTTTGAAGAACAGGGAAAATGGGCGGCCCTGAGCCGCGTTTTCAAACGTATCCCGGGAGATATTGACCAGGGCATTTTCAAAGTTGTCAATGTGAATGACGGTGCCCCGGATGCGTGTTGGCATGATGACGGGGCGCAAGCCGATTCGTTCGACCAAGGGGCCCGCGGGCAAGCCGATTTCCTCGAAAGGACTACCGGCCACAAGGTGCGCCGCAGCAGCCGAAAAAGCGTTTTTGCCGGGAAAGTGCGCAGGCTCTGGATCGGACAGCACCCGAACGTCCTCGTCGGCCAGATGCTCAAACAAAAGCGTCAGCAGGCCGTTGTCGGGCGCCAGGAAAAAGTGCCCGTCAGCACGGGCTGTCACGAAACGAAAATGGGTGTCGTACACACAATTTACCCCGATAATATGGATCGAGCCTTCAGGAAATTCGGGGTAAGCATTGCGGGCAACAAGGGCTGCCTGCACGATATCGAACGGCTTGATTGCGTGCGAGATGTCAACCAAATTCGCCTCAGGGCAAGCCCGAAGCAAGGCGCCCTTGAGGGCCCCGGCATAGTGGTCCTGGGTGCCGAAATCGGTGGTCAGGGTAATGATGGGCCTTTGCTCCATGGAAACTTTTGCGGATAAATTCTTGTTCGGCAACTCGTTTTTCGCCCTACTTTTACAGGCGTAAAAAACAGCACACAAAAGTATGGACAAAAGCATGGAGGCTTGGCGTTTTATCCCCTTGAAAACCAGAAAAATAAATTCCATCCCCTCCCGCTGCTGCAAAAACAACACTACAATTTGAGCGAAATCATTCTCACCGTCGAGGGCATTGACCCCGTCGAGCTCTACGGCGAAAACAACGCAAAACTGAATCTGCTGCGCAAAGCATTCCCCGATGTCACCATCACCTCCCGGGGAAACAGCCTGAAACTAACCGGCGAAAAAAAATTCACCCAACCAGCCAAAACCAAGTTCGAAATGATGGTCCGCTACCTGCGCGAACATCAGGAACTGACAGTTCAAACGGTGGAGGACCTGCTCGGCGGCGAAAACCCCTTCGAGGTGCGCATCCCTGTGAACGGTGATTCCAGCAACGCCATTCTGTTCGGACGCGACGGACGGCCCATCAAAGCCAAAACCCGGAACCAGAAGCGCCTCGTGGAGGTGTGCGAAACCAACGACATTGTGTTCGCCATCGGCCCGGCCGGCACCGGCAAAACCTACACGGCCGTGGCAATCGCCGTGCGTGCGCTGAAGAACAAACTCATCAAAAAAATCGTGCTTACCCGCCCCGCTGTGGAGGCTGGCGAAAATCTCGGCTTTTTGCCCGGCGACCTCAAGGAAAAGGTAGACCCCTACCTGCGACCACTCTACGACGCGCTCGACGATATGCTGCCCATGGACAAACTCCAGTTTTTCATGGACAACCGCGTCATCGAGATCGCGCCGCTGGCGTTCATGCGCGGCCGCACATTGGACAACGCCTACATCATTCTCGACGAAGCGCAGAACGCTACGCCCTTGCAGATCAAAATGTTTCTGACTCGTCTCGGCCCCAGCGCCAAGTGCATCATCACCGGCGACCTGAGCCAGATTGACCTGCCCGGCCACCAAAAATCGGGTCTCCGCCAGGCCATGGACATCCTTGACGGTGTGAGTGGCATCGAGGTGCTCACGCTAACCACCGAAGACGTGGTGCGCCACCGCCTGGTCAAGGACATCATCAAAGCCTACGACAAGATCGAATCGGAAGAACGGGCCAAACGCGAGCAGGTTCGGCTGAAAAAAGAGGCGGAAGAACGGGCACGAACAGAAGAAGGAAGTAATTAAACAACACGATCGTATATTTTATGAAACACCTGCCTGCTCTGTTGATTTCTCTGGCACTGGTTGCCTTTTCCTGTTCGCCCAAAACGGCGCCGACGGCTTCGAAACCCGCGCCCGCCGTACCCAAAGTCACCTATGCGGTTGATATCAGCCCGATTTTGCTCGGCAAGTGCGCGCCCTGTCATTTCCCTGCACAGCAAGGAAAAAAGGAGCCCTTGGACACCCGTGCTGCTGTGCAAATGCACATCAACGACATCATCGCGCGCGTCGAACTGCCACAGGACGATGCCAAGTTCATGCCGTTCAAAATGAAAAAGCCCGCGCTCACTCCCGACGAAATTACCCTGCTGAAAAACTGGGCACGGGGCGGTTTTGTGAGCGAGTAAATTCGTTCGAAACAACTTAGCATGTGTCCCGGAACTCCGTTCCGGGCGTTCTGATAGTAGCTATTTGACCAATAATCACAGGCTATTTTACGATTTTCCTACCCGTAAGGGAGTTCCGGGACACATGCTCTTAGCACATGCGAGCGCTGATCTGTTTTTGGTTTTTCGCCCTTGGCGGGCCTGCTTTGTGCGGTCAGAACTCCGAGTGGACCGTCTCAGGTACCGTTCGGGACGAAGCCGGCGTGGCGTTGCCCGGCGCCACGGTGCAGTTGGATGTATCCGCACAGGCCATTACCGATGGTGCCGGAGCGTTTCAGTTTCGCCTGGCCGAACGGCCGATGCGGCTTACCGTTCGGTACATCGGCTACTTTGCCCATCGAATAGCACTCGACACGGTGCCTGCCGCAGGCCGTAGTATCCGCCTGAACATCACCTTGATCCCCAACGCAGTGTCCTTGCCCGAGGTGGCTATTTCCAGCAAACCCGTTGAATCCATCTTTGAGGAGGATTTCAAAACCAACCTGCTGGACTATGTTTTCGCCGGCAAAGACCTGGTTCTGCTGATACATGAAGGGAAAAAATATATGCTTCACCTCACAGACGACAACGGGCAAACCATTGCCGTACTGCAACTTCCGGGCGCGGTGGAGCGCCTGCACCAAAGTTGTACCGGGGATTTCCATGCTGTCGGGGAGTACCGGGCATGGGAGTTTACACGTTTCGACCGACGGCTCGACACCTTTCCCGGCTACCCTTCGGCAGAGTTTCACCGGCTGGTAGAGCCCTGCGTACTGGAGCAAAACGAGCACTATTTTTTTCGAAAATCGGGGCCGTTCCGGCAATCGGTACAGTACACCTACTACGACCCGGAACACAAGCAACACTTGTTGGCCCTGATCCGCGACGAAGTGGCCGAAGCGCAACTTCTGCGCCGCTACCGGGCTATTCTGGCAGCATACATGCAGACGATTCCCGACGTGGACAAAGATGATATTCTGGAAGGGAAAAGCCCCTTGGCCGACCCTATGCAAGCACTCAACCCGGACAACCTGACGAAAATGGCCGAAACCAATGCGCTGGTGACCGAGATCGGTTTTTTCAGCCAGTTGGCGCGGGATTCGGTGTACGCGCCCTTGTTCAAAATTGGTTCTGACCTATTCCTGCTTGATCATCAGAACGACCGCCTGTTGCGCTTCGACGTGGCACCCTGGAAGGACGAATCCGGCCCGCTCGCCTACCACCGCGCTCCCGGCTGGAAAAAAGAAGTATTGGTGGATGCCGCACTCCAGCGGTTATACGGCCGGTTTCAGGGCAGCGGCGGCTACATGGTTCTGAAAGAAATTGACCTGAAAACCGGGCATGCAGGGAAATCGTACCGGCCCACTGCCCTGCCTTACCTCGCCGAAAATTTCAAAATGCGCAATGGTACACTGTACTGTATCGGCCAGCCGGACGTGAACGTACCCAACAAGCTGTTGTATAAGGCGAATATTTTCAAGTTTGTGGAGTAAGTGAGGGGGTTAGAAGGTTGGAGGGTTTCTGGTTTTTTCTACATTGGGCAAAAAAGGACGCGATTACCTTCCTCATCCGGCACTTTGTGCATTTTATTTTGTGACCAATGCCCAAAAGTGCGTCTTATCAGGCCTTTTTGCCGCCAAAAATGAAAATAGTTGGCACGCCCCCTTGCGCGACGGGTTAAGAGAATCTTAAATTGCGGCCTTTTCCACTTTAATCCTTTCCTTGAACTGCAGTACGATACTAACATCACAGTCTTGCGAATGAGCGATTTACACACAAACTTGACCTTACCATCGAACCCCGATAATGTTTGTCAAGTGGAACCTTTCGTACACGAACTGGCGCGGCGCTACAACCTTTCCGATGATGTACATGGCAATATTTTAGTCAGCCTGACCGAGGCTGTCACCAACGCCATGTTGCACGGAAACCAAGGCGACTGCACCAAACATGTATCCATTTCCCTGCGCTGCCGGAAAGACGCGTTGTCCATCCGGGTATCTGATGAAGGACCAGGCTTCAATCCGGTGGAAATTCCGGACCCCACGTGTCCCGATCATCTGGAGCAATGTGGCGGCCGCGGCCTGTTCCTCATGCGCCGCCTCAGCAACGGGTGCCGGTTCACGCACGGCGGACGCACCGTGGAAATGCGATTCAAACTCGATTGACAACTTGAACAGAACCTTGCCGCCGATAGGAAAAACCTCAAGTTCCTGTCGGCGGCAAGGTTGTTTCAGGGCACGCAGAATACCCTTTCGAACACATGCACTTTCCGGAACTACCCCTTGACGACACCGCCGAAACATTCGTGTCCTTCCATTTCGAGGACGTGTCTTTCGATCTGCCCGATCAAAAAAAACTTGTCGAGTGGCTGTTGGCCATTGCCGAAGAGGAAAATAAACCGGTTTTTGACCTCACATTTGTTTTTACCTCCGATGAGTATTTGCGGCAGATCAACATGGAGCACCTGCAGCACGACTACTACACCGATGTCATCACGTTCCCGTATGCCCAGGAAGCCATCCACGGCGATATTTTCATCAGTTCGGACCGTGTGGCCGACAATGCAGAGGCGCACGGCGTTTCTTTTTTGAACGAACTTTGCCGCGTCATGGCCCACGGACTGCTCCACCTCGCCGGCTATGGCGACAAAACCCCCGAAGAAATCCGAACCATGCGTGCCAAGGAAGATCACTATCTGGGGGCTATTGGCTATTAGCCATTGGCTGTTGGCTATTAGCAGAAACCCTCCAACAAGAAACCTTCAAACCTTTCACAACATGAGCGAAAAAGGCATTCCCACCGTAGATTTATCCAAATTCGTACACGGTACCGCGGCAGAGCAAACAGCATTTGTGCAGGAATTGGGCAAGGCGTTTCACGAAGTCGGCTTCGTAGCCGTCGTCAACCACGGTATTCCCAAACAATTGGTAGACGGTTTTTACGCCGCTTCCAAGGCGTTTTTTGCGTTGCCGGAGGCGGCCAAACGCCAGTACGAAATTGCCGGTATGGCCGGCCAACGGGGCTATACTTCTTTTGGCAAGGAACACGCCAAGCAGTCTCAGGTGGCCGACCTCAAGGAGTTTTTCCAGATGGGACAGGTCGTGCCTGCCACCCACCCGCTCAAGTCCGAATACCCGGACAATGTATCGGTGGCTGAGGTGCCCGATTTTGCCGGACAGGGCCGCAATCTCTACCAGGCCTTTGAAAAAGCCGGCGGCCAATTGCTTCGGGCCATCGCCATCCACTTGAACCTGGCGGTCGACTACTTTGATCCATACATCACGCACGGCAATTCCATCCTACGTGCCATCTATTACCCACCCATCAGGCAGGAGCCCGCCAGTGCCATCCGGGCCGAACAACACGAGGATATCAACCTCATCACGCTGCTCGTAGGCGCCAGTGCAGGCGGATTACAACTGCTCAATTCGAAAAATGAGTGGATGCCCATCCAGCCTGAGGCCGACGAGATTGTGATCAATGTGGGCGACATGCTTCAGCGCCTCACCAACAACTACCTGAAAAGCACAACCCACCGTGTGGTGAACCCGCCGCGCGAAGAATGGCACCTGCCCCGCCTGAGTATTCCGTTTTTTCTGCACCCGGTGAGCGCCATGCGACTCGATTGCCTGCCCGCGTGCATCACGCCGGACAACCCCGTGCAATACCCGCCGATCACCGCCGGCGAGTATCTGGACGAACGGCTGCGAGAGATCGGGTTGAAAAAGTAAACAAGTCGGGGGTGTTTAAAACTTCCCTCCGTCCACGTCTTTCAAAAACGCGGTCAACCCCTCCATGTAGGTTTTTTGATCATCCCACATGCACATGTGGCTGCCTTTTGGGCAAAGCAAAAAACGCCCCTTTTGCACGGCCGTCGAAATCCACTTCATGTGCTCGGGATCCATGGTATCGTGCGTGGCCCCGATACTCAGGGTCGGCGTTTTGATGGTGGGCAGCTGGGCCTTCACGTCCCAGTTGACCAGCCGGCCGGCCACCCCAAACTCACTGGGGCCTTGCATGGTCACATACAGACTTTGGTTGAGCAGTTCGAAGGAGCGCGCCACCGGGAAGGGCCATTCTTCGAGCGGAATGCGGCAAATGTGCTTCGCATAAAAGTTGGGCATCAGCAACTCCATGTACCGCGGGTTGCCAAAATCATTTTTGGCTTCGAGGGCGCGTATTTCCTGCAGCACGGCCGGTTCGAGTTGTTTGGCCAAAACCTCCTCGGCGTACCGGCCATACTCCGGGCAACTGGCCATCATATTGGAAATCACAAGTCCTTTCAGGTTGTCCTGATACTTAAGCGCATACTGCATGGCGAGAATACCGCCCCAGGAGTGGCCGAGCAGGAAAAAGTTGTCCTTGTTCAGCCCGAGTTCCTGCCGCACGGTTTCCACTTCTTCCACGTAGCGGGGCAAGTCCCAAAAGGCGGTGTTGTTGGGATTGTCCGAAAAACCGGTGCCCAATTGGTCGTAGTAGATGAACTCGATGCCTTCTGCGGGCAGGTAACTTTCCATACACTGCCAGTAGTCGTGCGAACAACCGGGTCCGCCTTGCAGAAGCAGGACTTTGATACGGGGGTTGTTGCCGAAGCGTTTCGTCCAGAGTTTGAAATCGCCCTTGTCCGTTTTCAGCGTGATGATCTTTGTGCCGCCGGTTTGGATGCCGGGGTCGGTTTGGGCGAAATATGTTTTTAGTGGGTCGTTCCCGGAAGAGGGTGCTGTCTGCGTACAGGCTGTGAAGAGGGCAAGAAAGCCAAATAGAAAAAATTGGATGTGCTTCATGATGGAGAAAGTTGGTTGGTCAATTCAATCTTTTATGAATAGGTGGTCTTTGTCATTTTAAAAAAATCCGTCCGCTCTACAAGTGGTACAGCGGTAAACAACCTTCGTAGAGCGGACGGATTTCTTCGAAATGACAAATAAGCCTAAGCCGCCCGTCGCCGTTGCACCAGGCCCTTCACATAAGGCAGCCCTTCGGAGATGTTTTTGATCACATGGCGGGTATTCGGTGGAATGTCGAAGTAGTCGCCCGCGTTGAACCGCACGATTTTGCCTTCAAAATCGCATTCGCAGGCGCCTTCGAGGATGAAAAAACTCTCCTGAAACTCGTCTTCGGCGTGCCGATCCTCCACAAGGTCGGCGGAAAGCCAGACTACGCTGAGCATCAGGTCATTGGTTTCCTTCAGTACGCAGGCGGCAAAGCCGGCCTCTTGAATGTCGGGTTCAACATGTTCCAGAGCGCGGTTCCAGGCGGTCGTATCGCTGTAGCGGTGCAGGAAGGGTGGGTTTTGCAGGTCAACGGTTTCTTCTTTCAAAAAGGCATCCAGGAAGTCCAGTACGCTATTTTTCAGGTTTGCCCGGGGTGCCGGGCTTTGAGGGTAATGCTCCAGTGCCGCCAATGTTTGGTCTATTTCCGCCAGCACCTCGGGGTGTTTGGCGGCCATGGCCGCTACTTCGGCAGCCTGCGCGGGGGGCAGGCTGCCGAGGCAGTAGGCTTCGATGATGCCGGAGGCGATATATGTGTTCAACTCGTTCATGATTCAAACGTCAACTGTTGCCGTAAATGCGACAATGCCGCACGGGTGCGGCTTTTCACCGTACCGAGCGGCAGTCCCGTTTCGTCGGCAACTTCCTGCTGGGAGTAACCTGAGAAATATTGCAGATCAATAACCTGCCTCAAGTGCGGTTCCAGGCGCCCGACGGCCCGATCGAGTCCAATGTGGTCCAACCGTTGCATTTCGGGCGCCGGACTTTCGACATATACGGCTGAATCGGCAGATTGGATCGTTCGTTTTTCCAAAAAATAATTGGAGCGCACAAAATCCAGTGCCATGCGCCGGGCAATGACCACCAACCACGTGTACAGCCGTCCTTTCGAGGCATCGTAGCGGGTGATGTTGCGCCAGATTTTCACGAAGGTATCTTGCAACAGATGCTCAGCATCCGTCTCGGATTTAGTCACCTCGAAAATAATGGCGTACAGGTTTCTGCCGTAGCGGTCGTACAGTTCGGCAAAAGCGGCACGTTCGCCCTGCTGCAGGCGTTCGATCAGCGCTTGCTCGGAAAAAGCCGGTGACAAGGTGGTTTTCAACCCAATTTCGTTTTCGGCCCAAAATTACCTTTTAGCAGGAGCCGGGACATTATTTTAAAAAAACTTTTGAAGCACTAATCCAATTTTATCCAATTCCCGTACTTCGCGGGACTTTTTATTTCAAAACAAAACTACACCTGCTTATGAAACGATTGTTCAAAATCCTTGGCTACACCCTTGGCATCCTGATCCTTCTGATCGGCGGCGCGCTTGCCTACCTGTATTTTAAAGGTGTGCCCTCGTATCCGTATGCGCCAACTCCCGAAATTACGGCTCTCAAAGTCGAATCGGACAGTGTGCGTGTGGCGCGCGGCGCCAAAATCGCGACGCTGCTCTGCAACGAATGCCACAAAGACAACGCCACAGGCCACCTGACGGGACGAGACATGCCCGATATACCGGCTGTGTTCGGCAAGTTGCATTCGCTCAACATCACACACGACCGGGAGCACGGGATCGGCGCCTGGACGGACGGCGAACTGTACTATTTTCTCCGCACCGGCATCCACAAGGACGGGCGTTGGTCGCCGCCGTTCATGCCCAAGTTCCCGCTCATGGCCGACGAGGACGTGTACAGCATCATCGCCTGGTTGCGCTCCGACGACCCGTTGCTGGCCGCCGATGCCCGTGAGTACCCACCCAACGAAACAAACCTGTTTATGAAGTTTTTGTGCAACATCGCCATGTTCCCGCCGCCGCTGCCGGAGCAGGCCATTGCGATTCCCGATACGGCGGATCAGGTTGCCTTCGGGAGGTATGTAGCCGACGGGCTTTGCGCCTGCTTTGCATGCCACTCGGCCGACTTTGCCAAGATGGATGCTGTGCATCCGGAAAAAAGCCTCGGATTTTATGGCGGCGGCAATCCCATGCTCAACTACGACGGCGAAATGGTGCCGTCGGCTAACATCACTCTGGACAAGGAAACCGGTATCGGCGCCTGGACAATGGAGCAATTCCGCGACGCCGTCAAGTACGGGAAAAACCCAAAAGGCGGGCCGCTGTACTACCCGATGTTTCCGCATACCACACTGACGGATACCGAAGTGGACGCCATTTGGGCCTACCTGCAAACGGTGCCGCCGATTAAAAATGCCGTGGCGCGGTACAAGCCCGCGAATTGATTTTTTATGGTAAGTTAGGAATTTGATTCCTAACTTACCATAAAAATATTCAAACAGTTTTTAAGTAGACTCCGCCAACTCCTTCACCTTCAACAATGCCTTCGGCCAGGTTTCTTTAAAATACGATTCGTAATCGGCTATCGTATCCATCTCGACAAGCAATTCCGTGGCGCCGTCGCTTTCTTTGACGGTGTAGTTTTCCAAAGCCCCCGACCACTTTTTGGTTTCCGGGCTATTGAAATCCTCCACTCCGTCGGCAATCATTCCGAGGTGTTGAATCGAGATAAATTCATTCGGGATGTGCTTGGCAATCATGCTGGACATGCCCTGACTTTCGCTGCCCATGAACAGGATTTTGCTGCCCTCGCTCCAGTCGCCTACCGCGTAGGAACCCGGGCTGAACGCGCTTGTCCATTGGCGGTAGGTTTCGTCCTGGAGCAGGGTGTTCCACACGTTGGCTTTCGGGGCGTTGATCCGGATGGAAAAAATAAGTTGTTTCATAGACAGGAAGATTTATTGCTGCTCTGCGTATTTTTTGAAATTGTCCAGAATGGCCTGCCAGCCCGCGCGTTGCATGTCGAGCGAGTGGATGTTTTCGGCTTCAAATGTTTCGACAATATGGATGCCCGTGCCGGTGGGCTCAAATGTGACGGACACTTTTCTGCCGTCGGCGATGGTGTATGCGATGCGTTGGTTTTCAAGTACTTCGTCGTAGATGCCGCCAAAATCGAAACTGAAACTCCCGTCTTTGGCCGCCATCGTGTACACAAAACTGCCGCCCTGCCGCAGGTCGTTCACGGCCTTGGGGGTGTGCCAATCGTCGGAAGCGTTGTTCCAGTTTTGGACGTGAGCGGCTTCGGTCCACAGGCGCCAGACTTTTTCCATAGAGGCAGACACGGTCGCTTCGATGGTAATGGCCGGTTTCTCCGCGTTCGGGTTCAGGTTCAACTTCGCGATTTCAATTTTCCGCATCTGCATCATGGCCATCATGGCGTGTTGTGCAATTGCCGGATCGGGGTCGGCGAGCAAGCGCGGCAAGGCCTCCGGAATGATTTGCCACGACACGCCGAACTTGTCTTTCAGCCAGCCACACTGGCTTTCTTCGCCGCCGTTCGCAGTAAGTTTTTCCCAAAAAAAGTCTACCTCGCCCTGCGTAGTGCAGTGCACCACGAAAGACGCCGCTTCGTTGAACGTAAATGTCTGATCCGTCGGGTTGTCCATGATCATGAAGGTCTGGCCTTCCAGGCTGAACTGGGCGTGTTTCACCGTGCCTACGGGCCCCTCTTCGCCGGCTCCGTAGTGCAAAATACCCGTGATGTCTGAATGGCCAAACAGGTTCGTGTAAAACCGGACGGCTTCTTCGCCACGGCCTTTTTGCGGACCGGTGAAGAGGAGGCTGGGCACAAATTTTTGGCCCCCAACCTCGTCTAATTTGCCCAGCGAGATTTGCCAGCAAACGCCGTAGCGGTCTTGCAGGAAACCGTATTTGTCGCTCCAGTCGTAGCGTTCGAGCGGCATCATGGCCATGCCGCCGTCTACAAGTTTTTGCCAGACAACATCGGTTTCGGCTTCCGTTTCGCAGGTGACAAAAAAGGAAACAGAAGGGTTAAAGGTGAATTGTGGACCGCCGTTCAGGGCGCTGAAAGGCTGCCCGTCGAGCGTGAAATCTACAACCATGACCGCGTCACCGTGGCCGATCACGTTGCCGATTTTTGAGTTTTTGAATACGGCGGCATAGAAATTCGCGGCTTCTTCGGCCTGGCCGTTGAACCAGAGGAAAGGAGTGATTTTGTTAGTTGTTGCCATGATGACGGGCGTTTTGTATGTGATGTTTTTGTTTTTTAAATTTTTGCTCCCGACGTTTTTTTCGCGGCTTTTTGGGAGACTTCCGCTACCCGGAACTGCACAATTCTGGTGATCAAATCCAGCGGCATATGCTGGTCGAGCGGAAATTGAACGGAGCCTTTGCCGGTTTTGTAAACAGAAAGTTCGTTTTTAAAGGCCTCCGCTCCCGTGGGCGCCGGATAAAAACCAATGTGGTTTTTGAATGCAGCGAAGTGCACGAGGTTGCCTTTCAGTATAAAAGTCGGGATGGCATACCGGATGGCCTCTTTGGCTTCCGGCGCAGCCGCTTTGATCGTTGCACGAATTTCTTGAAGAATAGCCTGTATTTCTGCTGAAAAACCGGCAATGTACTCGTCTATGCTGGTGGGTTTGGCCGTTGTCATGCTGTTTGCTTTAGTACGTATTGGCGACACAAAGGTATTTGTATCCGACACAGTGCAAGGGGGGCGATTGCGGCAAATCGAGGGGGAGTTTTAGACATTTTTTGTTTTAAAATCATTTTTTACATTTGCCCTATGAAACACATTTCCATTCTTGTGCTCGAATCGTCGGTGCTCGACAGTATCACGGCTCCGCGTTATCTGTTTACGGCGGTCAACGATTTTTTGGCGGCAGCCGGCAAGCCGCCCATGTTCGACGTGCACTTAGTCGGGCTGAAAAAAACGGTTTCGTTGCACGACGGATTGTTTTCGGTGCATCCGGATGCGCTGCTCGGGGATGTGCATGAGACGGACCTGGTGCTCATCCCGGCCCTGTCCGGCGACCTGCACACCGCCCTCGAACAGAACAAGGCGTTCATCCCCTGGATACAAGCCCGGCACGACCGCGGCGCCGAAGTGGCCAGCCTGTGTATCGGCGCCTTTTTGCTGGCCTCCACGGGGCTGCTGGATGGAAAAAAATGTTCGACGCACTGGCTGTTCGCCCATGAGTTCCGTCGGATGTTTCCCGCAGTGACCCTGGTGGCCGACAAGATCGTGACCGAGGAGCGGCGCGTATTTACCAGCGGCGGCGCCAATTCGTACTGGAATTTGCTGCTCTACCTCGTGGAAAAATACACGGATCGCGCCATGTCCGTGCTGGCGGCCAAGTTTTTTGCCATCGAAATTGACCGCAACAGCCAGTCGGCTTTTATGATGTTCAACGGCCAGAAAAGCCACGAGGATGAGCCTATCCGGCATGCCCAGGCCTTCATCGAGGAAAATGTGGCGGAAAAAATTTCGGTGGACGATCTGGCCGCACGGGTTGCCGTCGGGCGACGCAACTTCGAGCGGCGTTTCAAAAAAGCCACCAACAACACGCCCGTGGAGTACATCCAGCGGGTAAAAATCGAAGCTGCCAAAAAGGGCCTCGAAGCCGGCCGGAAAAACGTGAACGAGGTGATGTACGATGTGGGCTACTCCGATGTGAAAGCCTTTCGCTCGGTGTTCAAAAAGGTGACGGGGTTGTCGCCTGTGGAGTACAAAAACAAGTTCTAATCCCGCCCTACGTTTTCTGGTGCTTCTTCTTCGCCGCCGGAAACAGGATATTGTTCAGAATCAGGCGGTAGCCGGGCGAGGTGGGGTGCAGGGACAGGTCGGTGGGCGGGTCTTCCACGTAGTGTTTGTAGTCCTCCGGATCGTGGCCACCGTAAAATGTCCAAAACCCGAACCCGTAAATTCCGTGGATGTAGCGGGCCTCGTTGGCCGGTTTGTTTTCGCCCATGGTCAGTACAGCCGACTTGATGGTGTTTTTGAGGAACGCCGTGCTTTGGCCCATGAAACCCTTCACGGTGCGGGTATGATTTTGCGTCAACATGGTGGGTATGGGATCCCATTTGGCCGAAAAATCGAACAGAGTAAAGTAATCCTGCTCGGGGTTCACGTTGCGGCCGAGGTTGTGGTCAATGGACGAGTGCTCGTACGTGAGCGGGTCGCGGATGAGTTGGAAGTTTTGAAACGCGAAGGTTTTGGAAAAATCGAGTTTGTTCTGGGCGTTCGGGTCGGCCGGGTCGCCGTCGTAGATGTCGGCGCAGATATCCAGCCCTTCAGCAGCCAGGGCGATGTCGTAGGTATCGGTGGCCGAGCACATGGCGAACATGAATCCGCCGCCGGCCACGTACTCCGAAATCCGTTTCGCCACGGCTAATTTGAGCTGGCTCACCTTGGCAAAGCCGTTTTCCTTCGCCAGGTTTTCCATCATGCGGACGTGGTTTCGGTACCAGGGCTGGTTGCTCTGGCTGGCGTAAAACTTGCCGTATTGTCCCGTAAAATCCTCGTGGTGCAAGTGCAGCCAGTCGTATTCGGGTAGTTTTCCCTGGAGCACTTCAGTGTCGTAGATGACATCGTAGGGAATTTCGGCGTAGGTCAGCACCAGGGTTACGGCGTCATCCCAGGGCTGGATCGTTTCGCCTTTTTCGTTTTTGTCCGGCGAATACACGGCAATCTTTGGGGCTTTTTCTAATTTGATGACGTCCATGTTCACCTCCGGATTCAGAATCTCGTTCTGAATGGCCGCAAACTGGGCATCGGCGATGACCTCGAAACTGACGTTGCGAATTTTGCATTCCCGCTCGAACACGGAGGTGTACGGCATGACGAAACTGCCGCCGCGGTAGTTCAGCAACCAGTACGCTTCCACGCCCTGCGACAACACCCAGTAGGTGACGCCGTAGGCTTTCAGGTGGTCACGCTGGCTGTTTTCATCCATTGGAATCAACAGATAGGCGGCGCGCAATTGGGGCAACGCGAATGCGAACAAGACAAGGGCGAGAACGATACGTCGGATCATAGCGGGTAAGCGGGTAAGCGGGTGAGCGATGCGAAATCGAACAAACAACGTTTGGGTTGGGAAAAAGATTATTGGAGTGCCTTCGGCGAAGGGCCGCAAATTTACAGAGAAATGCCGAGCAAGGGGGATGTTTGGCTGTCTCGTGACAGGCATTGGCTGAAAAAGCCGCCGTGCGGGCCGATTCACCCATTCTACAGATGTACTTTTGCGCCCGAAAATGAAGTGCCCGCCTTTTCCTGCATACAAACATTTTTCCATCCTGCTGTTGAGTGGGTGGCTGATGTTGTACAGCTCGGATGCGCCTGCACAGGCAACAGTTTCCCCGGCAGACACCAGCCAGATACTGCGCCTGACCGATGAGGCCTGGGAAATCATTGAAACCCAAACCGACGAGGCCGAACGGCGGCTGCAACAGGCCGTAACGCTGGCGCAACAACTGAAATTTTTACGCGGCGAAGCGGCGGCATGGAACGGATTGGGCGTTGTGGCGGAAGTGCGCGGGAATTTGACCTTAGCGGAAAAACATTACAGAAAAGCCCTCGTGCTGCGTCAAAAATTAGGTGACAAACAAGAGGTCGCCAACACGCTGAACAACATCGGGGTGCTGTACGAAATGCAAGGTCGGCCGGACTCTGCCATCGCTTTTCACAAACAAAATCTGGCAATTCAGCAGGAATTAAAAGACACTGTTCGTATTGCTCGTGCCTTGTTCAACATTGCAGGGGTGTTGCAAGAAACAGGCGACTACAAGGATGCGCGCGAAAAACTGTACGAAGCCCGCACCATTCTCGAGGCGGCCAATGACCGCGATGGTATGGCCAAGGTTTACGCCGAGCTTGGTCATATTTACCTCGAATTGGATCGGTATATCGATGCACTCCCCTGGTATGAACGCGCCTTGAAAATTCGACAGGAACTCGATGTCCCGTCCCGGCTCGCCGAGGCGTTCTCCGACTATGCCAATGCTCTGGACGAAACGATCGCAACCGACACCACACGCAATGCCGGCTTGCGAAATATACCGCGCAGCGACCAACAACTCAATGCCGTGGACACGGTGCTGAACTATTACCAGCAGGCACTTGACATTTGGGAAAAACTGGATGACCAGCCCGGTAAGGCAAAAGTGTTCACCAACCTCGGCGACGTACATAAACGCCTCGGGAACTACAATTTGGCACTGGAGTATTTGCACAAAGCCGAGGGTATTTGTCTGGAACTGGACGACAAAATTGGCCTCATGGAGGTTTACAATACCGAGGGTGATGTGTATTCCCGGATGGGAAACCAGGCAAAATCCCTCGAACTCGTAAAACAATACCACCGAATAGCCACAGAAACCGAGGACAAAAAATTCATCCAAAGCGCGCTCAAGGATTTTGCTGAAGTGTATGCCAGGATGGGAAATTATACAGTAGCATACGACTACCGGGTTCGCTACGACGCGTACCGCTACGACCGCCTCCGGGAAAAGGAACGATCCGATTTTGCCCGGCAGGAGGTGCTCTTCGAATCGGAAAAAAAGGAAAAAGCAAACAAGGAACAGGAAGCCAGGCTGAAACTCCAGGAATCCGAACTCGCCCGCTCCCGCAACGAACTCTACGCCTCGCTCGCCGGCGTGCTGGCGCTGCTGGCCCTTGCCGCCCTGCTGTTCAGCCGAAACCGCCTGCGCGCCCGCGCCAACCGCGAACTCGCCGCCAAAAATGACGCCATCGAACAGGAACGCCGCCGCGCCGACGACCTGCTCGCCAATATCCTGCCCGCCGCCACCGCTGCCGAACTCAAGGCTCATGCCCGTGTCAAACCCGTGCGCTACGAGTCCGTCACCGTCATGTTCACCGATTTCAAGGGCTTCACATCTATTGCGGAAACGATCTCCTCTGAAGTGCTGATCGGCGAACTGGACGAATGCTTCAGCCTGTTCGACAGTATCGTACAGGAATTCGGACTGGAAAAAATAAAAACCATCGGCGACGCCTACATGTGCGCCGGCGGGCTGCCCACGCCCAACGACACCCATGCGCAGGACACCGTGCGTGCAGCCATTGCCATGCAGCAACGCCTTCAGGCACTCATGGCACAAAAAAAAGCAGACGGGAAACCCGTGTTCGAAATGCGCATCGGCATAAATACCGGCCCGGTCGTGGCCGGCGTAGTAGGGCGGCACAAGTTTGCTTACGACATCTGGGGCGACACCGTGAACACCGCCGCCCGGTTGGAACAAGGCGGCGAACCAAACAAGATCAATATTTCAGAAACCACCTACCAGGCGGTTAAAGACCTTTTCCCCTGCACTTATCGGGGCCGGTTAAGCGCCAAAAACAAAGGGGAGGTGGCGATGTATTTTGTGGAAATCTAAGCGTTCAACGCCTCCCAGAGCATGTCCTTGAGCCGCTGAATATTTTTGCCCGTGACGGCGGAAATAAAGATCGCCGGAATGTCCGGCGGAAGCGTGTCGCGGAGCAGGCGCTCGAGGTCGTCGTCCAGCAGGTCGGCCTTGGTGACGGCCAGCAGGCGCGGTTTGTCGAGCAGGTCGGGGTTATACTCCCGAAGTTCGTTGAGCAGAATGTCGAATTCGGCCTTGAGGCTGCGGTTGGTGTCGCCGGGGACGAGGAACAGCAGCACACTATTGCGCTCAATGTGGCGCAAAAAACGATGTCCTAAGCCTTTGCCTTCGTGCGCGCCCTCAATGATGCCGGGGATGTCGGCCATAATGAACGACTGGTTCGGCCGGGCCTCCACAATGCCGAGTTGTGGCACGAGCGTGGTAAACGGGTAGTCGCCGATCTTGGGCTTTGCAGCACTGACGGCTGCCAGAAGGGTGCTTTTGCCCGCGTTGGGAAAGCCCACGAGCCCCACGTCGGCCAGCACTTTCAGTTCGAGGACGATCCATTTTTCCACACCGTCTTCGCCCGGTTGGGCGTAGCGAGGTGTTTGGTGGGTGGCGTTTTTGAAAAAATTATTGCCCTTGCCCCCGCGTCCGCCGGGCAGAAGTACCTTCTCGTCGTCCCGATCGGTAATTTCCAGCAGCACTTCGCCCGTTTCGGCGTCCTTGGCTACAGTGCCGAGGGGCACAGGCACTACCACACTGGAGCCGTCGGAGCCGGATTTCAGGCCGCCGGTGCCCTTTCCGCCGTCCTTGGCGTAGATGTGTTTGGTGTACTTTAGACCGAGCAGGGTCCATTCGTGTGGATCGGCTTTCAGGATGATAGAGCCCCCGAGCCCGCCGTCGCCGCCGTCGGGGCCGCCCTTCGGGGTGCCCGCATCGCGGTGAAAGTGTACGCTACCCGCTCCGCCCTTGCCGGAACGGAACTGGATTTTTACATAGTCAACAAAGTTTTGTTCAGCCATATTGCGGAATTGAGTGCAAAGGTAGGCAAACCGCACGTGCTTGAATTAGAGCGTGTATAGAATTCAGTGCCGAGGCGAAAGCAAGCATATTTTGTTTCAGGTAAGGCAAAATTTGCAGCCATAGCCGGGCGCCTATGGCGAAAATTTTAACGCAGCATGAAGCAAAATTTGCCGCTTGCAGCCCGGCGACTGAATTCTATACACGCTCTTACCCGACTTTTTTCACCTTTGCACCAGGACTAAACCACAAACGCACAATCGAAATGCCCGCACCGCGCCGACGCCCCCTGATCCATCGCAACGAGTCCGTCTGGCTCGAAGGCCCAAAAAGCCGCACTTACGAACTGTCTTTTGTCTTTCGCGTTTTTTGGGAGTTTGTCCGGGGCGTGCGTGCGCTGCATTTCATGGGGCCGGCCGTCACGGTGTTCGGCTCCGCGCGGTTCAAGGAGGGCCACCGCTACTACGAACTGGCGCGCCAGGTGAGCAACCGGATCGCCACCGATCTCGGCCTCGTCATCATGACCGGCGGCGGGCCGGGCATCATGGAGGCCGCCAACCGCGGCGCACGCGAGGCGGGCGGACACTCGGTAGGTTGCAACATCGTCCTGCCACATGAGCAAAAGGAAAACCCGTACCTCGACAAGTTCGTGCTCTTTCGCTACTTCTTTATCCGCAAGGTGCTGTTAGTCAAATACTCTTTCGCCTTCGTCATTCTGCCGGGCGGCTTCGGCACCATGGACGAGTTCTTCGAAACACTCACCCTCATTCAGACCCGTAAAATCGCCGACTTCCCCATCGTGGTCATGGGTACCGATTTTTACCAGCAACTGCGGGAATTTCTCGATGTCATGGTCGAACAAGGCACCATCTCGCCCGAAGACCTCGACCTGATCCTGTTCACCGACGACCCGGAGGAGGCCGTCACGCACATCCGCAAGTACCTGTTCGACAATTTTCGAATCGTAAAACGAAAACCGTCGTGGTGGCTGTTTGAGAAACGGTAGGCGATTTACGATTTGGGATACGCGGCGAGGTAGCGAGCGATGTATTTGCCGATGATGTCGAACTCGATGTTGACCGTATCGCCCGGGGCAAGGGTCTTGAAGTTGGTGTGCTCCCAGGTGTAGGGGATAATAGCTACCGAAAACAGGTCGTCGCGCGGCTCCACCACCGTGAGGCTGATACCGTTGAGGCATACCGAGCCTTTGTCCACCAACAAATGCTCGGGCGTAGGTTGGTAGCGGAAGATGTAGCGCCAGGAGCCGCCGGTTTCCTGTACGTCCACGCAGGTAGCCAGGGTATCCACGTGGCCTTGCACGATGTGGCCGTCGAGCCGGCCGCCCATGGGCAGGCAGCGTTCGAGGTTGACCATTGTGCCTGCCTTCCAGGTGCCGAGGTTGGTGCGGCGCAAGGTTTCGTCCACGGCGGTCACGACATGGTGGTGCTCGCCGACTTCCACGACCGTCAGACACACGCCGTTGTGGCTCACGCTTTGGTCAACACGCAGTTCGCCGCTGATCGGACTTTCGATCGTAAAATGGACGTTCGCGCGGTCTTTTTCTACTTTTTTGACCACACCAAGCGCTTCGATGATTCCGGTAAACATTTTTTTATTGGTTCGATTGATTCGATTAGGCCGATTGATTCGATTGGTTCGATTGCCGGATGCAATGTGGTCGTTATCGCGCTCGGCAATCGAACCAATCGAATCAATCGGCCTAATCGAATCAATCGAATCATTTCCACAAGATTTTTTCCGCTACATCCCGGCGTTTGCCGGGCACATCCGGCGCCTCGTGCCGGCCGATGTAAAACAACCCGAGGCAGCGTTCGTTGGGCGCCAGTTGGAGGAATTCACGGGCTGTGAGGGCGGCCTTGGGCGTGCTCCAGTAGCAACCAAGATCGAGCGCGGTGCAGGTCAGCCACATATTTTGAACGGCCATGGCTACGGCGGCGATCTCCTCAAACTCGGGAATACTTTCCTGTGGGTCGCGGTGCAGCACAATGGCGATGACGGCGCCTGCCCGGCGCGGGTTCTCACCCTGTTTCAGCATTTTTTCTTCCGAAAAAAGATCGGGCGGGGTGTTTTGGCGGTAGTATTCCGACAGGTAATCGCCCAGAGCATGGCGGCTTTCGGCGGAATGAAACACCTGGAAACGCCAGGGCTCGGTCAATTTGTGCGTGGGCGCCCAGTTGGCATTTTCCAGCAATTGCTCGAGGAGCGCCCGTTCAACTGGTTTGCCCGGCACATAAAACTTGGGAAAAATGGATCGACGGCGGTGAATAAGGGAATGGATGTCCATGAAACGGTGGTGTGTTTAGCAATTCCGCCTGCTTATCACAAGGATCAACGACGCACGACGAACTTTTTCGAGACCGGCCGGCCATCGGTCAGGATGTTCAGCCAATACAGTCCGTCGGGCAATGTGCCGATATCCAGCGTTTTCTGGTGCGTGCCGGCTTCGGCGATCCGGGTCGGCAGCGTGCGTACCACCTGCCCGAGCGCATTGATCACCGACATGGATAAGCGGGCGGATTGAGGCAGGACAAAATCCACGGCAATTTGTTCACCAGCAGGGTTGGGGTACAGGTGCATGTCTAACGGCTGGGGGAGCGACTGGCCCGTAGCCGTCGTGATCCCTGCGCTGAAGCCCCGGTTGTCATAGGCACGGAACATGCCGCCGGACACGATTGCGGTGAACGGGTCGTCGAGGTTGTACAGGCGGTAGTAACCGTTGCCGTAGGTGCAGCACATCCCGTCGCCGTAGGCATCCACAAAATGGATGGAGTAACAGCCCGGCGCGGGCAGGGTGAGGGTATCGCGGATGGTCATATTGTTTCCGTATGCGCCGGGCCCGCCGGTGATGCCGGTGAACGTACCGCCGCCGTTTGGACCGACGGCCTGATTGCCGCCGGATTCGAGCACCTTGCCGGCTTCGTCGCGCAGTTCCCAGTAGGTTTCGGCACCGTACTGGTCGGTGCGAATCTTGAGCACCACTTTTGGAGAGTTGAAATTTTGAGCGACGGTGAAATACTCCGCATGCGTATTGTTCAGCGGGTCGTCGTCCGTAGCAGCATAGTTGATGTAGGTAAGCCGCGTTTCGAGTGTACCTTCGGCACTGATCCAGTGTTTGTCAAATTCGATGGCCGCCTCGCCGTACAGGCCGAGGTTGCCGGCCCATTCGATTGTTTGGACGGTGGTATTGTTCCATTGCAGGGCTATAGTCGCTTGCTTGAGCGCCTGGCTACCGAGATTGATCAGGGTAAATTCCGGTTGGGTCTCCAGGTCATCGCACACCTCCCGGAGCGGGGTTCCGGTAGAAAAGTCAAAAATACCGGCATTGCTCTGGCCGGAGGCTACCGGGCAGGTTTGTGCTTGCGCCCAAAGGTCGGCGGTGCTCCATTGGCCCACTTCGTATGCCTTGCGGTTTGGACAAATCACAAAAATGGTGGGGAAGTATTTGACCTGAAAGGCTGTGGCGATAGAGTCGCTGTTGATGATAGGGAACGGTGTGCCGGCTACCCAGTTCCCCAGCGTATTGTCGTTGCATCCGGCAGAGCCGTACAAGCAGTTTGTATTCGTCTCGGGGTCACCTTCCACGAACAAAACCATGGCCTTTTCGTCGCCGCCCGGCCCGTGTTGGGTATAAAAATTGTGCATGGCGTGGCCATTGTGGTAGGCCCAACAAGGCGGGCACCAAGTGGCCGAAATTTCCAGCACGACGGTCTTGCCTTGAGCCAGCAGATCGTACAGGCACCATTTTTGGCCGTTCAGATCGGTGGCCATAAAATCCGGCGCAACAGATCCCGACGGCAATTGTGCATGCACCTGCAGGGCAGCCATCAGCAGGAGGGCAAAAGCCCAATGTTTCCTCATCGTTTTTGCTATTGGCATACAACTTGGCAAAAAAGCCAAGTGCGAAACAAAATTAGGGTTTGAGTTCCGGCTACCTTGCCTACCTTTGTTTAATTATTTCGCAACTTGCTAAAAACAGACACTTGCTTATGAATCGTCTTTCCACCGCCCTGTTCATTTTCTTTGGCTTTTCCGCTCTTGTTTCGGCACAATCCACGTTTAGCGTGGATGCCACGGAAGTCTGGGAAATCATCCCGAACGACGTTCCGGATATAGAAGGCCACTTCCACATCACCAATTCCACCAATGCCCCACAAACGATTCGCTGGACCCGCACGGTGACGAATATCACGAATGGCTGCGAAACCCAGATTTGCGACATTAACCTCTGCTATATCCCATCGGTCAGTACCCGTACGTTCGTTCTGGAACCAAATGCCACGGGCAACATCATCATGCACTTCCTGAATTATGACAGCATCGAAGGAGCAGCCGGCGTCATACGCCTGAAAATGACCAATGAAGCCGTGCCTGCCGACTCGGCCACAGTTACGTTCTTGTTCACGTCTGCGCTTTCCAGCACCGATAACCCGCTGCCAATGGCTAACGTGAAAGTATTCCCGAATCCCGCGACAGACTACTTCATGCTGGAAAACGCCGCTGCCGTGCAGCGCATCCGCCTGTACTCCCTGGATAGCCGGGAAATAGCGCGTTTCACGGCTACGCCCGGTGCGCGTTACTCCGTGGCCGAACAAGCCGCCGGCGCTTACATCATTGTCCTGGAAGATCAGGAAGGCCGGGTATTCCAGGCTGCGGAATTGGTCAAACGGTAATTTTTTTAATTGTCATTTCGTAGAAATCCGTCCACTCTACGTTTGTCATTTCTACGAGATGACAAACGTAGAGCGGACGGATTTTTTAAAAAGGGCAAAGGCCGTACAGTAATTTGATACATTTGCCGCACAACCGC
>Ga0154020_10001325_pt1 | contig 30646 bp, 26 predicted proteins | sample Klosneuvirus_201_FD_109709 | JGI IMG/M metagenome (GOLD analysis project Ga0154020, IMG submission 109709) | Active sludge microbial communities from wastewater, Klosterneuburg, Austria - Klosneuvirus_20160825_MG | ecosystem: Engineered > WWTP > Aerobic digester > Activated sludge | place...
GGTTGATTTGTTCCAAGCTTCATGGCTTCATCAATAGCTTCCACCGTTCCGATTTCTTCATAAAGTACAAACATGGCTTCATTGATCATGGGCATAAGAATTCGATTCACTAAAAAACCAGGCATATCTTTAGCTGATTCTACAAAAACTTTTCCCATTTTCTCAGACATTTGTCGAATCATGGCAAAGGTTTCGTCAGAGGTTTGCAAACCACGAATCCCCTCCACCAATTTCATCAATGGAACCGGATTCATAAAGTGCATTCCCGCCACTTTTTCTGGACGACGTGTGGCCGCTGCCATTTTCGTAATAGAGATCGAAGACGTATTGGAAACCAAAAGTGCATGCGGTGCTAAAATCTCATCCACCTGCTTAAAAATTTTCAATTTTAATTCAATATTCTCTGTAGCTGCCTCAATAACAATATCACACACTTTAAAAGATTGAATTTCAGTAGTTGTTTTAATTCTTGAAAGAATTTCTCCTTTTTGAGCATCGGTGACTGTACCTTTTTTAATAAGTCGATCAAGACTCGATTGAATCGTGGTTAATCCCTTGGTTAGTGCTTCAGTAGAAATATCTTGCATGATTACCTGAAACCCAGTGGCCGCTGCAACTTGAGCAATCCCATTACCCATTTGACCTGCACCAACGATACCCACAATTTTGATCTCATTGTTATTTTTTTGCATAATAAAAATCTCCTTTATTATTTGATATACCTAGACATGATTGAAAATTTATATCATGGCTAGGTATTTTTCCAATTAGTTGAGGGTGAATTTTAATCACCACTTATAAAGAAACTATTTAATTTTAAAAACCATCCAAAAACTGTCTAAGCATAACTAGTCGCAACGTGCTCACACTAGTATCGCTTCGAGAGTGGAGCACACACTCGCACACATCTCCCCTATAGAGTTTTTGAGGATAGATTCAAAACAGAAGAGATACTAGAATAAATTCTATTAAAATGTCGAGTTCTATTCCAGTTACATTACAGACAATTAGAGCGTTTCGCGACAGCGACTAATTAAGCGGATTAAAAAATGATCGAATTATCATGAGTCGACTTTTTGATAAGAAGCTGTGGAGAAACTACTTATCATTACTCCACACTTAAAAAAGAACAAGCCTGTTTTCGTAAGAAGCTTTTTGAAAAGTACCAGCTTCTAATAATAATTAATGGCTTTCCGTTTCGATTGGTACATCGATATCAGACTCATCAGTTTCATCTGTTTCATCTGTTTCATCATCTTCGTCTGTTACAGCCGTTTCAACAGATATCAAATGGGACGTATCCTCTAATTGACTTAGATGTTTATTGTATTCTTCTTGAGTAATAAATCCTTGCGAAAGATTATAATCCAAAAGTCGAATATCGAATTTCATTTTTCCCATTGCTTTTTCAAATGACACAAAGACTCCTTAACAATTAGTGGATTTGTGGATCAGTGGATTCAGAATCCTGAGGTTTATAACAACCTCTTCTACTCCTCAATACCATTGCGATTAGTTCCAATACTTTGGACCCTTTTGATTTTTGGAATCAACGGGTTTATCATTGTCTACAACAAGTCGCAAATTTCGTCCACGTTTTTTAGTTAGACTTCGACGTTCATACCAATCTTTTCCTTTTAAAAGTAAAAAACCCGTCAAAATACCGGTTAAATGGGCTAGATATGCAACATCTCCGCCTGCAGGAGTGTTTCCCATAAGAGATAAAAACTGAATAGCACCTAAAAGCATCACAAAATACTTTGCAGGCATCGGAAAAATCATCATAAAAGACACAATTCGATCACCAAAAATGCGTCCATAGGCCAAAAGTAAACCAAAAATAGCTCCCGAAGCTCCTACTACAGGTGTCAATAGTCCCAAGGGAGTTCCGCTATAAGTATAGGCATAAAGTATCATGACGATACTATATAAAACGCCAGCGCCAAAACCCGACATAAGATAAAAGAAGAGAAAGTATCTTTTTCCCCAAAGTTGCTCTAGCTCTGACCCCAACCACCACAGCATTAGCATATTAAAGACGATGTGCATTTTATCTTCCGTAGAATGCACAAACATATAGGTCAATGGCTGCCAAAAATAATAATCAATAATAATTTTACCAGGAATCAAAGCAAAGAATGAAGTAAAAGAAAAAGACTCCAGAAAACTTGCTAAAATAAACTGTCCGCCAATCCAAACCACCACCGTTAAAATGATTAATCGTTTTACCATTGGTGTAAACGGCATTACTACTGGAACACTGGGGCCTCGATAGTTCATACAACCTCCTGCCAGACCTCTTTAATACGATGGTACGAGGACTCTAAGCTTTCAACAACCACTTTTGTTTCTGCAATTAAAGGAAAAAAGTTTACATCACCAACCCATCTCGGAATCACATGCCAATGCAAGTGATTCGGGATTCCTGCCCCAGCTACAGCACCATGATTCATCCCGACATTTAACCCTTCACAGGAATACACTTTTTGTAAAACTCCCATCGATTTTCTGACTTGTAACATCAAATCGCTATATTCAGCTTTTGATAGTTTTGAAATCTCTCCACAGTGCCTCCTGGGAAGTATGAGAAGATGTCCATTATTATAAGGATACTTATTCAAAACTACCATAGAATATTTGGTTTTTAAAATCGTAAGGGTTTCAAAAGTTGCTGGATTTTTAGCACAAAGACAAAAAACACAGGACTTGGCTTTAACCAGCTTTCGAACATAACGATAACGATCAGGGCGAATCATCAAATCCCGCTCTTGGGGCCAGATATCCTCAATGCTTGTGGAAAGTGATGGGATTTCCCTCTTCACTCGACTCTTTTTTTTGTACTTCCCCTGAGAGGAGATCGACCCCTGGGTCACTCTTCTCATTCCATTACCTCATCAAGCCAAAACCCTGGCATGATCGCCATAGGGCGATTAAATCCTTTTTGTTTTATCAATTGGAGAATTTTTTTCTGAGGAGTGAGCGACCATTCTCCATCCTCATCGTCTTCTCCCTCGATCAAACGTTCTAATAGTGACGGTTGGTGTTTTGGAATTTCAAATAATTCATAATTTTTTTCAACGCCAGCCAGTTTTGCTAAAACCTTGCCAGCATCGGTAAAGGATCCCACCTGATCGGCAAAGCCCAATTTAACTGCTTGTTCACCATTAAGCACTCTTCCATCAGCATATTCTTCCATCACTGAATCTTCGAGCTTGCGCCCCTCTTTCACTGCTTTTCTAAATTGATAATAGGTCTCAGTAATCAAACCTTGAAAATAAGCCTTTTCTTCTTCCTTCATTGGCCTGTATTCAGAACCTGAATCTTTAAATTTTCCTGAAGTGATAGAAAATCTTTGAATTTTAGCCCAATCATATAATTTCTCTAAATTAGCAAACTCCATGATAACGCCAATTGAACCAATCAAAGTTCCATTCGAGACAATAATTTTATCAGAGGCCATTGAAATATAATATCCGCCACTGGCATTCAACGAAGGAGAGTAAACAACAATTGGTTTTTTAGTTTTTTCTTTATATTGTTTTAATTCTCGATAAATTTCTTCAGAAGGTCCGACAGCTCCTCCTGGCGAGTTCACTCGTATTAATAGACCTTTTATTGTGTCATCATCTTCATATTTTCTTAATTTTTTTAGAAATTTTTCGCTATCAAAAATGACTCCTTTAATATCCAGAACCAATAAATTTGATTTAGAGCCTCTCTTCGGAGAATCTCCAGAATTGTGACCAGCAATCATCGATAGTCCAAATACTAAAGAAATTGAAGCTGCAAAGAGAAAACAAACAAAAAGAAAAACAAACCAAGGATTTCGCCTCATCATAGAATTGCCTCCGTATTCGAAATTTCACCTCAAACTCTATGCTTCCGTCAATGGAATGAAGATGAGCAACTCATGGAATGCAAAAGTTGCCGCATGGAGTTGGAAAATTATCAAGTCACCACTGGCGCAAGCACCCAATTCAAGCTATAGCCTACAAATTAATCGGTGCGCCGATTGGAAATACTTCATACCCTGGCTTCATAGTTACCCCTGTTTATAGAAAGCAAGCCTCTATTTGAATGGAATTGAATGCAGTTGAATGGAAATTTGGGTATCAGGACAATTTCTAATCTGTAAACACCAAATGCTAGAAACTGTACAATTAAGTCACATCCTCAAAACGCTTTGAGCAATTACAAGAGGATTTGACATCAAATACGATGTTTCGACTGAAGATAATGTAAGTGATAGTAAAAACAATAAAAAAGAGCGTTTACTTCAAACTGCTTCTAAACAAAAATAGTGACAAATAAGTCAAGATTGTGAATTGATAACAGACTTCGTAAATAAATCGTGGGAGCCACCGAACAATGAGTTTAGTAAACAATTTAGTAAAAAGTAATTTAGTAGCTGAAAGTTTATCGAATGAAATTTTAGAAAAAACAGATCTGTCGCTGAATCACACAAATTATAAAATTCAAAAATCACTCAGTTTTAACAAAAAACCAAAACCTCATCACGATGAATTAGGCTTTGGAAAATATTTTACTGATCATATGCTTGTAAGCACCTACAAAAATGGCGTTTGGAATACTCCCATTATTCAAGCTTATCAATCTCTCAATCTTGATCCAGCGTCTTCAGTACTTCATTATGGACAAGCCTTATTTGAAGGTATGAAGGCCTTCACCCTAGCCGATGGCAGCACAGCTCTCTTTCGTCCCGAATACAATTGGAAACGATTGAATTTAGGCGCGGAACGACTATGTATGCCCCAAATTCCACGGGATCTTTTTCTCGAAGGGATCAAAGAGTTGATTCGTGTTGATGCTGATTGGATACCTCAAGAGTCAAACTGTTCGCTTTATATTCGTCCAACACTCATTGGCACAGAGGCATTTTTGGGTGTTCGCCCCTCAAATGAATATCTTTTCTTTACGATTCTATCTCCTGTTGGGAGTTACTACGGAAATTCCCTTAACAAGGGGATTAAAATTTGGATCGAAGAAGAATTTGTCAGAGCTGCACCCGGTGGCCTAGGCGCCACGAAAGCAGCGGCTAATTATGCTAATAGTCTATTCGCCACGCAAAAAGCGAAAGATAATCATTTCGCACAAGTTCTATGGCTGGATGTCAATCATCAATTCGTTGAAGAGGTTGGCACAATGAATGTATTCTTCGTTTTTAAAAACCGTATTGTTACACCTGAACTTCATGGAACTATTCTGGCAGGAGGCGTTCGCGATTGTGTAATCCAAATTTTGAAATCTTGGAATTATTCAGTAGAAGTGAGACCTTTAAGTCTGAAAGAGATCTGTGACTCCAGCGATTCAAAACAACTGATCGAAGTTTTTGGGACTGGTACGGCAGCAGTGATCACCTCAATTGAGGAACTCCACCGAAAGTCTGGCTCACCCATTCAATTACCCCATAATGGTATGGGTCCTCTCGCCCAAAAATTATTTGATACCCTTACAGGTATTCAACGAGGTACAATAGCAGATAGCTATCACTGGCTAGAGCGCATCTAGTTAGATTTTGCTGAAAAAGCCTACTTCGTTGATAAAAATTCAAATCTCCCGATGCTTAGAGGAATTAAACCTCGTGCGTTTTGAATCTTATCTACTTCGAATTAGGCTCTAATTTTACAGAATCTAATAGTCGGTATCGCGAAACATAACTTAAATTTATTTAAGGCCTTTTGTGAGAAAAATTTTTCTAATACTTGGAACCAGCCTATCCTTTTTTATCATTTGTTTTTTATTATTTATCTATTTTACCTCTGAACATTTTTCTGATACTGAAGCAGCTTCTTTTTTTTGCAAAGGCGCTGCTGCCAAAACACTGGACCTCAATCGACCAATCAAAGTTTTAACATGGAATATTCAGTTTCTAGCTGGAAAGCGATATGTCTTTTTCTACGATGCGATGGATGGTTCGGGAAAAGATGAAGCTCCTTCACTGGCAGACACCGAACTCACACTCAAAGAAGTGACACGTGTTCTTAATGATGAAAATCCCGATATCATCTTATTACAAGAAGTGGATGTCGATGCCAAACGAACCTATTATCAAGATCAAGTTCAACTCCTATTCGAAGCACTTTCAACTCACTTTCCATGTGTTAGCTCTAGCTATTATTGGCGTGCCGGGTTTGTTCCCCATCCACATATTTTAGGAAGTGTTGGATTAAAACTTGCGACTTTTTCTAAATATAAAATTGAAAAATCAGAACGACATGCATTAGGAGACTTTCCATCAGATATTATTACTCGTCAATTTCATCCAAAGCGAGCTATCTTAGAGAGTCTTATCGCAACAACACAAGGACTTCCGTTTCACGTTTTAAATACTCATCTTGAAGCCTATTCCCAGGGTTCCGATTTAATGCAACATCAAGTTGATGTTACATCTCAACTTTTACAACAAATTGATAAATTAAAACATCCTTGGGTTTTAGGTGGTGATTTCAATCTTCTCATGCCAGGGAAAAAAAGTTATTATGATCTCAGCCCCTTGCAACGATCACTGTATCAAGAAAAAAGTGAACTTCACGTACTGACAGATCAATTTCAAGTCGTACCATTACCCAGCGAAATCAATAGCGACACTTCGGGTAAATGGTACACTCATTTTCCTAATGACCCTGAAGTTAAGGGGCCCGATCGCACAATTGATTTTTTATTTTTTACCAGTCAATTTAAAAACACGGATCATTATGTGAGATCTCACGATACCCTTAAAATCTCAGATCACTTACCTTTAATTGGCGAATTTATTTGGCTAGGCGCTCAGTAATCATAACCAATAATCGATAAAAATCCTGTATAAATGATCTTTCTTTTTTTTTCCAGATCTCTCTTTGAAAATTTGTCTTTAAATCCAAATAAAAGAGGAAATAAAATTAAACCTTCCACTAAAGCATTAAAGTAATCGGATAATTCATCAATGGAAAGATTAGCTTTGATTCTTCTATCCATAACACATAATTTAAGCCATTCCTTAAATGGTTGATGACTACTATTAAGTCGTTCTAAAAGTTTTTTATCCATATCCTTTTTCTTAATTTGTTCACTCAATATGATTTTTGCTAGGCGTATCAATGTATCATCCAAAAGTAATTTAAATTTAATCGATAAAATTTGGTCAAAAAGGTTTTGAAGACTTTCATTTTTAGAATAAGGATAATTTAATTGCAATTCAATATTTTCAAAAAGCTCTTCAATAATTTTATCAAAAAGTACTTCTTTAGTAGGATAATATTTATAAAGTGTCCGTTTAGATACCTCAGCGATGGTAGCAATATGTTCCATAGATGCCCCATCAAAGCCTTTATTTAAAAATTCCAATTGAGCTGCTTCTAAAATTTGTTCATTTTTTTCAATTTTCATATCACCATAACCTATTAATTATACTTACCAATTACATTATGTAAACGGTATCGTTTATTTTAAACTTGACATAGCGTAGCTCTTTCGCATAAAGTATACGAGTACGTTTACTTTATAAAAAAAGAAAATAAAATACAAGGAGAAAAAATGAAACATCAAAAAGTAGTTTTAGTTACAGGCGCCTCTTCTGGAATGGGAAAAGAATTTGCCAAAGCCCTTCTCAAAGAAGATTATGTCGTTTACACGGCTGCTCGACGAATGGATCAAATGGAGGACTTAAAAAATCTAGGAGCCCTCCCTATCAAAATGGATATTACACAAGACCAAGATGTAAAAAATGCAGTGAATCTCATTGAAAAAGAACATGGGGGAATTGATATACTGATTAATAATGCAGGGTTTGGATTATATGGCGCCGTAGAGGACATCAAACTTTCAGAAGCTCGATATCAATTTGAAGTGAACTTATTTGGAGCCGCCAATTTGACGCAATTAATTCTTCCTTCTATGCGTAAAAAAAAATCGGGTAAAATTATTAATATCTCTTCTATGGGAGGTAAAGTTTATACCCCATTGGGAAGTTGGTATCATGCAACTAAACATGCACTTGAAGGCTGGTCGGATTGTCTACGTTTAGAAGTCGCACAATTCGGAATCGATGTCGTTATTATTGAACCAGGTGCGATTAAAACAGAATTTGGTGAAGTCTTTATGCAACCCATGTTAGAGCGATCGGGAAAAACAGCTTATAGTTTCATGGCACATGCGGTAGCATCGATTTCTCAAAAGTCCTACGAAAAAGGCGATGCTTCTGAACCCCAAGTTATTACAAAATTACTGATTAAAGCAGTCAAAGCTCGACGCCCAAAAACAAGGTATGTCGCAGGAAAGTATGCAAAACCAATGATCTTTATAAGAAAGTGGTTTGGGGATCGAGTCTATGATAAGATTGTGCTTTCGATGGTAAAATAAATACTATTTGACTATAATACTAGAGTTACTAATATGATGCCCTTCCACTAAATTTCCCTTTTCTTTTAATACGTCATTAAGGGCATCCGTTAATTTTTGAGGGGTATTTATTTTTTCATTACTACGATAAGTAAAATAAACACCATAAGTATTTGCATGAATTTCCGCTACAATTATACTCTCAAAATGATTATCTAACTGCTTCAATTTTTCAGCAACTTCCGCCACCTTTGAAGCCGTTGCTTTCGAACTAAAATCAAACACACCTACAATGAGTTTTTTATTCGGCGCCAATTCACCGGCATAAGACAAACCATAAATTAAAAGACTACAAACTACTATTAAATTAAAAACTTTTTGCATAGGAGGTCTCCACTCTATATTATCCGATAAAGACTTTGTCGGCTTAAAATATTTTATCACAAGTCTAGTCCTAACTCTACAGAAACACTTTGGTAGAGATGTGGAAGTTTCATGAAATTAAAATTGGATTAAAGTCTTAATTAAAAGCCTTTCGAAGAATATAAATTTAAGTTAAATTATAAATATTAAACAAGTAATGACTATAAATGCAATAACCTAGGATCAGTGTATGAGACTTAAGAGAATCTTCAAAAAATATTTTCAATGGTTGGGGGCAATAATAAGTTTATCTCTTACCTCTCATCATGCCTTAGCTTCTGTAGATGTATATTTAGGAGTGGATATCGGCAGCATGCAAATGAAAGAAACACTTGGAGGGAGTGACTATACCAATCAAGGCACTTTCTTTATAGGCCATTGGGGTTATAGTTTAGGAATTAGGCCTCAATTAAAATTAGGTTCCATTGGATTAGGTGTCGTCGGTGAACTCAGCTGGATCAGTGAATCAATGGATCGTCGTCTGAGTGGATCTAGTAGTGTAACCACCTATCGTTCTGAATTTTACCGTTACCTGAGTGGTGCCTCCCTTTCTTTTTTTGCAGGAAATTCTTCCTCAATAATTTTAGAATACTATCCATTAGTACAGAACACCGTAAAATATTCAGATAATAAAACATTAAATCCTCATCAAAAAAATGATAAATTAAAATCTGATGGCTATGGTGTTGGATTTAATTTTGGTTTTAATAATACTATTGCTTATCAATTAATATACAAGAGACTTAATCTCCGATCTGGAACTATGAGCGGAGTTGAAGTGAAATTTCCCAACGATCAGTATTCTCTTCCAAATCTTGAAGAAGTGATGTTTGGCTTTGTTCTTCGCTATTAATTAATTATGAAAATACTGACCATGATAAAATCTTTGAATCATGGTCAGTTATTAGGAGACGCGCTGAGCTTGTTTCTCTAATGCTTTTCTGTATTGTGTTTGCTTCATTTTGGCCAATAAATTCTCTTCTCTTAATAAAAACTCCAATTTTTCTTCCAAAGTTCCAAGTAAGCTCTCAAAACTCTCTGGATTTCCATTGGCTCCAATGAAAATTTTATCGACAATGTCTGGAGAAACATAATTAGTGACGGCCATTCTTAAGGTTGAATAAAGTTCTTTTACTTGTTTAGTTAATTCTCTAATATCTTGTCTTGTTTTCAATAATTCCCAATCAATTAAACTATCATTAACCACTTCATGTACCACTTCAATATCAACGGGTTTTTCGATAATATGTATAACGCCCAGTTCAAGCGCGGTAATCGCATCATCTTTATCAAGATATCCCGAAAACATGATCGTTGGTATGGCAACACCAGCTTCATTAATTTGCTTGAGAGTTTCGAGTCCATTAAGAACGGGCATTTTTAAATCGATCACTAAGACTGCAGGTCGTATAACTTTATTTTTGACAGCTTCAACAAATTTTTGAGGGTTATTAAATTGTATGACCTCATAATCACCTTTAAGTTCTTCAGATAACAATTCAGTAATTTCTTTTTCATCATCGACTAGAGCCACAAGCGGCCGATCTGATTCCATAGTGACTTTTAACATAAAAAATATCCTTTAATTGATACAAAATAATAATTGATTCTCAATCACAACCTCATTGTACACTTAACTTATTTTAATCAGCAGTTAATTTTTAATTTTACAAATTGATCCAGACCTTTATCCTAAAACAATAAAAGATTAGTTTAAGAGTATAACTTCTCACTTGATTGTGAACTCTCAACCTAATCATCGCTTTCAATATCAACAACAGAAAGACTCCAAGCCGGACTCCAGGACGATTCCAAACCTTGGTCTACATTCAAACCTTTCACTCTCCAAAAAACTTTTCCTCGAATCACTTCGTGATCCAATAAAATTCGATTATCTTTTGGTTTCAAAGAATATAAAATTTTATTAAAATTTCGATCGGTCGAAAATTCAATCAGATACTGATTCGACAGCTTATCACCTTGCCATTCTAACCAAACCTCCGGATTTTCCATTTTGGATAAAATATAGGAAACCCGATCTTTAGGTAGAATAAGCGTCGGAGACTGCATTGGTTTTTTAATAAAATATTTTACCACTTCCGTTTTTGAATATTTAGTTAGATCACTTCCTTCTTCACTAAGACCTTTAACTCTTAGATAATATTTTCCAGGCTCATTGACTTTAAGAGAGTAAGAATTATCTTTAACAATTTCTTTTAATTTAAAATTGTTAAAATTAATATTATCGGATAATTCAATCTGAAATTTTTTAATCTCAACAGGAGCTAACCATCGAACTGAGAAATGCCCTGGAGGAATAACACTGGTAGCGTTTGGAAGAGTAACCATCAAAGTATCCAAAGGTAGTATTTGAAGAGAACCCAATCGAACGTTCCATGATGAAATACCACTCCAAGGTCCTACTCGATTTTTTTCAGATATTCCTGCTACTCGAACTAAGTATTTTCCAGATTTTTTTACGATTAAATCACTTTGATTTTGATCAAGTACTTTTTCCATAATAACAGAATTAAATTTCATATCCTCTGCAACTTGGAGTTTAAATTTAACGGCAGGACCACGTTTTTCCCATTTGATTTGAGTTACAGCTTGTTTATCACCTTCCAACACAGCATCAGGTGTTTTTGAAGAAAGAATAGGAGAAAGTAAACCATCTTTTTGGACTTCAAATACCTCAAGCTTCAAAATTTCAGAAGGTAAAGAGACAATTTCAAAGCTCCTATTTTCATCTGAATTAGTGGCACTCTGTGTTGATGTTAAATTTATATCGTTACTCGATATCTTGTACACAGAACGAACTCTATAAAAGTAAAGACCAGGTATTAAATTTTTTAATAGAAAACTGGCAGTCGCTAACTCTTTCTTTTCAACTTTCATAAAATCAATGTCCAAGCTACTCTCTAAAATATATCTATTTGGATTCGCAAAAAGCTTATCGTAATCAATGGTTGTATTAATTTTCTTTTGCAATGAGATGATTTTTTTATCATTTTGCTTTAAAATCTTTTTAGGTAAGATTTTACTTTTATTTTTGACATCTGAAATTTGATCCCTAGATGTCCAGATTTTCCACTGAATGGGAGTATCTGGAAAAGCTAGTAATTGATCATTTTCATCTCGAGGAATACCAATCGAAAGTTTATTATCTTGGTGTTTCCAAAGGGGGGCGTGAGGTCGTAGGTGCCAAACAATTGGTTTGGATACGGGTCCCTTCCGGCCTTGTGGTGATAGTGGATAAATTCTAAAATAAGAATCTCCCATTAAAATTTTAGGAGTAACAACCAGGGTTGTACCTTTAACTTTTTGAGATTGAATAATTTTACCGAAATTAAAATCCAATGAATTTTCAACTAAAAATTCCGATGTTTTCTCTTGGTTTACCCATTTCAACTCTGGTGAATTAGCTCCAATTTGTGATTCCATTTCTTTAGTCAAAATCTCAGGTTCCAATAAACCATCAGGATCTAAATCACTAACCTCAATTATCAAAGTATGGGACCATATCGATGGAGGACGCCCAACATTCTCACTTCTAACACGAGCAAAATATTTGCCAATTTCTAACTTTGGTATCACCCATTTATTTTGCTGGATCTCTAATCCGCTACTATTTTCTTTAAACTGAGGATCTTTTCCTATTTGAAGTCGAAACTGAGATGCTTTATTTGACGAATTCCAGTCCAAAACTGGTGCTTCTTCTTTTTTTGATTTTGCATCATTTACATTTTTTTCATTTGCCTTACTCGTCCATCTTGCAGGCGATAAGTATAAGGGATTAGAAGAAATTTTCCATTCCGGCGCTGTAAGTAAACCTATATTCCACTGTATTACTTCAGATTGTAAAGTTACTTTTGATGTTTCTTTCTTGTAGACTTCCACTTTCCAAAATATTTTTCCTTCACTAAAAGGGGGAGTCCATTCGTAACCATTCATTTTAATGGTTTCATTTATTAGTGGATGACTAAGATCTTCTTTCATCGATACTATCAACTTAAAATGATCAACTGGCCCCTCTGTCTGCCATTGAAACTTTAATTTTTGTTTTTCTGAAAACCAAAGATTTTTATTTTCGCCCCATTGCTCCATCCTTATAAAAATAGGATCTTCTTCTAGTGCTGCGAGATTGCCAATACTTGCAATCTCTCTCGAAAAATTAACTTGATGTTTTTTTTCAATGAATATTTGTTTTTTTGATTTTACTTCTGTTAATTTTGCCTGGCCTTCTGTCACTTTCAAATTGGTATTCTTAGATTTCTTTTTTTCAAGTGAAAACTCGACTGATTTACCTTCCAAATCCATATCCTGATCGTTAACATTGAGCTTCAATAATGAGGTGCTATTTGCACCAAAATTACCGCGTAAGTTTCCAAATTTGAGATCCAGTTTCGTTAAATTTTCAGTTTGATCTAGTACCACCAAAGAATCGGGATCAATCCAAAGATTAACTCCAGTTGAAAGTCGAATTGAAACTGAACTCTTACTTCCCGTAAAAATGGAGTCCCCTATATAAATGTCTTCTAAATCACTCAAAGGTAACCAAACAAAGTCATCTGTAGCTCGACGTCTAACATCACGAATCAATTTATCCACATCACCAATTTTTGCTCCTTGATTCAAATGTCGTGATTGAAAGAATGCCGAATTATCATTGAGAATATATAAAAATAACGCCATGCCCAGGATTGAAAATCCAAGGAGCCATCGATCAAGCCATTCGCCTTGATTTGGATTTGGTAACTTCATATTATCTTCTATCGGCTTATCCCTTGTTTTCTTTAGGACCTGAGAGCATTTTAAACAGGACTAAAGATAATTAGTTTACTGTCGATAAGTCATACATGAAGTCTTTTCAACTATCATTAAAATATAAAGTAATGATATTACTTACGGTAATTCCATTATTACTGTTGGGTTCATACTTGCAATTAGTAATTGGTGTATTTGAAAAAGATAAAATCGCTTATGTTTATGATACGAACTCTAGTGTTAATCGCAGCGTCGCATCACAAGCCCGAGGTGTACTACTGACACTTTTGAGTACGATTAAGCCCATGTTACAGGAATACTTTTCGATTGGTGAATTTGGAGTTCTTTCTAAAGAGATATTCAAGGGTGATAAATCGATATTATTTATAGGATTACTAAAAAACACCAACGGGCAATTAGCTATTAATGATCATATTGAAAAAGATCAAGAATATTACAATGATTTTATTAAAGATCTTGGGCATTTAAATATCATTCTTTCAAGTTTAAAAAATGAAGAGCGTACCGTCAGAACTCCCTTTTCTAATGACAATATTTTATTGATAGAATCCATTCAAAATCCTTCCGATAAATCCTTATATCACTTTGGAATCATTTTTCAAAGTCAAGAACTAACAGATCTCTTTTCTAAAAATAAAAATAGTTTGTTTCTAGCTAATGAAAATGGAGAATTGCTCTTTAAAAACTCAGAACCAAACTCTCAGAAAACCAGTTTCACCTCCCTTGATAATGCTTTCTTTCAAAAAATCAAAACTTCTAAAATTTCCTATGGCACGGAAGAAACTAAAGTTCAAAAAATACCTTACTTAACTTCCTACAACAAAGTAGGGCTTGCCAATTTATTAACTATATCCATGGTTAATAAAAACTCTGCTCTTTCAGCTATTAAAATTTTAGTAAAAAAATCATTATTATTTGCAGGTTTACTACTGTGTTTTGCCCTTTTTATTAGTATCGTTGGCTCACAAAGCATCACCAAAGCATTAACTGAACTAATGCAAGCCACCAGACGAATCTCACTGGGTGATTTTACATCACGAGTAAAAGTTAAATCCAATGATGAAATCGGTAATTTAGCCAATAGTTTTAATTTAATGTCAAAAGAAGTTGGTCGATTAATGAGTGAAACAGCTGAAAAAGCACGAATGGAAAGCGAATTACAGACAGCTCGAACAGTCCAAGAAACTCTATTTCCACCGAATCTTCAATTCTATGAAAATCTACAAATCGCTGGTCATTACGAACCTGCAAGTGAGTGCGGCGGTGATTGGTGGTATTATTCAAAAACAAATAATAAAGTGATTTTATGTATAGGTGATGCCACTGGGCATGGAGCTCCTGCCGCACTTATTACCAGTGCCGCACGTTCAGCCGCCAGTGTAATTGAAACCTTAGATCTTGATGCGAGCAAAATAATGCATTTTCTTAACAAATCGATTTACGATGTATCAAGAGGGCGTGTTATGATGACCTTTTTTCTTGGTATAATTGACTTGGAAACATCACAATTAACTTATTGCAATGCCAGTCATGAACCCCCATTTCTAGTGAGTGGCGAAACGGGTCCAAAGCCAAAGAAAAAAGATCTTGTTCCACTGGTTGATGTTAATAATGCACGGCTAGGCCAAGCCCCTGATACTCACTTTGATCAAGCACAAGTATCATTAAAAGAAAATGATTTTATTTTATTTTATACGGATGGAATTGCTGATATTAAAAATTCAAATGGAGTTTCATTAGGCGAACGTGAATTTTTAAAAGTTTTTCTAAAATCACTAGAACATAAAGAAAATCCAGAACTCTTCGTTCAGTCCATGAATTCGACCCTTGCAGAATATAGAAATCAATCCAGTCTTATTGACGATGTGACCTTCTTTTGTATTAAATACGGAAGGGCATCATAAAATGAACCGTTTTAAATCACTCCTCAATAAATTTCAAAATATTAAACTTACCGATGTAAAAGACATACCCAATTCAGAATTAAATACAAAATCAGATCTACCTCCTCAACCGATTATAGTTCACTCTAGTAATTGGGAACTCAAACAAATGTTAAGTTTGGCTGCAACGGGACGCTTTCAATGCTATATGAATACTGCAAGCCTGTTAGCAGAATCGGAACTTCTTTCGAGTCTCAATATTCAAACGAATCCAATTGCATTTATTAAAAACCCCCTTCCTTTTTGGTTTCAAGAGAATGCAAGAACTTTGATCCTGCCATTTCAAAAAAAATCAGACAAATTAGAGTTACTGAAACAATTTGAACCCTTTGTAGAATTAACTGGATCGCGATTGGTTCAAGAAAACTCTCAAATTCTTTTTCAAGAACTTTTTATGAACGCCACCCTTGATGCTCCTCGTGAAGCAAAAAAACTAGGAATCAACCCTAATAAAAAGGGAGGACAATTCATTTTTGCTTATGATCATGAAAAATTTATTATTTCATGCTTGGATCCCTTAGGTGCATTAGACCCTCTATCCATGGTTCAACGCATTCATCATATACTCAGTAAAGATAATACAAGTATAATTAATTTTGATAGTAAACGTGGAGGAGCAGGAATAGGCTGTTCTCTCCTTTTTCGTTACTCAAGCACTCTCAGTATTGTCGTTGAAGAAGGCCAAGGAACAAGGGTTAGCTGCACAATCCCATTAAAAATTGGACAAAAGAAATTTGATTTATTAGAAAAAAACTTACAATTTATTAAAATACCATCCGAAGGAGGACAATATGAAAAGCAACGTCATGCTTAAAACTGAAGGCGACAAAATTACCGTAAAAATTGTCGGCACAATAGATGAAGAAATTAAATTTTCTGCTTATCCTATTACCGGCATAAAATCGATTATATTCGATTTTACCGATGTCAAAGGTATCAACTCTTGTGGTATTCGTGAGTGGATTCGTTGGATCACACCTTTCTCTCATCTTTCACTTATTTATAAGAATTGCCCGAAAATAGTTGTAGATCAAATTAATATGGTCGATGGATTTCTACCTATAAATGGTTTTGTAGAATCTTTTTATGTTCCCTACTATTCCGACGAAAATGATGAAGAAAAACATATCTTATTTTCTTACGGCAAGGAGTTTACAGAAAAGGGACTCCAACTTCCGAATCAAATTCTAGATTCAAAAAGTAAACCCATGGAGTTAGATGTTATTGAAAATAAATATTTTCGATTCCTTCAACGCGTGGCTAAAAGCGCGTAGAAAAGAGAGAATCAGTTCTCAGGTTGCAAAAACAGATGAACTCACACTACCAAATACACATAAGAGTTTAGAGTGATTTCAAGACAAGAAGCGTAGCGAAGAATTTATAGAACAAACGAATGCTAACCTTGAACTCGTTTCAATAAGTTTGGTAAAATATTACAAATTTTAACAGCCAAAATCAAAATTGGCGTCGCACTTGCGTGCAGAGAAACTTCTGCTGAACTAGACAATTTAAAATCGGTTCGAAATACTTTGATATGGAGGAAACACAACCTTATTTTTACTGATTTTACTTGATTTCTCGACTATTTCCGTCTCCAATCGAAAAACTTCTTTAAAATTCTATTTCAAAGAGGTATACCACCCGCTTCGGGTTAATTTATTGGAGGTTTTATGATTAAAATATATGGTTCACCAAGAACAAGTGCTGGAAGAGTTTATTGGATGTTAGAGGAGCTTGGGCTTCCGTATGAAAGAATGCCCCTTAATATGTCTCAAAGAGAACACAAAAGTCCTGAGTTTTTAAAAATTAATCCGAATGGCAAAGTTCCATGCCTTGTTGATGGTGACTATATTATTTGGGAAAGCATGGCCATAACACAATACTTAGCGGCTAAATATAAAAGTGACAGTCCTCTTCTACCTAAAACAGCCGAAGAAATTGGACATTTGGCTCAGTGGAGCTATTGGTCTATTCTTGAAATGCAAAAACATGCAGTCGAATGGCTCATTCAGGTCATGTTTGTGCCCACAGAAAAAAAAGATCCTTCTGTCATTGAAAAAGCTCAAAAGTCCTTAGTTCCCTTGTTTGGAATTTTGAATCACTCTTTAGAAAAGAACACTTATTTAGTCGGTGGTCGGTTTACCTTAGCCGATTTACACGTAGCCTCTGTGGTTAATGTTGCAATCAGCCTTGGTTTTGATACTATTCCTTATTCGAATGTTCACTCTTGGATCAAAGCTTGCCATGATCGACCTGCTTGGCATAAAGTTTGTTCTCTTCCTATGTAGAGTTTTAATTTAGAGTTGACCGGGAATAGTTTTCTCTATTGTCATAGAGTTTGTCTCGAGTTATTTTGAGTTTACCACAAGAGTGTACTTGAAAAGATTTTTGTTAAATTATTCGTTTTAAAGTATTTTTTTAAAATATAAATATAAGCCTAATATAAAAAAAGAGCAGAGTTATTAAATCCTCTGCTCTTTTTATTTTTTAACTTATAACAATTATTTTTATTTACTAAAACAATATTTTTCTTCTTCTTATGGAGCTACTTCTGAAGAAAAATCAAGTTGTTGCTGACCATCATTATAAATTTCTTCAGGCGGAGCCACTGACTCTGGATTATTCCTTGAATTATTACGTATGATATTATGTCTTTTAGTTACAGCAGGAGGGTTTAATGTCTCTCCACCCATTGAATTATTAATTCCTTCCAATCCATTTTGATCAACATTAGGATTAGTAACGACTCCATTCACCATCGTCTGTGGAAATCCACTATTCATTTCACTATTTTCAGCATTTATATTTGAATTCAAGCTTGGATCTTGATTGACCTCTAAAGGCGTTGGGTTTTGTAATTGCTGTTCAGCTTGTTGGTTCACAAAAGAATTATTTAAAGGTACTATAGTATTTGGAATTATTGTCGTATTTTTTTGACCACTATTCGCCAAACTTTCTGGTGTCGCAGGCAATGCGAGATTATTTTTCATGGGGAGACTCTTCAATCGAGCGCTTTCTTCCTCCTGTATTGCTTTATTATTTTTTTCACAATCATCATCTTCTAAATCCTTCATATGAATGAACTTGTCAGAATCATCGGCCGATCGTTTTAATGTATTTTTACGACACAATAAATTATGACCATCAACATCGACCATCCGAGCGGTTACCTCTAAACGTCGACCATTTTCATGATCGTACTTAAACTCTTCTAAAATATATGTTTCTCTTACCTTTTCTTGTGAAACGTATTGCTGACCCCAGAATTTACAATTCAATGTATTAATTTTATTTTCATTCGTACTATCAGATTCATCATTGGATATTTTAATAGTACACCTTGGATTAAATGGAATTGCATCAGCAGTATTCACATCATTGATACTGATATAACCTAATTTTTCGCTTCCAATCATTTGAGCCAATCCTTGAGTCGATGTTCTTATTGCCCAACTTGAACCTTTTACCTTAAATTCAAGTACAGGCTCTTCGTATTTTTTTGTTTCATTTTGACAATCATAAATATAAAGTTTTTGATACGAAGTATTTTTATCAATTTCTAATTCTAAAGCTAAATCAGAACAGGTTTGATCTTTCGATTCATCCAAATACCTTCCATCGCGACTAATATACAATTTTTTACGACTCATTAATCGAGCTAATCTGTCAAAATAATTATCGGCATGATAGGATTTATCACTCACCGCAGTCATAGATGCCTGTACATAAAAGTTGCCTAACTCTTTTAATATATTACTAAGTATCAACATTTTTTTTGTAACCAATTTATTTTTTGATTTATCACTTTCATTATTTGTGTCGCTGTCCGAATCGGATAAATCGTCCACAGAGGAGCCTTTATCTCTACCTTTTATTAAATCAAAATCATCTAATTGTGATAAATTATGTTGTGAACGAGTGTTATTAGAACCCGTTGTTCCATTTCGAGAATGGTCTTGAGTTGTAGAAGGATCATTCGGATTACCTGTACCATTATTATTTTGAGGAACTAGGACAGAATGATGAGTGCCATTTGGAGAGGTAGGCAATGTACTTCCACTTGGTTGATTACCATTTGAGGCTCCGTTATTAGTGCCAGGAGTTCCATTGAATTCAGTAATGGGTTGTTGTCCTGGAACACATGGGACTGCACCATTAGAAGGAGAAGTTGCACCTTGCTGTGGTTGTCCATTCGCTGCTACTGAGGGATTCGTTGCTTGTCCGTCCACAGGAGGTACAGCCTGTCCATTTGGAGAGACTTGCTGTTGACCGTTATTAACGGTTTGGTTACCTGTTTGTGGTTGTCCATTATTATTTGCTACATTGGGATTGGTTCCTTGTCCATTTTGCGGAGGTACACAAGGTGCATCACCTCGCGCTTGAGTGCCATTTGGATTTGTTTTCCCATCATTCTTTTTACCACCGTCAGCTTTTTTACTTGGTAAACGTCGCTCTGATTTTTTATCACATCCTGTAACAATCATACACGCTGAGAGTAAAGCAATGAGGATGCTCTTTTTTGAAAATATTAAATGTTTATAGCTTCGTAGTACCATAGATACCTCCAACTTTTTCTAAGTGCACAAAGCATGCCATATATCTTAAATGAATCGAGTGAATCACTCATAATTCACTCAACAAAATGTTTTAAATTTGGAAAAGAAATTTTTTAACTTCGTTTTGTCTAACACCTGTCTAAAGCATAGACAGGTATTAGCCTCATTCTGATATTTGTGGGTTATCCACATAAAATTGATTTAATAATAAAACCAGTTGAGAGCGTATTTATGATTTTCTTTATTGTATTGTGGCGACGAAAGCCCTAAAAATTGAGTTAATTACAACTCTATAATTTCATCGATTTTTTCTACGGCCCACAAAGGGAGACGATAGAGGATGTATTGGAAACTCAAAGTTGTATCTTTTAAAACAACTCTGCCTTTTTGCTGTATAGTCTTGTAAGGCTCAGCTGAAAAAAGAACAGCTTTTTTTATTTTTTTGTGTTCAGCCATAAAAACATTGAGTGATTTAAATTGACTCATTTTACTAGCTTTAACTTCGATAGGAATGATCTGATTTCCCTTTGAGTAAATAATATCTAATTCAGCTTTAGAAGAAGATTTATCCCGTAACCAATAAAATAGTTCTGGTTCTTGCTCCGGATTTAAATAAGATAAGTGTTGATTAATATATTGCTCAGCCATCGCCCCAGAAAGAATAGAATCTCCATGAAGAATATTTTGAAATTCTTCTTCCATGTGAGTTAGTGATAAGCCAATATCCAAAAAGTAAAGTTTGAAAATAGTTTCATCTTTAAAAGCACTTAAGGGAATTCCGGTAGCATTAGTATGGTAAGACGCCATAAGGACTTTTGCATAGAGTAAAGTCTGTATGGCTTGACGTAAATCACGTGATTTTTCGTGCGGATCAATTTCTACATATTTAACTTTTTGCCCTAAGTGAGCGGGCACATAATTAAAAATGGTGTCACACCTAAAAATCTCATGTTTTTTAGCATATTTTAAAAAATCCGCTTTATAAGTCTGTAAAATAGAATAATGAATTTTGCGAACTTTAAAGAAATCCTGGCGTTCAATATAAGTTTGTACCGCCTCGGGCAACCCTCCAACAATACTATAAACACGATATAACTCTAGAAGCATCCTATGGCCCGTTTCAGAAATGGAACTTAATTTTTTATGATACTCCTCTAAAATAGTCTCTTTATTTAGAGCAAAGAGAAATTCTGAAAAACTCACTGGACCAATATACAAAAACTCCACACGACCTACAGGAAAACTCAACTCAGTATCATGGAGTAAAAAATCTAATAAAGATCCAGCAGCAATAATAGCTAATTGAGGTTTTTTTTCATAAAAATATCTCAAAGAAAGTAACCCTTGAGGAGATTTCTGGATTTCATCAAAGAAGATCAAATCTTTTTCGGGGTTCAGTTTTCTGTCTATTAATAATTCAATATCACGAATAACTTGATTAATCTCAATAGTTTCTTTTTTTAAACTCTCGATAGATTGAGACTCAAAATTAACCTCAATAAGATTCAAAGATTTTTCTTGGCAAAATAAATGAATGAGACTTGATTTTCCGACTTGGCGCGCACCTCTTAAAATCAAAGGTTTTCGCTTGGGGTCTTTATACCATTGCTTTAAATTTTGTAAGGATTTCCTCTGAAACATTTCACCATTATATCATAATAAAATGGCTAAATTCAACCCCTATTTTATCCATTTTTGGACTATTTATGGGTCAATTTTAGCCATTTTATTAGATTTCCTAATACTAACTATCAAAATGCTATAGATACGGAATTTAATTTTCAAAGATTCCTAGAAGTTAACATCTTTCTAAAGTGTAGACACGTGTTAGTCTCTTTCTGAGATTTGTCAGAGAGTCATGTGACCAAACTTAAATCAAAGGTTATTACTTTTATTCCGTGTATAGGCAGAAGTAACAGTGAAAGAGAATCACAAGAACTATTCAAAAACAAAAGATGCTCATATATCAGAAACTGGAACAAGGCAGTCTCGAAAAGCAGATGCTGGTGATGACGAAAATCAGTTGAACTGTGGAATCATAACACCACTAAAAGCAGAGAAAATACTGAAAAAGTTGCCACAGAGTTTAATGAAAACCAGGAGACAGTGCGACACTCCTCGCCGATATATATCATCTTTCGTTAGAAGAGTGGAGTCTGAGCACTCAAAGGGACGATGTGAATTTGTCAATGAGTTTGGTATTCGCTGTGAGAGCAGACATCAAGTGCAAATCGACCATATCAAGCCCTTTAGTTTAGGTGGAAGCAATGAACTTGAAAATTTGCGAAGCTGCTGTCGATCGCACAACTCCTATCTCGCTACCCTTGCCAGAATTGGACTTGAAACAACGAGTTCTTATAAATGTTAAACGATCAAGAAAATTTAAACATAATTTACCGTCACAACTTACTGTTTGAGATTTCCGCAATGAAAAAAATTGGATTTTACCCTGATAGAATTTAAATGAATCATATCAAAGAACTTCTATCACCTCGCTTAAAATTGGAGAACTTTAAAAAGCTAACGATTTTTGTCAACTCGATAGTATTAATTACAAATCGTGAAATGTAATTCGAACAAAATGAGAATTAAAGTTAAAATAAACAATTATAATTTATATAATGATTTTCGTTGGGAGTGCAAATTGAAAAACTTTAGTCTAAAAACATTTTCTTTTTTGGTTTCTTTTTTTGCTACGTTGGTTGCTCATGCTCAATCATCCAGTGGCAGTATAAATCAATTAAATAAAATTCCCTTTTTAACAAATGTTGCCGTTGTAGATCAAACAAGAGATGAAGCCTTAGCCGATGCAAAAGAAATAGCTCTTAATGCCATTATAGATCATTGCGGACCATCCTCTGGTAAATTGCGGACATTCAAAATAATTCGCACCCATCTTATGAGTGAGAATCCAGAACTTCCCTTTGATTATCTGACAATCGAAGGGGAATATGAATGTTTTATTACTCAATAAGTATGACATCGTAGCAAATTCTCATTTCATTTAAATTGATAATTGAAATTATTAATACAATCAAATTCGTCGGTAGAATCGCCACTAGCTAGTGATGTCAAATCTTAAAAACATCACAAGTCAGTGCCACAGCCTCCTCAGCCAAGGAGGGCTTTGAAATGGATTCACTCTCTGAAATAAATTTTAAAAATGTCTCCCGCAAACGAGAATAATCCACTTTACTTAAAGTTAAAACAGAAGTGTAATGCAAACCATCACTTTGAGGGCTTTGAGAATCAATCGTTGCTCTCAATCGCCAATTTTGATGATACATGGATGCAAAAGGTGAATGTTTTGGTAAATGAAATTGTCCTCTCTGGTATTCCCATCTTTTACCATTGTTTAAAATAAATCCGAATTTTTTGAGACTTTCTAAATAATAGAGGACCACATCTTCAGATAAACCTAATCGAGAGGAAATTCTAGAAACTGTTTGGTATTCTGAAATACAAACTAAAAAATGCACAGCACTCCAGATCCATGAAGAAAAATAAAGAGACTGTTGTTCATGGAGTTCAAAGTCCATTTTTTTTGTTCTATTTTGAAGTGATTCGTGATTCTTTTTTAGCTCTTTTATTTTCTTCCAGAGATGGGTTTTATAAGAAAGATCAGAAGCCCTTTCCCATTCTACTAAAGTCTGAAAATAAGTCCTTTCATTATCATCAAGTTGCCAAAATTGAGTGAGCATAAAAGCTTGATCAGGAGTGATATGTATCTCTTTAGTGATGGCTCGGGAGAGAAATGAAGGCTGGCACCGCAATAATTCTGAGGCTCGACTCAATTGACCTCTTTGCCCTTCTCCGGTCAAAAAAACGGCCATGATCGATTTATAGGATTCAAACTCATAAACTGATCTTGGTTGAATTGTTTCCATTTCTTATTTTTACAAAAAATACAAATTAAGTCTATTTTTTGATAATAAAAATATAGATTCGATGTGTCAAAAGCTTGTATATTAGCCCCAGTCCCTAGGAACAAAAATTGCAAATTAAACTTTTTATTAGGAGCATTAAAATGAAACTTATTTATAGACTACAAAGAGCATTAACTCTGTCAGTTTTATTAACAGTTTTATCATCACCAATGATAGCCAAGGCAGGACCTTCTGGAAGCAGCGGTGGCTTTAAGGATAAAACTGCAACAACAGCATTAAAAATGGCTGTAAAAGATATCTTGGAATTTCTTCCTTCCTTATCTCATTCCAGTTTAAATGAAAAAAACAAAAAAACGATCAAAACAGCCCTCAATAATTTAGTAATGGAACCGAACGGACAACCTCGCTATCGCAATGGTGAAAGACTTTTTATGGATTATGAAGAATCTCCTCCTAAAATCATAGCCACTGAGGGTTTCTTTGAAAAATACAGTTCGATTAGCGAACAAAAAAAGTATGGATTTGGAAAGTCTGAAGCGTATTATCAAATTCGTAAAGATCTATTGCACGAAGTAGCTCATTTAATCTTAAAAGACAAAAACAGCCTGCGAGATCCAGAAGCGGCAGCAGAACAATTTACAGAAAAAATAACACTGAATTACACTCGTTTTATTCCTACAACTTTACTAGGGATCTACAGTGTCACTGAACGTGTGTATCTTTATGAGCCTAGCGAATTAATAGTAATGTTTGGGGCTTTTCCTTACACCTTAAAAATCAAGCTTCAACCCAATGATATTTATGGAACAAAATACAGTGGTTCTATTAGCTACACGGAATGTAATAACACCTTAGAAGCCACTCTAAAATTGAATTTTTCAAATGGTAAAGCTGTTAGTGGAGTACTCTTTTCAATTCCGCCCAAGTATTCTTATATTCCCTGTAGTCAGCTTGAAAAATATCAAGAATCTAAAACTCTGAAAGGTTTTTATCAATAATAAGGGTATAGAATAGTTGAAATGGTTATTGTAAAGTAACGGCTCATTTTTTTATGATTTATGGAGATAGAAAATTGGTTCATACCAATTTTTCTTCAGAGAAGAAATCTCGAAAATTTGAGCAGTTATATTGTAAAAAGCAGATATTGTAAAAAAAGGACTCATCCATTTCATCTCGATCATAAAACCTTTTTGCCTTCAACAAAAACGTGAGTGGCATAAGAATGACCTGCTTGATAAAAAAGTCCACGCCAATCCTGATCAACCACCTGAATATCAGCTCGAAACCCTTTTTGTAGAGTCCCCGTATCATTTAGCCGAAGGGCCTGCGCAGCGCCAACAGTCCAAGCCGCCAGAATTTCTGGTAAAGTCATTTTCATTTCAAGCCGAGCTAGTAAACCAACTAACATCACATCCATGCTCGGACAACTTCCGGGATTGTAATCGGTGGCTAGAGCGACACAAGTACCTTCGTCAATCAATGAACGCGCCGGAGGATATGCACATTTCATATAAAGATCAGCCATTGGCAACAACACGGCCACCGTTTCAGAGCGTGCCAGACTTATAATTTCTTTTTCACCCAGTTGAATAACATGATCGGCACTATGGGCTCCAATTTCCACAGCGAGTTGCGTGCCTCCTGATAAGCTCAATTGATCCGCATGAATCACCACATCCAATCCTAATTCCTGAGCTCGCGATAAATAATATTTAGCACTCTCCCCTTCAAAAAAATTCTTTTCAATAAAAATATCCACTCGACTGGCGAGCTTTTTCTTTTTGATCAAAGGCAAAACCTTTTCAGTCAAAAAATGTAAATAGTCAGTGGTGGTTTCAAATTCAGGGGGTTTAGCATGGGCTCCTAAAAAAGTAGTTATAATACGAGGTCCTTTGAGAGACTGTGCGACTTCAAGTTGCTTGATTTCATTTTTCAAATCTAGAGCATAACCAGATTTGATTTCAAGAGTCGTTACACCTTGACGAATAAATTCATTCACTCGTTTTTGAGAAATGTCTCGTAAAATATTTTTAGAAATTGAACGCGTGGCTTTCATAGTAGAAAGAATTCCTCCCCCTCGCGAAGTAATTTCTTGATATGAAACTCCTTGGCATCGAAGTTCAAACTCCTCCCAACGATTGCCGCCATAAACAAGATGTGTGTGAGCATCAATCCATCCCGGTAAAACGGTTTGACCTTTGAGATTCAATTCTTTAGTAATTTTTTTTTGTTTTGTCGGCAAAGGACCAAGCGCACTTTTGAGTTTTTTCTCAGACCCCACCCATAGAATACGACCTTGATCCATCAGTAAGGCAGCCTTAGAAATTACCCCCAGATCCTCTTCTTTTATTTGACGACCCGATTTCTTCCATGCCCCTTCCAAAGTCAAAAGCTCTCCGATGCCTCGAATTAGGGTGCTCATTTTTTGACTTTACCCTGATTGGCAACGGCTTCCACCGCTTTTGCCACCTCCGCAGCATCTCCCACATAACGCTTACTGATCACTTTTAATTCTCGATCTAAATTGTAAACAAGGGGGATTCCGGTTGGTAGATTGAGTTCCATAATTTCAGTTTGAGATAAGTTTTCTAAATGTTGTACCAGTGCCCGTAAGCTATTACCGTGAGCAACCATCAGTACCTTTTGACCCTTTCGAATCTCTGGCACGACCACTTCATTCCAATAGGGTAGAAACCGTGCAACTGTATCTTTTAAGGATTCACAACTTGGTAAATCCTTTTGTGAAACATTTTTATATCTCGGATCATGACTCGGGTGCCTTAAGTCTGAGCTATCCATGGCTGGAGGTGGCGTATCGTAACTTCGCCTCCAAATTTTAACTTGTTCTTCGCCATGTTTTTCAGCAGTTTCAGACTTATTCAAACCTTGAAGAGCCCCATAATGCCTTTCATTAAGGCGCCAATTTTTTTCTACCGGAATCCAAAGTAAATCCATCTCATCGAGAACCATCCAACAGGTGCGAAGAGCCCGCTTTAATACTGAAGTGTAGGCACAATCAAAATTAAAGTTTTCCTTTCGAAGTGCGACACCCGCTCTTTTAGCCTCATCCATCCCCACACTTGAGAGATCAATGTCTTGCCAACCGGTAAAACGATTTTCCTTGTTCCATAGACTTTCGCCGTGCCTAATTAATACTATTTGGTACATGAGTCGACTCCTCTTGCTAATGATTGCTCTAAGACAAAAAAATCGGTACCATGACGATGGAACGAAATCATCAAAAAAGGATTTAATGTGGCCCAACAGCAATTTACTAATCGTAACAATTTAGAATACATTGAGCAACTCTACTCTCAGTATAAAACAGATCCTCAAAGTGTCACGAATGATTGGAAAATGTTTTTTGACGGTGTGGAATTTGCCCAGGGCACAAGCCTTGGACTTTCCAGTAAAGAATTGGATGTTTATCATCTCATCAATGCCTATCGAAACTATGGTCACTTCGAAGCTCAAGTTGATCCTTTGAGTAACTCTCAAACACCTTCGGAAGAACTTTCACTCTCCCGCTTTAATTTAAAAGAATCTGATCTCACTCAGTCTTTTCAAATCGGAAGCATTATTGGAAAACCCAACGCTAAACTTAAAGATATCATTGCTCATCTACGCCAATGTTATTGTGGTAAACTCACTATTCAATGTGCTGACGCTCTTCCAAATATTCGTAATTTTTTTATCAAAGAGTTCGAACAACCTTCCACTTTTAAATTAACTCCAGAAGAACGCATAGCCATTCACAAAACTTTGGTAAAAACAGATGGGCTAGAAAAGTTCATTCATACTCGCTTTGTCGGAACCAAACGATTTTCTGTAGAGGGAGGCGATGCCCTTCTTCCTATGCTCGAATCACTCTCAGCAAAAGCGGTCAAAGTTGGAGTAGAAGAAATTGTTTTTGGTATGGCCCATCGAGGAAGACTCAATGTTTTAGTCAACTTTATGGAAAAACCCGTTGGTCATTTACTCGCTGAATTCTCAGGCCCACTTGAAATGACAGAAAAAATAGAACACTATGACAGTGATGTAAAATACCATTTAGGTGCCAACGTAAAAAAGCAAACAGCTAACGGTCCTTGTGAAATTACTATGGCCTACAACCCTTCACATCTGGAAGCTGTCAATCCAGTGGTGATTGGTATGGCCAGAGCGGCTCAGCGTATTCGTAAAGACACTGAGAAACGTAAAAAAGTCATCCCACTTTTAATCCATGGTGACGCTGCTTTTGCAGGTCAAGGTATTGTGGCTGAAACTTTACAAATGTCTCAAGTGCGTGGCTACCGTGTGGGTGGTACGATTCATCTTGTGATCGATAATCAAATTGGGTTTACCACCAACCCTGAAAACAGCCGTAGTTCTCATTACTCTTCTGATATTGCAAAAATTTTGGCAATTCCTGTTTTGCATGTCAATGGTGATGATGTCGAATCCTGTTTAAGAGCTATTGATATCGCTCTTCGCTATCGTCAACTCTTCGGTCAAGATGTAGTAATCAATATGACTTGTTACCGCCGATTTGGTCACAATGAAGGTGATGAACCAGCTTATACTCAACCTCAAATGTATGAGCTCATTAAAAAACATCCTACTCTACGAGAAATCTATGGGAAACAACTCCAAAGAGAAAACCTATTGAATAACAACCAAGTCGAACAAAGTTTTAATGACGAAATCAATCGTTTACAAACTCTCTTTGATGAAATTAAAACCAATCCACCCAAAGCGAGTCCACGACCTTTTATAGGTCCATGGTCGGGCTTACGTCGTGCAACTGATGCTGATTTTGAAATTAGCACGGAGACAAAGGTGAGTGAAAAAATTATTCAATCGGTCGGTGAAACCATTGCAAGTTATCCCAAAAATTTCAGTCCGCACCCAAAACTTATAAAATTGCTCGAAAGCCGTCGCAATATGAGCATCGGAAAAGAATCCATCGATTGGGGTATGGGAGAATTACTCGCTTATGGAAGCTTGCTCCATGAGGGAACGTCTATCCGACTCACGGGACAAGATGTGTGCCGAGGTACTTTTACTCACCGCCATGCCGTTCTCTGTGATCATAAAACTGGAGAATATTATTCGGCCCTTGATACCATCAATGGCGATAAAGTGGAATTTTGCGTTTACGATAGTGTTCTATCCGAATACGGAGTGCTAGGATTTGAATATGGCAATTCTATTTATGATCCTCGCTTTCTCACTATCTGGGAAGCACAGTTCGGTGATTTTGCCAACGGAGCTCAAATCATTATCGATCAATTTATTGCTTCAGCAGAAACTAAATGGCAGCAAATGAGTGGGCTAGTGATGCTTCTTCCTCATGGCTATGAAGGTCAAGGCCCCGAACACTCCAGTGCTCGACTCGAACGGTTTTTACAACTCTGTGCCTACAACAATATACAAGTGATGAACCTCACGACTCCGGCACAAATTTTTCATGCCCTTCGTCGTCAAGTTCGTAGACCGTTCCGTAAACCCATGGTGGTAATGTCACCGAAATTACTACTCCGTCATCCCAAAGCTGTTTCTACGATAGCAGATCTGACGACCAGTCAATTTATGGAAGTTATTGATGATAGCACGGCGAAAGCCAATTCAGTGGAACAACTCATTTTGTGTTCAGGAAAAGTCTATTATGAACTTGTGGAGGAACAAACCAAACAAAAAGACCCCTCTCGCTTTGCTATTGTCAGAATAGAACAACTTTACCCTTTCCCAACAAAAATGTTAAGTTCACTCTTAACAAAGTATAAAAAAGCAAAAAACATTGTTTGGACACAAGAAGAACCAATGAATAATGGAGCTTGGAGCTTTGTCTTTTTTAAATTACAAAATTTAATAAAGGACATGAAAGGCGTTACCTTGACTTATGCTGGTAGAGACGAAAGAAGTTCACCTGCCGTTGGTGCTACTTATAAACATAAACAAGAACAACAAAAATTACTAGAAGACGCTTTTAAAGAACAAAAGAGCTAGTGCAAAAAAATAAGAATAATATTAAATAAAAGACACTAAACAGTTTAATTCAACATTGAATTTGAAAACAAAAGGAGTTGTCCTGTGAAATTAGAAGTAAAAATTCCCTCTGTTGGTGAATCCGTCACTGAAGCCACCTTATCAACTTGGAATAAAAAAACGGGCGACTTCGTTCGTGCCAATGAACTGTTATTATTAATAGAAACAGACAAAGCAAGTGTTGAGGTTGTCGCCGAAAAGGATGGCCTACTCACAATCACCACTGATGCGGGACAAACTGTTCCGATCGGAACAGTTGTAGCTACAATTGATACGTCTGCCTCTCCTAGTGCGAGCTCCAATATCACCAATGCCAACAACCAGTCTCCCAATGGCGCTAAAAAAACCATTCCCTCCAATGTGTCTGCAAGCACTGGTACTGCCTCAACTGTTTCAGCTCCCCTCTCTGCTACGGCTCCGCAGTCTGCCACGGCTCCATATAAAGAATCTGGTTCTAATTTTGACACACATTCGCATCTGAGTCCTGCCGTTCAAAAAATAGTGACTGAAAAATCCCTAGATCCCTCACAAATTAAAGGAACTGGAAAAGATGGCAGACTCACTAAAGAAGATGTCATGAGACCGACACCAACAATACCTACCGCATCAACTCCAACAGCCGTGAAAGCGCCAACTGCGGCCCCTACAATTTTGACAAATATCTCTCGAGGTATCAGTCGTA
>Ga0154020_10001326_pt1 | contig 30623 bp, 32 predicted proteins | sample Klosneuvirus_201_FD_109709 | JGI IMG/M metagenome (GOLD analysis project Ga0154020, IMG submission 109709) | Active sludge microbial communities from wastewater, Klosterneuburg, Austria - Klosneuvirus_20160825_MG | ecosystem: Engineered > WWTP > Aerobic digester > Activated sludge | place...
CCGGGAAGTTGAGAGTCCCGAAGCCCGTGCGATCCACCGTGACGATGTTCGTCGCGATGTAGGCGTTGATTCGGTAGGAGCCCTGGTAGGCCAGGTCCATTCCGAAGATGGTGATGTACTTGTTGACGTGAGACGGAGTGAAGAGAGGTGAGGTGTTCGAGACGACTCGATTCACACCACCAGAGAAGCCCCAAGCCGTGATGCTGCCGGCGGCCAGGACTGCAGGAGTCGACTCCGTGAGAGGCCTGTCGAGAACAAGGTTCTTGCTGTCGAGAACCTTCGCGATGCGGTAGCCGCCCTTGTCCTTGCCCTCTTCGATGAAGAGCATGCCTCCAACCATGTCCTGGATGAACGGAGTGTCGCTGTTCATGAAGGTGACTTGGGTGGAGTTGAAGACGGTCTGCACGGCCGACTGAACGTTCCTGTCCATGGCGTAGCTGCCGTTGTACGCAGTGCCGGTGCTCCCGTGCAGGAAGAACTCTTCATGCACTCCGACGACATCACCAGGCTGGATGCCGATGTTGAAGGCTGAAGGCCTGGAGGCGCTGGAGAAGCGCATGCCGGGCTGAGTCACCCCTGCAGTGACTGCTGAACCGCCGGTGCTGCCGGTGATGGCCTCAGACGTGTTGAAGAGCCCTGAGACGCGCTTCACGACGAGAGTGCCGGCGTTGCCGTACTTGACATCAGCCAGGATGGTTCCTGTGTTGGTCGAGACGGCTCCCGTCAGCACCCCACCCACAACGAAGGATGTGATGAGGGACGTGTACGGGACGAGGTAGAGCTCTTCGTCATCCCTCGGGTAGTCGATCGGGTCCGTGTCAGAGTCGAGCCGGGGCGGGACGAGCTCGTGCTTCTGGTACCGATTCGGATCTGCACGGAACTTGAGCAGCTCGCCTGAGACCGTCGCGAAGGAGTAGGTCGTCGGGTTCAGGTTGTCGGCGGTGTGCTGCTGGAACAGCGTCGGGTTCGAGAAGAAGGTCCTGAGGACGCCGCGAGCTGGATCTCCCCAGTCGTAGTTCACGAGCACGAGAGAGTCGATGGCGGCTTGGAGCTCGACCGCAGACGGGGCTGTTGCGCCGTAGGCAAGCAGGGCATCTCGAAGCTTCTGACCCAGCGTCGCGTAGATGGTGGTCTGCAGGTAGCTGGGGACGGCCAGGTCGGTGGTGGTGTAGTTGAACGTCGGAACGTTCATCGTCCCGCCGAGGGTGGCCTGGGCGTGGTTGAGGAACGTGGTGAGCTCGGCCAGAACGTCGACTGGGAAGGTGCCGTAGATCTGAATGAGGTACGCCCAGACGTACTCGTTCGTCGCCTTGCGGTAGCGAACCTTCACGACGTCCTTGATGAGGTAGTCACCCTTGTTCGGGCCGCTCTTCAGTGTGAGGGCATCTCCGGGCTTCGGATCGACCGGTGGCAGATTCTCCGCCTTCATCGTGTCTTCCGCAGTCGCCACGAAGTAGCTGCACTGGCCGAACATCTGCGGCAGGTAGTCGAACTCGTCCTTCGTCGCATTCTCGAAGACCATCGAGCCGTACACGCCGAGATTCTTGATGAAGCCAGACGAGTAGCGGCCTGCCGGAGAAGAAGCCTGATTCGCGGCTGGGCTGATGGGCAGTGGTGAGGCGAACTGCGTCAGGTCCGGAAGAACGAAGCCGCTGTTCCTCTCACTGCTGGCGCGAATCTGTGCAGACGTGATGTTGCCAGAAGGCACCACCGCCACTGGGTTGGCTGGGGGGACAGTGACCCCGGTGTTCTGCTTCGCGGAGTCGAGAACCATCAACTCCTTCAAGCGAACGAGAGGAAGTTGGACGCTCTCCAGAGGCGTGTAGATCTCGTACGTCAGGCTCGACTCGGAGCCGGCAGCCACTCGGTCGACGATGACGTGCTGGCCATCGATGAAGCCCGTGATGGTGAAGGTGCCCGTGTCGACTGCAGAGTTCAGCATCTTGATGACGTCGCCAATCTTCACTCCGTAGTTCAGGAGGTCAGAGGACGGGCCGTTGAAGATGAAGACGTTCGATCCGATGATGGTCTGCAGGTCGTTGTTCGGAAGCGTCCCGAAAGGCAGCTTCAGGATGCGGGTGTTGAACGGGTTGATGGTCAGGTCGCTGACGATGCGGTACCTGATGTTCGCGCCTGTCGAGGGGACGATGGATCCGAGGAACAGGTCCGATCCGGCCACCTTCCGGACGACGTAGGTGCCGACGTCTGCGCCAGACTCGATCACCAGGAAGTTGCCAGGGACAACTCCGGCAGCTTCGAAGTCGATGGGCGAGACGGCGGTGTCGGAGACCTTGTTGGTTCCGAATGTCGAGAGGGAAGTGCGCTGCAGGTTCTGAGGGCCTGGGTCGGCAGAGAGGCTGTTGACGATGGCCTTCGAGGTCGTCTGCAGAACCGGCCTGACGTAGACGTCTGTGTGGCCGAGAACGTGGACCGTCTGCGAGTCCACAGTCACCGGGTTCGCGAGAGCCACACCAGGAAGGGACGTGACGGTGACGGTTCCCTTCTTCGTGATGCCGCCTTCGAAGTAGGAACCAGCCGCAACAGCCGCAGCCATCACGGCAGGCACAGTTTCCTTGAAGCGAACGAGGTAGGAGACCTGGAACTCTGGATCGGACGTGTTGTCCAGCGGCCCAATCATCACCTGCTCGATGGTGAGGCGCACGAAGCGGTTCTGCTGAGAGACGCCTGCGTAGGCAGGGACTGCTGGGCTCAGGTAGACGTAGACCTGATCTCCAACAGAGACTGGCGGCGTTGTCGAAGAGCCAGAGTCCAACGTCCTGCAGCGGACGAAGGCCATCTTGTCGTAGAGACCGACCTTGCCTGTGAGGAAGGCGTGTCCTGGGGAGGTTGCCGAGATGATGTCGCGCTGCATCTCGGCATCACCTGCACCGATGATCTGTACCGCCCTGATGGTCCCTGCGAAGGCCTGGGGCAGGATTGCAGAGGCACCACGGCGGGTGACGAGAGACCGCTCTGTGAGGGCTGCACGTGCCTGTGCAACGAAGCTGGGGGTGTCGAGCTGCGTGGCACCGTCAGAGAAGTCACGTGGGTTGTCGACCTTCACCGCTCCGAGAATGCCCTGCACTCCTGTGAGGGAGTTCTTGCCGATGTTGTACTCGACGCCGGTCTGCTCAGCCTGGACCGTGAAGTCCATGAAGAACAGCCCGCCGCTCTTGTTGAAGACCATCTCCTCGGCGGTGATGGCCGAAGGCACAGACGGGAAGAAGTTCAGACCATCAGCCGTGAAGAGCCTGGTGGTGATCTCCACCTGAACGTTGGTCGGGTTGGAGAAGAAGACGCGAGCCACGCCCCCAGCCAGGCCACCGGTCGAACGCTCGTCGAAGACGTTGGCCACGAGGGCATCAGCGTCATCATCCGAGAGCAGGGTCGGGTCCTTCAGCGACTGGTTGCGCTTGATGGACTGGATCTCCCTCTTGAAGGGCTCCAGCATCAGGATGAGCGGCTTGATGAATGTGTCGGAGACAACGCCTGGATCGCCCGAGAAGACGTCGGGGAACTCTTGCGTGAACCGGTCGAGGATGAAGGACTTGATGTCCGTCTCCAACGGGTCCGTCCCCAAGTAGGCAATGACTGGGTCGACGAACTGGACCTGGGCTGGGGAGCCAGGGCTGAGATCGATTGCCGGATCGAGAACGGTGAGCCGGTTTTCGAGGAAGGTCTTCAGGTCAGTTGTGGCCATGCGTCACCTTACAGAGACCTCGGCCTGTTCGCCGAGCATGTTCTTGAGAGCAACCGAAGCAGACAACGTCGTTGTCTTGTCGTCGAAGCTCATGGAGCTGAGAGTTGCGGAGAGCAGCTTCTCACTGAGCGGGATGCGGGAGTCCTTCGCCTGCAGACGAAGAAGCTCGTTCTGAGTCCTCTCGATGGCCAGAGCCAGGTCTGCCGACACACCCTTGCCCTGGGCATTCGTGTTCTTGCCGATGATGGAGCGGACCCCGCCACCGCTTTGAAGATCGAACACGTCAGAGCCTGGAGTCGTGAAGAAGACAATCATCCAGCTCTGCACGAGCCTCTCGATGCCCTCCACCTGACGCAGAGGGCGGACGAGCTCGAACGAAAGAGCCGCAGAGGACTTCGTAAGACTGACCGACGAGAAGATCTGGATGCTGACGAAGTCCTTCCCCACCTGCGAGGTAGGCAGTCGGACGACGAGACGGTTCTGCGCAGAGATGACGAACTCCGTCACCTTGATGTTGTTGTAGAAGACCTCTTGCGCGAGGTTCATCTTCTCGCCCAGGACGACGATGGAAGGCGGGTTGAAGCCTCGAATCGGCGCAACCGAGTGGACCTTCAGAAGAACTCTGGCCGTGATGATGTTGAAGTCTTTCATGGCGTGTCCTTCTGCTTCTCTTCAGTCGCCTCAACGATGCCCAGGTTCGCCAGCTTCTCAGAGCTGTTGCCGGCGTCCTTCAGTGCCTGAACTGCCTTCGTGAAGAGCTTCTCGATCTCGTCAATCTGGTCCCACCTGGAGATCCGGTCGCCGAGGGACTTACCACTGTCGTCGACAATTTGAGATGCCCTTGTAGTGCTCTGCTTCAAAGAGTCGATGTGGGCCTGAATCAGGTGGTCCATCGTCAAAGCGGAGATGGCCTTGTTCGTCTCGATGCTGCGAACGAGGGCGTACCCGGAACCCAGGATTTGGCGGAAGTTCTCTGGAGCGAACTTTGGATCAGCCATCAGCGCACCACTTCCCTGCGGCCCTGCACGTCGAAGCCTTCATCCTTGATGAGGTCCGGGAACTTCACGTCCGCCTGAGCAATGCCTTCTGCTGCCTTCATCAAGGCACCGCTGTACGAGACCGACTGCCAGTCGAGCTCGAAGATCTCCTGCAGCTTGCACTGGAGAAGAAGGTCGAGGGCCCTGTCGTACTTCCTCTCAGTGAAGAGGGAGATGACGTTGTTCAGCGCCGCCTTCTCCTTCGTAGCACTCGCACCCAGGAGCACAGCGCCAGGCCCAGTCAGGCTCCCCTTGAGGGTCACGAGCTGCGACCGGAGCTCGTCCAAGAGCGCAATCGCCTCTGCACGTCTCGGTGATGTCGGAGAGCCAATCAAGACCGCTACAAGCTGGTCGAGCAGGCTCAGATCGACAGCGTACTTGCCATCAATCCAGGGCCCAAGGAATGCCTGAAGCTGTCCGTCGAGGAACTGCCACACCTGCAGCAATGCGCTCGTGACGGTGATGGGGCCAGAGAACGTTGGGAGAGCGGACGCCACTTCGAATGAGTCTGCTCGAACCGACACAACAGCAGCGGTCCCGGAGCTACAGGCGAAGGTGTCGCCGACATCGAGCAGGCCGAGCGGGGATGCCACTCCGAGCTCGTTCTTCAGGATGACCGTCGTAGACGTTGCTTGGTAGCTCGCCGACAGGCCCAGGCTCCCAGCCCAAGAGCCGGAGAAGGAAAGAGTCGTTCCTGGGCCAGTCGCAAACGTCGTCATGGCGATTCGCCCATCCGTTCCCAGAGAGAAGGAAACGAGGCTGGGGAAGACCAACTGCATTGCCTGGAGGATGCGATCCGCCGGCGTACTTCCAGCCTCTCCAACAGGAATGGCCGAGAAGCCCAGCGAGCTGTGGAAAGAGTTTGTGTAGAGACGAGGCAAGAGAACCGTCGCCCCAGTAGCACCTGCGAAGCCGAGAGACTGCGTCTCCATCGTGAAGGACGAGAGCGTGATGGCGAGGCGTTGAACCTTCGTGTCGCCGTAGATGAGAATCCTGCTCGACCCGGCTCCGACGAACTCCTGCGCACTGCCCACAGCTCCGAGAGCCGTGTTGATGGCTGCGAGCACGTTGGCCAGCGTCATCGACAGTGGGACTGCCGAGCCAGCAGGAGTGGTCGTTGGAGAGCCGCTGTTCAGGACGACCTTGAACGTCTTGTAGTAGGTGCCCGCACCGTCCAAGGTCCAGCCAGGACCCAGCGTCGTCTCAGAGAAGGTGCCGGCCTCCGTCGTCCCTGCCCCACCAGGAGTCCATGAGAGACCGCTGATTGCTTCGAGCCTCAAGAAGAGGTGGTAATTCGCGGGCACCAAGACAGGGAAGACGACTGCATCACCAAGAATGGCAGCAGCGTTTCCGGCCTGGTTCAGCGCGAAGCTCGTCAAGGACACCCCGCCCACCGTCATCGACAAGGAGCCACCTGGGGCCATCACGAACGGACCTGCAGCCGTTGCAGCGGTTGCTGGCGTTGCCGGTGACTCGCCGCTCAGGAGCTGATCTGGCGGTAGGTGACGCACTGTGTCGATGACGGGGGCATGGAGATCGATCGATGAACCGAGCATCCGAACTGCTGCTCGACCAGCAATCAACCGCACAGCCGCATCACGCGACTGAGAGCCTGACTCGTCTGCTTCAATCTCCTCCACCAACGAGTCGAGGTCCTTCTTCGTCCTGTAGACTGCGTTCGCCCCGACAAGGGAGCTGAAGGGTGTGTTGGCGAAGTTCGTGATGCCAACGGCAAGAGCGTAGAGACGGTCCAAGAAGGTGGAGTGCGTGCTCTTCACCGTGGCCAGGTCCGTTGGGAGGGAGAGGCTTGCCTCCTCACCGGGACGGACCATCTCAGTCGAGTTCGGCTTCTTGACGTTCTTCGAGAGCTGCTTGTTGAGGAAGTCGTCGACAGCGATGCTGTAGCGATCGAACGCGCTGCTGTCGGAGGAGACCTGGCCCTGGGTGCTGAGCTGCAGCATTGCAGCCTGGGCACGCTTCAGCGCCTTGGTGTCCTTGATAGCGAAGGTGTTGTTGCTGAGGTCCTGGATGGTGACCTTCAGCGCGTCGATGGCAGCCACTTCAGCGTTGATGGCTGCTGTGAGCCCATTCCTGGCCAGGTAGTAGGCGTAGAACGCAGACCTGGGCTGGAGCATCATCGCCAGGGCAAGGCTCTCGATGACGGAAGCGGTCTCTACGTCAGGGCTGGCAACCCCACCGACCTTGGGCTGAACGACGCTCTTGTTGAGGAGCGAGTCGACCTGGTCTTGTAGTGACCGAACAGACATCAGAGAACTCCATTGTACTCTCGCTCAGAGGCACCCAACCGAGGATACGCCATTCGAGGTCGCTTGAGGACGGGCTTCTCTTCCTCCTCTTCGACGTCAGATTCGTAGTCCCTCTCCATGTGCTCGATCTTCGCGACATCGTCCTTCGTCATCTTCAGCGCCTGATTCCTGATGCGCTGTGGATCGAGATCGAGGTTCTTGCAGATGTTCTCGAAGCTGTTGAACAAGAGGTTCTTCTTGAAGAGCCAGTCGTGGGCACTCTCTGCGTACTTCCTCTTGTCCACCTTGGTGTTGTCCCTGTACGTCACCCAGTCGAAGACGGCACGGATGATGACCTTCATCCATAGAGCTCTGACGCCTGCGTAGCGTCTGTCAGAGCTACGGACGATTTGAGCTGCGTCTCCGTCTGTGGACTCGAAGTCCTCGTCTTCTTCGATCATGGAGTGATGGTGACCGCCAGCGGAGTGAAGGCGATGTTGTAGTCAGGGACCCTGGAGGGCTTGCGGTTGGCCAGCATCTCGACCGTCACCTGGGCAACGCCTACTGCAATGCCAGTGACTGAGACGGTGCCATCGCTGTAGCCAACCTCCATGAGGGCGTCGTCCGAGTTGGTGAAAGAGACCCACTGCACAGCACCAATCCCGGTCTCCTTGTAGTTGCTGTAGACGATGGTGAACGGGATGGACTTCGTCTCACCCACCTGGACTGAGATGGCATTTCCGGGCGCAAGCAGTGCGTCCCACTTCAACTGGACTGGAGCTGGGTGGATGAGCTCGATGAGGTTCGCTGAGGATCGATCCGGGACGGTGATGCACCAAACGACGTCATCTTCCCCGGCGAACGTGACGAAGTACTCCCCACCGCGAATGAGATCGATGGTGAGAAAGCCGCTCGCATCAGTGCGAGAGGTATACGCCTCAGCAGAAACGAGGTTGCCGTCCACAACCTTCGGAACCTGGTAGCCGGAATCGGCCTTGGCGTTGAAACGCACCATCACGTTGTTGATGGGTCTGTTGTCAAACGACACGAAGCGGCCCGTACAACGGCAGACCCGAGGGTCCGTCGCCGCCGGAAGTGTCAGCAGCGTACCGCTCATGTCGAACTTGTTGGTGGTGAGCGCAGGCTCTTCCACTCGAATCTGTTGTGGGTTCACGAAAAGAACGCCCAGCTTGAAGAAGCGTGTCTCGTAGGGCGTTCCTGGAGCCGGCGCACCGGGCAGAAGAAAGGCTGCCCGACCGTCGACCCCAGACACCGCTGTGCCGATGACTGCGAAGGTGTTCGGGTCCAAGACGCTGACCGCGACGCCACTGATGGGAAGCGTCAAGGGCGTGCTGTCCTTCACGAAGATGTCGACTGGCACGCTCATCAGAAGCTCCGGCGAATGAGGAACGGAGGCGGGACCTGGACCGAGAACGGATCCGGCGCAGCAGCCATCGCCTGCAGGATGTCGAACGAAGACGTCGAGGGGACGACAATCTCACGCACGTAAGCGGTGCCCTCGATGGCAATGCGGACCCTGGCTCCCTGCACCAACGGAACGTAGAGGAAGCCGAAGTCGTCAGCGTCGACTGTGATGGGGAGCTCGTTGCCGACCACCAGGCCGTTGATGGCCGCTGGAGCGTTGTCAGAGACCACCACGATGCGACGCTTCTGAGCTCGACCATCGAGGCCGACGAAGAGGGCAGTTCCCACCGACATCGGAGCGGAGCCCAACGGGGCAGCACTGCCGAAGACACGTTGAGAGAACTCCGAGACAGGGTTCGAACCGTTCGCTGAGAAGCGCCACTTGTAGCGGTTGGTCGAAAGGCCGGCGACGTCAGTGTACGTGTAGAAGAACTGGCCCAGTGTGAGGACCGGTCGCGCGTCGGTTCCATAGGACCGAGTTCCTGCAGCCAGCCCGAGATCCGTTGCCTCGTTGTAGGTGATGAGCAACGAGCTCACTCGTCCTGTCGTTGGAGAAGTGAGGACGACCTTTCCGTCGAGAGTAGTCGCCAGCCCAGGAACGATGTCGTTGATGCGGGAGGCAACCTGGACCGGGGTCCAGTAGGTTGTGAGGGTGCTGAAGAGAATGGAGACCTCAGCGCCGCCGTTCACCACCAGGCGCAACTGCTTGCCACCCATGCGGAACGTGCTGGCCGCCGGCAGGGAGGTCAGGGTCGCTGGCTGGGCGGTTGAGGAGGTGATCTCAGCGTAGCTGCTGCCCTCGTCCGTCGAGGCGTAGATCTCGGCACGGGTGAACCCGAGCCCAATCAGGGAGTCGACGTTCGCCACTGTGATGGTCAACTGGACGATCATCTTGAGCTCCCAAGGAACGGCTTCCGCACCTGTACCACATCACGCCTACTTCTTGACGACGACCAACCTGGGGTTCTGCGCGAACTCCATCGACTCGACAGAAGCGCGAAGTCTCTTCGCCGTTCGATGGGTAGAACGAGCAGCCTCCAAGCCACGGTCCAGCGTGTCCAACGCCAGCTTCATCATCGAGCTGGCCTTCTTCTCAGCAGCCGCGTCATCTTCCATACCTTGTGACCTCGCTGCTTTTGAATTCTTAGAACCGGACACGTAAAACCTCCTCAAGAAAGAACCTTGAGGCCTTAGAGCTTGTCCACAAGCTGGGCCAAGGCCATGTTTGTTTCTTTGTTCACCGACGCTTGCTCCGAGACAATCTCCACGAGCTTGTTCGTGATGGCCTGTGCATCGACAACCCGCTGATGCAGGGCAGCCGAGACTCGGTCGTTCGCAGCCTGAAGCTGCTTTGCCGCCTCTCGATGAAGTGCCTTGTTCTCTCTCCACAGGAAGACGCACGCCACGGCAGGGGCGAAGAGGATGATGCCGACCAGGCCGTACGTCTTGTAAACAAGCAGCAGAATCTCGTCCACGTCAGCTCCCCAGGTACGCCTTCAGATCGTTTTGAGCTACTGCAGCGACCACTGCAGTGCTGCTCGCCTGAACCCCTGCGCCACCTGTACGCCCCGACAGAATGGCTTCCAACACACTCACTTCGTTCTCGATCCTCGTCTTCTCCTTCGCCGTGTAGTCCTTCACGGCATCAGCCAGTGCTTGGACTCTGGAGGCCCTGTCAGTCATCGCCAGGCCCCACATGCTTCTGCATCTTCTTCAGGATGGAGGTCCTCAGCTTCGAGACCTTGCTGTTGTCCATCTTCAGCTTCTTCGCGATGTCGCCAGGCTTGAGCTGCAGCTTCCCATTCAGCCCGAAGCTGTACTCGTGAACGATGCGCTCGTCTGGGGTGAGCTCTGGGATGATGAGGAGCTTCACCTCCTCGGCGCGGGACGACATGTTCGGAATGCCGGCCGTCTCGTCTGTGTCCTTGGTGGACGAGATGAGGTTGCGCCGTTGCTCCTTCTCCAGCCTCTTGATGTCCTTCAAGGAGAGACGGGCGAAGGTCTCCTTCGCGTGGCCGAACTCCAGAAGGTGATCGTGGATGGCGTGAGCGTCCGGCTCGAAGCCAATCTTCTCGTGGATCTCAGCCTTCAGAGCGTTGTAGGCCCCGATGTGCTGGGTGATGTTCTCTGGGGAGTACGTCGCATTCTTGTTGGAGTCGACGTACCGCTGACCGCGCTTCAACTTGACGGTCACCCAGGTGTTGAGAGCTCCACCCTTCTTCGGGTCCCAGGTCTTGAAGGCTTCGACGGCCGACTTCTTGAGCTGGTGCTCGATGGCGGACGTCGGGACTTCAGCCTTGCGGAACTGGTTGAGCCGGCCGGTGATCATGTTGTTGAAGGTCTTCAGCAGCGGGTCGAGGTCTTTCGGCTTCCTCCCGTTGCTGTTCCACTGGTGCCAGAGGTCGACTTCCTTGTTCTTGCGCTCAGTGGTGATCTTCTCAGGCGTCTTGCCGAAGACTGCAGGCTTCGCTGGCTCGAACTTCAGGGCAGTGTAGGCAGAGCTCTTCGGAGCCGTCTTCTTGGCGGCTGCAAGCTTGTCCAGGACCCATTCCAGGGCCTGGCCTCTGTTGCCCGTGTCGGACATCCCTTAGGCGCTTCCACCGGCAAGGGATGAACGGACCGCAGTCTGGCCAGTCGATGCCGTGGCCGAGCGAGCCTTGAGGCTGAGGGTCTTCTTGGTGTCCATGTCCGCCACCTTGAGGAGCTCCGGGTAGCGACGCTGCGCGTCAGAAGGCGCAGAGAGCTTCTCGAAGAAGGCGTCGACCCTGGCCGTGACGGAGGCCGTCTTCGGCTCCGGCATGCCCGGAGGAACAGCTTCTTGCTGCTGCTCCTGGAGTTCTGGCGGAAGCTCTGCCTCTTGCTCCTGCGGTGCTTCTTCCTGCTCCGCACCCAGGCCGGCCTTCTCCTTGGCGAGCTCCAGAGCGAGGACACGCTTCTGCAACTGAAGCTGGTCTCGCTTCTGCCAGCGAGCGTTGCGCTCGTTGTCCTGCTGCCCGTAGCGAGCCTGCTCCTCGATGCGGGTCTGGATGTCTTCCTGCTCCATCTGAAGAGACTGCTCTTCGAGCTGGATGGCCTGCGGAAGGAGGCTGGTTCCCTCGAACTGAGCGATCCACGCTTCCTCGCCAGACGGGCCAGAGGCCAGGGCATGGGCCAGCTTCAGGAGCTCGACCGGCTTCATGCTGGCCTCCTTCTGGAGGTTGGGGGCCGTCGTGATGGCCGCTGGCGCTTGGACGAAGAGCTTCTCCAGGAGCCCCTTGTCCGTCTTCCGCATGTCCTTCGCGTAGTCGCCGAAGAGGAGATCTGCCTCTGCACGGGTCTCGTTGCGCGTGAGGACCGTGCGCTGCATCTGCTCCAGCTCTTCCTCACCTGCGTTGGCGACTGCGATCTTCTTCTTGAATGGGTTCGTCATGGTGTGCCCTTCTTGCCGATGAGTTGACCGCGAATCTGCGTGTTGATGCTTGGACCGGCGACGCTCGGTGCCGTCTTGATCTTCCCGACTTGCTTCGCCGACTTGAGTGCCAGCGCCGGTGTCGAGATGGTTGCCGTCTTCACGATGGTCGCCTGCTTGGCCTTCTTCCGCTGGATGGCCCGGTGAACACCGTAGGCAGCACCAGCAGCGATGCCGATGCCCGTCCCCTTGTGGACTACCTTCCGGAACTTCTGTGGGTTCCCGATCGTAGCCCCGTGGGTGAAGTCGGCGAGCATCTTTCCGGCACCACCACCGGCCAGCGCGTAGCCACCGACGCTCTTGGCAGACTCGGCACTGGAGTCATCCTTGGGCTTGGTGAGGGCTCCGCCCTGGCGGAACTTTACATCCACAGCAGCCGTCTTCATCTGAGCTGCGCGATCGAGGATGTTCCTGGCCTTCTCGAAGCCTGGCGTCTCCATCGGAGGCGGCGGCTGGCTCTTCTCCAGCACGGTCTCAGGGGACAGTCCCACGGTGTTGAAGGCTGAGACCTTCTCCAGCTCATCGAGAAAGCCCAGCAGCATTCCAGCCAATTTCATGGGAAGGCCTCAGTAGGTGGAAGCGTCTTGCTGCAGCCGCATGGCGCGACCCATCTGGCGATCCTTGTTGGCCTTCTGCAGGGCCAGCGTCGTCGCCCCACCAACACCGCCAGCGATCAGGTAGTGCTTGATGGCAGAGAGCTTCTCGACGTCTGCCTTGAAGCCTTCAGCCGACACGTTGACTTCGCCGAAGGCGTTCGAAGGCTTCTCTTCAGACTCCGCCTCGCGCTCCATCAGGCGTTCGATGCTGATGGGCTTCCGACCGATGCGGGTGAAGGCGATCTTCTTGAGCTCGTCCCGGAAAGCCAGCTTCATCATTTCAGTGGTTGTGGGCATGTAGTCCTCCAATTTGACCTTACACCAGGCGGGTTGGCACTGAGAACAAATGGTCTACCCACGGAAACCAGGGCCACGGCCCAAGGCTGTGAGGTAGGCGATGACTTTCTGCTTCTTGGCGGGGCGCACATCGTACTGCTGAACCAGGGGCTCGTTCTTGCCTACCCCATTGACCCTGGTGAAGCCTAGCTGAAGGTCTGTCGTCAGGCCCACCAGCTTCCCCTTCACCGCCAAGTCAGGATGCGTGGCTCCGGTGTGGAAGCCAACCTTGGGCGTTCTCGGGGTGCCGTTCACGGTCACCTGCTGCACCTTCGCGTTGCCGCCAACAGCAGAGTCCGTGACAGAGAACTTGAGACCGGGCTCTCCGAAGATGTCCTGGAATGTGGCGATCGGCCTGTCGGTGTAGTCACGGATGAAGGAGTCGACGTCCATTCCCTGTGACTTGATTTGCCCGTACTGGTAGCCAAGAACGTTCAGCGCCTTTTCGAGCGAGTTGTCGCGCTTCGCTTGTTCTTCGGCTTGGAGGCGCTTGACGAGATCGCCGGCTGAAGTCTCAGCATCCACCGGCTCAGCGTCTGAACTTGCATCGGAGCTCTGAGATGTTCCGGAAACAGAGAGTCCATCAACGACAGCCCCACACCCGAAGAAGGGCTTGTAGATCTTCTCACCGATGTTCTGGTTCGCGTAGGCAGTGGAAAACCAAGAGGGCCTGAGTACTTCTTCAATGGGCAGTGAGCCGGACACGGCGATGTCGATCTCTTCGTAGATGGCAACATTCGAGAAGGCTACCCCTCGGGTTGTGGTCTTCACCGTCTTCGTTGTCTTCGCCAACGTTGCAGCAGTCAACGTCTGGTCAGCACCAGACGCTCCCACGCTCACTGCGCTGTTGAAGGACGCCTGGACTCCAGTGACGTTCTGGTACTTCACCACCTTCGATGTCGCGTCGAATGAGACCTCGACGACCTGGGCACCCACCTCTCCCAGAATCTCGATGCCAACAATCTTCCCTCCGTAGAGGCCCTTCTTGTCGTTGACCTTGATCTTCGTCGACCCCATTGGAACGAGGATGTCGGTTCGATTCACTTCTGGAATGGACCCAGAGGCAGTCCGTGGCGGGTACTTCTTCGGAGCGCCCTGAGACATGTTGGCGTCCTGCTCAGAGACCTGCGTCGAGCCAAACGTAGCCTCGAACTGCTCGTCAACTGTCGGCTGTGCTGGAGAGGACTTCAGGACAGAGAGAGCATCTGCCACCCCAGCCTTGATGGAGCGTGGGTCGACCGAGACCTTCTTCGCTGTCTTGGTCGAAGCCACTGCCTTCAGCTTTGACGGCTTCGCCGACGAGGTAGGAGCTGTCTGGGTCTGCACCGTCTGAGGTGTGACTCCGAGGAGGAGCTCCAACGGTTTGGTGTTGGGGTTCTGCTGAGTCGCCAGCTCCTGGGCCTTGTTGATCTCCAGGATGACCTTCACGATGCGTTTGCTCTTCCCCTCATTCGTCGCAGCCAGGACTCCGATGAATTCGTCATCGATTCCACGGTGCTTGCGCGCATGGTGAAGGACGGCTGTCGTCGTTCCACCACTTTGATCGATCGAGTGCTGCACCGCCCCAATCATTCCGACGAAGTGGGACGGGGCATGGAGGTCAGACGCCTTCTGGTGAATGACGGTGTTGATCTCCGAGTCAGGTACGGGCTGCCCGTTGTGGGCCGCTCGAAGATCTGCAGCTCCACCAGGGATGATGTACGGCTTCGTCACCACGACCCCAGGGAAGCCGCACACGAGGAAGGGGTTGAAGCGCCCGGAGACAGACACCTGTCGAGAGGCGAAGCGGTACTTGAAGAAGTGGAAGAGGGACGCCTTGATGAGCCACGACAGGCGACCGTCCTTGACCTTCTTCATCTGCTCCGTGTTCAGGGGGTGGCCGACTCCAGCCGTGTTCGGGATCCACTCTGTCTTCGGGATGATGCCAACGTGAATCTCGTGGTCCATCAGGATGCGGTAGCTCTTGCTGCCCTTGTACTTGGAGAGCTTCTGCGAATCGAGACCGATGAAGGGGGCCAGGATGTGGCCGGCAAGCAGGTGGTCCTTGCCGATGAGCGTGTTGAAGGTGTGGACGAGAAGCCGAGTCGTCTCCTGCAGGTAGTTCCGGTCGTAGGAAATCTGCGCGTACATTTCCGGAAAGATGACGTTGCAGGCCGGAGGAGAGGCGAACCAGCAGTCGGGGCGGATGATTTGGGTCCGCAGCCGCTGGCTCTCGTACGAAGTGGAGAGCGACTTCGACGTGACGCTCCCACCATCGAGAAACGCGATTGCGTCCTCAAGCGCCTTCCAAGTCTCCGGAAGTGAGGCGAGGCGACTCTCGATGGAAGACGAGGTCGCGGTCTTGAGCTTGTTGAGAGAGTTCAACGCCTGCTGGACCGATGACCTTGCCTTGATGAGATCCGCCGGCGTCTGTCCCAGAGCCGTCAGGTCCTTCAGGATGGCCGTCAGCAGCGTTGAAAGCCCGCTCACTGTGGCAATCAGAACGTTCGTCGCCATCACCGTGATTTGGCCGTTGAGGATGATGAGGGACTGCCTCATCTCGTCCAGACGGGTCTTGATGCCAGCGACGCTCGGGTTCGCAGTGAGTGCGGTGGTGTTCGAGTTCGAGATCTTGTTGCTGCTTCCATCATCGAACTTCGGTGCCGGGTTCGGGACGAACTCGTAGTAGATGTACTGGAAGAGCAGCTTCATCACGTCGCGGAAGGTGATGTTGCCGCCCGCCTGCTCGATGCCGTTCTTGAGCCACTCCTCGAAGACACCGATGGAGAGGACGCGCGCAGCAGTCGAATCGTTCTCTTCCGCAGTGATTTGGTTCAGCAGTCGGCATCTGAGCTCGGCGATGGTGTAGAAGTCGTTGACGCCCTTGAAGTGTCCTGGGACACCGCCCATCGCCTCCAAGATGTGGATGACTCCGCCGGCAAGCCCGCTGATGCCAGTGAGACCCTTGGTGACTGGCTTCGACTTCACCCAGCGAACCAGGTGCTCCGCAGCACTGTCGCCTGGGATGTCCGTGAACATGCCCGAGGCAGCGCCATTCAAGGAGCCGTCGTTCGTGAAGGCGTTGCCTCCAGGGCCGTAGGAGATGGCCATGACGTTGGCCGAGTCCCAGTAGTTCGAGAAGTCGAGGCACTGCAGGATGATGCCTCGACTGGCTGGAGTCTGAGAGTAAGCGAAGCCGACAATCTCACCTGAGAAGAGAAGCCGGTACGTTCCCTTCAACGCAGATGCGCCGGGCTGTTGAGGACCCTGGGTGGTGTCGACTCGCGTGTCGAGGAAGAAGAGGTGGACCATCGTACGAGGCAAGAAGTCCATGCCCTCGTCGAGCGGGATGATTTGAATCGAAGCCGTAGCTGGAGAGCTCGTGTTGATGGACACCTGTGCCGCGATGACGGGAACTTCCTCGCCTTCGAGAAACAGTCTCAGGTGTAGCGGCTTGCCGACAGGCATCGTTCACTCGATTGGTGCAGAAGAGGTAACCGGCACGGCAGGGTGCGCGAAGTTCGCAGGATCCGCCGAGCCAGCCTGAAGTGCCGTGCTCGCTGCCTGCCAAGCAGCGGTGGCTCCGACAGCAGCCAGGCCGAGAGTCTTGGAGACGAGGAACTGGGAGACGGGCCCTAGAGCCGAGTCTGGAATCTTGTAGCCCTTGGCCGTCCAAGCTGCGTTGGCGGCATTCACCATGCGCTGCCCGTACTCGAACTCGTTCTCTTTCTCCCAGAGGCCTGCCCCGTTGCCGAGAGACCAGGTTGAGCTCCCGTACTGGTCGGACACCCCAACATACTCCTGGTCGTTCTTGTCGAACGTTGAGTACTTGGTGATGGCCCCGGTCGACTCGTGGTTCGTCACGAGCTCGTTCTCATCGGCGAAGACCATGCTGCCGGCGAAGCCGATGGGGATGCGGACCCCGCCGTCCGGGTTCAGGAAGCCAGAGACTTGATCAATGGCGCTGTTGACGACCTGCTGCGCCTTGCCCCAGGCGTCCTTGGCTTGCGCGACCCCGGCTTCGAGACTGTCGAAGAGAGAAGTCACCTCACCACTGCCGACGAGTGGAGTGCTCTGCGTCGGAATCCTGTCAGGCAGGAGCGCAGGGCGGGACTGCTGAAGCTCGTCCGCAGTGAAGGAGAGATCGACCGAGCGGGAGATGGCATGTACCCCGTCCCCAGAGAAAGCCGAGGGGTCGCCGATGGAGGAGAAGTTCCCGTAGTACGTCACGAAGAGCTGGAACGTGAACGAGACGTGGTTCTTGTTCATCGTGTCCTTGGCCGAGGACGTGCTGATGATGTAGCCGCCGACCAGGGTGTTGTCGTACGAGATGTAGACGCGAGCGTCGTTCTCGACGCAACGGGTACCGCGCAGGTACTCCTCGTAGTTGTGCCACCACTCAGCTTCCCAGTTGAAGTCGAAGGTGTTGGCCAGGATGCCCTGGAAGGTGATGACGCGGGCGCGCTGCCCGAAGAGGAAGATGTACGACTCGCCGAAGGTCTCCAGAATCTGCTGCTTCTCCATACGGTCTTCCTGCACCTGCTGCAGAAGGAAGTTGGAGTAGATGTCTGTGGCCCTCTTGCCGTCGATCTCCATGACCTCTTGCGTCTTGGGGTCAACACGTCGAGAGCCGGCGTCAACCAGCAGGCGGTTGCCACCGTTCTCGGCAGCAACCACACGGATGGTGGCGAAGGTGTCTTCCTTGATTTGGATGCCGTTGGTGGGCCGGCGGATGAAGTTCTGCGAGCCCCCACCACGTCCAGACGGATCTCCCTGGGCCGTGTCGCTTGAAGCCTTGTACCTGTCGCGAATCGCCTGAACGAAAATCATCGCTCGACCCCCAATCGAATCAGGAAGTCTCGAACGTCGCGGCCAACACGGTGGTCCGTGTTCGCGCTGTTGCCTTCTTCGATGTCCGTTGCCTGGAGACGGGCCTCGGTGATGAGGACGTCGTCGATGAGCGGGTTCTGAATGAGGGACACCAGGAGGGGCTTGCCCTCAACGATGAGCCTCTGAGTGACGATGACTTGGTTGCTCATTTGCTCTCCAGAGCCTTGGACTCCGAGGAGACTGCGTAGGTCTTCTCAGCCTCTTCCTTCTTCATGCCGCCTTGGATGGCCAGGAGGGTGTTCGTCTTGGACATCGTGACGTTGAGGTCGTCCAGGGACTTGTTGAGCTTGACGTCCGTGCTCTCTTTCTTCTGGTCAGCGGTGCCGACCAGCGCCCCACCTGCGACAGTAGCACTGACCTTGGCACCCTTGATCTTCGCCAGAGTCTCCTTGTCGAGCTTGATGTCAGATCCGCTTCCGTAGCCCTTCAGGTCGTCTTCGCTGATGCCGAGCTGAGAAGCAGCCTCCGCCTTGGAGACAGTCTTCCCTTCGAGACCACGAGCTCCTCGATCGAACTGGCTGGCAGACTGGGAGATGCGCTGGAAGATTTCAGAGCCAACCTTCTTCTGAAGGGCGTCCATCTTGCCCTTGTCGCCCTTGGCAGCCGCGTACTCGGCCACCGAGCGAGAGATGGCGTCCTGTACCTTCTCCAACTTCTCACCAGCGTCTGCTCCGCCTTCCGAGTTGGCAAAGGACTTGAGAGTCGCCTTGAGGTCGCCGTCTCCCATGCCAGCAGCCAGGTCACGGGCAGCAATCTGCGTGACACCGATGTTCTTGGTGTACTCGGCCACCTGGCGTGAGGCGATGGCGCTGATCATCTCGTTCTTCTTGCGCTCACGCTCTTCTGGACTCAGGTCCTTGAGCTCGTCGGCGATGCGGTCGTGAGCCTCCTGCGTCTTCTTGAACTCATCAGTGGAGACAGAGCCCTCAGGCTTGCCGAGCGCCTTCTCCAAGAGACGAGCGCCCTTCTCAGGGTCCTTCTCATCGAGGGCAGCGATGACAGAGCGGTCCCCACCAACGGCGGCACGCAGGTTGGTACCAATCTCCATGTCTGAGGCGATTGCCCTGGAGACCGTCTTGGCAGTGTCGGAACCGAAGACGGTCCCCATGTGGATGTCGGCAGCCTGGATGCTCTTCGAGTGGGCCTTGGCCTGGTCTCGCATGCTTGCTTCGACATCGTTGAAGTCGCCGGAGAACGCACCTTCTGGAGAGAGGGCCATGGCCGCCTCTGCCATGCTCTTCAAGCCCTTCTCCTTCATGAACTTCTGAATCTCCTTCATCCGATTCCCACCAAAGCCGAGAGTGCTTGTCGCGCCCTCCATCTCTTCGGTGAGCATCTTGAGTCGATCCGCCTGGCTCGCCTCGCGGAACTTGCCATCCTTGTTGAGGCCCGCGATGAGGCCTCTCATCTGGTCCTTCGCCGCATTGGCCCCGCCGCCCATGCCCTGGAGCTCGCGCATACGGGCGTTGATTTCAGGAGCCTCAGCTCCCTCCATACCGAACGACTTCTGCATGAACTCGCGCTGCTGCATGATGTCGCCGGCACCTTCTCTGCCAGCGCCACTGAAGAAGCCTGCGACGCCCTTCATGGACTCGTCGAAACGCTTTCCGTGAGCGTTGAGCCCTCCTGTTGCCAGCAGCGAAAGCCCTCCGGTCGTCATCAGCTCGACGCCCATCTGCATCCCGCCCAGAAGCTTGCCCATCGTCGAGGCAGAGTTGGCCGTCGTGTACTGAGGTGCCTTGAGGGCGAAGAGCTTCTTCATGTCCTCCTTGCCCTTCTGCGACTGGAAGGACTGAAGAAGGCGCTGCGCACCCTTCTCAGAGAGTTCGGCAGAGTAGCGACCGACAACGTCGTCCACGAACTCGTCGTACGCCTGGCCGATGAAGGTGAACATCTTCGAGCCTTCTTGCTCGGCCCTGGCAAGACCGGTTCCTGACTTCAGCTTGGAGCCGATGCGGGACATGATCTTCGACGGGTCCGTACGCTCTGAGATGTCGGCCTCCATTCGACGCTTCCGCTCGAACGCCTTCTTCTGACGGTCCTCTCCAGCACCGCCCTGCATGCCCTGCATCTCGGACATGATGTCGACTTCGACTTCAGAGAAGCCGCTCTTCTGCATCATGTACTTCGCAGACTCTCCGGTGTGGCCGCCCTCCGCCAAGACGTTCGACATGAAGTTGAAGGAGCCGCCGGGGCCAGTCGCTCCGGCGAACTCGATGGCCATCGATCCGACCTTTCGAGAAGCTGCAATCTTCTGCTGGCTCGTGAACTTCCCGATGCGCTTCATGAGGTCTTCCTTCGACACCTCACCCTGCGCGTACTTCTGAGCCAGCTCCTTGTTGATACCCTTGTAGCGGCCCTTCTCGTCGAAGTCCGCCAAGCCCATCATCGAGGCTCTGCCTGCTGAAGTGCTCTCGGCGAAACGGGCCAGCTTCTCAACCATCTGCTGAGATGCTGCACCGACCGCTGCCTCACCAGGCACGCCCGTCATATCTTCCAGGTCATCTTGTGAGACTCGACCAGCCTGCATCGCACGACCGAACTGCTGGGCGATGTTGGTGACGGCCGTGGCCCCGGTGCTGCGGCGAACGCCACGGCCGACGGCCATCTGAGCCCCACCCTGCTGGAGCTGCATCACCTGCTGGGTGGACATGCCCGTCTGGGCAGCGGTGAATTGGACGTTCATCGCGTTCTTGATTTGGTCTGTTCTTCCGAGCATTCCGACAGAACGGCTGTGCTCGAAGAACTGAGTCGCCTCTTCCATCGTCGTCCCCATCACCTTGGAGACGTCTCGAAGCGTCTTCACTGCTTCCTTGAAGCGGGAGTTGAACTCTGAAGCGTCTCGAACACCAGCCATCATTCCGGACGACTTCAGCTTGGGGATGAGCTTGGTGAGCTCCTCCACCGACGTCATCATCTCTGGAACGTGGGCAATGGCTCGTACCTGGTTGCCAATGCTCTGGGCGTCGTCACGAGAGAAGCCCTGTCCGGTGCGAGACTGGGAGTTGGCAAAACCAAAGCCTGAGAGAGACGACTGAATGTGTCTCTGCTCCTGCGCGCCGCCCATGAACGATCCGACGTACTTCTGAGCCGCCATGAGGGGCAGCATTGCGGCGCTGGCGGCGAGAGCACCACCAGCCATACCTCCGCCGGCCATTGCTCCAATACCACGCGACAGCCCACCGGCACCCATCATCTCGGCAAAGCCGCCAGTCATTCCGGCCCCACCCATGAAGGCACCGATAGGGTTCATCGCCAAGGCCATACCGCCCGAAGCAACTCCTCCAAGAGCTGACATCGCACCGCCGGCAAACTTCGAACCGCCTCCGTACCCTGGGCCTCCCATACCAGCGCCGCCGAAGCTCACAGGGGCGTGACCGCCGAAGGTCCCGCCTGGGCCCATGGCCTTTTGGCGCGGATCAGTGCCCCAGGCCGCGAGACTCATGTTGGGATTCGACACCCCAATCTGCTGCGCGTACTGAGACTGGCCCATGAACATCTGGTTCTGGGCTGCAAACATCTGTGCGACGTCGCTAGAGCTGAGCACTGGCCACAGGCCTCCAGCATCGATAGGGGTGTGCGGTCAAGCTACCACCCAGCGCCGGCAACTCCAAGGCTGTTTTCGGCATAAGGAATAGTGGTCAACACTTCATCTCTCACAGGGAGAAAACGATGTTCTCGATCTTGTTCGTTGTTGGTGCCGTTTACGCAGGACTCACTGCCTCCAAGACAGTGACCCAAGCTGTCGCATCTGCCATCCCTTTGGGGCTCTGGAAGAAGAACATGGAGCACGTTCAGAACATGAAGCTCGGGATCAACACCGAGTACAACGCCTTCCAAGAAGAGAAGCGAGCAAACCGTAAGAAGAAGTCGAAGAAGCCCGAGTTCGATTCGAATGCCTTCTCCATCAGCCGCTTCCCCAAGGGCTCGCTTCCGCCCTCGATGCAAGACATCGAACGCCGGACTTGGATTCTCACGATGGAAGAGGGGCAGCTCCTGCTCTCCATCATTGCGAGCCGAATGGCTCTCTCTGGTGAAGGCGAGTTCTCGCGGCGACTGCAGGGCATCGCCAAGCAGTCCGGCATGTCCTACGACTTCTTGCTGGGGTCGACGCAGGAGCTCATGCCCGACTTGGACATCGAAAAGCTGATGTGGCTTTCCGACAACCGTCTCAGCAACCAGCTCATCTCTGCTCCACTGCTGAGCACGATGCGGCAAAACCAGAACGAGAACGGGTAGAAGGAGTGGCGGTTCACGAGTCTAACTCGTGAACCGCCGCATCCTTTAGCTCTCAGCCGCCAATCCTGTTTGCAGGATCGAGGCTCGGGCGTATAACGGACAGACCGCGTTCAGCCCTGCAAGGCGTACGTGGCAACCTGCAGTAGGGGACTCGCTGTGCATTTTCTACGCCCAGCAACTGACCAGCAACATCACCCGTAGTTTCACAATGCTCCCTTGGTGCCACGCACCACGGGACAGCTATCTCTGGAGTTCACATGAGCAATAAGGGCCAGCTTCCGGAACAGTTCGCCAACATCAAGACCCCCTGGGGTCCCATCGGTGAGACCGTCTACAAGAGGTCGTACAGCCAGGTCATGGCGAACGGGAAGAAGGAGACGTACCCGGACACAGTCGTTCGTGCTGTCGATGGGAACCTCTCTCTCGTCGATCCGAAGTTCATCGAGCCGGAAGAGCGGAACAAGCTGCTTCACATGCTGCTCACGTTCTCTGCTCTCCCAGCAGGACGTCACCTCAACGCATCAGGCATGAAGGGTCGTCAGTTCCTCTTCAACTGCCATGCAGCCGGCTGGGACCCGGAGAAGCCCGAAGACCACTTCGGCTTCACCTTCGACGAGCTGATGATGGGCGGTGGAGTCGGTTCGAACTACTCGAACCGCTACATGGACGCTCAGCCAGTCGTCGCTCACGCCATCGATCTGCAGATCATCTGCAGGCCAGACCACCCCGACTTCAACGAGTTCGCTCATCTTCTCGGAACCAGGCCGACCGAGTTCCAGTCGAACTACCTCCGAGTCGACGACAGCCGCGAGGGCTGGGTCGAGTGCCCTGAGAAGCTTCTTCGCTCTGCATTCAGCAAGGCGGCCCCTGGGACGGACATCCACTGGGTCATCGACGTCTCTGACGTTCGCCGTCGTGGCTCACCGCTGGTGACTTCGGGCGGCATCGCCTGCGGCCCTGGCCCTCTCGTCTCCATGCTGCACGACTTCGTGAAGCACGTGAACGGGTGCGTCGGACGTCGCCTCACCAGCCTCGATGCGATGGTGCTCGATCACAGCATCGCTGCCTGCGTCGTTGCAGGAGGCAAGCGCCGCTCCAGCCGCATCGCCGTCAAGAACTGGAAGGACCAAGACATCTTCGAGTTCATCAACTGCAAGCGTGAAGACGGAGCTCACTGGTCGGCCAACATCTCAGTCGAGGTGGACGACGAGTTCTTCGCGGCCTACGCAGAAGAGGACAAGTGGGCACGTGACGTGATGCGTGCTGTCGTTCTCGGCAAGCGCAGCAACGGAGAGCCGGGCTTCTGGAACCGCAGCCTGGCGATGAAGGGTGAGCGCGAGCCTGAGCTCATGTTCTGCCCGAACCCGTGTGGAGAGATCGGTCTCCAGATGTGGGAGAACTGCAACCTGGGCCACATCAACCTGGAAGTGTTCGCTCGCCGCCCTCGTGCGGAGATGATCGAAGCCTTCCGTCTCATGACTCGGTGGCTCATCCGCGCCACCTTCGGAGACATCCCTCAGCCCCGTCAGCGTGCAGTCGTCGACAAGAACCGTCGCATCGGTGTCGGCTTCCTCGGCTACCACGCCTTCCTCGCTCTCCGTGGCGTGAAGTACTCAGAGAGCTGGAACCACAAGCCCACCATCGACACCCTGCGTGACTGCTACGCCATGGTGAAGCTGGAGGCCAACTCGTACTCCACGGCTCAGGGCATTCCTGTTCCGGTGCAGAACACGGCGCTGGCCCCGACGGGCACGCTGGTGAACATGGTCGGCACCACGCCCAGCGGTCAGGCGATGCCGACGGTCTGGTTCAAGAGGCTCGTGCGCTACGCCGACACGGACCCCGAGCTGGCCATCAAGAAGGAAGAGGGGTACGAGAACTTCCCCGACGAAGACGCGAAGAACACCACCATCGTCGTCTACTGGTGTGAGGACCCGCTGGCGGCCAAGGTTCGCGCTGCTGGATGGGACCCAGGTGAGATCCTGGAGTCGCAGTACGACATCCCCTTCGAGACCAGCCTCAAGGTCCAGGCGATGTTGCAGGAGCACTACGCGGACAACGCCATCAGCTACACGGTCAACCTGCGCCCCGAAGACATGGGCACTGAGACCGAGATGGAGAAGACGCTGATGGCGCACCTGCCGTACCTGAAGGGCACGACCATCTTCCCTGAGAAGAGCCGGAAGAACGCGCCCATTCAGCCCATCACTCGGGAGCAGTTCGACGCCTACCAGGGCCGCAAGGAGATCAGCCAGGTGGAAGACGCCTGCAAGGGCGGCTGTCCCATCGGCTGAGAAGTACTGCTGGCCCCCGGAACCCTGCAAGGTTCCGGGGGCAAAGCCCTGCAGCCCGAGGGGACGGGAAGGCCGGGGCTATTTCTTCTGTGCTGCCGCGAGCGAATGAGGCTTCGGCGGCGAGTTGTCTGGAGCCGGCGTCAGTGACGCTGCTCGATTGTCTGGGACCGATGGTCCGAACTGCTGCTTGATCTCCCTCTTCCACTCCTTGATGTCGTCCCAGATTCGGGTGAGTGCTTCCTTGCAGGAAGAACAGAGATCGTCGTACTTCAGCACCTTCTCGCCGAACTGCGCTTGGAAGTCAGGCACGAGCTTCTTCGGGGCCGGCGGCAAGAGCTCGACGCGCTTGCAGCGGTCACACTGAATCTGAATCACTTCTTGACGAGCCATCAGAGCTTTCCTCGGAGCTTCTGAACCAGGAAGGTTCTGAGAAGCGCCTTCTCGGGGTTGTTCAACGCACCACGGGCCCTTGCATCTTCCAAGGTGGCCATGAAGTTCGAGAACCTCTCCACTTCAACATCGATCTCCTTCAGCGCCTCTTCCTTTGAGAGGACGACTGGCTTCCCGTCTGCGTCTTGGGCCTGAACAAGGAGCATGCAGTAGTTCTCCCATCGTCGATCTACGGAGTCAAGAGTTTCGCATTTTGTGGCAGAAGGGGGTACAGGAATGCGTTTACATCAAGGAGGGTAGCACATGGGATTTCAAGAACGAAATGCCGCCTGGACTGGGGCACAGCGGGAGTTCATCCAGCTCGTTTCTCGTAGCTCTTCTCCCCGCATCTGGTCGGTGTGGGTGGAGGGGGACACGCTCTTCTACAAGTGGGGTCAGCTTGGTGGGGCGATGCAAGAGGCAAACGAGAGAGCCCCGGTCGTCAACGCGGGCAAGAAGAACGAAGTCAGTGCTCCCGCGAATGCCTTAGCTCTTGGCCTTCGCAAGATGGAGCTGAAGTACCGTGAGGGCTACAGAGAAGCAGCCATCTCGGCCCACATCCACGATGAGATTCAGTACACGACTCTCGACCCAATCGAGAAGCCGGCCATCGACTTCACCAAGCCGTTGCCGCAGAGCCTCTCTTTCTACAAGCCCCTCAACAGTGCTGGAGCTGGACTGCTGAAGAAGGCTGAGAAGGGCGAGGCTCTCTACACCCGGAAGATGAACGGGATGATGCACGTTCTCGTCTCAGACCATCAGGGGCTGATTCAGCTCTACAGCCGACGGATGCTTCGTCAGCACGATGACGAGGTGGGAACGGACAAGACCTGGAACAACAGGTTCCCAGACATCATCCGTGGGGCTGCCAAGCTGATGCCTGCCAACAGCATCTTGCTCGGCGAGCTCGTCGTTCACGACCAGAAAGGCGAGGAAGACTTCAAGGCCGTGCAGAGCATCACGAAGAGCCTGACTGCTGAGAGCCTTGAGCGTCAGAACGAGCTCAGGGCCTCGGGGAAGTACATCAGCTTCATCGTCTGGGACATCGCCTTCTGGATGGGTGAAGACTACGTCTCGAAGCAGGCAGTGCGCACTCGCATCGATCTCATCCACGAGTTCGACTACTCGGGCGGCGGCCTGCGCCCCGTCCCCGTCTTCGACAAGGACATGTTCAAGACGGCAGACGAGGCAGTGGCCTACGCCAAGAAGAGCAACTGGGAAGGCTTCGTTCTCGTGGACCCAGAAGGCGTCTACGGAGACAAGGCGTTCAACTTCAAGGGCAAGCCAGACCGTCCTGGAAGTGCCTGCGCCAAGCTGAAGCCGTCCTTCGAAGACGACTTCATCGCCATCTGGGACCCGGCCAACGGCCATGGAGAGGTCTCCACCAAGGGTCGCTACGGCGGGCAGGGCATCAAGTGCGTGGCCCTGTACCAGTACAACACCAAGGGCGAGCTCATCTACATCTCGAACCTCAACTCCGGAATGACCGAGGAGATGAAGATCAAGATGGCGGACCCCAAGCTGTGGCCCAGGGTCTGGAAGGTTGAGTACAAAGAGCGGACGTACATCTCCGAAGGCGACGACACGAATGCACTCACGTTCGCGGCCTACATCGAAGAGCGGACGGACAAGAAGCCAACTGAGTGCATCAACCCGGAGCTCTAAATGCCAAGAAGAACAGTACTCGACGCCGGAGCTGCAGCAGTGGCGCGTGATGCGGCGATGGACCGCGTCTCCTCTGCTGCAGATCCAGCGTGGATCGCAAACGCAACCCAATGGGTTCGGTACCTGGCCCTCAACAGGCCGACATTCACCTCGGACGATGTCTGGGCCAACATTCCAAAGATTCCAGAGTCCAGAGCACTTGGGCCGGTCTTTGCCGCGCTTGCTCGTGAAGGATTCATCGAGCAAGTCGGCTTCGTGAAGTCGGCTCAGGTCTCCAGACACAAGGCACCGATCGCTGTCTGGAAGCTGAAGAAATGAGCGAGCCGAAGAAGAACTGCCAAGCCTGCAAGCACAGCTACATGGAGCCCGATGACGACCTGACCTGTGGCCATCCCGGCGCAGGCTCGTTCGGGCTCTACGTACGCAACAGAGCGAAGTTCGACCACTGCAAGGACTTCGACAAGTTCGAGCAGCATCCCAACCGAAACCCAGATGGAACCCTGAAGAGGTAGGCAACATGGCTGAACGAATCGAAGGAACACCTGAAATCCCTTTCGTCGAGTTCCCGAAGATCTCCCGGTTCTCACGTGAGGTCGTCGTCACCGAGAAGCTCGACGGAACGAACGCCCAAATCTACATCGACGACAAGGGCGAGAACATCTACGCCGGCTCCAGGAACAAGTGGATCACGCCGACGGACGACAACATGGGCTTCGCGAAGTGGGTCCTGAAGAACCGCGAGGAGCTTCTCAAGATGGGCCCAGGTAGTCACTTCGGAGAGTGGTGGGGCCTCGGCATTCAGCGCGGCTACAACCAGAAGGAGAAGCGGTTCTCCCTCTTCAACGTCCACCGTTGGGGTCCCGACGCAACCAGGCCTCCCTGCTGTGGAGTCGTCCCCGAGCTCTGGCGTGGGAACATGGACGACCTCGACGCCGACAAGCTCATCCTGAACCTGAAGGAGAACGGCAGCAAGGCAGCGCCAGGCTTCATGAAGCCCGAGGGCATCGTCATCTTCTGCACCGCTGGCGGCCAGCTCTTCAAGAAGACCATCGAGAAAGACGAGTCTCCAAAGTCACTGGTAGGTCAGTGATGATGAGGCTCTCTCGCTTCCTCATGAAGATGGCTGAGATCTTCCTGCTCCGAGCCCACGGCTGGACAAAGAGCATCGACGAGTTCGGCCAAGCCTGGTGGTTCCCTCCGGACAACTACATGTGGACCCGGAAGGTGAACAAGCCGCACCGCAGAGGCCACGCGGTCAACTCCCTGAAGCAGATGCTGCACAATCCCTACGCTGGGGCTGGAAAGCTCAAGGAGGAAGCATGAAGCCGCTGTTCTCCAAGCGTTGCGCAGTGACAGCGTTCGACAACACCATCAAGCTCCACAAAGACGGCAGGGTTCGCGGTCTTTGGGTGTTCCTCCAGGATGACGGCAAGTACCACTTCGAGTACCGCTGCAAGCTCTTCACTGAGGCTCTTGAGGAGTTCAAGAAGACTCTCGTGAAAGACAGCATCATCACAAAGGCGAAGCTCAAGACGCACGACGGAAGGCTGTATTCCGCAGTTCGTGCGAGCTTCGAGTACTTCATCAAGCTCCGAGAAGAACCTCAGGCAGCGTTGATGGAGTGGCCTGATGCACTGAAGTTCTACAACGCCATGGGCAAGGAGATTGAGAAGGCACGTGCTCGTGGCGATCTACCCAAGCTGAAACGGAGGAAGTCATGAAAGACAAGAGCGGGAAAGACATCAAGCCAGGGGACCTCATCGTCTACGGCAAGTCCTTCGGCCGCAGTGCCGGCCTGCAGTTTGGAAAGGTGCTCTTCCTCTACGACGCCAAGGATGAGTGGGGGCGCGCTCCAGGAAGCAAGGTGAAGAAGGTGCGCTTCATCGGTGTCGATGACGGCTGGAGCGAAGAGCCGCCGAGGCTTCAGAAGCCGTCTGCGCTCAACTACAGCAGCCACATCGTCGTGCTGGAGCGGGGCCAGATCTCCAAGAAGGCGCTCAAGCTCCTCGACACGGTCAACCCCGAGGCCGAAGAGTACAAGCTCAAGGAGAAGAAGTAATGGTCATCGAACGCGAGCGGAAGTTCCTCGTCATCAAGGACAAGCTGCCAACTGACTTTCTCGCCGCCATGCCGGGCGGGAAGAACATCCAAACCGGCTACTTCACACGAGGCAACGTGGCCATCCGTGTCTCACGGAAGAACGTGGGGAAGCCGGATGAGAAGTGCAAGGTCTGCTTCAAGGGGCCAGGCACTGAAGAGCGGCAGGAGTTCGAGTACACCATCCCGAACAAGGACGCTGAGGCGCTCATCGAGCTCGCCCCGACGTTCCTCAAGAAGGTGCGGTACGACTTCGAAGGGTGGGAGGTCGACTGCATCGATCTCTCGAAGTCACCCAAGAACGAGGACAAGGACGGCAACATGATTGGCGGCCCGAGCGAGCTCTGGGTCGCTGAGTGGGAGGAGCACGAAGGGAAGTCTCCCATCCCGGATCCTCTGCCAGAGTGGATCGGCAAAGAAGTGACGGAGGAGCCGAGGGTCTACTCGAACCAAGCCCTTGCCTGGGAACACGGCACCATCGGAAACTGGTGAAGAATGATTCTCACCGTCACAGGCCATCGATCAGAGAAGCTCGGAGGCTACGTGCTTCCGAACCCTGTCTCGAACGCTGTGATGCTGAAGCTCTCTGATTCGTTGAAGGCACTCAAGCCCGAGGCTGTGCTTGTCGGCATGGCCTTGGGTGTTGATCAGTGGGCTGCACGCATCTGCTACGAGCAGGGCATTCCCTTCGACGCCATCATTGCGTTCGAGGGCTATGAGATGACGTGGCCTGAGAGATCGCAGAGCGAGTACCGCAGCTTGATGCGGCTGGCTCGCAAGAAGTACATGCTCTCTCCTGGCCCCTACCGCCCATCGCTGCTTCACTTCCGGAATCACTGGATGGTGGATGCCAGCAACGCGGTGCTTGCGGTCTGGAACGGTGAACAGGACAGCGGGACGTATGCGTGCATCGAGTACGCGCACAGTGTTCAGAAGCCCGTCTACAAGGTCGACATCCCCGAGCGCATCTGGAGGATGGCGAAGGACGACCGAGAGTTCCAGATTGAGAGGAAGCGTCAGAAGGAAGAGAAGATGATTCAGGAAGAGCTCGATCGAGTTCGTCGGAATGCGGCGTTCGCCCAGGCCCTCGAACCGAAAGTCCAACTTCCGAAACCAAAGCCCAAGCCGGTGGAGGCGGGAGTCGTCTACCGCCGGTTCATTGACGTGGGAGAAGAAGAACCATGAAGGTACACTCTGCGCTCAAGGAGTCACTATGAGCGCGACAGTTCTTGGATGCGGTCACACTGCTCACCTGCGCCTCTTCACCATCGACGTGATGACGACGCTACCTCACATCCACCTCCACTTCTTCACGGGAGAGGAGGAGTACATGGAGCTCGGCTACGGCAAGGTGGAGCTCTGCTGCCACGGCTGCGGAGCCTCCACGCTCGTGTACTACACAGAAAGCGACCGGCCGGATCGTCGCGTTCAGCTTCGAGACGAGTTCTCACAGAAGCACTCGAAGTGCCCGAACAAGGGCTACCAGACGACCTGCCCTGACTGGCGTACCTCTTTCAGAGTCGTAGACATTCGGCCAAGGTCGATGAAGTGGGATGAGCAAGCTCCCTTCATCAAGCGCAAGCGAACCAAGAAGAGCGACTACGCATCCCTTCCACCAAAACCCCAGCAGCGGGTCAGAAAGATTCCAGACAACTCATGAACATCTACGTCGCAACGAAGTTCGAAGACGGGCACTTCGCCAAGAAGGTCATGGCGCAGTTGAAGGAGCAGGGCCATCACATCACCCACGACTGGACGAACGAGAACTCGGACGGCCTCGAAGGTGAAGAGCTCGCAGCGTACCTGCTGAAGTGCGCGAACGCGGACCTGAAGGGCGTGCAGGACTGCGATCTCCTGCTGCTCCTCAACCACCCACACGGCAAGGGCATGTTCACGGAGCTCGGCTTCGCCATCGCCCTCAAGAAGGAAATCCTCGTCGTGCGCCCGAAGGTGGCCCACAACATCTTCTTCCACATGGAGAAGACCACGCGGGTCGAGACCATCGAAGAAGCTCTGAAGCTCACCAGCAACTGGACCCTCCTGGACTGACATGGCGACTCTCGAAGAAGTACTCCAAGAAGTACATGCTGAGCGCACCCGCCAAGACAAGAAGTGGGGGCAGCAGAACCACCCCGACGGCACAGCTCCTGATGGTGTGGCGAAGGCGAAGGAAGTCGCAGATGCAGCTCGCAAGGTCTGCGACTACATGGCGGCCAACAAGAAGCTGACCTGGATGCACATC